>CAJIAT010000066.1_pt1 | contig 18089 bp, 17 predicted proteins | sample 9199161 | NCBI WGS metagenome assembly CAJIAT01 (sample SAMEA7708281, study PRJEB35096) | sediment metagenome | biome: marine neritic benthic zone biome [ENVO:01000025]; feature: sediment [ENVO:00002007]; material: shallow marine sediment [ENVO:03000034] sea grass bed [ENVO_01000059] ... | reverse complement strand
CGCGGCACGTCCGGGGGAGGGTACCGGCGAGCGGGGCGGCCCCGCAGCAGAGAGCTGCTGCGGCATTCGGGTATATCTAGCCCGCGCCGCGCCGGGCGAGGGTCGCCCGCTCCAGGCGCCGGCGCCAGCGCGCGAGGGCGACCAGCGTCGCGGCGAGCGCCGCGGCGCCGGCCCATTCTCCGGCGCGAAGGTAGAGCGTGCGGTGGACCCCGGGTGCGAGCTCGGTCTGCACGCTGGCCCAGCCGCCTGGCCCGATGCGCGTGGCCGGGCGGATCGTCCCGGTGGCGTCGACGACGGCGCTGACCCCGCCGTTGGCCACCCGCACGATCGGCACACGCAGCTCGGCGGCTCTCATCACGGTGAGCGCGAGGTGCACCTCGGGCCCCCGTCCCGCGCCGAACCACGCGTCGTTGACCGGGTTGACGATGAGGTTCGCGCCCGCCAGGGCGTCCGCCCGCGCGAGATCGGCGAAGGCGGCCTCGTAGCAGATCAGCGGCGCGACCCGGATGCCGGGCGCGAGCTCGAACACGGTGCCGTGCCGGCCCGGCGCATAGTCGAGCGCCCCCGGCATCGCCCGGCGCAGCGCGGGCCACCAGCGCTCGCCGGGCAGGTACTCGCCGAAGGGCATCAGCCTGCGCTTGGCGTAGCGCCCGAGCAGCGTGCCGTCGGGTCCGATCCACTCGACGACGTTCTGGCGCCGGCCGTGCGGTGAGCGTCCGTCGCCAGCGACCAGCAGGTGGGCGCCGAGACGGGTGGCCGTGCTCGCGATGGCGCGCGCGTCGCTCGCGTGCTCGGCGTGGGAGATGGGCGCGGGGATCTCTGGCCAGATCACGAGGGCCGGGCCCTCCCTCGTGGCTCCCCCCGCCCCGCTCGCCGCCGCGAGCCCCCGCAGCGCCTGCGCCGCGGCAGCCCGGTCGCGGCCGCTCGTCGGCAGCGCGGCGTGCACCATGGTCACGCTGAGGCGCGGCGCGGCGGACGCGGCGAGGCGCGCGCGCACGACCTCGAGACGGGCTTCACCCCAGCCGTGGAGCCCGGTGACCAGACCGGCGGCGAGGGTCGCGGCGACGGCCGCGCGCAGGGGTCCACGCCGCTGGCGCGAGCAGGAGGCGACGACCGCTCGGGCGATCAGGAAGTTCACCGCGTACATCAGGGCGAGCAGCAGCGGCACGCCGCCGAGCTCGAGCGCCTGCAGCGCCTGGGGGTTCTGGTACTGCGAGTGTGCGAGGTTGCCCGGGAGCACGTGCGGCACGCCCCAGTGAATCGCCGTCCAGGCGAGCGCTGCCACCAGCGCGCCGCGGGTCGACGCGAGCCACCGGGTGCGCGCGAGCATCAGCGTCGAGAGCGCGTAGGGGATCGCGTAGAGGAGGCACAGACCGAGGCCTAGCGCGACGACCCGCACGAGCGGGGTGCGTCCCGCCTCCGCGAGGCCCGGCACGAGCCACCAGGCGCAGGCGAGCCAGCCCACGAACGCGCACCATAGCCCTAGCCCGAAGGCCTTGCGCGGGGGTGCGCCGTGGGCGGCGAGGGCGAGGGGGACGAAGGCCACCCAGGCGAGCCAGGGTGCCGGGCCGCCCGGGAAGGACAGCCAGAAGGCGAGGGCGGTCGCGCTGGCACCGAGGAGCCGGAGCGTTGCGCGGCCGCCGGCGGCGACGCGTTCGCCGCCGAGCGGCGCGGTGCCCGCGACCGTCGCCAGGGCTCAGGCCCGGCGGCGCGCGGCATGGCGCGCGCGCGCGATCTCGATGCAGGCGCCGCCGAGGACGAGCATCGCCATCCAGCCGGGATCGAAGTCGAAGAACGGAACGGGCGTGCCTCCGCCTCCGCCTCCGCCGCCCCCACCGCCCCCACCGCCCCCGCCGCCCCCACCGCCGCCGACGGCGCGAGCGATCGCGGGGATCGCGACGATGGCGGCGCAGCCAGCCGGGGCGAGCAGCCTGCCAGCGCGACCCGCGCCGCCGCACAGCGCGGCGGCCAGCGCAGGCACGCGCCGCGCCGAGCGCCAGACGATCGCGAGGGCGAGGGCGAGGTTCAGCGATTGCCAGACGACCAGGTGGTAGAGCTCGAAGGCCGGGTGCGCGGAGACGTGCAGGAGATACAGGTGAGCCACGCGCAGCGCGTTGGCGAGCGCGAGGACGACGAGGGCGCCCGCCACCGCTGCGATGCGCGTGGCGACCGGCGCCGGCAGCGTCGCGACGAGGGCGCACACGCAGGCGAGGAGCGCGAGCCCGGTGCAGCGGGCATCGACGAGCAGGTGCGCGCCGCCGATGGGGTCGACCAGGCGGACTCCGATCGCGTGCGCCGGCACGTCGGCGAGCGCGAGCACGGCAGCGGCGGCCCGCACCAGCGCGCCCGCCGCGTCGGCCGCGAGCGCCGCTGCCCCGGGCCCCGCCGCGACGAGTCCGTAGAGCAGGGTGAACAGGAGCGCGAAGCGCACGGCGAAGCGGCGCACCGCGCGCTCTCGCGCGTCGGCACTCTCCGCGGGTGACGGCTGTGGGTGCATGCTCAGTTGACCCCGTGTCCGACGAAGGTGAGCGTTCCACCGCCCGGGCCGATCACCGTGCAGGTGGCGGTGCCACCGGGCGGGATCGGCTGGGCCGTGATCGAGTAGTCGCCGTCGAGGCCTTCGGCGAGCGTGCCGGCGAGATCGGCGCAGTCGGTCACTGCGACCCCCTGGGCGCTCGAGTAGGTGCGCAGCGCAAGATTGACCGCGGAGCCGGTCGCGAGGGAGCCGACCACGGACTGGAGGGCCGCGCTCTCGGCGGAGTCACTCAGATCGGTGAACTTCGGATAGGCGGTCGCGACCAGGATCCCGAGGACCACGATCACCATCACGAACTCGATGAGTGTGAACCCGCGCTCGCCGGCGGACATGGGTCGCTCTTCGGTACTCGACCCTGCCGTTATCGACCGGTGGGCGGCAGGGCTTGAGCCCGCCTCGACATGCGATTGCGGATTTGTCCGTGGGGTATGACGGACCGCAAATGGCCGGGACGCCCCTAATTCGAACCTGTGCTCGTGGAGGGCACCGAACACCCCATCCCGATCCGGGAGCCATCCTCTCGACTTTCAGCCGGTCCGCAAATCACCGGGCAGGCCAATTCAATCGGGCAACAAGCCGCTCGCGCGTCCAATTGATCGAGCGCACGTCAGGATGACGAAGTCCTTGACGTCGAACGATCGTCGGAAGTCCCCTCTATTGGGTGCATTGGCGCGGCTTCACCGAGAAGCAGGCGCAGAAGCCGTGCCAGTGTTTGGCTTGCTAGGGCGGCTTCTGCCATCAGCAACTCCTTCATGGGGGCGGATCATGGAAAGGAAGGCACTCACGACCGCTTTGCTGAGCACGGTTGTCAGTTCTCTGCTCTGGATCGGATGCGTTTCGGAGGTGCTCGCACAAGAGGTCTGCAAGAGGAAGGTCGACAACAGCGGAGCGACGTCGAAAATCACTGAGCAGCACGTGTTAGATGTTCGTGACAGGCCCAGGCATCAAGTACGCATTTTCGAGATGCACCGCCAGTACGCGAGCGACACTCCCAACTGCGAAGGGCGGACGCGTAAGGAGAGCTGGATCCACGGATACTCTGACTACACCGGTGGCAACGGGCGCGCTTGGGGATACGGGGTGACCACCTTCGACAACGGAGACAAGATCTTCAACGAGTGGACGGGCACGAGTCACCGCATAGTGATGGAAGACGGCAAGAAGAAGAGATTCTTCGCCGGGGTTAACAACTATACCGGTGGCACGGGGATCTACAGGGGAGTCAGGGGGTTCTCACGATCGAGAGTGTTTATTGATCCTGCCACCGGTAGCAGTGTCTTTGAAACCGAGGAAGAATACGAGATTGAGAAGTGACCTGACTGCACCGGGAACTCCTCGTCAACTCAGTCACGCGGCATCGTGTGTGTGCGCGAAAAGGGAGACGTCAGACGTTGCGACAGTCTGTGACTGATGTCCCTTCCACGGAGCCAATCCGCTGCCTCCGCGTGGATACCACGATGGCCGGTTGGGGTCGTTCAGAGCTATCGGAGCGCGGCGCCACAGCATCTTTCGGGGTTCATCGACGCTCTCAGCCGCCCGGCCAGGGCAGGGAGTAGGTCTTGACGTTCGTGTAGCTCCTCATCGCCTCGAGCACGCCTTCCTTGTAGCCGAGCCCCGAGTCCTTGATGCCACCGAAGGGGGACATCTCGATGCGATAGCCGGGCACCTCCCACACGTTCACGGTGCCGACGTCGAGCTCCTCGACGAAGCGCGTGATGAGGTCCAGCCGGTTGGTGCACACGCCCGAGGACAGGCCGAATGCCGTCGAGTTGGACACCGCGATCAGCGCGTCGACGTCGCAGCAGCGGATGATCGGGATCGCCGGGCCGAAGGTCTCCTCGCGCACGAGCTCGCATTCGTGCGGGACATGGTCGAGCACGGTCGGCGGGAACAGCGCGCCGCGGCGCTCGCCGCCGTGCAGGAGCTTCGCGCCGCGCGCGACGGCGTCCTCCACCCGCGCCTGGAAGCACTCGGCTGCCTGCGCGTGGATCACGGTGCCGACGTCGGTCGCCGGGTCCATCGGATCGCCGCACACGAGCCGCGCGGCCTTCTCGGCGACGCGCGGGGCGAAGGCGTCTGCGACCGAGTCGAGCACCAGCACGCGCTTGACCGCGGTGCAGCGCTGTCCCGAGTTCTTCGTCGCGCCGGCGACGGCGAGCTCGGCGGCGGCATCGAGATCCGCGTCGTCGAGGACGATGAGCGGGTCGTTGCCGCCGAGCTCGAGCACCGTTCGCCGGTAGCCGGCCGTCTCGGCGATGTGCTTGCCCACCGGGACGCTGCCGGTGAAGGTGACGAGCTCCGCATCCGGGTCCGTGACCATGGCGTCGCCGATCTCATCGGGCAGCCCGGTCACCACCTGGTACATTGCCGGAGGCAGCCCGACCTCGTAGAGCACGTCCGCGAGGCGGATCGCCGTCAGCGGGGTCAGCTCGGTGGGCTTGCACACCAGGCAGTTGTTGGTGGCAATCGAGGGCGCGACCTTGTGCGCGACCATGTTGAGCGGGTGGTTGAACGGCGTGATGGCGCTGATCGCCCGCAGCGGCTGGCGCAACGTGTAGATCTTCCGCGACTTGCCGTGGGGCGTGAGGTCGCAGGAGAAGATCTCGCCGTCGTCCCGGATGCACAGCTGCGCGGCCAGGGTGAACACGTCGTAGGCCCGGCCGACCTCGTAGCGCGAGTCCTTGAGCGAGAGCCCCGACTCCAGGGTGATGAGGGCCGCGATCTCCTCGCGACGGTCCGCGAGCGCCTCACCGGCTCGGCGCAGGATCTCCTGGCGCTCGTAGCGGGTGAGGCGCGGCCGGTAGGCGGCCGCCGCGGCGAAGGCCGCGCGCACGTGCTCCGGGCCGCCCCGTGGGACGCTGCCGACGACCCGCTCGTCGTAGGGATAACGAACCTCGACTCGCCCGTCGGTCTCGACCCGCTCGCCGGCGATGCGCATCGCCTCGTGCAGCGGGACGTCGTGGCGCGTCGCGGTGGCTGTTGCGCTCATCGCGGTATCTCCGCTCTCGAATGTGGTGGCTCGGCTCCCTTATATGCTCCGGCTCGAATCGATACAATCGCTGCTATCTATACATGAAATAGGTTTTGTCGATGCTCTACACGGGTCTGCGCGCGTTCCACGCCGTCGCCGTCCAGGGGAGCTTCACCGGTGCCGGCGGCGCTCTCGGCGTGAGCCAGCCCACCGTCTCCGGCCAGGTCCGCGCCCTCGAGGCGCGCTACGGGGTCAGGCTCTTCGAGCGTCGCGGTCGCAGGGTCGAGCCGACCGATCTCGGACGCAGCCTCCACGCCGCGACGGTGCGCCTGTTCGCCGCCGAGAGCGAAGCCGAGCAGCTCCTGGTGACCGCGCGTGAGGTGGCTGGCGGACACCTGCGGGTCGGCGCCGACTCCCCGTTCTTCGTCGTGCCGCTGCTCGGCGCCTTCAAGCGCCTGCACCCGGGGATCCAGATCTCCGTCTCGCTCGGGAACAGCGAGGCGCTACTGGAGGACCTCCGCGCGCGGCGCGCGGATATCGCGATCGTGCCCGATCTCGAGCCCGACTCCCGGCTCCACGCGGTGGTCCTGCACGACGACCGGATCGTCGCGGTGGTCCCGCGCGGCCACCGCTGGGCCCGCCGCCGATCGGTCGACCTGGTCGAGCTGGCCGAGGTCGTCGACGAGTCGCTGATCCTGCGCGAGCGCGGCTCGCGGACCCGCGCCGCGCTGGAGTCGGCGCTCGCGGGCGAAGCGCTGGTCCCGCGCGAGATCCTCGAGATCGGCTCGCGCGAGGGCGTGCGCGAGGCGGTTGCCGCGGGCCTCGGCGTGGGCGTCATCGCCGAGCGGGAGGTGGGTGCCGATCCGCGCCTGCGCACGGTCCCAATCCGCCACGGGTCGCTCGCCGTGGTCGAGCACGCGGCATGTCTCGCCGAGCGTCGCGCGGTCCCCGCGGTGGCTGCCTTCCTCGAGCTACTCGGGCGGGCGCCGGGCGCCGGGTGACGGCGGCCCGGTCCGGGTCCATGATCACGCGTCGAGTGGGAGTCGGGGAGCAGAGCGGGTGGTAGCTACGAGCGAGTTCGCAGGCAAGGTCGCCGTCGTGACCGGCGGGAGCACGGGCATGGGCGAGGCGACGGTGCGCAGGCTCGCGGCGGGGGGCGCCGCGGTCGTGTACTGCTCGCACGACCAGGGCTCGCTCGATGCCGCCCGCGCGGCGCACGCGGCCGACGGCGTCGAGGCGACGCCCGTGCTCGCCGACGTCTCGAGCGACGCCGACATGCGCAGGCTCGTCGAGACGGCCGTGGAGCGCCACGGCGGCGTCGATCTCCTCGCCTGCTGCGCCGGGATCCAGCGCTACGGCACCGTCGTCGACACGGACCCGGACGAGTGGGACCAGGTGCTCGGCGTGAACGCCAAGGGCTGCTACCTCGCGAGCCGCCACGCAGTGCCGGAGATGATCCGCCGCGGCGGCGGATCGATCGTGCACGTCTCGTCGGTGCAGGCCTTCGTGTCGCAGACCCAGGTGGTCGCTTACGCCACGAGCAAGGGCGCGGTCAACGCCCTGACCCGCGCCATGGCGCTGGACCACGCGGGGGACGGGATCCGGGTCAACGTCGTGTGCCCGGGCTCAGTCGACACGCCGATGCTGCGCGCCTCGGCCGAGCGCTTCGCAGGGGAGGGGAGCGCCGAGGACACCCTGCGCGCCTGGGCTCGGTCGCACCCGCTCGGTCGCAGCCTCGACCGGCTCTGCACGCCCGCCGAGGTCGCCGAGCTCGTCGCCTTCCTGCTCTCCGATCGCGCCTCCTACATCACCGGCGCCGAGCACAAGATCGACGGCGCGCTGCTCGCCGGCGTCGCCGTGGCGCTTCCGGACTGACCGCCACGGCGCGCTCGGTGCCCGCTCAGAGCGCGTTGCAGGGTCTGATCAGCGTGCGCCACATGTGCGAGGCGGGCGTGTTGTCGTTGCCGAGCCCTTCCGGCGGCTGGCGGAAGTGGCGCCCGACGACGTCCTCGAACTCCTCGAGCTCGACCACGGTGCTCGTGTCGAAGGAGTAGAGATCGTTCACGCAGATCATGCGCGCGGACATGTACCAGCGGTGCTTGCGCGCGCGCTCGTAGTCCGCGACCACGTAGGGGTCGGGCACGTAGTCCTCGCCGAAGATCTTCCGGTAGGTCTCGGGGTACTCGTAGCCAACCGACTCGTCGGGGAAGAAGCGCAGCGCCTGGTGCATGCGGATCGCCCAGCTCACCTCCTCGTCGACGTAGGGCTCGAGGAGCTGCGCGCCCCAGTAGCCGTGGTCCGCGCGGATGAAGCCGACCACCGCGATGTCGTGGAGCAGGCAGGCGAGGACCATCTTCTCGGGCAGGCCGTTCTCTCGCGCGAGCCGTGCGCTCTGCAGCAGGTGCTGCTGCTGGGGCGCGAAGCGGTAGCGGAAGAAGTCGAGCAGCGTCGGCGCCGCGGGCATCGCCGGCAGGCGCGGATCGTCTCCCATCAGCAGGGGCCGGCGCATCGGCCCGCGATTGGGCGGCACCCCGAGCGACTGCTCGCCGTTGCACAGGTGGTAGAAGGCGGGCTTCATGATCATGCGCTCGCCGAGCTCGCGGAGCTGCTCCTCCTCGAGCCGGTCGGCGAGCTCGGACGGTGTGGGTGTCGTGCTCATCGGCGGTTGCTTCGCTCAGGCCGGGCGGCCATTAGGGGCTTCGCCCGCGAGGTGTGTCAACGCGTGCGCTTCGTTCCCCACATCGGGCGCCAGGTTCTCCGTCCTCGGGCGGCTGAGGTGTGCGGGTGCCCGACGCGGTGAACGAGCAGGCCGGCGACGAGACAGCCCGCGAAGCCGCCGATCCCCATGGCCGTGATCACCGCTCCGGCGACACCGGGCGCGGACTCAGTAGACGGAGTAGGCCTCGAGGTCCGCGAGCTCGTCGCGGTGAAGTTCGAGATCCGCGCTGAGCCGGCTGATCTGATATTCCACTGCGTCCTTGCGCGAGTTCAGCTCCTTGATCTCGACGAGCAGCTCCAGCCGGCGCCTCGTCTGCGCGTCCGGGCCGACGAGCTCGCTGGTCTTGCCGGCGAGGTCCGAGCGGATCTCCTCGAGCTCCTGTCGCTTGTGGTGCAGCTTCGAGCTGGTTGTCCGGACCCGCGCCGCCGCCTGGTGGATCTCGCGGCCGGACCTGTAGCCGTCCTCGAGCTCGCCCTGAAGCTCCGCGGGACAGACCGTCGGAAAGGCTCGGCCGCCGCGACCGAGCCGGTAGCCCATGGCGGGCGTGCAGTACTCCCGAAGGCCTTCCTCTCTGCCCTGCCGATAGGCAACGAAGTTCGGCGTCACGCCGTGATCGGCGCACGCCTCGCGGCGCTCGCCGAGCTGTGAGGCGGCTCTGCCGCTGGCGCCGTCCTCGTAGCCGATGGCGCGCCAGTCGGCGACCCGGCACTCGTCCTCGTCCATGGACGCACAGCCCGTGGCGAGGAGGCCGAGCAGGACGATGGCCGGCCAGCGCTGCTCGCGAATGCGGTTCACCATCGAAGATCTCCTCGAGCGCGACGACGGTCTCGTGTCGTCGACCCCGTCGGGTCGAGACCGTGCTCCACCTGGTCCTGCCTGGTCTATCGGCACTCCCGGCGGTTCCTTGATCCTGGCACGCATCCTGCTTCGGTCCGCGAGTCGACCCGCATCGGGACTCGGATCCGGAGCCCGACCAGACCGACGTATCCCGTTGACGTCGATCAATGCGTCCCGGGACTCGATCGCCATGCTCGATCTCGAGATGCGAACGCGTGGCGAGGGAATCCCATGAGCAAGGCGATCTGGATCATCCGCGAGGAGCACCAGCGCTACGGATCGGTGCTGAACCTCGTGCGCAACCTCCTCGACGATGCGGGTGAGGATCACTCGTCGCTGGACCCGGAGCTGCTCGAGCGCGCCTTCGACTACGTCGAGGAGTTCATCGACGAGTACCACCACCCGAAGGAGGACGACTTCCTGTTCCGGGCCGTGCGCAGGCGCTCGCGCGAGGCGAACGCGCTGGTCGAGGAGCTGGAGGCGCAGCACGTCGACGGCGCTCGCATGCTGACCGAGCTCCGCGCCGCGCTCACCGCGTGGCGCCAGACTCGCTCGGACCTCGACTTCAGGGTGTTCCGGGACCTCGCCAGGACCTATATCGACTTCGAGGGGCGGCACGCGATGAAGGAGAACGACGAGCTGATTCCGATCGCCGAGAAGGCCCTCACCTACGAGGACTGGGCGACGATCGACGCCGCCTTCGAGAACAACGACGATCCCGCCTTCGGGGCCGCGCCGCAGGCGAAGTTTCGCGACATGCTCGCGGAGATCGCGCGACGCGCGCCGGCGCCGTACGGGCACGGCGCGGGAGCCTGAGGCGAAGATGCTGCCGGATCGCGACCCCACTGGACGCCAGTTGTCGCGGCGCTGGCAGTTCCGGTCGCACTAAATACCTGTTCCGATCAACGCTACACGTAGCTGGAACAACGAGCTCCCTCTCCCCGCGAGGGGAGGGCCGGGGAGGGGGGTCGGACATTGCGAGTGCCAGTCGAAGCCTCCTCGGTGTAGCGTCTTTGCGAACAGCTATTCAGGTCCGATTGCGAACGTCCGCGTCTGCGTTCCCGTTACTCGGCGATCGGGCGGGTGACGCTCGGTCGTCCTCGTCGTGGAGGTACTCCGCGAGCGCGGGAGGCGTCTCGAGCGCGGCCCCGGTCTCCCGCTCGAACACGTAGATCCGCGTGAACCGGAGCGGCAGCCACTCCCCGACCTCGATCCGGGCCGTCACCGGGAACTCGCCGCAGATCAGGTCCTCTCCCACCTCCATGGAGACCACCTGGTGACGGCCGAGCACGTCGCGCTGGACCTCGCGCACCCGAGCGAACAGCGCCGGGGCGTCTCCCTCGGGTCCGAGCCGAACATGCTCGGGACGGATCCCGACCCGGAGCCCGGCGTGCCCCGGTGCGAGCGCGGACCCGCCGATGAGGCTGATCGCCGGCTGGTCGGCATGCAGGTTCAGGAAGTCGGCCACGAACGCGCTCCGGGGCCGGTCATATAGCTCCTCGATGGTGCCCGACTGCTCGATGAAGCCAAGCTCGCGACCTCCATCGAAGCGCTTGTTCATGATCGCAATGCGGTCACCGAGCAGCACGGCCTCCTGCTGGTCGTGGGTCACGTGGACGGTGGTGATCGAGAACTCGCGCAGCAGGGTCTTCAGATGCAGCCGGTAGGTGGCGCGCAGCTTGGCGTCGAGATTCGAGAACGGCTCGTCGAGGAGAAAGAGCCGCGGTTCCCGGGTGATGCATCGGCCGAGGGCCACGCGCTGCTTCTCCCCGCCCGAGAGCCCGCGCGGCGAGCGGTCGAGCAGGTAGGAGATGTCGACGTCGAGCAGCTCGCTGGTGCGGCGCAGGCACTGCTCGCGCCGGCTGTCGAGCTCGGGTGTCTGCCTCCGGAAGCGGAAGAACGAGGTGATGTTCTCGCGGACGGTGAAGTGCGGGTAGAGCGCGTAGTTCTGGAATATGTAGCCGATCATGCGCTCGCCGGGCGGCACCCTGGAGACGTCGTCGCCGTCGTAGAGGACCTGGCCCGACGTGGGCTCGAGCAGGCCCGCAATGACGCGAAGCAAGGTCGACTTGCCGCAGCCGCTCGGCCCGAGCACCACGGTGGTCCGGGCGTGGGGGATGTCGAGATCGAGCCCGTCGATGGCGAACCGCCGGGTGGATCGGGAGCCACGGGGCGTTCTCTCACGCCCGGGTCCCCCGAGGCTGAGCGCGACACCTCTCAGACGGATGTTCGCCACCTTCGGCTCCTCGCCGCGGGCTGGCCGTCGGACCACACGGCAGGCGAGACGCGACCCCGCGAGTGTACGCCGCTGCGCCCCCCTTGCGGCCGCCCTCGCGAGCGCGGGCTGGAATCCGGGGGTTCGGACACCCGGCGCGCGAGGCTCGAACCGAGGCTCGCGCCGACGTGCTTGCCGCGAGGCCGCGCCGAGAGCCACGAGGGCTAGGCGCGCCGGCGCGCGAGCCCGAGCAAGCCGATGAGGCCGGCGCCTGCCAGCACGAGGGTCGACGGCTCCGGCACTGTAGCCCGGCCGTCGATGATCAGATTCTGGAAGGCGAAAGCCTCGGTGCCGCCATTGGTCTGCGCCGTCAGCGTGAGTGTCAGCACCGAGCCGGTGCCGAGCAACGCGTGGCTGAAGGTCTGCAGCTCGTTGGACAGCAAGACGCCCGTGAGCGACATCGGGTCGTTCAGATTGAATACCCCGCCGCCCTCCAGCGTGTATGTCTGGCTCAGTGCTTCGTCGACCATGGAGTCGAACAGGACCGTCGCGGCGCCCCCGTCGATCGCATAGCTCCACGTGAAGAAGTCCTCGCCGCTAACGCTGGGAACGTCGTCCTCGAAGTCGCCCATGGCGCCGATGTCGAGCGCCAGCGACAAGTCCGTGAAACCGGAGATGTCGAAATCCCAGCTGGCGCTGACCGGCCCCGAGTTGTCGGAATTCTCGGTATCCGCGACGCCGAAGAACCGGCCGGTGTTGGATGTCCCGATGATCCCCAGCGAGTCCGGCGGAAACGAGCCCGCGGAATCGTCCAGCAGGGCGAAGGGAATGCTGCTCGACACCCCTCGCTGATAGATCTCGAAGCCGTCTGCGGCCGATGAGAAGGCGCCGGCGAAGGCATTCGTGTGTGAGATGAGGTTCTGGCTGCCGCTACCAACCAGGTCGAAGGCGACGGGGACGGCGCCGGCCGCACCGCTCGTGGAAAGCAACGCCGCGGCGGCGAGTGTCTTCACGCTCTGTGTCTTGGACATGACGTCCTCCGTTTCGATCGTCTGGCGTTGGTGTGCCGAGCGACGGGCACGGCCGAGCCCGGATGGACATCCTCTGGTTCAGAAGACGCAAGGAACGTGCCAGAGCGCGTGTTCCGCCCAGAATTCAAGCAGTTGCTCTGAGGCCCTGGTGCCGACTCGCCGCGGAGTGTAAAGAATTCAGACAGCTGGATGGCGTCGGCCACATGGGCGTGCGTCATGTGCGGCGGACGAGCCGCCACGCTGCGAAACGCGCCGCCCGTACCGGCGGACCGCCTCAACGGGCTGCGTCGAGCGGGAGGGCGGTCGTGTACTTGAGCTGGCGGAGCGTGAAGTTGGTGAGCGCGTTCCTCACCACCGGGTGCGCGAGCAGCTGGTGCATGAGGAACGTCTCGTAGGCTTCGACGTCGCGGACCAGCACCGTCAGCAGGTAGTCGTGGGGCCCGGTCACCGAGTAGCACTCGAGCACCTCGGGGCGGTCCTGCACGAAGCGCTCGAAGGCCTCGCGGGAGGCCTCGCCGTGGTCGGCGATGTCGACCTGCACCTGGGCGCGGACCCCGAGCCCGACGGCGCGCGGATCGACCAGCGTCACCCGGGTGCCGATCACGCCCGAGGACTCCAGATCGCGGATCCGCCGCCACACCGAGGCCTGGGACATGGGCAGCCGCTCGGCGAGCTGGCGGAGGGTGAGCGTCGCGTCCCGCTGGAGGAGCGCGAGCAGCGCGCGGTCCTTGTCGTCCAGTTTCACGACAATACTGTATCAAAATATGGAGGAATCTGAAAATTAATGCTCGTAAAAAGCTGGAAAACGGGTGATCTAGAAACCCATTTTCGCCCCTCCCGGCCCACACTTGTGATCAGCACCCGACCCGGGCGCCCGAGGCGCCGGGAGTGACCGAGCATGACTGCACCGACTCCCATTCCTGCGCCGCGCAACCGCTACCGTGATTCGCCGCGAAACGCGGACTACACCATCGATCAACGCTGGGACAGCTACAGCGCCGAGGAGCACGAGCGCTGGGACCGGCTGGCGGCCCGCCAGCGCCACCTGCTGCCCGGCCGCGCCTGCCCGGAGTATCTCGAGGCGCTCGAGTCCCTCCGGCTCTCGGAGTCCGGCATCCCCGACTTCGAGCGCCTCAGCGACCGGCTCGAGCGCATCAGCGGCTGGCGCGTCGTGCCCGTCGCTGACCTCGTGCCGGACGCCGTCTTCTTCGAGCACCTCGCCAACCGCCGCTTTCCCGCCGGTGCCTTCATCCGCCCCGAGGCCGAGCTCGACTACCTCGAGGAGCCTGACGTCTTCCACGACGTCTTCGGCCACGTCCCGCTGCTCGCGCACCCGGTCTTCTCCGGCTTCATGCAGGCCTACGGACAGGGTGGCCTGCGCGCCGAGGGGCTCGGCGTCCTGCACCACCTCGCGCGCCTGTACTGGTACACGGTCGAGTTCGGGCTGGTGTCCACCGACGCGGGACTGCGGATCTTCGGCGCGGGGATCATGTCCTCCGCCAGCGAGACCGTATTCGCGCTCGAGGACCGCTCTCCACACCGCATCCGCTTCGACCTCGAGCGGGTCATGCGCACGCGCTACGCGATCGACGACTTCCAGCAGTGCTACTTCGTCGTCGACAGCCTCGAGGCGCTGCTCGCGGAGACCGAGCAGGACTTCGCGCCGCTCTACGAACGCGTGCGCGCGGCGCCGGAGATCGCGCCCGACGAGATCCTGCCCGCCGACGCGGTCCTGCACCGCGGGGACCTCGGCTACTTTCTTCGCCCGGCGCCGCGGGCCGCAAACGGCGCCTGATCCCGCCCTGGCCGGCTCCCGCGGGCGCGGGAGGAGCGCCTTCGCGCAAACGCGGCGTGGTCTGGCGCCACGCCGGTGCGTGGGGCAACCTTCCGGTTCCGGACCGAGGAGCCCCGCGATGGAGAACCTGACGACGCTGCCCGACTCGCTCGGCGAGGCCGGCTGGGCGCTTGCGGAAGACCGCCTCTCGATGCGCAAGACCTTCCGCTTCGCGACCTTCCGCGACGCGATGGCGTTCATGGTCCGCGTCTCCTACGACGCAGAGGTCGCCGACCATCACCCGGAGTGGCTCAACGTCTACAACCGGGTCGAGGTGACGCTCACCACCCACGACGCCGGGGGCCTCACCGAGAAGGATCTCGCGCTCGCGGAGTCCATGGAGAAGGCCGCGTGAGCACCGATCTCGACGCACGCACCGCCGTCGTCACGGGCGCCGCGGGCGCGCTCGGCCGAGTCGTGGTCGAGACGCTCGCGGGGCGCGGCGCGCGGGTCGTCGCCGTCGACGTCGACGGCGCCACGCTCGAAGCCGAGTGCGTGGGCGAGCGCATCGAGCGCGTCGCCGTCGATCTCCTCGACCGCGCCGCGGCGGATCGTGCGCTCGCGGGTCTCGGCGCGGACACCCTCGTCGCCGCCGCCGGCGGCTTCGACATGGGCACGCCGGTGCACGAGACGCCGCTCGCTCAGTGGGAGACGCTCGCGGACCTGAACGTGCGCATCCTGCTCAACACCGCACATGCCGTCGTCCCGGCAATGATCGGGCTCGGCGGCGGGCGAATCGTCACCATCGGAGCGAACGTCGCGCGCGGCGGCGCCGCCTCGATGGGTGCCTACACGGCGACCAAGTCGGCGACGATGCGCCTCACCGAGTCGATGTCCGCGGAGCTGCGCGAGCAGGGGATCAACGTGAACTGCGTCCTGCCGTCGATCATCGACACGCCGGCCAACCGCGAGGCGATGCCGGACGCCGATCCGGCGCGCTGGGTCGCGCCTGCCGCGCTCGCAGAGGTGATCGCCTTCCTGGTCTCGCACGCGGCGGCGCCGATTCACGGCGCGTTGATCCCGGTGGTGGGGCTGTCCTGAAGCGAGCGGGTTCCCGCCAGCGTCGCCTCAGGCCGCGCGCATCCGTGCGCCCTCCGGATCGTGGGGCGAGGGCGCGACCACCTGCGCCCCTCGCTCCTGCCCGACGATGTGGCAGGTGAGCGCGGTGCCCGGCTCGGCGAGCTCGGGGTCGACGAGCGCCATGGCGAGGCTCTTGCCCACGGCGTGGCCGTAGCCCCCCGAGGTCACGTAGCCGACCCGGCGCCCGTTGCTCCACACCGGCTCGTAGCCCGAAGCCTCGGCGTCCCCGGCGTCGACCTCGAGGGTGACCAGCCGCAGCGGTGGCGCGTTGGCGCGCCTCTCCTCCTCGGCGGCCTCGCGCCCGACGAACTCGCCCTTGTCGAATGCGATCCAACGGTCGAGACCGGTCATCGCGGGCGTGTAGCTCTGCATGAACTCCGCGGACCAGATCCCGAAGCTCTTCTCCAGGCGCAGCGAGTTCAGCGCGTAGTAGCCGTACTCACGCAGGCCCAGATCGCGCCCCGCCCCGAGCAGCAGCTCGCGCAGGGTAACGTGCTCGGAGGCTTCGCAGTTGATCTCGTAGCCAAGCTCTCCGGCCACTGACAGGCGCCCGACCCGTGCGCGGATGAGTCCGACGTCGAGAGTCCTGCAGGCCATGAACGGAAACGCGTCGTTGCTGACGTCGTGGTGGGTCACGCGCTCGAGCAGCGCCCGTGAGCTCGGCCCCGAGAGGGAGAACCCGACCGTCGAGCCGCCGATGTCGCGCACCGCGACGTCGCCGTCGCGCGACCGGTCCAGGTTGTCCTCGAACCAGCGCATGTGCCACTCGCGCAGGTAGTACGAGCCCATGATCCACCAGGTGCCGTCGCCCCAGTTGAACACCGTCAGATCGCCCTTGAGGCGCCCGCTCGGTGAGAGCATCGGGGCGAGGCGGGCGCGGCCGGGCCGCGGCAGGCGACCGGCCATGATCCGGTCGAGCCAGGCCTCGGCGCCCGCGCCCGTGACCTCGAAGCGCGAGAAGCCGGAGATGTCGAGCAGGCCGACCTGCTCGCGCACCGCGCGGCACTCCTCCGCGACCAGCTCGAAGGCGTTCGAGCGCTTGAGCGTGGGCGTCTCCTCGAAGCCCTGCGGCGCGAACACGAGCGGCACCTCGAGGCCCCAGCTGCAGCCCCAGAGCGCGCCCGCCGCGTCCATCGCGTCGTATGCGGGCGATTTCCTGAGCGGGCGCCCGGCCGGGAGCTGCTCGTTCGGGTAGGTCATCACGAAGCGCCGGGAGTAGAACTGCCCGGTGGTCTGCTTGATGTACTCGCGGTTGGAGGCGAAGTCGCCGTAGCGCGCGATGTCCATGGGCCAGGCATCGGCCTCGGTCTCGCCGTGGATCATCCATTCGGCCAGGGTCTTGCCGACGCCGCCGCCCTGCAGGAAGCCGGCCATCACGCCGCAGGCCAGCCAGTAGTTCCTGAGGCCCCGCACGGGACCGACCAGCGGGTTGCCGTCCGGCGAGAAGGTGAAGGCGCCGTTGACCCAGTTCTTGATGCCGACCCGCTCCAGCACCGGATAGCGCTGATAGGCCATCATCAGCTCGTCGGAGATGCGGTCGATGTCCTCCTGCAGCAGCTCGATGCCGTAGTCCCAGGGCGCGCCGTCGATCTGCCAGTGCTGGTGGTTGATCTCGTAGATGCCGATCAGCACGCCCTTCTGGTCCTGGCGCATGTAGGTGAAGCCCTCCAGGTCCACCGTCATGGGCACTTCGAAATCGAGCGCGGCCACCTCCGGGATCGTCTCGGTCACGAAATAGTGGTGGGCCAGCGGCGCCAGCGGCAGGTCGAGCCCGGCCATGCGGCCCACCTGCTTGGCCCACAGGCCGGCGGCGTTGATGACGTGCTCGGCGTGGACCGGGCCCTTCTCGGTGACCAGATCCCAGGTCCCGTCCGGCCGCTGGTTCAGTTCCTCCACCTTGGTGTGCTCGATCACCTCGGCGCCGCGTTGCTTGGCGGCCCGGGCATAGGCCTGAACCGTGCCGGTGGTGTCCACGTAGCCCTCGCGGTCCGCCCAGAGGCCGCCGATGACGCCCTCGGTGTCCATGATCGGGCAGCGCTCCTTGATCTCGCCGGGAGTCATGAGATGGCAGTCTTCGATGCCGATGGTCTGGAACACCCGGTACGCCGACTGCAGCCACTCCCAGCGCGCGGGCGCCGAGGCCACGGTGATGCCGCCCGTCATGTGCAGGCCGATCGACTGTCCGCTCTCCTTCTCGATCTCCGACAGCAGATCGATGGTGTAGGCCTGCAGCGCCGCCATGTTCGGGTCCGCGTTGAGGGCGTGCACCCCGCCGGCGGCATGCCAGGACGACCCGGCGGTCAGCACCGAGCGCTCGATCAGGCAGACATCGGTCCAGCCGAATTTCGCCAGGTGATACAGCACGGAGGCGCCGACCACACCGCCGCCGATGACCACGACACGATATTGAGATTTCATCCGACTCCTCCCGCCGTCACCTCATGCGGTCCTTCGAATCGCCAGGGCACCTTTCATTTTCGCGGCGCCGGCCCGCTGGAGCCGACTGGACACCAGTCCAAACACCACAGCTTCAACCCGCGCTGCTTAGCGGTCAAAGGAAACCCATGCCAACTCAATTCCGACCGCCGCTGGCCGCAGGTTGCCATCGGTGGTCTAGATTCAGCGCGCAGAGGCTGTTGGAAGGGAAGGAGCCTAAGAGACGGGACCGCCACCGGAACGCAGCACCTGGCCCGGGTTCTCGTCCAGCCTTTGCCCGTCGCGGATCACCGCCTTGCCATTGACCAGGACATGGGCGATGCCGGTGGAGTAGCGCCGCGGCTGTTTGACCGAACAGCGGCTCGCGATCCGGTCGGCCTCGAAGACGACGATATCCGCCATCTTGCCGGGCGCGAGAAGGCCCCGGTCG
>CAJIAT010000664.1_pt1 | contig 18096 bp, 14 predicted proteins | sample 9199161 | NCBI WGS metagenome assembly CAJIAT01 (sample SAMEA7708281, study PRJEB35096) | sediment metagenome | biome: marine neritic benthic zone biome [ENVO:01000025]; feature: sediment [ENVO:00002007]; material: shallow marine sediment [ENVO:03000034] sea grass bed [ENVO_01000059] ... | reverse complement strand
GAGGACCTGCTGCGCGGGGCGCTCGACGTGCTCCTGCGCCACCAGGACATGGAGCGGTGCTCGGTCTTCCTGCTGAGCGACGGCGAGCTGTCCTGCGCTGCGGGGCTCGACTGGGACGATCTCTTCCGCAGCGCCACCGAGCAACACAGCAGCGTCTCCTTTGCCGTCGGCGACGGAGTGGTCGGCGAGGCCGCGCGCACCGGCGAGATGGTTCACGCCCGCGACTGCTCGAAGGATCCACGCTTCAAGCCGGTCCCCGGCCGCGTCGTCCCCGGTGGCTCGCTCATCTGCGCACCGATCGTCTCGCGCGCGGAGACCCTCGGCGTCGTCAACGTCTACCACCCGGCGCCGAACCACTTCGAGGGCTGGCACGAGCACACCCTGGGGCTGTTCTGCCGGGTCCTCGGACACATGCTCGAGAACAACCGCCTGCTGCGCACCATGGAGCACGCGGTCGAGGACCGCACGCGCCAGCTCGAGGCGGCGCTGCGCGAGGCCGAGCAGCTCAAACGGCGCTACGAGCAGCTCTCCAACGTCGACGAGCTGACCGGGCTGCACAACCGTCGCTTCTTCTTCCCGGAGGCGGAGTCGGCGCTCGCGCACTCGATGCGCTACGGGCACCCGTTCAGCCTGATGCTGGTCGACGTCGATCGCTTCAAGGACATCAACGATCGGCACGGGCACGCGATCGGGGACATGGTGCTCAAGGACATCGCGAGCACCCTGAGGGATCAGGTCCGGGAGGTGGACATCATCGCCCGCTTCGGCGGCGAGGAGTTCGTGATCGCGCTGCCGAGCACCGATTCCGGCGGCGGCCGCCAGCTCGCCGAGCGGATTCGCTCGAAGGTCGGCGCCCTCGCCTGGCAGACCGAGCACGGGATGCTCGGCGCGACCATCAGCATCGGCGTGACCGACCTGGAGGGCCGCGTGGGCCCGGGGCGGGAGGTTCTCGAGGCGCTGCTGCGCGAGGCGGACCAGGCGATGTACCTGGCCAAGGAGGCCGGCAGGGACCGGGTCTACACCTACCCGGTGCAGGCTGCCCGGGAGCGCGACGACTCGGGCGACCCGCTCCTCGGCTGACGCGCAACGCGTCCGGCGCTGCGCGCCGCGGCGCCGCCGTATAATCCGGGGCCCGTCCCCCGGTTGCCCCAGATGCCCGAATCCACCGCTCACGCGAGCGCGAACACCCTCGCCCAGGAGACGAGCCCGTACCTGCTCCAGCACGCGGACAACCCCGTGCACTGGTATCCCTGGGCGCCCGACGCACTCGAGCGGGCCCGTGCCGAGGATCTCCCGATCCTGCTCTCCATCGGCTACTCGGCCTGCCACTGGTGCCACGTCATGGCCCACGAGTCCTTCGAGGACGAGGCGACCGCCGAGCTGATGAACGCATCGTTCGTCAACGTGAAGGTCGATCGCGAGGAGCGTCCGGACATCGACCGGATCTACCAGCTCGCCCACCAGCTCCTCACCCAGCGTCCCGGTGGCTGGCCGCTCACGGTCTTCCTCACGCCCGACGACCACACGCCCTTCTTCGCCGGTACCTACTTCCCGCGCGAGTCGCGCTACGGGATGCCCTCCTTCCGTGACGTGCTCACCCGCGTCGCCGCCCACTACGCGGAGCACCGCGGCCAGCTCGGCAATCTCCACCAGCAGATCGTCGACGCCCTGGAGAGCATCGAGGCCGGGGCGAGCGACGCCGAGCCGGACGGGGCGCCGCTAGAGGAGGCGCACGCGCAGCTCGCGCGGGTCTACGACGAGGAGCACGGCGGCTTCGGCCACGCGCCGAAGTTCCCGCATCCGACCAATCTCGAGCTGCTGCTTCGCAGGCACGCGCGCAGCGGCGATGCGGGCGCCCTCCAGATGGCGACCCACACCTTCGAGCGCATGGCCTCGGGGGGGATCTACGACCAGCTCGGCGGCGGCTTCTGCCGCTACTCGGTCGACGAGCGGTGGATGATCCCGCACTTCGAGAAGATGCTCTACGACAACGGGCCGCTCCTCACCCTCGCCGCGGAGATCGCCGTGCTCACCGGCGACGCGCAGGCGCGGCGCGTCGCGGGCGAGACCGCCGAGTGGGTGATGCGCGAGATGCAGTCCGCGGGCGGGGGCTACCACTCGACCCTCGACGCGGACTCCGAGGGCGAAGAGGGCAAGTACTACGTCTGGCAGCGCGACGAGGTCGCCTCACTCCTCGAGCCCGAGGAGCTGGCGGCGCTCGAGCTGCGCTTCGGCCTCGACCGCTCGCCGAACTTCGAGGGCGAGGCCTGGCACCTGCACGGTTTCGCCTCGGTCGAGCGAGTGGCGCGCGCCTGCGCGATCGAGGTCGAGCGCGCCGAGGCGCTCATCGACGCCGCGCGGGCGAAGCTCCTCGCCCGGCGCGAGAAGCGGATACGCCCTGGCCTCGACGACAAGGTGCTCACCTCCTGGAACGGGCTGATGGTGCGAGCCATGGCGCGGGCCGGCGCGCTCCTCGACGAGCCCCGGTGGATACGCTCGGCGGAACGCGCGGTGGACTACCTGCGCGAGCGTCACCTCGACAGCGGCCAGCTCCTCGCGACGAGCCGCCACGGACCGGCGCGTCTCAACGCCTACCTCGACGACCACGCCTTCGTGGTCGACGGGCTCCTCGCGCTCCTCGAGTGCCGCTGGCGCGCGTCGGACCTCGATCTCGCCGTCACCCTGGCCGACGCAATGCTGGAGCGCTTCGAGGACCGCGAGCGCGGCGGCTTCTTCTTCACCGCAAGCGATCACGAGCGGCTGCTGCACAGGCCGCGTCCCTTCATGGACGACGCTCTGCCCGCCGGCAACGCCGTTGCCGCGCGCACCCTCGGCCGCCTCGGGCACCTGCTCGGTGAGCAGCGCTATCTGGCTGCGTCGGAGCGGGCGATCCGCGCGGGATGGGTCGGCATCGAGCGCCACCCATCCGCGCACGGCGCCATGCTCGTCGCCCTCGAGGAGTGGCTCGAGCCGCCGGAGATGGTGATCCTTCGGGGGACTGGCGATGCGCTCGAGCGCTGGCGCGCGCGCGCAACCCGGGTCTACGCGCCGCGCCGACTCACCCTCGCCATCCCCGCCAACGCCGAGCCGCTGCCGGGGCTGCTCGCGGCGCGCAAGGGGGGTGACGGCGTCCTCGCCTACCTGTGCCGGGGCCAGCACTGCGAGGCGCCGATCGACGACGAGGACGCCTTCGAAGCCGCGCTCGCCGCGAGCGAGACGGTCTAGCCCGTCACGAGCTGCAGGACGGGCCCGGTGAGCACCGGGCCGAGGGCTGCGAGTATCCGCACTCCCTGCTGGAACGCGGTCGAGCGCAGTCCGTTGTCGGCGACCCAGGTCCTCGCCTCGGCCTCGGACCGCTGGTCGAAGCCCTCTCGCGCCACGCGCAGCGCCTCGCTGCTCAGCGACAGGATTGCCGGGCCCAGCACGAATACGAGCACGAGCGAGTAGATGCTGCCGAAGAGTACCGCGACGACGAGCGCGAGCTCCTTGATCGACGACCGGTGTGTCTCGTCGACGATGGCTGCGGGCCAGCTGTAGTAGCTGTGGAGGGCGACCACGGACGTCACGAGGAGCGCCGAGCCGAGATAGAGATGGAAGACGACCCGGTCGTTCGCGCCGCGCAGGTATTCCTTCGCATCGGGATCGCCCATCGATCTGTCACACTCGTCGGGGAGGTCGACGACCGCCTGCCAGACGCTGCCGACGAGACACCCCGTCGCGACCATCAGCAGGCCGTTCGCCGCGTTCGCCAGCGCGAACGCGTCATGGTTCACGACATGATGCAGGCACCTGAGCAGGGGCGAGTACGCTTCGAAGAAGAAGGCGTCGGGGTCCCAGAAGCTCGAGGCAATCGTTCCCATGACGATGCCCGCCGTCGCAGCCACCAGGAACGCGAGCGGGATCTCCCTGCGCCGTCGCGCCTCTGTCACACGAAGAGCCAGGCAGTAGACGACGACGACGCCCATCGTCGTCAGCGAGAGGAGCATTCCCCAGGACAGCGTGATCCGCGCGCCATACTCCCTGGCGCCAAGCGTCCCGTGCACGCCGTGCCCGCTCGCAGGCCCCGATCCGCCGAGCCACCGCGCTATCTCGGACCCGACGACCGCGTCGCATCTGGCTGCGGGCAAGGTGGCGCCGTCCTGGATGCCCGACCACCAGATGGAGCTCCATGCAGCAGCAAGCAGGACCAGCAGCGCGGCGAGGGAACCGAGGGCTGCCGGGTTCTCCAGGAACCGTCGGGCCTGGGCAGCCAGAGTCGTGTCGCGTCCATGGCCGGTGCCCGATCCCGACTCACCGTCCTCAGCCACTGGATGGCGCCTCCGGAGCACAGGACCGCTGAGGGCTGACGGGCTCGTCGAGGACCGTGCCCGTCACCGCGCGCACGCCGTCGGCTCAGGCGCGCAGCGAGCGGCCGAAGGCCTCGGCGAAGCGCTCCTCGAACTCGTCGAGATCGAAACCGTGGTTCTGGGTGCCGGGGTGGGCGATCTTGATCGCGCCGAGGAGCGAGGCGATGCGGCCCGTGGTCTCCCAGTCCATCGAGTTGGTGATGCCGTAGATCAGCCCGGCACGGTAGGCGTCCCCGCAGCCGGTCGGGTCGACGGTCTGGGCGGCGGCGACCGCAGGGATCTGGTGGGCCGTGCCGCCGGCGTGGATGGTCGAGCCGTCGGCGCCGCGGGTGATGACCAGCGCCTCGACCCGCTCGGCGATCGACTCCGGCGAGAGGCCCGTGCGCTCGGCGATGAGCTCCCACTCGTAGTCGTTGACCGCCACCCAGGTTGCCTGCTCGACGAAGCGCTCGAGATCGGCGCCGTCGAACATCGGCAAGGCCTGGCTCGGGTCGAAGAGGAAGGGGATCCCGGCGTCGACGAACTGCCCGGCGTGCTGGATCATGCCGTCGCGCGAGTCAGGTGCGACCACTCCGATCTCCACGTCCTCCGCATCGTTCACTTCGTTGAGGTGCGAGAAGCTCATGGCGCCAGGGTGGAACGCGGTGATCTGGTTGTCGTCGAGATCGGTCGTGATGAAGGCCTGTGCGGTGAACTCGGAATCGATCATCGACACGTGGCGGCGGTTGATTCCGCACTGGTCCATCCACTGGCCATAGGGCCCGAAATCGCTGCCCACGGTCGCCATGGGCAACGGGTCCCCGCCGAGGAGGTTCAGGTTGTAGGCGATGTTCCCGCCGCAGCCTCCGAACTCCTTGCGCATCTCGGGCACCAGGAACGAGACGCTGAGCACGTGGACCTTGTCCGGCAGAATGTGATTCCGGAACCGATCCTTGAAGACCATGATGTGGTCGTACGCGACAGAGCCGCAGATCAGCGCAGCCATCTCTTCCTCCTCGCAGGTTGTCGAAGACCGCCTCCTGGCGCTCTTCGACGCCATATCAGGCGTTCGTGCCGGTCTCGGCGAGCGGCTCGTCGGGCTCCACACCGCGCCGGGCCGTCTCCAGCGCCGAGCGCAGGTAGCGTGCGGTATACGTGTGCGCGTCCGCCGCCAGCGTCTCGGGCGTTCCCGCCGCGACGATCTCTCCGCCCCGGTCCCCGCCCTCGGGGCCGAGGTCGATCACCCAGTCGGCGCACTTTATGACGTCGAGGTTGTGCTCGATCACCACGATCGTGTTCCCGTGGTCGCGCAGTCGGAGCAGCACGCGCAGGAGCTGCTCGATGTCGTGGAAGTGCAGACCGCTCGTCGGCTCGTCGAGGATGTAGAGCGTGTTGCCCGTGTCGCGCTTGGACAGCTCGCGTGCGAGCTTGACCCGCTGGGCCTCGCCACCCGAGAGGGTCGTGGCGCGCTGGCCGAGGCGCACGTAGGAGAGCCCGACGTCCATGAGCGTCTGGAGCTTGCGCGCGATCGCGGGAACCGGGTCGAAGAACACGCGCGCGTCCTCGACGGTGAGGTCGAGCACCTCGTCGATGCGCTTGCCCTTGTAGCGGATGTCGAGGGTCTCGCGGTTGTAGCGCTTGCCGGTGCACACGTCGCACGGCACGTAGACGTCCGGCAGGAAGTGCATCTCGACCTTGATCACCCCGTCCCCGCTGCACGCCTCGCAGCGGCCGCCGCGCACGTTGAAGCTGAAGCGGCCCGCGGAGTAGCCGCGAGAGCGCGCCTCGGGCGTCGCCGCGAAGAGCTCGCGGATGGTGGTGAACAGCCCGGTGTAGGTCGCAGGATTCGAGCGCGGCGTGCGGCCGATCGGGCTCTGGTCGATGTCGACGACCTTGTCGAACTGGTCGAGGCCGACGACCTCGTCGTGGGGCGCAGGATCGGTGTTCGCGTCATTGAGGTCGCGCGCCGCGATCCGGTACAGCGTGTCGTTGATGAGGGTGGACTTGCCCGACCCGGACACCCCGGTGACGCAGGTCAGCAGCCCGGCGGGGATCTCGAGGTCGACGCCGGCGAGGTTGTTACCCCGCGCGCCGCGCAGGCGCAGCCAGCGCTCGGCGTCCGGCGCGACGCGCTGCTCCGGCACGGCGATGCGCCGGCGCCCGCTCAGGTACTGCCCGGTCAGCGAGGCGGCGTTCGCGGCGACGTCCGACGGTGTGCCCTCGGCGACCACCTGCCCGCCGTGCACACCGGCGCCCGGCCCCATGTCGACGATATGGTCCGCCGTGCGGATCGCGTCCTCGTCGTGCTCGACGACGATCACCGTATTACCCATGTCGCGCAGGTGCGTGAGCGTGTCGAGGAGGCGCCGATTGTCGCGTTGGTGCAGCCCGATCGACGGCTCGTCGAGGATGTACATGACGCCGACCAGACCCGCGCCGATCTGGCTCGCGAGCCGGATGCGCTGGCCCTCCCCGCCCGAGAGCGTGTCCGCGGAGCGGTCGAGGGTGAGGTAGTCGAGGCCGACGTCGAGCAGGAACTGCAGCCGCTGTCCGATCTCGTGGACGATCTTCGCGGCCACCTCGGCGCGAAAGCCCTCGAGCTCGAGCTCGGTCACGAAGCGGTGGGCATCCCCGAGCTGCATCGCGGCGACGTCGGGCAGGCTCGCTCCCGCGACGAACACGTTCCTCGAGTGCTCGGCGAGCCGAGTGCCGCCGCAGTCCTCGCAGGCACGCGTGCCGAGATACTTGGTGAGCTCCTCACGCACGACGTTGGACTCGGTCTCGCGGTAGCGGCGCTGCATGTTCGGGATGACGCCCTCGAATGGATGCTCGCGCTCGTGCGAGCTGCCGCGATCGCCGAGGTAGCGGAAGGTGATGACCTCCTCGCCGCTGCCGTAGAGCACGACGTCGCGCACCTTCTGCGGGAGCGCGTCGTAGGAGGTGTCGAGATCGAAGTCGTAGTGGCGGGCGAGCGCCTGCAGCATCTGGAAGTAGTAGGCGTTGCGACGATCCCAGCCGCGGATCGCGCCGCCGGGCAGACTGAGCTCCGGGTGCGCGACGGCCCGGGCCGGGTCGAAGAAGGTGGTCGTGCCCAGCCCGTCGCAGCTCGGACACGCGCCAGCCGGGTTGTTGAACGAGAAGACCCGCGGCTCGAGCTCCGGCAGACTGTAGCCGCAAACCGGGCAGGCGAAGCGCGCGGAGAAGACCAGCTCGGCCCGCTCCTCGCCGCTTTCGGCGGCGTCCATCCAGGCGATGCGGGCGCGCCCGTCGCCGAGTCCGAGGGCCGTCTCGAAGGACTCGGCGAGGCGCAGCTCCTGGCCCTCGCGGACCCGGAAGCGGTCGACCACGACCTCGACGGTGTGCTTCTGGGCGCGCTCGAGGGGCCCGACCTCGTCGAGCTCGAGCACCACGCCGTCGATCCGCGCGCGCAGGTAGCCCTGCGCGCGCAGCCCCTCGACGAGCTGCGCGTGCTCGCCCTTGCGCGCCTCGACCACCGGCGCGAGGAGCATGAGCCGGGCGCCGGCCTCGAGGGCGAGCACCTGGTCGACCATCTGGCTCACCGTCTGCGCCTCGAGCACCTCGCCGTGCTGCGGGCAGCGCGGCTCGCCGGCGCGCGCGTAGAGAAGACGCAGGTAGTCGTGGATCTCGGTGATGGTGCCAACGGTCGAGCGCGGGTTGTGCGAGGTCGACTTCTGCTCGATGGAGATCGCCGGAGAGAGCCCCTCGATGTGATCGACGTCGGGCTTCTCCATCACCGACAGGAACTGCCGGGCGTAGGCGGACAGCGACTCCACGTAGCGACGCTGCCCCTCGGCGTAGAGCGTGTCGAAGGCGAGCGAGGACTTCCCCGAGCCCGACAGGCCCGTCACAACGACGAGACGGTCGCGGGGCAGGTCCAGATCGACGTTGTCGAGATTGTGGGTCCTGGCCCCGCGAATTCGGATTCGATCCATGTCCTCGCCGAGGTTTGGCAGCCGCCGACAAACTGTTTATGGTACGCGGCCTTTTCGCCATGACGCAAAACGATCCCGTCTCGCGCGGCGGCGGCCGGGAGCCGGACGGCGCACACGCCATGAGCGCTACCGAGCGTCGGGGCGCGTTGTCGGTCGCGGCGATCATCGCCCTGCGCATGCTCGGACTGTTCCTCCTCTTCCCGGTGCTCAGCCTGCACGCCGGGCGCTACCCGGATGCGACGCCGGTGCTCGTGGGCCTGGCCATCGGCGTGCACGGCCTGACCCAGGCGCTGTTCCAGATCCCCTTCGGTACGCTCTCGGACCGCATCGGCCGCAAGCCGATCATCGCCGCGGGTCTGCTCGTCTTCGTCGCCGGCAGCGTGGTGGCCGCGCTCGCCGACACGCTGCACGGCGTGGTCGTCGGCCGCGCGCTGCAGGGCGTCGGTGCGATCGGCGCCGCGGCGACGGCGCTCGCCGCGGACCTCACCAGCGAGCAGCAGCGCACGAAGGCGATGGCGGCAATCGGGATCGCCATCGCCGGCGCATTCGTCACGGCCCAGGTCCTCGGCCCGCTGCTCGCCGCGGCGATCGGGCTGTCGGGCCTGTTCTGGCTAGTCACCGCCCTCGCCCTCGCGTGCCTGGCGGTGCTGGGGCTGGTGCCCGAGGCGCCGGCGATCTCCCCGCGCGCGGCCGAGCCCCCGCGTGCGATCGCCCGCGTGCTCGCCGACCGCCAGCTCCTCAGGCTCGACCTCGGTGTGCTGGTGCTGCACGGGACGATGACCGCGCTCTTCGTCGTCCTGCCGCTCGCGCTCCGCGACGGCGCAGGGCTTGCGCCGCAGGCCCACTGGACGCTCTACGCGGGCGCGATGCTGGCGGCCGTGTGCGCGCTCCGGCCCGCGATCGCTTACGGCGAACGCAGCGGGCACGTGGTCGCGACGCTGCGACTGGCCGCGGCCGTCCTCGCCGCCGGCGCGATCTCGATGGGCGCTGCTCGAGGCTCGATCCTCGGACTCGGCCTCGCGATGGCCGCCTACTTCACCGCTTTCATCGTGCTCGAGGCCACGTTGCCCTCGCTCGTCTCGCGCCTGGCGCCAGCGACGCTGCGGGGGACGGCGCTCGCGGCCTTCTCCACGGCGCACTTCGCCGGCACCTTCGCCGGCGGTGTGCTCGGCGGCTGGCTGCTCGCGAACCATGGAGTCCAGACCGTGTTCAACGTCGGCGCCGGGCTCGCCGCAGCGTGGATCCTCGTCACCGCGGGACTGCGCGAGCCGCCCCGACCGGCCGTGCGGAGCGCGCCCGTGCCGGCTGTCGACGAGGGACCGCGAGGGCCGTGACAGGCCCGCGGCGCGGTCGTCTTCCCGGTATCCCGGCCTTGCTGCCGAGGAGACCGGACACGAGCGATGGGCCCGTCGCGGTCCCGGAGGCCGGGTCGCAATTTCCCGGACCGCCGCTTAGGATCTTCGCCGCCCTGGAGCCCGTGCAGGCCGCGAGGTCCCTCGCCCCGCCGCGCGGCCGCAGGGCGGCGTTTCGCACCCCTCGCACGGCGCGCGGTGAGCGGACAGAGCCGCGCGATGGCGTCGCCGCAGGGCGGCCAGCGCACAACAGAACTCGCCCGGAGGAGAATCGTCATGGCAAGAGGCGTCAACAAGGCCATCCTGATCGGCAATCTCGGGGCCGATCCCGAGACCCGCTACACGTCGGGCGGGACCTGCGTGACGAACATCCGGCTGGCCACGACCGAGCAGTGGCGCGATCGCCAGAGCGGCGAGCAGCAGGAGCGCACCGAGTGGCACCGGGTGGTCCTGTGGGGAAAGCTCGGCGAGGTCGGGGAGCAGTACCTGCGCAAGGGCTCCCAGGTCTACATCGAGGGCCGCATCGAGACCCGCAAGTGGCAGGACCAGAGCGGCCAGGACCGCTACACGACGGAGATCCGCGCCCTCGACATGCAGATGCTCGGCGGCCGCGGGGCGGGCGCCGGGGGCGATACGGGCGACTGGTCCCAGGCTCCTCGCGAGAAGGCACCGCAGCAGGCGTCCAAGCCGGCGCCGGCGCCGGTCGAGGATCTGGACGACGACATACCGTTCTGAATAGTCGCAAAGCCCATCGAGCGTGGTGCTTTCGCGCCGCGGATCGCGTTCCACCCCCCACCCCGGCCCTCCCCCGGTGGGGGAGGGAGCTCAGGGCTCGACCTCGTCGCGAGCGATTTCAGAGCCTGGCCTCGAAGCGAGCCGCCGCAGCTGAGCTCGGAGAGATCAGGGACGTCTTGCGGGTGATCGCTGGGGGTGCCGACCAGATCGGGCGAGGTCCGGGAGCGGGGCAAAAAAAATGGCCGGGGCGGGAGCCCCGGCCAAACCACCAAAGGAGGGTTGGAGGAGAAACATCACAGAGGATGTTGCGTTGCAATATAGTTGGGTTTGTGCAGTGCGTCAACCCCCTTTTCCTCCTCGCTCCAACCTCAACGAGAATCAAGCTTGTCTTGGTAACCCTCTCGGATCGCGGGTAATTCTCGACGGCCAGATCCGGGCAGCAGATGCACCGAAACGGCGCACGGCTCGCTCGGATCGTATCAGATTGGTGCGTTGCAGCAAGACCGGCGTCGGGAACTGGGCTCCTCGAACCGTTGCCGACGGGAAGCGGCGGCCTACGGGCCGCGGTCAGACCTCGATTTCCCCGGCGCACACCGGGACGCAGGTGCCGGCGACGTAGACCTCCTCGGCGACTCCGGCGCGTTTGACCACCCGGGTGTGGAGCAGGCTCGGGCGGCCCATCTCCACACCCTGTCCGACGCGCAGGGCGTGCTCGCCGTCGGGCGCTGGGTCGAGGGTCGCGAGCAGGGCGGCGAGGACGCAGTTGGCGCTCCCGGTGGCCGGATCCTCGGTCACCGACTCGAAGGCGGCGAACATGCGCGCGCGGACGTCGACGTCGCCGCCCGCCACGGCGCGGGTGTAGGCCAGCACCGCGGGCCGGCGCCCGGCCTCGGCGGGTAGCGCCGAGAATGCCCGGGCGTCGGGGGCGAGCGCGGCCAGGGTCTCGAGGCCGTCGACCTCGACGACCACGAAGCCGACGCCGATGGCCGCGGCCAGGGGGCCGTGGTTCGCCGTCACGACCGAGGCCGCATCGATCCGCAGCGCGGCAGCCACCCGATCGGGGGCCACGTCGTCGCCCCGCACCAGGGTGCCTGGGGCGCGAACCTCGCACGACGTCACGCGCCCGGCCGGCGCGTCGATGCGCACCGAGACCAGCCCCGCCGGCTCCTCGAAGCGCACCGTGGTGCCGTCGTCCGGGAGCGCGACGATGCCGTTCGCCGCGAGGACGAAGGCGGTGCCGACGTTGGGATGCCCCGCGAAGGGCATCTCGTAGCTCGGCGTGAAGATCCGCACCCGGCGCGTGTTCGCTGGGTCCTCGGGCGGGAGCACGAAGGTCGTCTCCGAGTAGTTGAACTCCGCGGCGATCGCCTGCATCTGCGCGTCGTCGAGCCCGCTGGCGTCGACGAGCACCGCGAGCGGGTTACCGCCGAAGCGCCGCGTGGTGAAGACGTCGACGGTGTGATATCGATGGCGCACGGCAAGGCCCTCGGTCTGGTTCGCTCCCCGAGAGCCTCGTCGATCCGCGGGCCCCGCACCAGACACAGTCAAGCCCGTGACAGTAGGCGACTGCCGCGAGACACCGGCGCAGAGGGCTGTGACCCGATCGGCCTTCTCGCGACACGCCGTAAAACACATCCACGTGGGCTCGAGCGCCGCATCCCTGCTGCGCACTGTCGCGAGTAGGCCGATCGGGTCACAGCCCTCTGCGCCGGTGTCTCCCGACTCTGAGGCTAGCCCGGATATCGCACCAATTCTCTGCTGCGGCCGCCGAGACGCCCGCGCGACGAGAGCTGGTGCAGCATCGGGGCTAGCCGCGCAGCCGTCGCCCGTGGAGCCGCGCGTAGGTCTCCGCGCAGTGCTCGGCGAGCGGCTCGAGGTGCGCAGGCAGGGCGTGCCCGCCGGGTGCGTAGGGCTGGAAGCCCGTGGAGCCGAGCACGTTCGCGTACCAGTGCGGCGCCCAGACGCCGTCGCTCTCGCGCGGGCCGGCGGGCCAGGCCAGCATGCGCTCGGTGAAGTCGACAGCGAGGGCGTCGCACAGCGCACGCAGCATCGTCTCGGGATCCTCGAGCACGTCGCGCGAGTCGAGGACGACCGGATCGCGGCCCGTGCGCGCGCGGATCTCGTCGAAGAGCCGGCCCTGCTGGATCACGCCGACGTCCTCGAGCGTCACCTCGGGCCGCGTGCGCGCGTAGGAGGCGATCACCTCGCGCGGCTCCCGGATGAGGAAGCAGTTGCTGACGCGGTCGAGCCAGCTTCGGTCGACCTCGTCGAGCAGGTGCTGCGTCATGTGCTTCTGGAACCACACGGCGCGGTCGCCGGGGATCTCCCCGACGCAGCGCTCGACCACGCGGCGCCAGTCGCGGTCGCCGGCCGCGATCACCTCTTCGGCGCCGGGATGGGGCAGACCCGTCGTCGCGAGATAGTAGGCGTAGAGCGGCTCGTCCCATACGGCGCAGTCGCCGCGGTTCTCCCAGGCGCGCATCATCGCGGTGGAGATGTTGCGCGGCCCCGACCACATGGCGACGCGGACCGGCTCGCTCAATGCGCAGCCTCGCGCTCGATGAGCGCGGCGTAGAGCGTCTGCAACCGGGCGACGACGGGCCCCGGGCAGGGCCCGGCGAACGTGCGCCCGTCGACCTCCGAGACCGACACGAGCCCCGCGAAGGTGCCGGTGACGAAGGCCTCGTCGGCGCCGTAGACGTCGGTGAGGCTGAAGTCCTTCTCGTACGCCTGGATGGCGTTGTCCCGGCACAGCCCGAGCACGTTGCCCCGGGTGATGCCGCCGAGGCAGTAGCGACCGCTCGAGGTCCACACCTCGCCATCGCGCACGATGAAGAAGTGCGTCGAATTGCAGGTCGCGACGAAGCCGTGCGGGTCGAGCATGAGCGCCTCGTCGGCGCCGGCCTTGGTGGCCTGGATGCAGGCCTGGATGCAGTTCAGCTTCGAGTGGCTGTTGAGCTTCGGGTCCTGCACGTCCGGCGCGCCGCGCCGCACGTGCACGGTGAACAGCCGCACCCCGCGCGTGAGCAGGCTCGGGTCCGGCACCTTGTACTCGGGGATGATGACGACCGTCGCCGGGCCGATGGTCACCCGCGGATCCTGGTAGGGCGTGGCCTTCATCCCCCGCGTGACCATCAGCCGGATGTGCACGTCGTCGTGCATCTCGTTCGCCGCGACGGTCTCCTCGATGGCCGCCGTCAGCGCCTCGCGGTCGAGCCCGACGTCGAGGTCGATGGCCTTGGCGCCCTCGTAGAGGCGATCGAGATGCGCCTCGAGGAAGACCAGCTTGCCGTGGTGCAGCCGCAGCCCCTCCCAGACGCCGTCCCCGAGCACGAAGCCGGAGTCGAACACCGAGACCACGGCGCGCTCGCGCGGGACGAGCTCGCCGTTGACGTGGATGAGGACGCTCGCGTTGCGCGGGTCGTCCAGGTACTCGTGGGTGCCGGTGCTCATCCGGCGCCCTCGGCCTCGGGCGGCGCCGCCACTGCCGGACGCGCGGGGCGCAGCGCGAGGTAGAGCCCGAACAGCGCGATGCCGCAGAAGATGAGCAGCGTCCAGCCCGGAATCGTCAGCCCGAGGAAGGACCACTGCACCTCGGCGCATTCGCCGGAGCCGCGGAACACCAGTGCGAGCGCCTCGCTGAGAGGGAACGCCTGGAGCATGTACTCGAGGCCCGGACCACATTCGGGAACCTGGTCCTCCGGCAGGCTCTGCAGCCACACGTGCCGCCCTGCCACCACGACGCCGAGGGCGGCGACCAGCACCGTCACGACGCCGTAGACGCGGCGCCAGGCGCCGCCCGGGTCGTGGAGCGCGCCGGCGAGCATGACCGCGCCGAGCACCATCACGAACACGCGCTGGAAGATGCACAGCGGACAGGGCTCGAGGCCCATGACGTGCTGGAAATAGAGCGCCGCGGCGATCAGGGCGACGCAGAGCACGAAGCCGTAGACGAAGAGTGAGCGTTGAGTGAGCATGTCGTTCGGAGCCGCTCCCGGCGCGCACCCGCTCGGTCGGGGCGCCCGGTCAGAGCGGCGGTGGGCCTCCGGAAGTTGAGTTCAGGCGTTTCCGCTTCGCGGCTGCGCCGCCCCTGGCAATAGTTTAGCCCGCATGTTGCACCAGGCATCGCGGGGCTGGCGCAGGACAGGTGCGTCTGGGCGCCGCTGTGGAGCGCGAGCGATAGCCGTAGCTACCGCTCGCGCGAACAGCAAGCCCAGGCGTGCATGGACAAGCCAGGTCTGCGATAGGCAGCGAGTCGAGGACAGAACGTCGCCACTGCAGCTCGTCGCACCGATAGAGTTTCCCTCAGCGAGTCAGTCAGTTGCAGCCGGCTCGCTGCCGGCCTGGTGCAATATGCGGGCTAGCTGCCATCGTCGCGCTCAGAAGCGCTCCACCCAGGGCCGCAGCTCCACCTCCCAGGTCCAGGCGCTGCGGTGCTGGCGGTGCACGTCGAGGTAGGCGCGGGCGATGGCGTCCGGGTCGAGGGTGCGGTCCTCGGCCTCGCCCGGGGCGCCGCTGCGTCGCGCGATCGCGCCGTCGATGACGAAGTGCGCGACGTGCACGTTCTGCGGAGCCAGCTCGCGCGCCATGCTCTGGGCGAGACCGCGCAGGGCGAACTTGCCCATGGCGAAGGTCGCGGACTGCGCGTAGCCCTTCACGCTCGCCGAGGCACCGGTGAAGGCGATGGTGCCGGCACCGCGCGCGAGCATCCGCCGCGCGGCCTGCTGGGCCACCAGGAAGCCGGCGAAGGCGGTGGTGCGGATCGCCGCCTCCACCGCGACCGGCTCCAGCTCGGCGACGGCTCCGCGAACCCGGCGGCTCGCGTTGAAGACAACGAGCTCGAGGTCCGCACCCGCACCGTCGAGCTCGCCGAACAGCCCCTCGACGTCAGCGACGCTGGTTGCATCGCAGGCGAGGGGGCTCGCGCCGGTCTCGGCGGTGAGCGCGGCGAGCTTGTCGACGTTGCGCGCCGCGAGGGCGACGCCCATTCCCGCCGCGGCGCACTGGCGCGCGAGGGACGCGCTCAACCCGTCGCCGGCGCCGACGATCAGCGCGTTTGCCATTCGGTTGCCTCCTGCTGCGAAATCGGCGGGCGACTGTAGCGCGTAACCGGGCGCCGGTTCACGGGGGCTGGCCCGCCACACGCCCCGGCCCGCGTATACTCGGGCCGATCTCCGTCCCGGAAGCGACCATGCACGAATCGCTCGACGCGCTGGTCTCGCGAATCGCCGACGGCGCCTCGATCGCCATCGCGCCCGACTACTCGGGCTGCTCGATGGCGGCGGTACGCGCTCTCGTGCGCCGCGGCGCACGGGGCCTGAGGCTCCTAGCGGTCCCCCAGGCGGGGCTGCCCGCGGACCTCCTGATCGGCGCCGGCTGCGTCGACGAGATCGAGACCGCGGCGGTGACCCTCGGCGAGCACGGCCTCGCGCCACGGTTCTCCGCCGCCGTGCGCGACGGCTCGCTCACGATCCGCGACTCGACCTGCCCGGCGATCCACGCCGGCCTGCAGGCCGCCGAGAAGGGCCTCCCGTTCATGGCGCTGCGCGGCCTCATCGGCTCGGACATCCTCGCGCACCGGCCGGACTGGAAGGTCATCGACAACCCCTTCGCCGAAGGCGACCCCATCGTCGTGCTCCCTGCGCTGCGCCCGGACGTCGCGCTGCTCCACGCGCCGCTCGCCGATCGCGACGGAAACGTGTGGATCGGCATCCGCCGCGAGCTCATGCTGATGGCGCACGCGGCACGCTCGACGCTGGTGACCGTCGAGCGCGTCGTGGACGGCTCGCTGCTGCGCGACGCGGCGCGCGCGGCGGGCACCATCCCCGGGCTCTACGTGAGCGCCATCGCCGAGGCGCCGCAGGGCGCCTGGCCTCTCGGGCTGTTCGATACCTACCCGCGCGACGAGGCGCACCTCGCCCGATACGTCGAGCGCGCCGCAACCGCGGAGGGCTTCTCCGCTTACCTCGCCGAGCACGTCCTCGACACCGAAGCCGCGTGAGCCGCCCCGAGGAGCTGCTCATCGCGACGGTCGCCGACCTGCTCGAGGGGCTCGAGCACGTCGCCGTCGGCGCGGCGTCGCCCATCCCCGGGGCCGGCGCACTGCTCGCGCAGGCGCGAGGCGGCGGACGCATGCGCGTGTCGATCCTCGGCAGCGAGGCGCACAACGCCTTCACCGACGGCGGCCGGGAGCTCTTCGACTGCGCCGCCCAGGGCCGCATCGACGCCTTCTTCCTCGGCGGTGTGCAGATCGACGGCGGCGCGAACGTCAACCTCGTGGGTCCGGGCGAGTACCCGCGCTCGAAGGTGCGCTTCCCGGGCTCCTTCGGCTCGGCTTACCTCTACTTCCTGATCCCGAGGGTGATCCTGTTCGTGCGCGAGCACTCCCGGCGCAACCTCGTGCCGAAGGTCGACTTCGTCAGCGCGCCGGGCACCAGCGCGCCCGGCGTGTACCGGCCCGGCGGACCGCACGCGCTGCTCACCGGACGCTGCCTGTTCCGATTCGACCGCTCGCGCGGGCGCTTCGCCCTCGCGAGCATCCACCCGGGCCACGACGCGGCGGACGTGCGCGAGCACACGGGCTTCGACTACGACGAGCCCGGGGGCACCAGGCCGCCCGTTACCGCCGCGCCCTCGGCCTCGGACCTCGCGCTGATCCGAGGCGAGATCGGCGCTGCCATCGCGGAGGTCTATCCGAGGTTCGCGGCGCAGGTGCTGGGCGTGGGCGCGAACGCCACGAGCTAGTGTGGTGTTCGAGTCGCCGATGGCGATGGCCGTGACCCGAGCGTCTTCCTCGAGTCGGCGCCGGTCTCAGCGCTCCGTGAAACCCCGCTCCCTGAGCTCCTGACGGTACGCGGCACGGGTCTCGGCGTTCGGGTAGAGGAACTCGAAGTACGCCGACCAGTCGCCGTCCTCGCTGATCTCCAGGCGTCGCTCGCAGCCCGGGCAGTGCTCGCGGAGCACCCCGTCGACCGCGCGCTCCACGCTCGCGGCATCGGCAACGTAGAGGAAGCTCAGATGCTGCCGGTCGTGGGTGAAGGTCCCCGCGTGGACCGCCGGCGTCGCCTCGCCGATGGCTGCCACGAGCCGGGCGCCGAGCGCCTCGAGGGCTTCGACCTGACGCGCCTCGGGCAGTCCGTTCGCGCGCTCGGTGGCGAACCGGACGCCCGCGACCACCAGCGTCGCCCGGTCCACCGCAGGGCCGCTCTGCGCGAGATCCATGTCAACCCTCACGGCGCCCGGGCCCTTCGGGTAGGCGGCGAGGTAGTTCCACCAGGACACGGCCCACGCCCCGTGCCCGCCGAGCACCAGCGCCGCCGCGACGACGCCCCGCAGTCCCGAGCTCCAGCCCATGGCCCACCTCCGGTCGCAATGCAACGATCCTAGCCCGGATATCTCACCGATCCGCGTGATGATCGCGCAGGACCTTGGATTCACAGGGCTTCTTTGGAGCGCCGGGAATACTGCCCGTATTTCCAAGCTCCGAAGAAGCCCTCGACTCGGGCTCCTGCTTCGTCCTACCTCGTCCGCTGACCGCCATGGATGGCGGGAATGCAGTGGGAGTGCCGGGAGCACTCCCTGTCCTGGACTCGTGTGGATTCAAGGAACGAGCGAGGATTCGTGAACTTGGTGAAATATCCGGGCTAGCGACGGGCGCGGGTGGGGAACTGTCGAGCGCGTCCCGTTCCGGCCATGAGGTCGGGCGAGCGCTCAGGCGCCAGCGCCGGACAG
>CAJIAT010000367.1_pt1 | contig 18112 bp, 11 predicted proteins | sample 9199161 | NCBI WGS metagenome assembly CAJIAT01 (sample SAMEA7708281, study PRJEB35096) | sediment metagenome | biome: marine neritic benthic zone biome [ENVO:01000025]; feature: sediment [ENVO:00002007]; material: shallow marine sediment [ENVO:03000034] sea grass bed [ENVO_01000059] ... | reverse complement strand
GCCTGCTGGCCCGCCTGCTGGCCGGTCTGCGCACCCTGCTGCGCGGCCTGCTGTTCCGGGGTCTCGCCCCGCTGCTCGCCCGTTGCACCCCCGCCCGGTCGCCTCGCGTTCTCGATGCCTTCTCGGTGCAGGCGCTCGACCGCCGCGCGCAGCTCGCGCGCGGCACGCTCCAGATCGGCGCGGCTCGGACCCGTCGCTGCTCTCGCGGCGCGCGCGATGCGCTCGCGGGCCTGCTCGAGATCGTCGGCGATGCTCGCCTCCATCTCCGCTCCCGGGCTCTCGGCACCGTCGCCGACGAAGCCTCGAGAACGCTCGATGCGGCCGGCGACGTTGCCCTCGCGGAGCCCGCCGGCAGCGTCGCGCAGCCGGCGGCCGACCTCGGGTCGCTCCTCGCGGGCGCCTGCGGCGCCGCGCTCGAGCTCCCCCTCGAGCGCACGCACCGCGTCGCGCATGCGCGCCTTCTGCCCGTCGATCGAGGCGATCTCGCGCTCGCGCGCCTCGCCCTCCTCGGGCAGCGCGCCGATTGCCTCGCGCACGGCCTCCTGGTCTGCGACCAGCGCCTCGGCCTGGCGCAGCGCCTCGGCCACCGCCCGTGCGGTCTGGCCGGCGCCGCGCGTCTCGAGCTGCCGGCGCGCCTCGGCGAGGCGCTCCTCGGCCTCGCGCGCGGCCTGCTCGTTGCGGCCCTCGCGGAGCTGGCGAGCCGCCTCGCGCAGCGACGCGGCGCTCGCGGCCAGCTCGGGCTCCGGTCGTTCCCGGGTGAGGCGCTCGAGCAGTCGCGCGACCTCCTCGGCCTGGGCGGCGAGCCTGCTCGCGTCGCTGCTCGACTGTCCCGAGCCGACGCGCGCGCGCATCCGCGCCTGCTCGCGGGCGCGCTGCTGGCGCCGGGCGATCTCGCGCAGGCGCTCGAGCGCTTCGTCGATCTGGGCCTCGCGGCCCTGGGGGCGGCCGCGCTGGACGGCGTCGTACTGGTTGCGAAAACGGTCCATCTCCAGCTGGAACAGGTTCGCCAGATCGTCCGCGTCGCTGGCGCCGCCCCCCTGGCCGTCACCGCGGGCGACCTGCACGTCCCGGAACGCGGCGTCCGCGCGCTGCAGGTGGCGTAGCGCCTCGCGGGCCGGCTCGAGGGCGGAGTCCACTTCGCGCACGGCGAGGAGCGCCTCGACGCGGAGCATGGCCGCCGAGGCCTTCGGCAGCTCCTCGGCCATGCGCTCGTAGCCCTCCCGGGTGCCGAGCAGGCTCCGGGCGCCGAGCCGGCGCACGATCGCGTCGACCCGGGTGCGGATGCGCGTCTGCGCCTCGCCGAGGGCGCGCGCACGCTCGGCGAACTCGTCGTCCTCGAGGCGCTCGCGATCGCGGGCGGTCTTGAACGCGGCGACGACCAGGGTGCGCTGCTGCGCCGCGAGCGCGCCGTCGTCGCGCCCGCCGCCGCCGCCCCCGCCCCCACCGCCGCCACCCGCGGCGCGGCGATAGGAGCGGTCGAAGGGCCGGACCTCGAGGAAGTAGGGGTCGCTCACGGTCTCGCGCCCGGCACCGGGTGCACCGTCGGAGGCGCGCACGTGATAGGCGACGAGATCGCCAGGCTCCAGGGCCCGCTCCTCGAGGAAGAGCACGTGAGAGGCGAGCGCGTCGCGCGGATCGGCGCCGGCGTCGAGCGCGACCACCTCCTCCTCCCCGGAGTTGAACGACAGCACCAGCTCGTAGCTGCGCACCCCGAGGTCGTCCCGGGCGCGCACCTCGAGCTCCAGCTCCTCGATCGAGGTGACCTGCGTGTCGCGCCCGGGTCGCTCGAGGCGGATGGTCGGGGGCGTGTCCTCGAGCGCGACGATGGCGAACTCCGGGCTCGCCTGGCGCAGCCCACCGTCGACCCAGGGCAGCTCGACGTGATAGCGCGCGCTGCGCTCGATGCGCAGCGTCGTCTCGAGCGAGCCGTCCACCACCTCCAGCGCCGGCCCGTCGGCGCCGTCGAGCGCGATGCGCCCGCGCTCGGCCGGGATGTCGGTGATCACCCTGAGGGAGACCTCGGTGCCGACGACCGCCTCGATGTCACCGCCGTCCTCGACGGTCTCCGGCGTCCGCGCGGTGTACTCCGGATAGCGGAAGGTGAGGTCGATGCGCTCGACCACGGGCACCGGGACCGTCGCGATGCGATGGACCGCGGACTCGACGCCGTCGGCGCTGACCCGGTACTCGATGGAGTCGCGAAGGTCGAACAGGTAGGTCTCGAACGCCTCGCCGTCCGGCGAGGGCGACATCGGCTCGCCGGTCCACGTCTCGGTGTCCGGCGCGCGCCGCCACAGCGTCGCCTCCACGGGTGCGAAGCCGTCCGGCCGGGCCACGACGAGCTGGTCACTGCCCCGGGCGACGGTGAGGTCTCCGGGGGAAAGAGCGATGGCGTATGGCATCCCGACGGCGGGCGCGCGCCAGGGCAGACCTAGCAGGGCGAGCCCGTGCCGAACTCCTGGACCCGCTCCCCACCAGGCGAGGAGGAGCACGGCCAGGACTGCTGCCACCGCGACCGCCGCGCGTCGCAGCCCCTCGCGCTCGAGGCTCCGGCCGTGGCCGCGGGCGCGGCATGCTGCGCCCGCCGCTGCGATCAGTCGCTGCGCGAGCGCCGGCGAGATCCACGGCTGGCGCGACTCGCGGGCCTCGACGGCCGACAGCAGGAGCGCATCGAGTGACGGATCGTCGCGCTCGATTTGCAGCGCCACCTGTCGGTCCGGGAGCCGGCGCGCGAGCGCCGGGACCACCAGCGCGGCGAGCAGGGCGAGCACGATCAGGTAGAGGGCCGAGCGCGCCGCGAGCACCGCCTGATCGTCGAAGCGCCAGGCGTCGAGGGCGAGCGCTGCGACGAAGGCGGCGAGAGCGCCGGCGGCGAGGGTCGCGGCGAGACCGGTGAGCGCCCGGCGCGCGCGCACCCGCGCTCGCACCCGTGCGAGGGTGCGCGCCAGATCCCGATCCGAGAGCGCCCCAGGGCTGGTCACGGCGCCTCCCGCGGCCACCGCGCGCGGACGGCTGCGCACGCTGTGGCTGGATCGGATTCGACCATCACGCTCTAGCCCGAAGTGAGAGCCGGTTCGCGTGCCACGACTCGACCAGCATCAGTATCATCGCGGCGAGCAGGATCCGCCACCACCAGCGCTCCCCGTCCTCCGGTGTCGGGGCGCGCTCGCCGCGGGGCGCGGCGCCGGTCGACGCCGCCCGGACGATGCGCGCGTCGAGCTCGCCCGCGCCGAGCGCGGCGAGATCGCTCTCACGCGCCGGCACGTTCGCAGCCACGCGGAACACCTGCGGGCCGACGTGGACCTCGTGCACCCCTGCTTCCTGGAGCGCCAGCGGCGCGCCCGCGACGAGCCGGGTCTCGCGTCCGTCGGGGCCGCGGACCACCGCCTCGGCGCCCGCATCGAGCCGCGCCGCGGCCGCCGGATCGATGGCCCGTGCGTGCTCGGCCAGGTTCACCACCGACCCGACCGGGTGCGCCTGCTCGGCCTGGTCCCGATGGCGCCCGGCCAGACGCGCCACCAGGTCGTGCACCAGCGGCACGAACCCGGGCTCGCGTGCGAGCGTGCTCCACCCGGCGTCGAGCGTCGTCGCCACGGCCGCGGAGCGCCCGGCGCCGGCGGCGCGCTCGAGGGCGATGGGCGTGCCGTCGCGGAGCGCGACGAGGACCCGGTCGCCGGACCCACGCTCGAGGACGCGGTGGCGCCACACGGCGCCCGCCTCGAGGCCGGCGGGCACCTCGCGACCAGGCGCGAGCCGGGCCGGGAGCTCGCTCGGTGCACGCGTCGCTCCGAGCACGCCCGGCACGATCCCGTCGGTCCCGCCTGGCCACGCGCCGCGCACGCCCTCACCGGCGAACACGAGCAGCCCTGACCCCGCGGCGACCCGCGCGCCGAGCGCCGGCAGCCAGGCGCCAGCGACGGGCACGTCGTCGAGGACCACCACGTCGACCTCCTCGAGCGCGGTCGCATCGAGGGCCGTGCCGTCCCGGTAGCGCACCTCGGCCGGCGGGTCGGTGGCGACCTCGAGCGCCCGGCGAACGAATGCGCCGGAGGGGCCGGGCCGCGGTCCGGCGCCGACGACGAGCACCCGCACCGGGCGCACCGGGGCGAGGACGAGGTGTCGCTCGTCATCGGCGACCAGTGCGTCCGGATCGAGTGCGAGGCGCACGACGGCGGCCCGAGAGACGGGAGCGGCGATCTCGAAGGACACCCTCGAGAGTTCCGAGCCTCGCCCGCTCGCCTCCTGGCGCTCGGTCATCTGGCCGTCGAGGTGCAGCGTGACGCTCGGGCGGGTCGCACCGGCATCGTGGCGCACGGAGGCCTCGACCTGCATCCGACCGGCACGTGCGGGGCGGGCACGGGCGTGCACGAGGCTCGCGTTCGGCGCATCGTCGCCCACGGGGACGAGCCCGACGGCGATCTCCGGGTCGACCCGGATCGTGCGCCCGGCTTCGAGGCCCGTGCGCTGCAGGTCCGAGACCAGCACCAGCTCCCTGCGCACCGCCTCGGCCGACGCGAGCCACCGGGCTCCGGCCTCGATGGCGCCGGCGATGTCGGTGGCGCCGTCTCCGGGCCGCGCCGCGGCGATCGCCGCGCCGAGGACCGCTGCGTCGCCGGTGACCACCGCGTGCCGGGTGTCGAACAGCACCAGGGCGGCCTCGTCGGTCGGGCCGACGCGCTCGAGCGCCACGCGCGCAGCCTCCCTCGCCGCCGCCCAGCGCCCGCCGTGGCCCATGCTCGCGGAGCGGTCCACGAGGACCGCGACCGCGCGGCCGCTCGCCGCCGGTGTGGTCTCGGGCTCGAGGGCGTAGGGGCCGGCGAAGGCGAGGGCGAGCAGCGCGATGGCCAGGCACCGCGCCGCGAGCAGCGCCCGATCCCGAAGCGTTCGCCGGCGGCGCTCGCGGACGGGGATGCGCGAGAGGAACATCAGCGACGGGAACGCGGTGCCGCCGCGCGGCTCGCGCGCGACGAGATGCACGGCGATCGGCACCGCGACCGCGGCGGCGGCGAGGAGCAGCCAGGGCGTGGCGAAGGCCACCGCTCAGCGCGTCCTCGTCGCCCGCGCGCGCTGCGCGAGATGACGGTGCAGGAGGGCGTCGAGGGGCTCGGAGGTGTCGAAGCACGCGTAGTCGATGCCGCGCCTGCCGCACTCGGCGGCGAGCGCCGCCAGGTGGGCGCCGATCAGCTCGAGGTACTCGCCGCGGATCCGCTCGGGCACGATCGGCAGGCGTTCGCCGGACTCGAGATCCTCGAGCACGCCGGGGCCCTCGACGTCGAACCGCAGCTCCCTCGGGTCGAGCACGTGGACCGCGAGGACGTCGTGCCCCCGGGCGGCGAGCTCCTCGAGGGCCCGGGCGGCGTCCGGCGGCTCGACGTAGAAGTCCGAGACGACAACCACGATGCCGCGCCGGCGCAGCCGCTCGCCGAGCAGTGCGAGGGCTCGCGGCAGGTCGCTCTCGCCGCCGGGCGACGCGTTGGCGACCTCGTGCAGCACCCGGTCGCGGTGGCGGCCCGCCGCGGGCACCTGGGCGCGGAGCTCGGAGTCGAAGGTCACGAGCCCGATGCGATCGCGCTGGGTCGAGGCGAGGTGGGCGAGCGTCGCGATCACGAAGCGCGCGTAGTCGAGCTTGCTGTGGCCGGCGGAGCCGTAGTCCATCGAGCGCGAGACGTCGAGCGCCAGCACCAGATCGGCATTGGTCTCGGCCTCGTACACCTTCACGTAGAGCCGGTCGGTGCGCGCGTAGACGCGCCAGTCGACGTGGCGCACGTCGTCGCCCGGCGCGTAGGCGCGGTGCTCGGCGAAGTCCGTCGACACGCCCCGGTGACGGGCGCGATGCAGGCCGCTCACGAAGCCGTCGACGACGAAACGCGCGACGAGATCGAGGTTGCCGATCCGCGCGAGGGTGCCCGGGTCGACGAAGCGCTCGCCGGCGAGGCGCGACTGCGCCATCTATCCCCCGGTCCCCTGCATGGCTCCCAGCGTGCTGGCGGAGGGGACGCTCTCCTGGGCGCCGGTGGGCGGCTGCACCGCCTCGAGGATGCGTGCGACGACGTGATCCGTGGTCACGCCCTCGGACTCGGCATGGAAGTTGCGCAGGATGCGGTGCCTGAGCACCGGCGGTGCGAGGGTGCGCACGTCCTCGAAGCCGACGTGGAAGCGTCCCCGGGTGAGCGCGCGAGCCTTGCCGCCGAGGACCAGGTACTGGGCCGCACGCACGCTCGCGCCGTAGGCGAGCCACTCGCGCACGAAGTCCGGCGCCGTCCCGTCGCCGGGGCGCGAGGCGCGCACCAGCGCGAGGGCATGTCGGGCGACGGGCTCGGCGATCGGCACCCGTCGCACCAGCGCCTGGTAGCGTCGGATCTCCTCGGCGTCGAGCAGGCGCCGGAGCGCCGGCGGCGGTGCGCCGGTGGTGGACTGGACGACCTCGAGCTCCTCGGGCTCGTCGAGGTAGTCCATCACGATCTCGAAGCTGAAGCGGTCGAGCTGCGCCTCCGGGAGCGGGTAGGTGCCCTCGAGCTCGATCGGGTTCTGGGTGGCGAACACGAAGAACGGCTCGGAGAGCTGGTGGGTGGTGCGCTGGACGCTGACCCGGTGCTCCTGCATGGCCTCGAGCAGCGCGGACTGGGTCTTCGGCGGCGTGCGGTTGATCTCGTCGGCGAGCACCACGTTGGCGAAGATCGGGCCCGGCACGAAGCGCAGCTCGCGGCGTCCGGTCTCGTGATCCTCCTCGACCAGCTCGGTGCCGGTGATGTCCGAGGGCATCAGATCGGGGGTGAACTGGATGCGGGAGAACTCGAGATCGAGCACCCGGGCGATGGCCTGGACCAGCAGGGTCTTGGCGAGCCCCGGCACACCGACCAGGAGGCTGTTGCCGCCGACCAGGAGGGTGAGCAGCATCAGCTCGACCACCTCCTCCTGGCCGATGATGATCTTGCCGAGCTCCGTGCGCACCTCGCCGTAGCGCCGCGCCAGGGCCTCGGCGAGCGCGCCGTCGTCCACGGTGTCGTGCACCTCCGGCTCGCTCGTCCCGCTCGCGTCGTTCATCGTCGAAACCTCTCTCGATGGGTGGGCGCGCATCTGCGCCACCCTACAGACTTCCCGCCGCCGGCCGTATCCGGCCGGGCGTGGCCGGCTTCTGGCCTCGCCGCTGCCCGCATCCCGCGCGCCGCCACGCGATCATCCGTCCGCGCCCGGCGCCGGCAGCCCCATGCGCTCGCGGATCTCGAGCAGCAGCTCGAGGCCGGGACCGTAGAGCGGAGCGGTCTCGAGCGCTGCGAGCACGGCGCGCCGTGCGCCGGGCAGATCGCCGGCGCGCATCAGAGCGTCGGCGAGCCGGTGTCGCGCCGTCACCGGATCGCGCGGACCCAGGGCGACCAGGGTGCGCAGCGCCCGCGCCGCGTCGCCCCAGCGCTCGGCCTGCTCGTAGAGCGCGGCGAGATCGCCGTGCACGTCGATGTCCAGCGGGTCGATGTACACGGCGCGCTCCAGCGCGTCGATTGCGATCCGCGACCACCCGTGCTCGCCGGCCAGCCGCGCGAGCTCCAGGTGCGGCTCGAGCGTGTCGCCGTCGATGTCGACGACCAGCATCAGCTCGCGGATGGCCGCCTCCCGCTGGCCGCGCTCGGCGTGCAGCGCCGCGAGCCGCACCCGGGCGCTGCCCGGGCCGGCGTGCTCGGGGTAGAGCGCGACGGCGCGCCGCCAGGCCGCCTCGGCGCCGTCCAGGTCGCTCTCCTCGTGGCGCGCCGCGCCGGTCGCCACCGCCCCCGGGTACGAGTCGAGGGGGTCGCTGCCGGGCTCCGGGTCGGCGAGCGCGCCGAGGGTCGTGCCGTGGCGGGCCCGTAGCGTGTCGAAGACCAGCGCGTCGAGCGCCTCGAGATCGGTCCCGAGAACCTCGCGCACCACCGTCGCGTTGTCGAGCCCTCGGGCGAAGGCCCGCAGCATCTCGACCAGCGCGTCGGCGCCGTGATCGCGCTCGATGAGCTCGACGGCGACCGAGGCGAGGTAGTAGGCGTGGACCACCTGCTCGGGATAGTCCGGGCGCACGAAGGCGCGGTCCAGCGCCGGCATCCGCGGCAGGCGCCCGTCGCGCAGCGCCATCAGGAAGTCGGGGCTCGGGTCCTGGCCCCAGCCCGCCCGTGCGCGCCGCTCCTCGTGCACCGCGAGACCCTCGGAGAGCCAGCGCGGTGCGCGGTAGTCGCTCATCGCGAGGTGGAAGGTGTGGGCGAGCTCGTGCCACAGCGTCGAGCCCCAGTTGAACTCGCCCGCGCGTCGCGCCGACGGCGAGTCCAGCGCCACCACGGGTCCGAAGGAGACCCCGAGGATGTCGACGCCGACGAGGCCCACCGTACGCACGGAGAGATCCTCGTGCCGCGGGTAGATCTCGATGCGCACGGGGGTCGGCGGACGCGCATCGTAACGGGCTGCGAAGTGCGCGTAGGCCTCGTTCGCGAGCGGGGCGACCCAGGGCACCAGCGCGCGCGCCTCGTCTCGGTGAGCGACGATCTCGAACGCGCCCTCGCGCGCCTGCTCGTACTCGGTGAAGGTGTCGAGCAGGTCGAGGGAGTTCTTGGTCCACACGTCGAAGGGGTCGCCGCGGAAGGCCAGCTCGAGGCTGCGCCGGCCTCCCTCGATGTCACCGAGGCGCAGCCGGTTCACCCCGAGGAGCGCATGGGCGCGCCAGGCCCTGCGATCGATCATCAGCGCCCGCTCGGCGAAGCGCACGGACTCGCGGTATCGCCGGTTCTGGGCCGCGAGCTCGGCGAGCACGACGAGCGGCGCGGCGTCGCCCGGGGCGAGGGTGTCGATGCGCTCGAGGAGCGTGTCGAAGGCGCCCGCGTCGCCCTCGACGTAGCGCACGCCGGCGAGGACCGTCAGCGCCTCGATCGAGCGCGGTGCGTCGTCGAGCGCGCGGCTGGCCTCTGCGGCTGCCCCGGTCCGGTCGTCGGCCTCGAGGAGGAGGCGCGCGTGGAAGGCCCGCGCCCCGGCGTGCCAGGGAGCGAGCTCGAGCACTCGGGCGACCGATTCGAGCGCGGCCGGGGAGTGATCGAAGTGCTGGCTGCGCGCCAGGCCGAGGAGCGCCTCGACGTGGTCCGGGTCGCGCTCGAGCACCTCGGCGAAGACCTCGAGCGCCTCGGCGCCGTTGTACTTCGCGAGCAGCAGCTCGCCGAGGGCCGTGCGCACCGCGAGATCCTCGGGCGCACGGGCGAGGGCCTCCTGGTAGACGCGCAGCGCCGTATGGAACAGCGCCGGGTCGTCGCGGGCGAGGGCGCGGGCCGCCCCGGCCGCCGCGGCGAGCTCGCCGGCGCCGAACGCCTCGCCGGCCCGGTAGCGCTCGAGCACGCGGGCGTCGCGGGCGTCTGCAGGCGCCCGCTCGCCGAGGCGGCGCTCGACGCGCGCGGCCCCGTGCTGCGCCGCGAGCGGCCTGGTCGTGCCCGTCTCCAGGGCGCGCAGGTACGCGTCGAGGGCCTCGCGAGGCTCGTCGTTCGCCTCCAGGGCCGCGGCGAGATCGAGCTGGGCCCCGGGATCCGACGGCGCCGCCTCGAGCGCCGAGCGCGCCGCGTCCAGGCGCTCGCGCGGACTGGCTCCGTGCACGGGAAGGGCGATCGTCACTGCGATCGTCGCTGCGATCGTCACCGCCTGCAGCGTCCGCGCATTCAACGGCCCACCTCCGTGGCGGCCGTGCGCCGATTCAGGGCGAGCTCGACCAGCAGGCGCTCGAGCTCGCGCTCGTAGGCGTCGGCGGTGAGGCCCGCCTTGCGCCGGCGATGGCCCTCGATCTTGGCGACGAGCGTGCGGGCCTCGGCCTCGAGCATCGCCGCGATCGGATCCGCGTCGCCGCGCTCGAGGGCGCTCGCCGCGAGGTGCACGGTGTGCGCGAGGGCGCCGTCGCCCTCGAGGGCGGAGGGCTCGCGTGCCCCGCGCCCGTCGCCGTCGTCGTCGAGCAGCGCGTGCTCGGTGAGCAGTCGCCGCTCGCGCTCGTAGTCCCGGCGCACCTCCCGCCGCGCGTAGTCGAATGCCTCGAGCACCGAGACCCGACCGTCCTTGTCGGCATCGGCCGCGTCGCCGGCGTAGGCCTCGGCGAAGTGCGACGCGAAGCGCGTGTGCTGGTTCTCGGCGCCCGTCGCCGTCGCGGTCGCCACCACGCGCCCGTCGGCCGCGAGCGGTCGCATGAAGGCGCCGCTCGCAGGCGAGGTGTTCACGACGACGACGGTCCGATCGGAGAGCTGCTCGAGGGCCTCGGCGAGGCGCTCCGCAGACAGGTCGGGGCCCGGCAGGTTGAACAGAGCCCGGCCCGGTCTCGCCGTGCCGTGACCGATCAGCACGAGCATGACCACGTCTCCCGGCCCGGTGCGGGCGGCAACCGCTTCGAGCACCGCCTCGAGGGTCCTCGCGTCGGAGCGCCCGTCGATGCGGGTCGCGTCGCGCTCGGGGCTCTCCGAGAGCCAAACGACGTCTTCCTCGGCGAGCCCGAGCCTCTCGCGCGCCGCCGAGACCAGGCGGCCGGACCAGTGGTGGAAGCGCTCGGCGTAGATCTCCTCGCCGCCGAGTCCCGAGACGACCACGAGCACGCGCTCGGCGGCGAGGGCTGCCGGGGCCGCAAGGGCCGCGAGGCCCAGCGCCGCCCCGGCGAGCGCCCGGGTGCGAGGGGACCTCATGCGAGCCGCAGGCGCCTGCGCACCAGCCATTCGGCGCACAGCAGGGCGACGAGGGCGAGCAGGAGGAGCGGCGAGCGGCCGAGCGGGACGCGCCGGGTGACGCGCTCCGCGCCCGGCGGAGCCGCGACCAGCGTCGCCAGCTCGTCGACGCGCGCGAGCGGCAGATACGCGCCGCCGGTCTCGCGCGCGATGCGCTCGAGGAGCGCCGCGTCGAGTCCCGCGCCGTGCAGCTCCCGGCCGTCGGCGAGCACCTCGACGCGGGCCCTCTCGAGCGCCTCCTCGCCGAGGCGCACCCGCAGGTCGTGCCGGCCCTCCATCGCCGGGGTCAGCGTCGCGCCGAACACACCCGGCTCGGCCGGATCGGGCGTCAACGGCAGGCGCGAGCGCTCGCCCGTCGGCTCCTCGATCTCGAGCGCCGGGAGCGCGCCCGGATCGGGCCGGAATGCGGCATCCAGGGCCTCGATCCGGATCCGCACCGGCTCGCCGGGTCCCGGCGTCGCCGGTGAGATCTCGAGCGCCAGCCGGCGTCTTGCCGGGGCCGCAATCCAGCGCAGGAGCTGACGCCAGAACTGCTCGTGGGTGACGTCCTCGAGGGCGACGTCCGGGTGGAGCTGCCAGCGCCAGGTATCGCGCACTGGCAGCGCGGCGACCAGGCCCCGACCGTAGCGCTGCACCGCGAGGCCGACGAGGGAGCCTGCGCCCTCGGTCTCGGCGGCGAGCAGCACCGTCGCACCCGGCTTGACCGCGCGCACGGGGTTGACCACGGTGAGCGGCGGCAGCTGCTCCCAGTCGCCGGCGGCGAGCGCCTCGAGGGCCGGATGGCTCAGACCGTCGGGCGTCGGGCGCATCGCAACCGCAGCGCTGAAGCCGTCCTCCGGGGCGCCGAGCACGACCGGCAGCACGCCGGCGAGCGCAGCGCGGCCGAGGCCACCCTCGGCGAGGGCCCGGCGCCCTCCGAGGGCGATCAGCCCACCACCGCGTCGCGACACGAACTGTGCGACCAGCGCCTGCTGCTGGGGTGTGAGGAGCGCCGCCTCGACGCTGCCGAGGACCAGCACGTCGTAGGCGAACAGGGTCTCGGCCGTCGTCGGGAAGCCCTCGGCGAGCTCGTCCGCGCTGCGCACGCCCAGGCGATAGAACTTGTTCTCCGCGGTGCGCACCAGCGACACCGGCTCGAGCCGCGCATCGCCGGCGAGGGCCCGGCGCAGGAACTTGACCTCGAAGCGCGGCTCGCCCTCGAAGTGCAGCACTCGCGCCGGCCGATCCGTCACCTCGATCGCGCGCAGGTCTGCGTTGTTGGCGGTGAGCGGCTCGTCCTCGAGGGGCGCCACCGAGGCGCGTACGAGCCGCGCGCCTGCCTCGTCGAGCTGCATCCGGGCGGTGGCGCGGGCGCTGGCGCCCTCGCCGGGCAGCGTCACCGGGACCTCGGCGACGATCGCCCCCTCGTCCTCGAGGCGCACCGTCACCTGCTCGCCGGCGAGGCCGGCGTGGCGCACCTCGATGACCGCCTCGACCACGTCGCCGGCGAGCGCGCGCTCGGCCAGCGCGGCGATGCGCACCTCGATGTCGGGAGACGGCGTGCCGCCGACGCCCACCGCATACACGGGGATCCGTGCCGCGCGCAGCGCGAGCAGCGCCCTCGCCAGGCGCCCGGGCTCGCTCGCGTCGGCGCCGTCGCTGACGAGCACGATGCCTGCCGGCGTGGCGCCCCCGAGACCGCGCCGCGCGCGGTCGAGGGCCGCCGCGAGATCGGTGTACGCCGCGTCGGCCTCGACGGGACGGTCTAGCGGCGCGTCCGCCCCGGAGAGCGTGGTGCGGTGGACCCGGAAGCGGCCCTCGAGCGCGGCACCGGCGTCCGAGCCTGCCCCGAGCGCCGCGTGCGCGGCCTCCCCGCGCGGACGGCCGGCGACGTCGGCGAGGGCCATCGAGCGCGAGTCGTCGAACACGACGGCGAGCGCCCCGGACCCGGCGGCCGGCTCGGTGACCATGAGGGCGGGGCGCGCGAGCGCCAGCACCAGGAGCACGACGAGCGCTGCGCGCAGCCCCGCCAGCAGCGCCCGCCCCCCGGGCGCCAGGCTGCGGTACCCGAGGGCGAGCGCCACGAGCGCGCAGCCCGTGGCCGCGCCCGCCGCCACGAGCCAGACCGGCGCGCCGAGCACCAGCGTGCCCTCGCGCAGCACGGCAGGGTCGATTCCAAGCAGCGTCTCGATCACTCGCGGGCACGCCTCGTGCGCGGTCGTCGAGCGGTCGCCGGAGCCGCACCCGGCCCGGCAGGGGACGGGCCGGCGGGCCTGGCGCACCCGGGCGGTGCGACATCAGGCGCCGTACCCGTACACACCCCCGTTGCCCGCCGGGGCGAGGTCCCGCCAGCGAACGGGCGCTCGGGCGTGCACGACCCCGACGGGACCACTCGACGGGCCTCGATGGGTTGGACGGCACGATAAGTGGGACCGATCAATGGGACAACGCGTAGACGACGAAGTTGATCCCGATCTCGTAGGCGTAGGTGGAATAGCGCAGCGGATAGTCCGGGTTGTCCGCCCACTCCCAAGCGTCTCCGAGATCGGTATTCCAGTTCACCATCACCATCAACCGGCCCGAGTCGTCGAAGATACCGCGCACGTGGGGCACACGCCCGTCGTACTCGTGCGTCGGGCCGCCGCGCGCCTGATGCACGTTCGGCACCTGCAGCACCTCGCCGATGTCGTAGAACGCGTGGAACACGGGATGGTCGAGCGGGAGGTCGACGATCGGACGCTCGGGGAACACGCGCCGCATCTGTGCTTCGAAGTGCTGCCAGGCCCAGCTCCCCCAGAAGTCGTCGACCACGAGGAAGCCTCCGGCGAGCAGGTACTCGCGCAGGGCGCGCACCTCGTGTTCGTCGAGCTCGAGCGCGCCCACCTCGAGCACGTACAGGAACGGATAGTCACGCAGGCGCGGGTCGTCGAAGCCGATCGCATGGTCGCTCGGGAACGCGTCGACCACGGTCAGACGCTCGAGCGCGACCAGGAACTGCCGGTCCGCCTTCGGGAAGTCCACTGCCCAGCGCGGCCCCCAGTCACCGTCGCCGCCACCCCCGTAGATTGCCCGGGAGAAGTGGAATTCGGGCGTGGGGTCGACGCCGTTCGAGCCCGCGGGGGTCAGCGGGGCCAGGAGTGTCAGGGCGCCCGCGAGGGCGCGGGTCGCTGGACGCAGGGCCATGGAGACTCGCAGACGGCGTTCCGTTGGTAATCGTCCCGGAGGCGAGAGCGCACCGCAAGGGAGCCGCGGAGCGCCTCGCCGATGCGCCGCACGCAAGCCCTCGAGCGCGGTCGCGAGATCTGCACTCTCCAGGCTGCCCGCCGGACCTCGACCCCGCGCGGGCCCCTGGGCGCGTTACCCTCGCGCCCGCGACCCAGCGCGGAGAAACAAGATGCTCGGCTTCCCACCGGCGGGCGAGTGGCCCGACGCCTCGCCCGAGTCCGTCGATCTCGACCCCGCTGCCCTCGCGCGAGCGGTGCGCTTCGCCGAGTCCGCCGAGACCGCCTGGCCGATCGACCTCGCCGCCGGTCTCAGCGCGGATCCCGAGATGCGCGAGCCCGCGCCGTGGAACGAGGTGCTGGGGCCGACACGCCGCCGGGGCGCGCCCAACGGGCTCGTCGTGCGGCGCGGTCGTGTGGCGGCGCGCTGGGGCGACACGCGGCGCGCCGACATGACCTTCAGCGTCGCCAAGAGCTACCTCGCACTCCTCGCGATGGTGGCCCTGGAGCGCGGGCTCGTCCCGGGCCTCGACCGGCGTGTCGCCGAGACCGTGACCAGCCCTTTGCTCGAGGGAGACCACAACGCGGCGATCACCTGGCGCCACCTGCTCCAGCAGACCAGCGAGTGGGAAGGCACGCTGTGGGACAAGCCCGACCTCGTCGACCGCAACCGGCGCGTGGGCGCAGGTGCGGACAACTCGCGCAAGGGCACGCACCGCGATCTCCAGCGCCCGGGGGCGTTCTGGGAGTACAACGACGTGCGCGTGAACCTGCTCTCGCTGATGCTCCTGCACGTCTTTCGCCGGCCCCTCGCCGAGGTGCTGGCCGAGACGATCATGGCGCCCATCGGCGCGAGCGACGACTGGGAGTGGCTCGCTTACCGCAACGCGCACACCGATATCGACGGCGTACGGATGCCGTCGGTACCCGGTGGCGCGCACTGGGGTGGAGGGCTGTTCATCGGCAGCGAGGACCACGCGCGGGTTGGACTGCTCGTGGCGCGCGAGGGGCGCTGGGAGGGTCGTGACGTGCTCGCGCGGGACAGCGTGCGCGAGATGCTGCGTCCGTGCGCCCTGAAGCCCGACTACGGCTGCCTGTGGTGGCTCAACGCGGACGGCGCGTGGCTCCCGGAGGCGCCGGCGACGAGCGTCTTCGCGATGGGCGCGGGGCGCAGCCTCGTGTGGGTCGACGCCGAGCTCGATCTCGTGGTCGTCGCGCGCTGGCTCGCCGCCGCGCGCACCGGTGAGCTCGCCGCGCTCTTCACCGCGGCGATCCGCTGAGCGGCCGCTTGCCGCGCCGCGGCGCGCCATCGGTGGCTCGATCCGCCGCTCTGGCGCGATCCGGACGGCCTCGAGGAACGTAGGCCTCTGGTGCGGTGGGATTTCTCACTGCGCCCGCCCGGGCGTCGACCGATCATGCGAACGTCAACGGAGGGAGTCGCCATGGAGTGCACGGATCGCACGCAGCGCATGTGGCTCGAGCGGGGCGAGGCCATCGGCCGCTGGCTCGCGGGCGTCGCCGGGCGCCTCGCACGCGCCGCGAGGTGGTGGGAAGCGCTGGCCCCCCGGCACCGCAGCGGCGCCCGCACCTCGCACGGTTCGCTCCTGCGCTGAGCGCCCGGCGCGGTCCTCGGCCCGGGCCTGCCCGATGCCGGCGCGGTCGCGCACCTCGTGGGCGAATCGTCCGCCCTCGCCGCAGGCGCCGTGAGTCGCCTGCGGTCAGTCGACGAGTCGGGTCCGGTTGAAGGCGCTGAACCAGCCGAACCAGAAGGCGCGCTGCGCCGGCAGGCGCGCGAGCGTGCGGCCATCCGCGCCGGTGAGCTGCGCCTCGGTGAGACGCCAGCTCGCGCCCGTCGAATCGGTGAGGGCCGCGTCGCCGTCGTAGCCGACGAAGCGCACTTCGCCCGTCTCGTAGACGCGATTCGCACCGCTCGGATCGGTGACCACCACCAGATCGACCTCGCCGATCCGGTCATGGTGCACCGGATGCTCGGCGAGGTAGCGCGCCGACAGGGCGAGAGGCAGGTCCGGGTGGTGCGCTAGCAGCACGCCGAGCACCTCGTCCTTGTGCCGGAGCCGGTCGTCGGTGGCCGGCACCGGGAACATCAGCTCGGGGCTCGCGAAGTACTCGCGGTACGCGGCACCCTCGGAGTAGTCGCGCTGGTGGCCGGTCTCGAGCGAGAGCACCTGCGTGTCCGGGTGGCGTCGGCGCCACTCGCCCCAGGTGGTGGTGACCACGCTGCGCCGGGCGAGCACGATGCCGCGCCCGACGAGCGGGCCCATCACCGGCTCGCCGCGCATGGTGCTCCATAGCGACGAGGTGGCCTTGTCGTACATGAGCTTGTTCGAGCGGTAGAGGAAGCCGCTCGTGCCGAGCGCGTGGTCCGTGCCCGCATGTCGCGTCTCGTAGAGGATCACCGTCCCGCACAGCGTGCAGTAGACGCCCGCGACGGGCACGCCGCCGACCTCGTCCACGAACATCTCGTGCCAGGCGAGGATCCGCTTCGGATAGCCGCGCGCGTCGCCGTCGACCTCGATCCCGAAGACGACGTCCCCGTCGTCGAGGTAGGTCGCATCGGCGGCCGCGATCATCTTCGGATCGCGCAGCGGCGGGATCCCGTCCTGGCGCACCCCACCCCAGACCACCTCGTCGAGGCGGATCGTGCCCTCGCGTCCCGGTGCGAAGTACTCCGCGAAGCGCGGATCGAGCAGCCGGAACAGCGTGCTCCGGAACACGCGGTACTCGGGGTGGTAGGCGGGCTCGCGGTTCCAGACGTGGCGGTACCAGGCGTCCAGCTCGAAGCCGAGCGATTCCCCGGTCTCGCGCTCCATCACGGACAGGAGGGCGATCGTGGTCTGCGGGGTGCGGAAGAACCGGATGACGTCGAGGCTCATCGCGACGAAGCCCGGGTGCCAGTTGCCCTCGACGAAGGCGAGGGACTCGGCCGTGGTCTCGGGGCTCCCGCTCAGCAGCCCGAGAAAGGCCGCGGTCGCAGGCCCTGGCTCGAGCGCGTCCTCCTCGGCCGGCGCCGGCCCTGCGAGCGTGACGGTTGCCAGAAGCGCGAGCGCCGTGCGAAGCGCAGCGCTCGCGTTGCGTGGACCGCGCGCCCGGCGCGCTCGGGCGCGGGCTCTGATCGGAGCGGGGATCTGCAACGCGTCTTCTCCTCGGATGCTCCAATGGTGTCATACCTCGCCGGTCGCCGGAGCGTCATCACGCGTTGCTCACGACGCGTTGCGCTGGCGCGCGTAGCGCCCGACGCCTACGATCGCGACCCCGACGAGCGCGATCCCGACGATCGCGATCCCTGCGCCAGAGCGGTCTAGCCCGGAGATTGCACCAATTCGCGAAGGGATCGCGCAGGGCCTTGGATTCACAGGGCTCCTGCTTCGTCCTACCTCGTCCACTGACCGCCATGGATGGCGGGAATGCAGTGGGAGTGCCGGGAGCACTCCCTGTCCTGGACTCGTGTGGATTCAAGGAACAAGCGAGGATTCGTGAACTTGGTGCAAAATATCCGGGCTAGATGACGGCATCGTGCGTTCCAGAGGTCCGGCACCTGCTCGTCCACCCGGTGGGTAATCCGGGTAGTAGCACGGGCGAGCGCTGAGATGTCGGGGACGCGCCTGGTCACGGGCGAGCAGATGCACGACGCCGTCATCGTCGAGCAGGTGCTCGAGGCGCGCTCGCACGTGTGGATCGCGACCGCAGACCTCAAGGACATGCACGTGCGACGGGGGCGCCGGTTCGTCCCGGTGCTCGATGCGCTGGCCAACCTCGCGCGCGCCGGCGTCACACTGCGGGTGGTGCACGGCGCGCTCCCGTCGCGGCCCTTCCGCGCCACTCTCGACGAGTATCCCGAGCTCACCGGGGGCGGGCTCGAGCTCCAGATCTGCCCACGCTCGCACTGGAAGATGGTGATCGTCGACGGCGTCTTCGCCTATTGCGGCTCGGCCAACTTCACGGGCGCCGGCCTCGGCGCGCGCTCGCCCGGCAGGCGCAACCTCGAGGTGGGCGTGGTCTCCGACGATCAGCAGCTCGTCGGCGCCCTGGAGTCGGAGTTCGACCGCTTCTGGATCGGTGAGCACTGCGTGCGCTGTGGGCTGCGCGGGCGCTGCCCCGATCCGATCCGCTGAGCGCACAGGGGCGCGCTCGCGCCCGATCGCATCCCGGTCGCCGTCTGCGAGCGAGGAAGGCCGCGCGCAGACGTCTCCGGGCTAG
>CAJIAT010000315.1_pt1 | contig 18143 bp, 15 predicted proteins | sample 9199161 | NCBI WGS metagenome assembly CAJIAT01 (sample SAMEA7708281, study PRJEB35096) | sediment metagenome | biome: marine neritic benthic zone biome [ENVO:01000025]; feature: sediment [ENVO:00002007]; material: shallow marine sediment [ENVO:03000034] sea grass bed [ENVO_01000059] ... | reverse complement strand
TGAAGACGCTGCCGAGATTCGTCTCGATGACCGCTTCCCACTTGCGCCTGTCCATCTTGCGCAGGCTGGCGTCGCGGGTGATGCCGGCGCAGTTGACGAGGATGTCGATCGGCCCGAGAGCGTCCTGGATCGACGCGACCACCTCGGCGCAGGACTCGATGTCCGTGACGTCGGCGCGGAGCAGCTCCACGCGGTGGCCTGCGGCGCCCATCTCGCGCTGCCAGGCCCGCGCCTCCTCGGAGTGGGCGTTGAGATCGACCGCGGCGATGATCGCGCCCTGGTCGGCGAGCCGGCAGCCGATCGCACGGCCCAGCTCACCCACGCCGCCGGTGATCATTGCGATCCTGCTGGTCATTCGGCTCCCCTTGGAACGCATCGGCAAGCGCCAAGACCGGACCCGGTGGGCTCGGCGGCGGTCGGCACGGACACGCGAGAGAAAGAAGTCGGATCAAGCACTTGCCAACTCCGCGGGCACGCCCGAGGGCTCTCGTCGCGAAATGGTGCAGCGCAGCACATCGGGGCGCGATGGTAGGCGCGGCTCTGCAGGTTGTCAACCGCGCCGGCGGGGGACGCGGGTACGGCCGGCAGGTCCTATCGGGGCACGGCGCGCCCGGGCACGGGCAAGGGCTAGCCCGCATATTGCATCAGGCATCGTGGATCCTGGCGCAGGACAGGTGCGTCTGGGCGCCGCTGTGGAGTGCGAGTGATAGCCGTCGCTATCACGCGCGCGAACAGCAAGCCCAGGCGTGCATGGACAAGCCAGGGCCGCGATAGGCAGCGAGCCCAACGCGAAGTGCGCTCGCATGCGCGCGCGGAACGCTCCACTTTTCTCGCACCTGCTCAATGAGTTGCAGCGGGCTCGCTGCCGGCCTGGTGCAATATGCGGGCTAGTCCTGATCGCGCTTCTTCGGGCCACCGCCCGTCGTGGCGCGGAAGAACCCCTCCTGCACGTCCTTCCACAGTGCGAGGTTCTGCTCGGTGATCTCGCGCATCAGCGAGAGGGGATCGCCGGTCATCACGTTCTGCATCTGCTCGTGCATCACCTGCTGCTGATCGACGAACAGCTTCATCATGCGCTCGAGATTGGTCGTGACCATCCCCTGGAGGGAATCGCCGTAGAAGCGGATGATCTGGCTGAGCACCTGCTCGCTGAAGATCGGCTCGCCGTCCTCTTCCTGCTCGAGAATGATCTGCAGGAGGATGCTGCGCGTGATGTCGTCATTCGACTTCGCATCGCGCACGCTGAACGGCACCTGCTCGATGACGAGCTTGCGCACGTCCTCGAGGGTGATGTAGCTGCTGATTTCCGTGTCGTACAGCCGTCGATTGGGGTACTTCTTGATGACCCTGGGTTCGCCCGGGTCGCGGGCCTCACGCGCCATGTCTTCCTGGTGCCCCGTCGCGATGCGCTCGGCCAGAGAATAGCGTGCTGCAGTGCAGAAAGCACGTGATCCCTAGCCCGGATATTCGGGCTAGCCCGGGGGAGGCGACGGCTCGCCGAGAAAGGCGCGGATGGTATCCACGGCGATCGCCGAGACCACGCCTTTGTTGCGCTCGGCGCGGGTGGTGACGCCGAGCACCTTCCCGTCGGCGTCGAGCATCGGCGCCCCGGCCGCGCCGGGGTCGGCCAGCATCTCGGCACGCAGCAGGGTGGCCCGGTGAAGAACGCGGTTGCCCGAGTACCAGGCCGAGCCCCTCCTGACCGTAGCCAGGCGCCCGGCGGCGAGCGTCGGCTCGCCTGCCGCGGCGTGCCCGACCGTGTGCACCGCAGCCCCGGGCTCGGCCTTCGACCGCTCGGCGAAGGGTACCGGCGAGAGATCGTCCGGGGGCTCGGTGAGCTCGAGGAGCGCGAGATCGGAGAAGCGATTGACCCGAACGACCCGGGCCGCGCGACGCCGGGGCCGGTCCCCGGCCGCGGTCCCGGCCAGCACCACGGTCGCGCTGCCCGCGCCGCGCACCGTATGCCAGTTCGTGAGCACGCGCCCGGCGGTGTCCACGACAACTCCGGCGCCGCTGCCGGTCGCGGCGACCACGAGGACGACCGAGGCGGCCACGTCCTCGACATCTGCGGGCAGTGAGGGCTGGATCTGCGCCTTCGCTGGCGCCGTCGGCGTGGCGGGCGGCTGCGGCTCCAGCTCGCGCGTGGCACGTGCGGCGGGCGTCCGCGATCGCGCCGCGGAAGGCTCGTCCGCGGCACGGGCCGTCGCCTCCCCGGCGCTGGCGGCGGGCGCCGCCAGACGCTCGGGCTGGCGCGCGGACGACGCTTCTTTCGCGGCTTCCTCGCGGGAGCCCTGCGCGGCACGCTCCGCGTCAGAGGCGAAGAGCCGGGCGAGTAGCGTCGCGCTCGACTCGGGATCCTCTGCGACCTCGCCGGCCGACTGCGCGGAGTCGGTCCCGCGCCGAGGGGTGCCCGGAGAGGACCCAGCTGCGGCGCCCGAGGCGGCCGCTGCGCCGTCACCGCCTCGTGAACGCGGAGAGATCACGGACGGCGAATCGACGCCCGACCCTCCCCCGCGCGCATCGGCAACGCGCTCCTCCTCGGGCGCCGGCGAGCCCTCGGGCAGCGACGGGTCGGCGCCAGATCCGGCAACGTCGAGATCCGCAGCGCGGTCGCCCCCGGGCGCGGCCGGCGCCGGGCCGACGGACGGCTGGGCTGCCGAGGCATCGGCAGCGGTCGGCGAGCTCTCGGACTGCGCCGGATCGACGGCCGCGGCCTCGCGGTCGGCCTCGCCCGTCGCCGTGGAATCCCCCGGGAGCGGCTCGAGGCGCAGCCCCCGAGCACCGGCGTCCGCGCCGGCAATCGCGAACGTCCGCGCGGGCTCGGCCTCCGACCGGGGCTCGGGCGCCGGGTCTTGCGGTTCCGGCTCGTCCTCGCTCGCCTCGGGCTGCGCCTCGCGCTTGCGGCCGAGACCGAACAGGCGGCCGAGCCGCTTGCCGAGGCTCTCCTTGCCGCCCGCGGGCTCGCGCTGCTCGGCGGACTCGGATGCGGGCTCGGCAGCCGGCTCGGGCAGCTCGAGCGGTCGGGCCTCCGGTGCGGCCCGCTCGATCGATCGACCCTCGATCAGCGCCTGGATGCGGCTCCCGGAGGCCCCGAGGACGCCGGGCTCGCCCGCCCGCGCGCTCTCACCTGGCCCCGGGGGCAAACCACCCATCAAGGCGTCCATGTCCGGAGCGCCCGGGGCACCAGCACCCTGGGACGTGGCCGGGGCACCAGCGCTCCGGGTCGTGCCCTGGGACGCGCCCTGGGCACCCCGGGCCGTCGACGCTGGAGCGTCCGGCGCCGTCGCCTCCGCACCGACGTGCCGGAACGCGATCGCGCCGGCGCCGGGATGCTCCTTGCGCACCTCGCCGACGACGGCCCGCGTGTCGCCGCGCCTCGACTCCATCCGCTCGAGCAGGCGCCCGATGTCGGCCACCGGCTCGGCGCTGGCGAAGGCGACGATCAGCTCCGTCCCCTCACGCGCGTCGAGCGGGAGATACAGGTCCGGCTCCGGCAGCGCGTGCTCGCCGGCGGGCAGGAGCGCCTCGTCGTCGTCCCCGGAGAACGGATGCAGCAGCAACGCGGTTCCGGAGCTGCCATAGGCGACGACGTAGACGTAGGCCTCGACCGCGGTGGTGACCCGCACCAGGATCTCGTCGCCGGTTCGCAGCGCCGCACCACTCGCAACCTCGACCGGCTCCTCGCCGGGGCCGCCGCGCGCGAGCACCCGCAGGCCCGTCTCCTGCGAGACGGCCGCGCCGGCCCACAGCAGCGCGGCGAGTGCAGCGACGAGGGGCCAGCGCGGAGCGAAGATCTCGGGGGTGGGCATTCGGTCGGCGAGCGCGGTGGGCCTCGAGGCGATCGTCGCAGTGCGAAGGTCCCGACGGCGCGTCGGCACGCCCTGCGACGGCGCGCGGGATTGTCTCGCGGCGCCCTTCGCCCGCGCAACCGCGCGGGGCCGGATCGGCTACCCTACCGGGCCAGCGCCAGGAGCCTGCAGCGCATCTGGAGCCGTCGCGAGGGAGTAGGAGGGCGAGAACGGACTTCTCGGGATGGAGGGGGCGTGGCCGTATCCATGTGACCCGTTGTCGGGAACGTGGGCCGCCACCCACCTCCGCAGCAGGCTCCGCGCTCCACGGCCCCGTGGCCGGTGCGTTCGCGCAGCCTGCACGGCAGAGGACCCAGCCGGAGATGTTCGACAGATGGCGCCGCAGACCGCTCCGCCTACAGCTCGGCGAGCAGGTCGTGAGCTTCGACTCGGTGAGCGGTTTCGAGTTCGCCCTCGCGAGCCGCACCGAGGTGCCGGCGACGAAGGTCGCCGGACTCGTGCGCCTCGAGCCGGCAGCGCTCGAGCGCGAGGCGGCGAGCATTCGCGAGGTACAGCGCCAGTTCGTCGGCGTGCTGTCCGCCGCGCTCGGTACACCGGGCCTCATCGGGTCGGCGCTCGGCGAGATGGACACGAAGCTTTTCTCGCAGGATCACCGCTGGCGCGAGATCATGGCGGCGCTCAGGCGCCAGGATCGCGAGTTCGAGGAGTTCAAGCGGGTCGCCCTGGTCAAGTACCTGCAGTACCTCGGCTCGCGTCAGGACGTGCTGCAGAGCATCTACAGCCACAAGCAGGCCGAGCCGAGGCTCCAGGACGCCGACGCCGAGGCGGAGTCGGAGGCGCTGCGAGACACGGTGATCTTCCAGCTCGGCACCCTGCCCTCGGGGCGTGCTTCACCGCGCCACGCGCGGCTGCCGCGCGGTGAGACGGTGACCGCGCGGCTCGACGCCGCCGGCGAGCTCGAGGTGCTCCTGTCGCGCCATGCCATCGTGGTCGTCGACGGAGAGCGCCCACACCTGCGGGACGAGAACGGCCGCGAGTATCCGCTCGAGCCGGGGCGCAACGTCGTGGGCCGCCAGCCTGGGTGTGATGTCGTCATCGACGCGGGCCTGCGCGACGTCTCCCGGCACCACGTCACGGTCGTCCTGAGCGGTCCCGGGTTGGTCGAGCTGACCGACTTCTCGTCCCACGGCACCTTCGTTCAGGCCCAGGCGCTGATCGCGCAGGACTAGCCCGAATATTGCACCAGTTCTCTGCTACGGCCGCCGATCCACCTGCATTTCCAGGCCGTACTCACTGCGGACTCCTCAACGTACCGTAAAGTACGCTGTCGTCGTTCCTCGCTCCGTGCGGCCTGGAACTACAGGCGTCTCGACGTCCTCGCGACGAGAGCTGGTGCAATATCCGGGCTAGATAGGTGTTCGGAACCATGGGACATCAAGCGTTCCTGCCCGAAACGGTGGACATCGTCGTGGATCCGTTCAAACTTCCCTCCTCTGGGGAATCTGACCCTGCGCCGCCAGTCGATATAGGATCGCAGGGTCCGACGAGGATCCCTCTCAGCAGAGCGCGGCGCGACGCATGTTCAGACGCCAGTCAGCGGACACCCTGAGCGTCGAGATCGACGAGCAGCAGTACACGTTCAACAGCGCCCGCGACTTCGAGTTCGCCCTCGCCGGACGGACCTCGGTGCCGGCGGCGAAGATCGCGTCGCTCGTGGAGCTGCCGGACGATTCGCTGCTCAAGGAAGCCGAGGCGATCAGGCGGGTCGAGAAGCGCTTCGCGGACGCGCTCTCGGGCTCCCTCGAGGAAGTCATCAGCATCAGCCCCTTTCTCAAGGAGCTCGACCTGTCCCTGATCTCCCAGGACCACCAGTGGCGGAAGATCGTCCACGCCTTGAATGCGACGACCAGGTCCTTCGAGGAGTACAAGAAGATCGCCCTGGTGAAGTACATGCAGTATCTCACCGCACGCCAGGAGATCGTGAAGACGCTCTACCGGAATCGGCGCTCGCACGCGGATCGCGCCCGGTCCGACGGCGACGGTGCCCCCGAGGTCGAGCTCAGGGAGACGGTCATCTTCGACCTGGCGGCCCACGCCCGCGAGGGCGCGGCGCAGGGGGCGTTCGCGCGGATCCCGAAGGGCGAGACCGTCGAGATCGACTTCCGGGACGGGCAGCAGGTCGGCCTCATGCTCGCCAAGCACGCCTGCTCGATCGCGCTCGGCGACAGCCTCGCGTTCGTCGACGACGCTGGCAAGGGCTCGCCCCTCAGGCCCGGGAAGACCATCGTCGGACGCGACGCGAGCAGCGACATCGTCATCAATCCCAACTATCGTGACGTCTCGCGCAAGCATCTGATCGTCGAGACCGACGGCAAGACGCTCGTACGCCTGACGGACATCTCCTCGCACGGGACTTCCGTGCCGCCGGAGTTCCTGGAGAACACCAGTATCTGATATCCGGGCCAGCCCCGGGGCGGGGAGTCCCGACGCCACCGCCGGACGACTTCGAGCCAGAGCCGCGGGGAGCGTCGTGCAGATCTATCTCGTCGGCGGTGCGGTCAGGGACAGCCTCCTGGGCATCCCGGTCCACGAGCGCGACTGGGTCGTCGTCGGCGCCAGCCCGGAACGACTCCTCGAGCTCGGCTACCGCGCCGCCGATCCGCGCTTTCCCGTGTTCCTCCACCCGGAGACCGGCGAGGAGTACGCGCTCGCGCGGCGCGAGACCAAGACCGGTCGCGGTTACAAGGGCTTCGGCGTCGAGTACGGTCCGCAGGTGCGGCTCGAGGAGGATCTCGCGCGGCGAGACCTGCGCGTGAACGCCATGGCCCGGTCCGGTGACGGAACCCTGATCGATCCGTTCGGGGGCCAGGACGACCTGCGCGCGAGGCGCCTGCGCCACGTGACGCCGGCGTTCGTCGAGGACCCGCTGCGCATCCTGCGCGCTGCCCGGTTCCGCGCGACGCTCGGCGGCCTCGGTTTCGAGCTCGACGAGGAGACCTTCGCGCTCATGCGCGAGATGGCGCAGGGGCCCGAGCTCGGCGCGCTCTCCGGCGCGCGTATCTGGCGCGAGACCTCACGCGCGCTCGCGAGCGCGGCGCCTGGGCGTTACCTGGACGTGCTCGCGCGCTGCGGCGCGCTGGAGCGACTGCTCCCGGAGCTCGCGCCGGCGCGGATCCAGCACGCCATCGCGCGCCTCGAGCATGCTGCGAACGTCCCCGGCGAGCCGGGGACGCGGATGGCCGCGACCGCAGCCCTGCTCGCGCCCGACGCGCCGCGCGAGCTGGCGATGCGCCTCGGGGCGCCGGAGCGGGTGCTCGAGCTCTGCACGCTGGTCCAGGGCTGGACCGCAGAGCGGATCGTCGAGACGGCGGCCTCGCCGGAGGCGCTGATGCGCAGTATCGAGGCGCTCGACGCCATCCGTCGCCCGGAGCGGCTCGAGCGGTTCGTCGACGCGCTCGCGCCCCTCGCCGCCGGTCGCGAGGACGCCGTCCAGGGGCTGCGCTCGCTCACGGCCGCGCGGAGCGCGGCCGCTGCGGTGCAGGCGCGCGCGCTCGCCGCCACCGGGCTCGAGGGCCGGGCGCTCGGCGAGGCGCTGCGCGCACGGCGGGTCGTCGCGATCGCCGACGCGGCGACCCGTGGGGAGGATCTGGATCGATGAGAGCTGCAGCGTTCTGCGCGGCGATTGCGCTCATCGCAGCGCCGGTCCGGGGCGAGAGCTATCGTGAGGGCCTGTTCGGATACGAGATCGCCGACTACGCGGCCGCGCACCTGGCCTGGTCGAGCTGCGCCGAAGCCGGCGACTACCGATGCCAGTTCGGCCTCGGCGTGCTCCTGAACGCCGGCCAGGGCGTCGCCCAGGACCACCGGGAGGCGCTGCGCTGGTTCACGGCCGCTGCCGAGCAGGGCTCGACGGACGCAGCGCTCGAGCTCGGAATCCTCTACGCGATCGGGCCCGGCGAGGTCGAGCAGGATCCGATCGCCGCCTACGCGTGGATGCTGGTGGCGGCGCGCAACGGCGACCCGGTGGCCGAGAATCGAAGGGAGCTCACCGCCAGCCTGCTCAGCGAGGAGGAGCTCGCCGCCGCCGAGCAACGCGCGAAGGCGATTCTGCGCAGGGTGGGACGCTAGCCCGGATATTGCACCAGGCCGGCACCGCGCAGTGGGTGCGGACGAAGAAAAGCCGGCGCCCCCCATCGGGGGACGCCGGCTGCACTGCTTCAGACCGTCGGGCCGTGAGGCCCTCGGGTCACTGGACCTCGAACTCGACCCGGCGATTCACCGCGCGGCCCGCGCGGGTCGCGTTGTCGACGAGCGGCTCGGACTCGCCGCGGCCGTCGACTGACAGCCGGCCGGCATTGACGCCGTTGTCGGCGAGGTAGTTCGCCACCGACTGGGCACGTCGCACCGAGAGGGCCTGGTTGTAGTCCTCCGGACCGGTGCTGTCGGTGTGTCCGATGACCTTCACGTTGACGTCCGTGTTGGCCTTCAGGATGGCGAGCACCCGTGCCAGCTTCTCCCTCGCATCAGGACGCAGCGCGTCGCTGTCGAAGTCGAAGTTGATGTTGGTCACGATTGCGAGCGCCTCACCCGAGAGCGGGCAACCCGACGCGTCGACCTTGGTGCCCTTCGGAGTGTCCGGGCACTTGTCGAGATAGTCGGACACGCCGTCTCCGTCGGAGTCGAGCGGGCAGCCCTTCTCGTCGACGGCGACACCAGCCGGGGTACCCGGGCACTGGTCGAGGTAGTCGGGCACGTCATCCGCGTCCGTGTACTTCGGGCAGCCGTCGGCATCGACCGCGACGCCTGGCGGTGTACCCGGGCACTTGTCCTTGTCGTCCGGCACACCGTCGCCGTCCGAGTCCTTCATCATCATGCCGTCGGACATGCAGAAGTACTGCGACACGACGAGGCCCGCTGCGGCGCCCATCAGACCGGCACCGACCGCGCCTGCCGCCGTGCCGCCGGAAGCGAGACCACCGCCGAGACCACCCATCGCGGCCGCGCCCGCAGCCATACACCAATTCTCGCTCTTCCAACCGCGCTTGCCGTCGTCGGTGGTCGCACACCCCGCGAGGACCACCGGCACAAGCACGACCGCCGTCAACAGCCTCATGAACCTCATCACCATGACTCCTTGCTGAACGCCCTTAAGATTACCCGTCGTCACGAACGCCCCAATCGAGAGCGTTCCGCCCCACGTCGCGAGGAGTGGTGTCGGCCATGCGTTGCGCGCCCACCAGAATCCCCCCTGGTCGTCGCAGCGGTGGCCAGGCGACGACCATTTGTTCTCACCCCGTGCCCTGGCAGAACCGGCCAAAGGCGCGGTATCCACTTGGCATGGTAGGCTTGGGCGCGGAGTTTAGCAAATCAATCGAGGCGCAAATACCCCTGCTAACCCCCCGCCAGGTCATGAATTTTCGTTCTCTGGAGAGCGGTTCGCGGCGGTCGCGGGGAGGTCGATTTCCAGCACCGTTCGGTTGGCCAGCGCACGCGCCCTGTCGTGGTCCAGTCGCGTCGGCTGCGCCGCGATACGGGCACGGTAGGCGCTCGGGAGCCGCGCCTCGCGCGCGCCCGCCGCCACATAGGCCTTGTACCAGTCGAAGGGCGCCAGATCGGCCTCGATCGCGTGGGGGCGCGCCACGTAGAGAAACGCGTCCAGCGAACCGCCCCGATGCGCGACCGACACGGTGAGAACCGCGTAGTCCGAACCCTCGACGCCATGGAGCACCTCGCGCTGCTCGGCGCGCATGCCGTAGAGCACCCCGTGCAGGACGTCGCTCGAGAAGCCCGTCGCGAACGCGTCGCATTTGCCGGAGCCGTCGCGACCGCGCTTGTGGAAACGCAGATCGAACCCGCCGAGCCACCCGTGACCGATGGCGCGGCAGCCGCCGACGCGCTGCTCGAGGCGCGAGCGCGCCATGTTCGAGCCGTAGGCGAAGTACCAGTGCAGGCTCATCGGCGGCCCCTGCGCCTCGCCGGTGGGGCCCCAGGACCCGGCGCGGGGCTCACGTGCGGAGCTGCGCCTGCGCGCAGGCCACCGCGCTCATGTTGACGAGCCCGCGCACGGTCACCGACTGCGTGAGGATGTGCGCCGGGCGGGCGGCGCCGATGAGGATCGGGCCGAGGGCCACCCCGCCTCCGAGCATCTTGAGCAGATTGTAGGAGATGTGCGCCGCCTCGACGTTCGGCATCACGAACAGGTTGGCCTGGCCGGTCAGCCGCCCCTCACCCAGCGCGGCTGCCCGCAGTTCCTCCGAGAGTGCGACGTCGGCGTGCATCTCGCCGTCGACCTCGAGCTCCGGCGACTCGCGCTGAAGGATCTCCAGCGCAGCACGCATCTTGCGCGCCGAGGGACTCTCGTGGGTACCGAAGTTCGAGCGCGACAGGAGCGCGATCTTCGGGGTCATGCCGAACGCGCGTACCTCGTCCGCCGCGAGGAGCGTCATCTCGGCCACCTCCTCGGCGCTCGGGTCGGGGGTGACGTGCGTGTCGCAGATGAAGAAGGTGCCGCTCGGCAGGATCAGGCAGATGAGCGACGAGAAATCGTGGACGCCCGGGCGCTTGCCAACGATATCGGTGACGTGCGGAAGATGCTGCGTGAACGGCCCGACGGTGCCGCAGAGCATTGCGTCGGCCTCGCCGCGACGGAGCATCACGGCGGCCACGGCGGTTCCCTCGGAGCGCAGGATGGCCTTCGCGCGCTCGGGCGAGATGCCCCGGCGTCCCATCACGCGGTGGTACTCACCCCAGTAGTCGCGGAATCGCCTGTCCTTGAGGATGTTGACCAGCTCGAAATCGTGGCCCGCTCGAATGTGCAGGCCGAGCCGCTGGACGCGCGCCTGGATGACGCTCGGGCGGCCGACGAGAATCGGACGCGCGAGGTCGTTGTCCACGACCTGCTGAACGGCGGAGAGCACCTTCGGCTCCTCGCCCTCCGCGTAGACGATGCGCTGCGGATCGCGGCGCGCGGTCTCGAAGACGGGCTTCATCAGCAGGCCCGATCGGAACACGAACTCCGAGAGCTTCTGGTTGTAGGCGCCCATGTCCTCTATCGGCGTGCGTGCGACACCGCTGCGCATGGCCGCCGTGGCGACGGCGGGCGCGATCTTCAGGATCAGCCGGGGATCGAACGGCTTCGGGATCAGCATGTCCGGGCCGAAGCGGGCCGGACGACCGCCGAAAGCGCGCAGCACCTCGTCGGAAGGCTCGGCCATGGCCAGATCGGCGATGGCCTCGACGCAGGCGATCTTCATCTCCTCGTTGATCTCCGTCGCACCGACGTCCAGCGCGCCGCGGAAGATGAACGGGAAGCACAGCACGTTGTTGACCTGGTTGGGGTAGTCAGAGCGTCCCGTGGCGATGATCGCGTCCGAGCGCACCTTGCGCGCCTCCTCCGGGGCGATCTCCGGCACCGGGTTGGCGAGCGCCAGGATGATCGGCTGGGAGGCCATGCGCTTGACCATGTCGGGCAGGAGGACGCCGGGCGCGGAGAGCCCGAGGAAGACATCCGCTCCACCGATCACGTCGTCCAGGGTGCGGGCGTCGGTGTCGATCGCATAGGCATCCTTCCACCGATCCATGTGCTCCACGCGTCCGCGATGGACCACGCCCTCGCGATCGGTGACGACGATGTTCTCCTTGCGAAGCCCCATGTTGACGAGCAGGTCGAGGCAGGCGATGGCGGCGGCTCCGGCGCCGGAGGCGACGAGCTTGACCTCCGAGATGTCCTTCTCGACGACACGCAGGCCGTTGCGCACGGCCGCGCCCGTGATGATCGCCGTCCCGTGCTGGTCGTCGTGGAAGACCGGGATGCTCAGCCGCTCCTTGAGCCGCTGCTCGATCTCGAAGCATGCAGGCGCGGCGATGTCCTCTAGATTGATGCCGCCGAAGGTCGGCTCGAGACTCGCGATGATGTCGACGAGCCGATCCGGATCGGTCTCGTCGATCTCGATGTCGAACACGTCGATGCCCGAGAACTTCTTGAACAGGACCGCCTTGCCCTCCATGACCGGCTTGGCGGCGAGCGGCCCGATGGCCCCGAGGCCGAGCACCGCCGTCCCGTTGGTGATCACCGCCACGAGGTTGCCCCGGGCCGTGACCGTGGCGGCCTCTGCGGGCGAGTCGACGATCGCGTTGCAGGCCGCGGCCACGCCCGGGGAGTAGGCGAGCGCCAGGTCCTGCTGGGTCGCGAGCGGCTTGGTGGGCAAGATCGCGAGCTTGCCCGGCGGTGCGGTGCGGTGATATCGCAGGGCGCGTTCGGCTAGTTCGTCGGCCATCGGGTCATCCTGGTGGTGGTGTCGCACCTCGCCGTCCACGGCGAGGTGCGCTGAGTCTAAATAGTTGCTGGCGAGTATGCTCGAACCGGAAGGGTATTCGCTCCGCGGGCCGGCCGCGCCGGGATGCGCGCGAGACGCGCCGCCCGCATGCGCCGGCGCTGCTCGTGCCCGCGACCCCGGGCAGCCGCCACGGGCCCTTCGGGTAGAATCTGCAGCTCGAGACCTCCGCGGTGCGACCGATTGAGCTCCGGCAGCGACAAGGTTCCGAGCCGTTCGACCCAGACCGACGTCGACGCGTTCCTCGCCGAGGTCGCGCGCGCGCCGTCCGCCAGGACGGCGGGGGAAGGGGGTCGGCTGATCTTCGCGATGGACGCCACGGCGAGCCGGGAGCCCACGTGGGATCGGGCCTGCGAGATCCAGGGCGAGATGTTCGTCGAGACGGCGGGGCTCGGCGGCCTGCAGGTGCAGCTCTGCCACTACGGAGGCTTCCGGCAGTTCGCGGCGAGCCCTTGGCAAGACGATGCAGCGGGCCTGCTCGCCCGGATGACCGCGGTCCGCTGCGCCGCGGGCGCCACGCAGATCGGCCGGGTGCTTCGTCACGTGCTCGCCGAGTCCGAGCGCGGCCGGGTCAACGCCCTCGTGTTCGTCGGGGACTGCTTCGAGGAGAGCCACGACGGGGTCGCCGAGCTCGCCGGCCAGCTCGGCCTGCGCGGCGTTCCCGCCTTCATGTTCCACGAAGGGGGTGACCGGAGCGCGGAGCGGGTCTTCCGCGACGTCGCCCGGCTGTCCGGCGGCGCCTTCGCGCGCTTCGACGCCGCCAGCGCCGAGCACCTGCGCGAGCTGCTACGGGCGGTCGCCGTCTACGCGGCCGGCGGCCGGCGGGCGCTCGCGGACCTCGGCGAGCGTCGCGGGGGTGCCGCCGCCCTCCTCACCCATCAGATCGGCGGCGCGAGCGAGTAGCCGTGCATCCGACGCTGCTGCTCCTGATCGCAGTCGTTGCGGCGCTCTACGTCTTCGCCCGCTACCAGGCCACGCCGCCTGCGCGTCGCGCCGCCTTCCGCAACCGGGCGCTGCTCATCGGTGGCGTCGTCCTGCTGGTCCTGATGGTCCTGCGCGGCCAGGGCGCGCTCGCGATGGTCCTGGGCGCCCTCGGCCTCGGAGCCAGGGTGCTCTCGGCGCTGCGCCAGGCCCAGACGCTGCGCGGCGCGTACCAGCAGTGGAAGGGAGAGGACGCGGGAGCGGCGGGTCGCACTTCCCAGGTCCGCACCCGTTTCATCGAGATGTACCTCGAGCACGGGAGCGGGCGCATGACCGGCGTGGTGCTCGAGGGGCGCTTCCGCGACCGGCGCCTCGAGGAGCTGACGATCGCCGAGCTGCGCGCGCTGCACGCCGAGGTCGGCGTCGATCCGCAGTCGCGCGCCGTCCTCGACGCCTACGTCGAGCGCGCGCACGGTGAGCAGTGGACACAGGGGACGCAGCCGCCCCCGGCGAGCGGCACCATGACCGCCAGCGAGGCGCGGCGCATCCTCGGCGTCGACGCCGAGGCCGGGCGCGAGGAGATCGTCGCCGCCCACCGGCGCCTGGTGCAGAAGCTGCACCCGGACCGCGGCGGCTCGACCTACCTGGCGGCCCAGGTCAACGAGGCGAAGCGGGTGTTGCTCGAGGCATCCGCTTGACTGGCAGGATCTGAAGCGATAGTAAGCGCTGACTACGAATACGCTCAGGGCTCGAGCAGCTCGACGTTCACCCGGCGGTTGTGCTTGCCCTTCTTCTCGATCTTGCGCACCCGCACGGGCCCGATCTCGGAGGTCCTGGACACGTGCGTCCCCCCGCAGGCCTGCAGATCGATGCCGGCGATCTCTAGCAGCCGCACGGTACCGTGGCCGCGCGGTGGCGCGACGGACATGGTCCTCACGAGATCCGGATTCGCCTCGAGCTCGTCCTCGCCGACCCAGCGAGCCGAGACCTCGTGGCCCTCGCCGACGAGCCGGTTGAGTCCCTCCGTCAGCGCCTCCTTGTCCAGCGTCGACTCCGGCAGGTCGAAGTCCAGGCGCCCCGTCCCGTCGTCGCGGATCGCGCCGCCGGTGACCCCGGCAGGGACCAGCGAGCCGAGCAGGTGGAGCGTGGTGTGCACACGCATCAGACGGTGACGCCGCGTCCAGTCGATTCGCGCGGACACCGCGAGGCCCACGAGCTCCGAGGAAGGCCCGTCCTCGAGCACGTGGGCGATGCCCGCGTCGCCCTCGCCCTTGCGCGTGTCGACCACGGCGAGCGCGCGGCCATCGGGGAGCTCGATCGTTCCGCGGTCACCGGGCTGGCCGCCGCCCATCGGGTAGAAGACGGTGCGATCGAGCTCGACGTGACGCTCCCCCACCGCGGTGATCGTCGCCTCGCACTCGCGGAGATAGGCGTCCTGGCGAAACAGCTCCTCGGTCATCTCGGCCTCGCTGGCGCCCGCGCGCCTGGATTCGATGGTCTGGCGAGGTCCGGGCCGGCCCCGCGCGGTCGAATCGGATGCTTGCCCACAGACAAAGCAACCCCTGCGCTCGCGCGCCAGGGGTCGGCAGGCGTTGTCAGGTCGCCGCGCCGTCCGGCACGGCCGGGGTCAGGCGTGAGCCCGTCGGTAATCCTCGATCATCGCTGCCATCTTGTCCTTCGTGAGCAGCTTCTCTTTCTTCATGGAGGAAAGGGTCAGGTCGTCGAGGGGGAGCACTCCGATCTCCGCGTCTCTGACCTTTTCCTTGAGCTCGCTGTGCCGGCGGTAGAGGGACTGGAAGTCGTTGCTGTCCGTGAGGAGGGAATTCACTATCTTCTCGTCATACTCGAACATGGAATCCTCGCCCGGAAGATGTGCACCAGCGGGCCGCGACCCGCGCATGCCTGCCCCGCGGAGGGGCATCAGTCACAACACTAGCCCAAAAGGCGGCCGCCGGACAACAGCCAGACGCGGCCGTGCCGCGATGAGGCGCCTCGGAGTAATAATGCTTTCAATACAGAGGGTTATGTCCGAAGTCATCGTTGGCCAGCGCCCGGTCTGAGCGCGTGCGAGGGCTGTGGCTATCCGATCGGGGCCTCGAAAACAGGAATAATCTTCCCGAGCCGAGCCCTGGTGCGGGGGACGCCGTGGTCCGGGTAGCGCTGAGCGCGGTGTGCGGGACCGACCTCGCGCTGGCGCGAGGAATGTACCGCTTCGAAGGCGTCCCGGGGCACGAGTTCGTCGGCACCGTCGAGGCCGGACCCGACCACCTCCTGGGCCGGCGGGTCGTCGGCGAGATCAACTGCTCCTGCGGGCGCTGCGGCGAGTGCCGCGCCGGGCGGCCGAAGCACTGCGAGAGCCGGCGGGTGCTCGGGATCCGGGGCTTGGACGGCGCGTTCGCCGAACGGCTGTGTCTGCCCGCGGCCAACCTGCACCCGGTGCCGGACACCGTGGGCGACGAGCAGGCGGTGTTCACCGAGCCGCTCGCTGCTGCCCTGGACGTGCCGAGACGGGTCCTCGTCGGGCGCCGCGACCGAGTGCTGATCGTCGGGGCGGGTCGCCTCGGCCAGCTCATCGCGCGGGTGCTCGCCGGCCTCGCCGGATCGCTCGACGTGCTCGGCAGAGACAACGGGAAGCTCGCGCGCCTTCCACCCGAGGCGAGCGCGCTCGTCGAGCTCGCGGCCGGCGCGCGCTACGACGTGGTCGTCGACGCGAGCGGCACGCCGGAAGGATTCGCCGTTGCGCTCGCCGCCGTCAGACCCGAGGGCACGCTCGTGGTGAAGACGACACTGCCCGAGAAGCCCACCTTCGACCTCGCGCGGGTGGTGGTCGAGGAGATCCGCGTCGTGGGATCGCGCTGCGGACCGTTCGAGGAGGCGCTGGCGCTGCTTGCGGGCGGGAGCCTCGATCTCGGCTCGCTAATCGACGGGCGACATCCACTCGAGCGGGCGACGGATGCGCTGCGTCACGCGGGAAGCCCCGGCGCGATCAAGGTGCTGATCGAGAACGACCGGATCACCCCGAACCGCGCATCGGTGTTCGGATAAGGCCGGTCCGGTGCGGGTTGCGGGGACCGTCGGCCGCAGGGATGCGGCCGACGAGCCTACAGGGACGTATTCACGGCGTGTCCCCGCAGCCCGTACCGGGCCCGCCGACGCCCGGGGAGCCGCTCAACCGATCACGAATGCCGCGGGCACGGGCGCTGACGTCCCGTTGAAGTAACGGCCACCTCGAACGTCCGTGGTCGGCGCCGGCGGGACCCTGTCAGGCCGGCGCGAGCTCCTTCGCCGCGCGCTCCGCGTCGGCGCCCTCGTGAATGACCGCGCGCAGTGCGCGCACCATCGCTCCCGGATCCTGGCTCTGCCAGATATTGCGGCCGAACACTACGCCCTTGGCGCCGGCGCCCACCGCGTCCGCGACCATCGATACCACGGCCCGCTCGCTGTCCGCGCGCGGTCCGCCGGCGATCAGTACCGGCGCCGGTGAGGCGCCGCTCACCTGCCGGAAGGCGCGAGGCTCACCGGTGTAGTAGGACTTCACGACGTCGGCGCCGTGCTCGAAGGCGAGCCGCGCCGCGTCGGCCATCGCCTCGGGTGCCATCGGATCGGGGATCGATGGCGCGGGGCACGGCAATGCCTCGACCATGACGGTGAGCCCGTCGTGTGCGCACTCGGCGGCCACCTCGGAGAGGGCGGACATGTTGTCCAGCTCGACCTCGCTGCCGACGAAGAGCATCAGGCACACGCCATCGACACCGAGGGCGCGCGCGTCATCGACCGAGTTCAGCAGCTCCCAGCGGGTCGGGCGCAGCCACTCCTCCCGGTACTGGCTGAATCCTCCGTCGAGACGCATCAGCGTCGGCACGCGGGCGACGAGCCGTTCGCGAAAGTGCCTGACGACGCCGAAGGAGGTCATCACGGCGTCCGCGCCGCCGTCGATCACCGCCTCGAGCACCGCCTCTGGCTGCTCGAGACCGCGGATGCAGCCGAAGTAGCGCGCGTGGTCCATGGCGACGACGAGCTGGTTCGCTTGGGGGTCGAATCGGGGCATCGGGGCTGCTCTCCTGGTTCGCGGGCCGAAGGCTGTACGGATGGACCGCTCTCGCAACACATGTCCCGGGCGCTTGCCGGACGCGGGACAGCGCGGACTATACGCGAGCGCTTGCTGCGCGCGAGGTGGCATTGGTGATCGGTTGAGCGGCTAGCCGGGCGTCGGCCGGCCCCGGTACGGGCTGCGGGGACACGCCGTGAATACGTCCATGTAGGCTCGACGGCCCCATCCCTGCGGCCGACGGTCCCCGCAACCCGCACCGCACCGGACTCATCCGAACACCGATGCGCGAGGTGGTGCGGGTATCTGCCTAGTCCAACAAGAGCGCGCGACCGCCTGAGCACCACCAAACCAGAGCACGCAAGATGCTTGAAACTACCGCCAAGCGGTAGCGTGACCGAGCCGCGGCGCACAGGTCACTGGGTTTCCGCCGGGCAAAGAAAAACCCCCGGTGCCTGGCGGCGACCGGGGGTTCGAATAGATGCCTGGCAGTGACCTACTTTCGCATGGGGAGACCCCACACTATCATCGGCGCTGAGCGTTTTCACTACCGAGTTCGGGATGGAATCGGGTGGTTCCCGCTCGCTATTGCCGCCAGGCAAGCCTTGAATTCCGAAGAGTCGTGTCGCGCTGGAATGCGCACCTTGCAACACACCCGGCGTGCAAACCGCTTGGGTGTTATATGGTCAAGCCGCACGGTCAATTAGTACTGGTTAGCTTCACGCATTACTGCGCTTCCACACCCAGCCTATCAACCTCGTAGTCTTCGACGGACCTTCAGGGACCTCGAGGGTCCGGGGAGATCTCATCTTGAGGGGGGCTTCCCGCTTAGATGCTTTCAGCGGTTATCCCGTCCGTACTTAGCTACCCGGCGATGCCACTGGCGTGACAACCGGAACACCAGAGGTACGTCCACTCCGGTCCTCTCGTACTAGGAGCAGCTTCCCTCAAGTCTCCAACGCCCACGGCAGATAGGGACCGAACTGTCTCACGACGTTCTAAACCCAGCTCGCGTACCACTTTAAATGGCGA
>CAJIAT010000104.1_pt1 | contig 18145 bp, 15 predicted proteins | sample 9199161 | NCBI WGS metagenome assembly CAJIAT01 (sample SAMEA7708281, study PRJEB35096) | sediment metagenome | biome: marine neritic benthic zone biome [ENVO:01000025]; feature: sediment [ENVO:00002007]; material: shallow marine sediment [ENVO:03000034] sea grass bed [ENVO_01000059] ... | reverse complement strand
TATCGGTGCGACGAGCTGCAGTGGCGACGTTCTGTCCTCGGCTCGCTGCCTATCGCAGACCTGGCTTGTTCATGCACGCCTGGGCTTGCTGTTCGCGCGAGCGATAGCTACGGCTATCGCTCGCGCTCCACAGCGGCGCCCAGACGCACCTGTCCTGCGCCAGCTCCGCGATGCCTGGTGCAACATGCGGGCTAGCCCGTAGATCTCACCGACCGCACGCGCGCTTGCCCGTGCCTTGAATCCGCACGAATCCAAGGTCCTTCGCGATCGTCACGCGAATCGGTGAGATATCCGGGCTAGCCGGGACCGCCCAGCACCAGCAAGCGGTCGACGCCCGGCATGGTGCGCGCCCCAGCGATCGGAAGGACGTTCCCCGGTGCCGCTCGCAACTTGACACTCCCGTCGCCCGGAACCAACCATGCCGACGGCCCGTCTGCGGGCTCGTCGGGTCCGCGGGCCTTCGGCCCGATCGGAGCCACGGACCCGGCGCGCGCTCCGAGCCTCCGCCGCGGCGGAGGCTCGACACGACTAGAACGAGGACTGCCACCATGTCCAAGCACACCAAGCTCTGGCTGCCCCTGGCGGCCGCGACGGCCCTGTTGTTCCAGGCTCTGCCGACGCAGGCCGCGGAGACGCTGCGCATCTCCAGCTGGATTCCGCCCCACGCGGTCAACAAGGTGATCTTCCCGAAGTGGATCGAGATGGTGGAGAAGGCCACCGACGGCCGCGTCACCGGCAAGATCGAGTTCGGACTCGCGCCACCGCCGAGCCAGATCGACCTCATCGAGGACGGCACCGCAGACGTCGCCTGGATCTTCCACGGCTACAACCCGGGGCGCTTCGTCACCACCAAGCTGATCGAGCTGCCGGGCTACACCGGCGACGCCGAGGCGGCGTCCGTCGCCCACTGGCGCGCCCACGACAAGTTCCTGGCCAAGGCGAACGAGCACGAGGGCGTGCGCGTCATCGCGATGATGACCCACGGCCCGGGTCAGGTGCACATGCGCGAGCCGATCGCGGGGCTCTCGGATCTGAAGGGCCGCAAGATCCGGATCGGCGGCGGCGTCTCCGCCGACGTCGGCAAGGCGCTCGGGGTGGTCGGGGTCCAGGTGCCCGCACCCAAGGTCTACGAGACGCTCTCCGGCGGGGTCGCCGACGGCGTGTGGATGCCGATGGAGACGAACAAGAGCCTCAAGCTGTTCGAGGTGGCGCCCAACACGATGCTGATGCCGGGCGGCCTGTACCGCGGCTCGTTCTCGATCATCATGAGCGAGGCGGCGCTCGACCGCCTGTCCGACGCCGACCGCGCCGCGGTGCTGTCGACGACCGGCGAGACGCTGTCGCGCATCGCGGGGCGCGCCTGGGCCGACGCCGACGTCGCCGGGGTCGAGAACGCGAAGAAGGTCGGCATCAGCATGAAGGAGTTCTCCGCGGCCGATCAGAGCGAGTTCGCCGAGATCGCCAAGAGCGTGCGCTCCAAGGTGATCGCCGAGGTGAAGGGCAAGGGCATCGACGCGGAGGCGGCGATCGCGCTGATCGAGCAGACGATGGCGAGCGGCGGTCGGTGAACGACGCGCCTGCGGGCGCGCTACTGCCCGACCGCGCCGCGCGGGTCGGCGGCCTGCTGGCCCGCACGCTGCTCCTGTGCGGCGCCGCGATCCTCTTCGCGATGCTGGCGCTCACCTGCGTCGACGTCGCCGGGCGCTACCTGCTCAACGCACCGGTCAACGGCAAGACCGAGATCACGCGCTTCATGATGGCCGGGCTCATCGCCTGCACGCTGCCGGTGGTGAGCGTCACCGGCGAGCAGATCACCGTCGACCTGCTCGACCGTTTCTTCCGCGCCCGCGCGGCGGCGATCCAGGAGCTGGTGATAGACCTGATCGCGTGCTTCGCGCTCGCGGTGCTGGCGAACTGGGTGCTGTTCCGGGCCGCGCGGCTGCTCAAACGCGGCTACGTGAGTGATTTCCTCAGCCTGCCGCTCTATCCCGTCGCCTACTTCATCGGCGCGATGGTGTTCCTGTCCGCACTCGCCCTGGCGTGCAAGCTCGTCGTCGACGCCTACTACGTCGCGCACCCCGAGGCTCGCCCCGAGCGACGGGCTAGCGCGATCGCGGGCTGACGGGACGAAGCGCGCCTGGCGTCCTTCGCCGATGCACGTCGCCGAGACACGCCTGCCCGCCGCGACCGGTAGCCCGGCGCGATGACCATCTCGCTCGTCGGCTTCGCCGCGGTGCTCGCGCTCGCGTTCCTGCGCGTCCCCATCGCCTACGCGATGGGCATCGTCGGCGTGGTCGGGTTCGCCGCCATCAATCGCTGGAACTGGAAGGCCTCCCTGTCACCCGCGGCCGGGACCGTCCTCGAGACACTGCAGACCGAGGCGCTGTCGGTGATCCCGCTGTTCATACTGATGGGGATGCTGATCGCGCGCGCCGGGCTCGCGCACGAGCTCTACCGGGCAGCCAACGCCTTCCTCGGGCACCGGCGCGGTGGGCTCTCGATGGCGACCATCGTCGCCTGCGGCGGGTTCAGCGCGATCTGCGGCTCCTCGCTCGCCACTGCGGCGACGATGTCCAAGGTCGCGATGCCTGCGATGCGCCGCTACGGCTACGACGACAGTCTCGCCAGCGCCTCGATCGCCGCCGGCGGCACGCTCGGCATCCTCATCCCGCCGTCGGTGATCCTGATCATCTACGGCATCATGACCGAGCAGAGCATCGACAAGCTGTTCCTCGCCGGATTCCTGCCGGGCGTCGTCGGGATCGTCTTCTATATCGCCGCGGTGCGCTGGACGGTGATGCGCAACCCCGCGGCGGGGCCCGCGGGCGAGCTCACGGCGTGGCGCGAGCGGCTGCTGGCGCTCAAGAACGTGTGGGCGATCGTCGCCCTGTTCGCCGCCATCCTCGGCGGCATCTACCTAGGGATCTACACCACCACCGAGGCGGCCGGGATCGGCGCTGGCGGCGCCCTGCTGATCGCGCTGTTCCGGCGCCAGCTCTCCTGGAGCACGCTGGTCGAGGCGCTCGTGTCGACCATCCGCACGACCACGATCCTGTTCAGCGTGCTGATCGGCGCGCAGATCTTCCAGCGCTTCATCGTGCGCGCCGGGATGCCCGACGACATCCTCGCGTTCGTGACCGCCTTCGACGTGCCGCCGCTGGTGGTGGTCCTGCTGATCCTGCTGGTCTACGTCGTGCTCGGCTGCGTGTTCGAGAGCCTGTCGATGCTGCTGCTCACGGTGCCGGTGTTCGCGCCGATGGTGGCCGAGCTCGGTCTGTTTCCGCAGTACACCGGCGCACAGGCCGAGGAGGTGAGCCTGATCTGGTTCGGGATCATCGTCGTGGTGGTGACCGAGATCAGCCTGATCACGCCACCGGTGGGCCTGAACGTGTTCGTGCTCCGCGGCGTGCTCGTGGACATCTCCACCGGAACGATCTTCCGCGGCGTCACCCCGTTCTGGATCGCCGACATCTTCCGGCTGCTGCTGCTCGTGTTCGTCCCCTGGATCGTGCTGGTCGTGCCGCTCAGCATGCGGACGCTGCACTGAGAGCCTGTTGAATCAACCGTGCACCTGCTGTGGACTCGTAGCGACGGCGCACGATTGATTCGCAGGCTCTGAGCGCGCCGCAGGCGCGGTACCAGCCGGGCCCCCCGGGGCGGCGCGTATACTGCTCCACGCATACACACGGGCAGGACTGGGACGAGTGAGCACGAGCGCTGGGAACCGAAAGTCTCCGGAGGGGTTCTTCGACGCGCTCGACGAGCAGACGCGCCTCGGCATCTCGCAGAACGCGCGCCGGGTCTCCTACGAGCCGGGCGAGGCCATCGTCAGGGAAGGCGACCCGGCCACCGAGGTCTTCGTCCTGCTTTCCGGCCGCTGTGACGTGCTGGTCGGTGACAGCGTCGTCAACCACATGGAAGCGAACGAGCTGTTCGGGGAGATCGGCTCGCTCGGGGAGGGGCTGCGCACCGCGACGGTGGTCGCCGCGGTCCCGGTCGAGGCCCTGGTCATTCCCAGCGGCACGTTCCACAGCCTGCTCGAGGGATCGCCGAAGGCCTCGAGCCTGCTGCTCAAGGCGATGGCGTCGCGCACGAAGCGTATCTCCCATCGCGAGGCGCAGGCACAGCGGGAGCATCTCGAGCTGCAGGCCCTCGAGCGCAGCCTGCTCCCGTCCGCGGACGTCTTCGAGGGGAGCGCACGCTTCGCGCTGGAAGCGCACTGGCAGCCCCTCACCTACGCCTCCGGCGACTACTGCGACGTGGTGCGGCTCGGCGCCGAGCGCTACCTGGTCGCGATCGGAGACATCGTCGGTCACGGTGCGAGAACGGCCCTCACCCTGGCGACCCTGCGCAGTCAGCTCCACGAGCTGGCCCTGCAGGGCGACGGCCCGGCAGGAGTGCTGACGCGGCTCGACCGCTACCTGTCACAGCACGGGCCGGAGAACATGCCCGCGTCGCTCGCGCTGCTGGCGGTGAACGGAGAGACGATGAGGGCGGCGTACAGCAGCGCTGGCCATCCCGCGCCGCTGGTCTACCGCGACGGCGGCGTCGAGCCGCTCGGCGCCAACCGGGGTCCCCTGCTCGGATACGGCTTCGGGCGCGAGCACGGCTACGAGGACGCGACCGTCGACCTCTCGGCGAGCGACAGGATCCTGCTGTTCACCGACGGCCTGTCGGAGGCGAGCCGGGGGGCTGCGGCGACCCGCCAGCTCCTGGGAGAGGAAGGGCTGCGCGAGGCCTTCCGGGAGCTCTGCGCGAGCCGCTCGCAGCAGATCCTGCCGTCGCTCTTCGCCGCCGTGGACCGCTTCCGCGATGGTCACGACCGCCGCGACGATGCGACCGCAATGCTGCTCTACGTCGACTGAGAAGCGCCGTCACCGACCGCGGAAGGGCATAGCCATGGCGGACGCGGCGAAGCTCACGGGTCGCCCTTTGCCTCGATCCTCGCCTCGATCCTCGCCTCGACCGCCGCCAGGACTTGCTCCATGAGCTTGCCGTCACGGGTGAGCCAAACGTCCTCTTCGCGCCCGCCGACGTTGAGGACGAGCGTGTGCCGCGAGCCGAGCTTCCACCACAATGCCCCGCCTCCGAGCATGATGGCGGCCGCCGCGAAGTCGCGCAGCGCCCCGGTCTGGAAGCCCGCCACGAGGTTGATGGTGGCGAGGACGCTCAGGATCAGGGGGCCCCAGAGCGGCCTGTCGGACCGCCGGCGCGCACTCACGACCTGGTCGAGCGCGTAGTCGCGCCGCTCGGTGACGACCGCTTCGGAGGTGACGCGAACGCCGCCCTCCTCGACCAGCACCACCTCGGTCTCGTCGCGCTTCCCAGCCCGTTGGCGACTCCTGAATCCACCGCTCATCTAGCGCCTCCCATTAGCCCGGATATTGCATCGAACCCGTGCGGCAGCGGGCGCGGCGGCGCGCCAAGCGATCGCTCGCTCCACGCCGGGTTACCCGAGCTCCTCGCGCAGCCTGTAGCGCAGCACCTTGCCCATGGCGTTTCGCGGCAGCTTGTCGCGCACGATGACCTCGCGCGGCAGCTTGTAGCGGGCGAGGCGTCCGTCGAGGGCAGCAAGCAGTCTGTCCGGGTCGAACGCCTCCGGGTCGCGCGGGACCACGACGGCGACCGGCACCTGGCCCCAGCGCTCGTCGGGCCGCCCGACCACCGCCAGCTCCTCGAGCTCGTCGAAGCCGCTGAGGAGGTTCTCGACCTCCGCCGGGTAGACGTTCTCCCCGCCGCTGATGATCACGTCGTGCTTGCGGTCGTCGACGTAGTAGAAGCCCTCCCCGTCGACGTGTCCGACGTCGCCAGTGTGGAACCAGCCGGCCTCGAGGGCGGCCGCCGTGGCTTCGGGATTGCGCCAGTAGCCGTCGAACAGGTTCGGGCCGCGCACGACGATCTCACCCCGCTCCCCGGGCGCCGCGTCGGTGCCGTCGTCGCGCGCGATGCGTGCCTCGCAGCGTGCCGCCGGCTTACCGCAGGAGCCGAGCTTGCGCCGGGCGTCCTGCGCGCCGAGGTAGATGACGACGGGGCAGGTCTCGGTGGAGCCGTAGATCTGGCCGACCGTCACACCGCGCTCGAAGAAGGCCTCGAGCAGTGGGTGCGCGATGGTGGTGGAGCCGGCCATGGCGATGCGCAGCGATCCCAGATCGGTCTCGGCCCAGCGCGGATGCTCGATTAGCGCCTGCATCGTCGCGGGCACCATGAGGTAGACGCTCGGGCGCTCGCGCTCGATGTCCTCGAGGGCCCGCCCCGGGTCGAAGCGCTCGTGCAGGACGATGCGTGCGCCGGCGTGCAGGGCGGGCAGGGTCTGGATGTTGAGGCCGCCGACGTGGAAGAGCGGCAGGTTGGTGAGCACGACGTCGTCGGCGCGGAGCTCGTGCGCCTGCTGCGAGATGCTCGCGTTCCAGGACACGGCGCGCTGGGACAGCATCGCGCCCTTCGGCCGCCCCGTGGTGCCGGAGGTGTAGACCAGCAGCAGCGGGGCCTCCGGCGTACCGGCCGGTGCGGGCGCCTCGCCAACGCCGTCCTCGAGGAGCGACTCGAGCCGCGCCCAGCCCTCGCGGTCGGCGCCGAGGCTCACGCGGTGCTCGACGGTGAGGCCTCCGATGCGATCGCAGTGCTCGAGGAAGGCGTCCCCGGCGAGCAGCGCCCGGGGCGCGCTGTCGGCGAGCTGGTAGGCATGCTCCGGTGCGGCGAGTCGCCAGTTGAGCGGCACGAGCATCGCGCCGAGCCGCGCACAGGCGAAGACCAGCGCGAGGTAGTCGGGCGTGTTCAGCTCGAGCAGCGCGACCCGGTCTCCGCGGCCGACGCCGAGCCCCGCGAGGGCGCCCGCGAGGCGAGCGACCCGGGCGTCCAGCTCCGCGCAGGTCAGCGTCCGGTCGCCGCAGACTATGGCGATCCGTTCCGGGGCCCGAGACGCCCAGTCCCGCGGCCAGTCCGCGACGCTCACGATCGGCGTACGCTCCCAGTGCGCTGCTTCGTCGATATCCCGCGCGTCTCGCCCGCCCTGCCCTCACGGCGCCCGGCGGCGATGGTGCGGGGAGAGAACGCTCCGACCAATGCTCCTCGGGGCCGGCCGAGTCCCGGGACGGAGCGCCACACCGGGCGCCACACCGGGCGCCACACCGGCCGCCATACGGGGCGAACGACTCGCCGCGAGTCGCGACGGACTGCGCGCCATCACTCGTCGCGCTCGCCCGGCTCGTACAGGGTGGTGCGCCCGAGCCGGTCCAGGCAGATCTCGGCGGTCCACGGCAGCATCAGCGAGCCGCAGCGGCTGTCGCGGTAGATGCGCTCGAGCGGCAGGGACTTCAGCATGGACTGGCCACCGCAGGTGCGGATGGCGAGCTGCGCCATGCGGTTGGCGTTCTCCATCACCGTGTACTGGGCGGCGTAGGCGCGGCGCACCTGCTCGCGGCTCGGGTTCGGGCGCGCGTCGCTGACGGCCTGGAACCACAGCGCCTTGGTCTGCTCGAGCAGGACGCTCATCTCCGCGACGGCGATCTGCTTGGTCGGGTACATGCGGCGCTTGACCGGCGGCGTGCCCGGCTGCTCGCCGCGCAGGTAGCGCACGGTGAAGTCGAATGCAGCCTGGGCGAGGCCCATGTAGGTGGGCGTGAGCGTCATGAACATGTGCGGCCAGGTCTTGACGGCGCGGAAGTAGACGCCGCGGGGCATGAGCTGGGCGTCGTCGTCGACGAGCACGGCGTCGAAGAGGAGGTTCCGCGAGACCGTCCCGCGCATGCCGAGCGGATCCCAGTCGCCGACCACGCTCACCCCGTCCGCGCTCGCCGGCACGGCGAGGTACATCGTATCCTCCGGGCGCAGCGCCTCGCTCGCCTCGGTGCACAGCACGCCGTAGTAGTCCGCGTTGCCGGACAGGGAGGCGAAGATCTTCTTGCCGTCGACCAGCCAGCCGCCATCGACCTTGCGGGCCGTCGTGCTGAACGCGACCGTTCCCGCGGCGCCGCCCCCGCCCTCGGAGAAAGGCTGCGCATAGATCGCTCCCTCCTCGACGATGCGCCGGTAGTGGAGCGCGCGCCGGCGATCGTGCTCGGTGCGTGTTGCCGCCTGCATGTCGACCTCGTCGGCCAGCGCGCCGCTCCACAGGCACGAGCACACGTGCATGTTCCAGGTGAGGGCGGTGGCGCCGCAGTAGCGGCCGACCTCGGCCGCGGCGAGCATGTAGGTCTTGTAGCTCGCACCGAGCCCTCCGGCGGACTCGGGCACGCAGATCGCGAGGAGCCCGGCCTCACGCAGATCCTCGTAGTTCTCCGTCGGGAAGCTCGCCTCGGTGTCGAAGCGCGCCGCGCGCGGGGCGAATCGCTCCGCGGCGAGACGCCGGGTGCGCTCGACCAGCGCCGCCTGGGCCCCGTCCAGCCCGAATGCTTCCGGATCGCACAGCGGCGCGTCGGCGCCGTCAGGCTCCAGCAGCTCGGCCGTCACGCTCATGGGCTCGTTCCTCCACGGGTTGCAAGGTGCTTAGGGCTCTGGTCAGAATAAGTTCGCCATCTGGGGCGCCGAGACGCCCAGCTGGCAAGGCGCGAGGAGGGCGAATGGTCACTCCCTTCAACCGACGAGCAACACAGACAGTCGGGATGGGTCGGCGGTCCAGATGGTGAAGTTATTCTGACCAGAGCCCTTACTGGCCCCTGTCCGGATTCCTGTCCCCATTCCTCTTCCGAGCGCCGCGCTCCTCACGGCGTTCGAGAATCGTGCTTCCCCTCCAGGAACTCCCCGAGCGCTGCGTCGCTGTACGCGATGTGCTCGGTCGCCCAGCCCTTCAGCTCGACCAAGATGGCGTAGGAGAGCAGGACGTCGCCGCCGCGAAAGCGCCTCTCGAGGTCGGTGACGTGGTTGATCAGCCGCTCGTGCTCGCGCTCGTGGCGCGAGCGCTCCGGATACGCCCGGTCCCTCATCAGCGCCTCCTCCGCGTCGAAGTGGGCGCGGGTGTGGCTGACGAGATCGGAGAGGATCCGGCCTACCGACTCGTCGTCTCTTCGCTCCTGCAGCGCCGCACCGAGCGCGTTGATGAGCCCGACCAGCTCGCCGTGCTGAGAATCGATCTCGGGCACACCGACGCTGACCACGTCCTCCAGATCGATCAGGGCCATCGCTGTCTCCCCCGGGCATCGGCGGTCACGCGCGTCCGCCCGCTCATCCGGCCGCCAGGAAGCGGCGCACCAGCTCGTTGAACTGCGCCGGGCGCTCGAGGTTCGCCAGGTGCCCGGCCCCCTCGATGCAACGATACTCGGCTCCAGGGATGAAAGTCGCCATCTTCTCCATCATCGGCGCCGGGGCGTTCGAGTCCTCGGCGCCGGCGATGAGCAGGGTGGGAACCGCGATCCGGCCGAGGTCGGTGCGGCGGTCGAAGGTGGTGAGGCAGCGGATGGCGGCGCGGTAGGTCGCCTCCGGCACGGCGGCCATGCAGGCGCGGGCGAGGTCGAGGCCCGCCGGATCGGGGTCCTCGCCGACCAGCTCCTCGACGATCCCGGCTGCGAGCTCCGCCATCGTGGCACCCTCGTCGAGGGGCCCGAGCCGCGCCGCGACGAAGCGCTCCTGGAAGTCCCCGTCGCGACGGCCGAAGGCCGGGCTCGTGGCCGACAGCACGAGGGAGCGCACGCGCTCCGGGCGCCGGGCGGCGAGCTCCTGCGCCACCATGCCGCCGATCGAGTGCCCGAGCAGATGCGCGGCATCGAGCCCGAGCTGATCGAGCAGAGCCTCGAGCGCGTCGGCGAGCAACGCGAAGGTCATTGGCCCGGGGCATGGCGTCGCGCCGAAGCCGGGCATGCTCCAGGCCACCACGCGGCACTCGTTCGCGAGCCCTTCGAGCTGCGGACCGAAGCTCCGCGCGTCCCCACCGATCCCGTGCAGGCATACGAGGGGCGGGGCGTCCGGCACGCCTGCTTCCAGATAGCTGACGGTGCTGGCGAACAAGCCCGCGCCTACGACCGGCTCGGACCCCGGGTGCCCCGCCTCACGCCAGCTCGCCCTGGAGCTCGCCCGCCTCGACCACGGCGACGCCGTCCAGCTCGATGGTGCAGCCGCGCAGCGGCAGGTCGAAGTGGCCCTGGGTGTGGCGCCCCGCGAACTCGTTGGCGCCAGTCGAGTAGAGGAAGTTCCCGGCGAAAGCGCGAAGCTCCGTGCCGTTGGTGTCGCGCTGGTCGTACATCGCGAGCGCCTCGTAGCGGGCGCCGTGATTCATGCCCCACCCGACGTGGCTGGTCGCGTAGGCCTCCCGGTCGCCCCAGGCGGCGAAGTAGCGTTGCATCAGCTCCGCGTCGGTGCCCTCGCCCTCGATGGCCGTCACGTAGTCGTCCTCGATGGTGAGAGCGACCGGGGACTCGAGGTAGCGCTTGAAGCTCAGGTTGATGTCGCCCGCGTCGAGGACGAGGCGGCCGTTGACGGTCTTCGCGCGAGGGAAGGTGACGACGATTCCACCGGGCCAGTGGGCGATCGTCCCGGGACGCTCGGTGTAGCCCCACACGCCGATCGCCGGGGTGCCGGCGACGTCCACCACGAGATCCGTGCCCGCCGCCGAGGTGACCCGCATGGTGCTCGCCGCCTTCAGCGCCTCGACGCCCGCGCGCACCCTCGGCTCGAGATCCTCGCCCGGCAGCAGGCGCTCGAGGGCCTCGGGGTGCTCGTTGCTGATCATCAGCACGCGGGCGCCCGCCTCGAGAATGCGCGGGAGCTCCGGCGCATGGAGCAGTCCCTCGACCGTGCAGTCCACGATCATCGTGCTCGTGGTGAGCGCACTCAGCACCGGCTCGAGCCCCTGGAGGGCCTGCGACGCGCCGGTCGAACGCACCGGCGCCGGCGCGCACTGCGGCGGCGTGGTCACGATCAGGTGGAAGGGCCTCGCGCCGAGGCGCAGCAGCGCGAGCTCGGCCAGATGCACGTTGAGCTCGCGGGACTGGGTCTCCGAGACGATGGCCACCGTCTCACCTGCTGCGACCGCGCACCGGCCGAGCACGGACGCGAACGTGTCAATCCACTTCCCCTCGATGCGGTCTCGCAGCATCTGGCGTCGCCCACGGCTCCGGCTGCGTCCAAGTATGGATTGATCCGGTCACGGTGACACGCCCACGGCGCCGCCGGGACCCGGGGCTGAATACCTGTTCCGGGTCCCGGAACAGGCTCGAGGCCGTGACCCGATCGGCCATCTCGCGACCGTGCGCATAGAAATGGGGACATGTTCCTTTTCGCGGACGCGAAAAGGAACATGTCCCTATTTCTATCCGAGCCCACATGGACGTGTTCACGACGTGTCGCGGAATTGTCGATCGGGTGACGGCCGTCGCCACCGGTGTCTCGCGATTCGGAACAGGCATTCAGAGGCCAGACCCGCGACGGGCGCCCGTGCCCCTGGCTCGTGCCCGTTGGACGTCGCCTCGCCCACGTGCGACGGTGGCGCCACAGTCCCCGCGGGAGGCGTGCCCTTTGGCTGGCGAGCGCCTTCGAGTCGGCGAGACCGCGGACGGTCTCGTCATCGAGATCGACGCGCGACCGGGCCTGGTATTCCGGCTCGGGGCGCTGGCCTGGCTCGTGGCCTGGGCAGTGGTGGAGTGGGTCCTCGTCCAGCGCTACCACCTTGCCCGCGGTGCCGATCCCGATCCGTTCGTCTTCGTGTGGCTGTGCTTCTGGTCTGCGGGAGGCGTGATGAGTGCTCTCGGCCTGGCTGCTCGGCTCACGAGGCGCGAGCTGCTGCGTCTCGACGATACGCATCTTCACCACTACCGCCACTTCGGCCTGTTCCAACGCTCGAGCCACTTCGAACGTGACCGCATCGCGCAGCTGCGCGCCGTGCCGGAGCCCGATCTCGACCCTCTCGGCCACGACCCGGCCACCTTCTGGGGCTTCGCGATCTGCGGGGTTGAATTCAGCTACGGCGCGGCGACGGTGCGCATCGCCGCCCGACTCGACCACGCGAGCTCCGTGGCGCTCGCCGAGCGCCTGAGCGAGTGGCTCGCGGCGCCGGAACGGTGACGGCGGCTCCAGCATGTCGTGCGCGCGTCGCAGCGGATCCAGTCAGCGCGTCCGCCGCGCTGAGCTGAATACCTGTTCCGAGTCACGGCCGTTCGCCACCAGTGTCTCGCGACTCGGAAACAGGTTGTTAGGCGGCCGCCTGACGCCTCGCGCGCAGGCGTGTTCGCATGGCGACGTCGGCCGCCTCGGTGCCATCGTGGAAAGTGCCGAAGAGCTTGTCGAGCGGCGCGAGGCTGCCACCGTAGTTGCACTCGAAGTACTTGTGATGGAGGTAGTGGAAGTAGCCGCCCCCGTCGATGTCGAGCTTCTCGCCGACCTTCAGCTTGTCGAAGCCGGCGTGGCCGAGGGCCGGGTAGAAGGCGGCGAGCTGGAGCTGGTAGAGCGCGTTGACCGGGTGCAGCGCGAGCAGCCACTGCACCACCACGGTCGAGAAGTAGATGGCGTGCTCGACCGGGTGCATGGACAGGCCGGACCACGGACCGACCTCCACGTTGCGATGGTGCAGGTGATGAACCGTGCGGTAGAGAAAGCGCACGTGCAGTAGCCGGTGGCCGAAGTAGAAGTGCACCGCGTGGATCACCGGCGCGACGAGGATGAGCGCGGCAAACCAGGCCCAGTACAGGACCGATCCCTCCTCGAAGCCGATGAAGCCGAGATAGCCGTTGGCAAAGAGCCAGTAGGTGGCGGCCTCGTAAGCGGTGAACACCGGCACTCCGAAGGCGAGCGCATGAAACACGTTGTCGCGGACCTGGTCACGGAAGGCGAAGCGGCGGGCACCGGTGACGAAGGGCTGGGTGGTGAACTTCAGCGAATTGCCCTGTCCCTTGCGGACGTGCAGATACCAGTGCAGGCCCCCGAACAGCACCAGGACGAACACGAGGTTGCGCGCGAGCAGCAGGCCCACCCACCACGCCTCGAACGAGGCCATGGCGCCGAGCTCGGGCGTCAGGAACGTCCAGGTGAGCAGGGCGATCGCCAGCCAGAGGGCGTTGTACGGCCAGAGGTAGCCGGGAAAGCCGAACAGCCACCTCGCCGTCGCCGCCGGACGGGGCGGCCAGGCGTTGATGGGCGCGAGGGCTATCGGACCCTCGGGGCGCCACTCCCCGCGGGCGCTGCGGACGTTCGACGCCAGCTCGGACATGTCGTGCTCCCCGTGGTGTGGCTGCGACGCCGATAGCGATATCGCGCACGGAGCACGCCGGCGCCCGGCATCCCCTCGCGGTCCCGGGGCTTCCTGCGCGCATGCGCCGACCTCGTGCCCGCACGATGGTAGCCCCGGCATCGCGCGATTCCAAATCACCAGGTTCACCGCCCGAGGCGCCGGCACCGCTACCGGGCGCGGTGGCTGCGGCCGAAGCGATCGCGCACGCGCTACGGCGCGTAGCGCGCATCCGGATCCACGGGCCAGACCGGGCCGTCGAGGCGCTGGCGGGGGAAGGACCCGACGTCGAGGGAGGTCATGCCGGGCGGGTCCGCGGTCACGATCGCCGCGACCCGATCCTGGTAGTAGGCGCGGAAGTGGTTCGACGACTTGAGCGCGACGACGTGGTAGCGCGCGATGTCGATGCCGCAGGCGACGAAGGGCTCCGCGTCGAAGATCTGGGAGCGATTGCTCGACACGACGACGTCGACGCCTCCGATCTCGAGGCGGGCGAGCGTGCCGAGATCCTGCCGCCTGCCGCGGAACATCGCCTGGAGGACGATCTGCCCGTCGTGCAGGGCGCGCACCCGCGCGTCGGCCTCTATGGGGTGCCCGTGACGATCGTCGTACTTCGCGCCCAGCGAGACACCGATCGTGCGCCCGACCCCGGCCTCGCAGGCCTGGCGGACGACTGGCGGGTCGACGACGAAGCCGAAGCACGCGCGCTCGAGGCCCGCATCGAGCATGGCGCGAAGAAGATGGGTGCCGTCTCCCGGAGCGCCGCCGCCGCAGTTGTCCGAGGTCTCGTTGATCACCACCGGGCCGCGCATCGTCACGGCCCGCGCCACCGCCGCCTCGGCGGAGAGGCTCTCCTGGCGGAACGACTCGCGCCGCTCCCAGAGCGCCCCGGCGACCGATCTCGCGGTCCTCGCGGCGAGCTCCGCGTCGCCGCTCGAGGTGACGGCCACGGCACTGCCGACCAGGGGCGTGTCCGCATAGCCGAAACCGTGGAACCAGCTCACGTCGATCACCTCATCGGGCGCCTCGGCGGCGAGCGCGAGGTCGAGGACCTCCTTCCCGATGCCCGAGACGGTCGTCGTGGTCGGCAGGATCAGGGGCAGCCGCTCGACGTGGACCACCGTGCGCATGGCGCTCGAGCGCATCGCGACGATCAGCTCGATGGCCTCCCGGCCGCGCTCGTGCATGTCGACGTGCGGGTACTGGTGACAGGCGAAGACCCCGTCGAGCGCATCGGCCATCCGCTGGCTCACGTTGCCATGCAGGTCGAAGGTGGCGACGACGGGCGTCCCTGGTCCCACGACCCCGCGCACCGCCTGGGCCAGATCCGCCTCGAGATCGTCGACGTCGTCGGCGACGCCGGCGCCGTGCAGCGCCAGGGCGACGCCGTCGCAGGCCGCCTCGCGCAGCCCGGCCAGGATCTCGGCGCGCAGCGCCGCGTACGCTTCGGCCGCGATCACGCCCGAGGGCTCGGTGCTGGCGTAGAGGATCGGAACCGCCTCGGCGCCCAGCGCCTCGCAGGCTCTCACCATGCCGCCGACATCGGTCTCCTGGTCGCGGGTCGCGAGGAGATCCGGACCCCGCAGCACGGTGAAATCGCCGAGCGGTGTCCGGTCGCGACAGTAGGTGTTGGTCTCGTGGGCGATCCCGGCGATCGCGATGCGCATGTGCTCTCTCCTGGCCGCTGCTCGAAGACGGCTGCCGCCGGCCGGTCGGCGCGGCCGGCGTCGGCGCGGCCGGCGTCGGCGCGGACGTCGCGAAGCGCCCCCGACCGCGAGGTCGCCGATCGCCGACGCCGTTCAGCCCGAACCTACACCTCACCCACGCCGGCCAGACCGTCCGATCGGGCGATGCGCGCAGGCCGCATCGTGCCCTAGTCTTGCGGCTGTGGACACGACGGTGGGACCCGAGGGCATGGCCAGCGACGCCTTGCGCGCACTGTGGAACGAGCCCGCGCCCCGGATGCGCCCGCACGCGTGTGGCGCGACTGGGCGCTCGTGGCGGTGTGCGTGCCTCCGATGGTCGCCGAGACGGTAGTGAAGCCGGAGCTGGTATGGCCCGTACCGACGCTCATGATCGGCGGTGTCCTCGTGCTCGGGCTGCTGTGGCGGCGGTCGCATCCGCTCCTCGTCGTGCGCCGCCTTCGGTGCCACGGCCGCGCTCGAGCTCGGGGGCCTCGCGAGCGGCGTCGAGATCGCCATGTGGGCTCACGAGACGGGCCGCCTGCGTCCCTGAGCAGGGAGCAGCGCGATCGCGGTCGCCCCCGGCCGGAAGTACGAGACCCGATTCACCCCTGCGAAGGAACCGGCTCGGGCCGCCCGGCCGATGTGCGTGGCCGGCCGAATCGAGACCATGCCGCCTCTCGAATGAATCGCAAGGAGACGAGCATGACCGACCGGATACGCAGGCGCGCCTCGGGTGCGCGACCCGGCGCAGGCAGGCGAAGCGACGGAGCACGAGAGCCGCCGCGGCGAGCACTGGACCTCGCGGCCTACGGCCTCTGGCAGACGCGGTGCTACACAATCGGGCTCGTGGCGGGCTCCCGGCTCGTCGGGCGGCTGCCGCGGCTGGCGCCGTCGGGTCTGACGCGCGCAGTCTCGGCCATCGCTCGGCGTGCGACGCACCGGCGCCGGAGCCCCGTCGCGCCGTGGGCACGGGCCATCGCCTGGAGGAGCGTGTGATGGATCGCTCGGCACGGTTCTGGGACCGCATCGCGCGGCGCTACGCCGCCAAGCCCGTCGCCGACGAGGCGACCTACCAGCGCAAGCTCGCGACGACGCGGGAGTACCTCCGCCCCCACATGGCGGTGCTGGAGATCGGCTGCGGCACGGGCACGACCGCGATCGCGCACGCGCCCCTCGTCGAGCGCATTCGCGCCGTCGACCTGTCGCCGCGGATGCTCGAGATCGCACGCGAGCGCGCCCGAGAGGCGGGCGTGGTGAACATCGACTTCGAGTGCGCGTCGTTCGAGGAGCTCGAGGTGCCCGACGGGAGCGTCGACGTCGTTCTCGCGCTCAGCCTGCTGCACCTGCTCGACGACTGGCGCGGCGCCGTTGCGCGCATCCACGGCATGCTGAAGCCCGACGGCGTGTTCGTCTCGAGCACGGCCTGCATGAACGATGCTGCGCGTTTCCTCCGGCCGCTGGCGGGGATCGGCCGCGCCGTCGGCCTCCTGCCGCAGCTCAGCTTCTTCGACCGGACCGCGCTCGAGGTGGCCATTGCCGATGCGGGCTTCCGGATCGAGCACGCCTGGCGACCGTCGCCGAAGCAGGGGCTCTTCGTCGTCGCGCGCAAAGGGGAGAGGGGCGCATGAGCGAGCCCTCCTCGCAACGAGCATCCGGTAGCCGCCAGATCAAGCGCCGCGGGGCGACACCTGGCGGCGCACGCCGACAATCCCCTGCGCGGTGATCGCGCCGAGGACGATGGCGCCGCCGACCAGCGTGTAGCGGCTCGGTACCTCGCCGACGCCGAGCCACACCCAGATCGGTCCGAGCACGACCTCGGTCATCGACAGGAGGGCGAGCTCGCCGGCGGGGACCTGGCGCGAGCCGATCGTGTAGAGGATGAGGCCGAGGCCCACCTGCACCGCGCCGAGCAGCAGGCACAGTGCGAGGTCGTGGGCAGACACGGCGAACCCGCGCGCGCCGAGGCCGACCATCGCCGCCGCCAGAGCCGTGCCCCAGAGCCCCGCCCAGCACACGGCCGGCGTCATGTCCCGGGCGCGCCCGGCGCGGAGGATCACGCTGAAGCCGGCGAAGCCCGTCGCCGCACCGAGCGCGAACAGGTTTCCGGCGAGCGAGCCGACGGCGATCCCCTCGCCGACCATGAGGCCGATGCCCGCGAGCGCGGTCAGCATGCACGCGAGGGTGACCGGCCGCACCGGCTCGCGCAGGAAGATGCGCGCCAGGAACGCTGCGATGAACGGCGCCGCGGCGAGGACGAACAGCGCGTTCGCGATCGTCGTGTGGGTCATCGCGAAGATCCAGCAGGCGAACGCACCGCTGAGGACCACTCCCCCGGCCGCCGCCGTCGCCCCCGCCGCCCGGAAGGCGTGCACGACGGCGCCGGCGCTGCGGATCGCGATGAAGGCGAGGAGCGTCACGACCAGACCGAGGGAGCGGTAGAGGAGGATCTGCCACTCCGAGACGTCGTGCATTAGCCGCACCACCAGCCCGGCGATGCTCCACGCCGTGCCCGCCAGCAGCACCAGGACGATGCCGCGAGCGTAGAGGTGATCGTGCGACGGGGTCGGCCCGGCGTCGGACACAGCTTCGCTCCCTCGGGACACCCGCGACCCGGCGGCTCTGCTCATTGTCAGGTCCGGGGCGCGCCGCGGTCCAACGGCGGAGGTGCTTCTTCTGACCGGGCGAGTCCGATTGACGCCCTCGGCACGCACTGGCCCGCCGAGACACCACTCAAAGCACTTGAATCGAAGGATGCGAGAGCGTCACGCGCAACCGCCCCGTCCGCTGGCGGTTCGTGGGCGCGGGGTGCTCCTCGCCAGTGGAGCGCCTACGCCCATGGAGGCGAGCGCCGACGTCGCGATATGCTCGTCGCGGTGCGACGAGCCGCTGACGCCGGGCTCGCCGGTCCGGACAACCCGAGGAGCACGAGCATGGCACGTTTCCTGGTCCTGCACGGTGCCGGCATCGACATGCGCGGCAAGGTCCAGCTCGACGTGTTCGGACCGCTGACGATGCAGGACTACGAGGCGGACATCGAGCGCTACGCGTCCGAGCTCGGCGTAGAGGTCGACGTGTTCCACTCCAACGTCGAGGGTGAGCTCGTCAACCGGCTCTACCGCGCCCACGAGCAGCGCGTCGACGGTGCGATCGTGAATCCCGGCGGGTTCACCCGCGGCTACCCGGCCCTCGCCGCGGCCATCGCCCAGATCGACCTTCCGGTCTGCGAGGTCCACATCTCCAATCCGGCGAGACGGGGGATCGTCTCCGAGGTGGCCGGCTCGGCGCGCAGCACCGTCACCGGCTTCGGCAC
>CAJIAT010000509.1_pt1 | contig 18280 bp, 13 predicted proteins | sample 9199161 | NCBI WGS metagenome assembly CAJIAT01 (sample SAMEA7708281, study PRJEB35096) | sediment metagenome | biome: marine neritic benthic zone biome [ENVO:01000025]; feature: sediment [ENVO:00002007]; material: shallow marine sediment [ENVO:03000034] sea grass bed [ENVO_01000059] ... | reverse complement strand
GTCTCCTCGACCGAGCGGCCCGTGAGCGAGGCCATCACCGCGAGGCCCGTGACGTTCGACGTCTTACCCTGGTCGGTCGCCATGCCGAGGGTGGTGTAGCGCTTCAGATGCTCGACCGCGCGGAAGCCCTCGCGGTGCGCGAGCCCGACGTCCTTCACGGTCACGTCGTTCTGCATGTCCACGAAGGCTGGGCCGCGACTCCGGGTCGGGCTGTGGGTCGGGCTCCGGGTCGAGCCCTCGGTGACGTGCCAGAAGGCGGTCACGCGCACCGGGTCGTCCTCGGTTGCCGGCACGCGCATGCGCGCCTGCGTGCGGCCGAGCGCCTCGAGGGCCACGTTCGCCGTCTCCAGGCCGCTGCGCAGCGCCGCCGTCGTCGTCAGCTCACCGGCGGCGGCTCCCGCGACGTCGAGTCCCGCCGGCAGGTCCTCGCCCGGGACGAAGGCGGCGAGGTCCTCGCGCCAGCGCGGCCGGGCCCCCCGGTGGCAGGTCAGCGCGACGGTGGGGTTCCAGCCGCCGGAGACCGCCAGCGCGTCGACGCGGATCCGCTGCATGCGCCCGCGGCCGTCGACGATGTCGACGGCGCGCAGCCGCAGCCGGCCGACCGTGTCGACGACGCGCGCCCCCGCCGAGAGCGGGATCCCGGCAACGTCGGCGCGCGCGCACGCGGGGGGCTCGGCGCCGGGGCGCGTGTCAAGGAGCGCTGCCACCTCCACCCCGCGCCGGGTGAGGTCCGCCGCGGTGCGCCAGCCGTCATCGTTGTTGGTCAGCAACGCGACCCGGTGCCCGACGGCGACCGCGTAGCGGTTGAGGTAGGTGCGCACGGCCCCGGCGAGGAGGATCCCGGGGCGATCGTTGTTGGCGAAGGCGATGGGCCGCTCGATGGCGCCGGCGGCGACGATCGTCCGGCGCGCGAAGACCTTCCACAGACGCTGGCGCGGCAGGTGCGCGGGGGGGCTCGCGAGGTGATCGGTGACGCGCTCGAGGACGCCGTGCACGCCGTCGTCGTAGACACCGAAGACGGTGGCGCGCGGCATCACGCGCACGTTGTCCAGGGCGGCGAGCTCGGCGACGACGTCGTCCGCCCACTCGGCCCCGCGCTGTCCGTCGAGCTCGATGGACTCGCCGAGGAGCCGGCCGCCCGGCTGGAAGTCCTCGTCGGCGAGAATCACCCGCGCCCCTGCCCGTCCCGCCGCCAGCGCCGCCATCAGCCCGGCGGGCCCGGCACCGACGATCAGCAGATCGCAGTGGGCGAAGGCCTTCTCGTACGCGTCCGGATCGGGCTCACCGCTCAGCCGGCCGAGGCCCGCCGCGCGCCGGATCGCCGGCTCGTAGAGCTTCTCCCACAGGCTCGCGGGCCACATGAAGGTCTTGTAGTAGAAGCCCGCGCCGAGCAGCGGCGCGGCGAGCCCGCCGAGCGCCATCAGGTCGAGCTCGAGGGACGGGAAGCGGTTCTGGCTCCGCGCGCTCAGGCCGTCGAAGAGCTCGATGGTGGTCGCCCGCGTGTTCGGGTCGCGGCGCGCGCCCTCGTGCAGCTCGACGAGGGCGTTCGGCTCCTCCGATCCGGCGCCGAGGATCCCCCGGGGGCGGTGGTACTTGAACGAGCGGCCTGCGAGGTGCACGCCGTTGGCGAGGAGCGCCGAGGCCAGCGTGTCGCCACGGCAGCCGCGCATCGGCCGGCCGTCGAACAGGAAGCCGAGCGGCGCGTCGCGCTCGACCAGCCCGCCGTCGCGGAGTCGGCAGCGCTCGAGGCTCATCGGTCCTGCCCTGCGTCCGCGCGCTCCGCGCCGAGGATCTCGTGGGTCACCGTGTCGCGCGTGACGACCAGCCAGGCGCGGCAGCCGGCGTCGTGGTACCAGAGCTCGCGGTGTGTCCCGTGGGGGTTGTCGCGCAGATGCAGGTACGCGTGGAAGCGCGCCGGCGCATCCGGCGCCTCCGGGTCCGGCCGATCGCGCAGCCGCGCGTCGCCGAGGTAGTAGAACTCCCCGTGCTCGCGCGCCCCGCAGAGCGGGCACGGGATCAGCATCGTCCTGCCCGAGACGTTCGCATCGTCGATGGCACGATATGGATCGCCACGACTCAGTGCAGGTTGGGCTGAGCGCCCGCGCCCTTCTCGTCGATGACGTGCCCGGTCTCGAAGCGGTCGAGGCGGTACGCGGTCGCCACCTCGTGGGGCTCGCCGGTCGCGAGCAGGTGCGCGAAGCACCAGCCCGAGGCCGGGGTCGCCTTGAAGCCCCCGTAGCACCAGCCGGCGTTGAGGTAGAGGCCTTCGACGCCGGTGCGATCGATGATCGGCGAGCCGTCCATCGACATATCCATGATCCCGCCCCAGCTCCGGACCACGCGCGCCCGACCGAGCATGGGCAGGATCGCCATCGCGCCCTCGCAGACGTCCTCGACCGTCGGCAGGTTCCCGCGCTGCGCGTAGCTGTTGTACCCGTCGATGTCGCCGCCGAAGACGAGCCCGCCCTTGTCCGACTGGCTGACGTAGAAGTGCCCGGCGCCGAAGGTGATCACCCCGGGCACCACGGGCTTGAGCCCTTCGGAGACGAAGGCCTGGAGCACGTGGCTCTCGATGGGCAGCCGCATCCCGGCCATCGCCATCACCCGCGACGACGAGCCGGCCACGGCGACGCCGACCCTGCGCGCCCCGATGTGGCCCCGAGTCGTGTCGAGCCCGACGATGCGTCCGTCCTCGATACGCATGCCGGTCACCTCGCAGTTCTGGATCAGGTCGACGCCGCGCGCGTCGGCCGCCCGCGCGTAGCCCCAGGCGACGGCGTCGTGACGCGCGGTGCCGCCGCGGCGCTGGAGCAGCCCGCCGCGGATGGGGAAGCGCGCGTGGTCGAAGTCGAGGTACGGGCACATCGCGCGCACCGCCGCCTCGTCAAGGAGCTCGGCGTCGGCGCCGTGCAGGCGCATCGCGTTTCCGCGGCGGGCGAAGGCGTCGCGCTGTGCGTCGGAGTGGCAGAGATTCAGCACCCCGCGCTGGCTCACCATGGCGTTGTAGTTGAGATCCTGCTCGAGCCCCTCCCACAGGCGCAGCGAGTGCTCGTAGAAGGGCTCGTTGCCGTCGAGGAGGTAGTTCGAGCGCACGATCGTGGTGTTGCGCCCGACGTTGCCCGAGCCGAGCCAGCCCTTCTCGAGCACCGCGACGTTGCCGACGTCGTGGTTCCGCGCGAGGTAGTAGGCGGTGGCGAGCCCGTGTCCGCCCCCGCCGATGACGACGACGTCGTAGGAGGCGCGCGGCTCGGGCTCGCGCCAGACGGGCTTCCAGCCGGTGTTGCCCGACAGGGCGTTCGACAGCAGGGAGAAGATCGAGTAGCGCACGACGCGTTCGGCCGGGTCGGAGATCCACGGTGGCGACCCCGGCGATCTTGACAGCGCGCCGCCACGAGATTTGTCCAGAACCGCCGCTTTTTGATGTCTCGCGACCACGGTGCAGCTCCGGGCCGCGCCGAGGCGCGGTCGGTGCGTCGCGCTCGAGGGGGCCCGGGAGCTGCGGCTCGGGTGCCCGCTCAACCGGTGATTAGTCACGCCTGCAGCTTCGCCCCATCCAGCTCTCGTGCCGGTGCCGCCATCGCTGCGGTTACCGTCCGCGCCACGGGCGCCGGGGCGAGCGAGACGGAGCTGCCGCAAGCGAACCGTGACGACCGTCGCGAACCTCGATCAGCGTCGGCGAGATCGGCTTGTCCTGTCCTTTGACGCAGTGCACAATCAATCGTTCCGATGCTGCTGCGCAGCATCGCCCTTGCACTCGAGCCCCTGCGACAGGGGCCGACTCTAGGGGGCCCGGCGCCAGGTGCGTCGAGACGACAGCGGCGGAGCCGCGGGCCCCGGAGGACCTGCCCATGAAGATCACCATCTACGGTGCGGGCGCCATCGGCGGCTTCCTCGCCCAGGGGCTGGCGTCGGCTGACGGCGTCGAGCTCTCGGTCGTCGCAAGAGGCGCCCATCTCGCAGCGATGCGCGAGCACGGCCTCACCCTCGTGAAGGACGGCGAGGAGCGCACGGTCCCGGTCGACGCGACCGACGACCCGGCCGAGCTCGGTCCCCAGGACTACGTGATCATCGCCCTGAAGGCACATCAGGCCTGGGAGACCGCCGAGCTCACCGCCCCGCTGCTGGGTCCGCAGACCGCGGTGGTGACCTGTCAGAACGGGGTGCCCTGGTGGTACTTCCACGCCCTCGGAGGCGCCCACGACGGGCGCCGGGTGCCCGCCGTGGACCGTGATGACCGGCAGTGGAACGCCATCGGGCCCGAGCGCGCGATCGGCTGCGTCGTGTATCCGGCGACCACCATCGAGCGCCCCGGCGTGGTGCGTCACGTCTACGGCGACAAGTTCGCCATCGGCGAGCCCGACGGCACCGAGTCCGAGCGCTGCCGCGCGCTCGCGGGCGCGCTCGGGGCGAGCGGCTTCCGCGCGCCGGTCCTCTCGGACATCCGCAGCGAGCTGTGGCTCAAGCTCTGGGGCAACCTGTGCTTCAACCCGATCTCGGCGCTCACCGGCGCGACGCTCGATCTCGTCGCCACCGAGCCCGGCACGCGCGGCGTCGCGGACGCGATGATGCGCGAGGCGGAGGAGATCGCGACGCGCCTCGGCGTGACCTTCCGCGTCACCCGCGAGCGCCGCATCGACGGTGCCGCCAAGGTCGGCGCGCATCGCACCTCGATGCTCCAGGATCTCGACAACGGCCGGGCGCTGGAGATCGACGCGCTGGTCTCGGCGGTGCGCGACATGGGGCGGATCGTCGAGGTGCCGACGCCCACCATCGACACCGTGCTGGCGCTCGTGAGCCAGCTCGGCGAGGTCCGTGGCCTGTACACGCGTCCCGAGCCGCTGGAGGCTCCGGCGGAGGCGGTCGCCTGAGCGCGCTCGGAGGCAGTGACGTCGCCGATCGGGCCGGCGTGCTCGCGGCCCGCCTCGAAGCCGCGCATTCGGGCGATCCGGCCGCCGCGCTCGCGGCCTGGCTGGCCGGCGAGTTCGCCGAGTTCTACGCCGCCTTCGCCGCGATCCCCGATCAGGCCCGGGCCGCCTTCGAGGCGCGCGACTTCGCGCGCTCGGTGCAGCTCAGTGCCACCCGGCTCGCCCTGTACAACGAGCGCATCGCGGCGATCTTCGAGCAGCTCCGGACCAACGGCGTCGACCTCGCGTCGAGCCCGACGCTGTGGGAAGCGATGGAGAGCCGCTACCTCGAGACCGTTCAGGGTCGCTACGAGGCGGACATCGCGATCGCCTTCGTGCATTCGGTGCGTCGAAAGATCTACGAGGGCCAGTGGACGCCGGTGGAGTACTCCTTCGGCTCACTGGTGCCCGAGGAGGCGTTCTCGAGCCGGCTCCTGCGCACCTTCCCCGGCGCCGCCGTCGTCGAGCCGTGGCTCGTCGAGGCGATCCTCGCGATCCCCGGGCTGAAGGCGCCCTTCGCGGATCTGTCCCGGGACGCGGCGGGGGCGGCGGCGCGCGTGAACGCACTCCTCGCCGCCCGGGGCGCGCGCGGCTTCGAGCGCGTCGAGATGGTCAACGCCGGCTTCTTCCGCAACCGCGGCGCCTACCTCGTCGGGCGCATCGTCGTCGACTCGCGCACGTCCATGCCCCTGGTCCTCGCGCTCGCCCACGAGCCCGATGGCGTCGTGATCGAGGGCGTGGTCGCCGAGCAGGCCGACGCGCACAACCTGTTCAGCTCGACGCTCGCGAACTTCCACGTCACCAATCCGAACTATCACGAGCTCTGCGAGTTCCTGCACGCGATCATGCCGAACCGGCCCCTCGGCCTGCACTACTCGACGATCGGCTACAACCACCTCGGCAAGGTCGCGGTGATGAACGAGCTGCGCGCCGAGCTCGCCGAGCCCGACCAGCGTCTCGCGACCTCGCCGGGCTTTCGCGGCACGGTGGCGATCGGGTTCTCGGGCTCGCGCTCGGCCTACAACCTCAAGGTCATCCGCGACAAGCCGACGGCTGGCTACAAGTGGGGAGAGTTCGCCGGCGTTCCCTCGGTGCTTCGCAAGTACGCGCGGGTGCACGACATCAACCGCACCGGCAGCATGCTCGACAACATCATCTACTACAACGTCGCGCTCGAGCAGTCGTGGTTCGACCCGGAGCTGCTCGCCGAGCTCGTGCGCGAGTGCAGCGGCACGGTTCACCTGCTCGGAGACACGGTCGTGTTCCGCCACCTCATCGTCCAGCGCCGGCTCTCTCCGCTGCCGGTCTTCCTCGAGACCGCGAGCGACGAGGATGCGCGCACGGCCATCGTCAACCTCGGCTACTGCATCAAGAACAACGCGGCGGCCAACATCTTCAACAAGGATCTCGACGCGCGGAACTACGGCGTGAGCCGGCACCACAAGGTGTATCTGTTCGACTACGATGCACTCGAGGACTTCGTCGACGTCAAGGTCCGCTCGAACGCGGACCGCATCGACGGCGAGGAGGACGTGCCCGACTGGTTCTTCGAGGAGGGCGAGGTATTCCTCCCCGAGGAGATCGAGGTCGGCCTGCAGCTTCGCGACCGCAGGCTGCGACGGCTGTTCCGCGAGGTGCACGGCGACCTCTACGAGACCGGGTACTGGGAGGCGATGCAGGCGGAGCTGCGCGCGGGGCGCGTGCCGTCGCTGCGCGTGTATCCCGAGAGCGCCAGGCTCTGAGAAGCTCGAAATACCTGTTCCGAGTCGCAGAACACGCTCGAGGTCGTGTCTCGATCGGCCCTCTCGCGACCGTGCGCAGCATGGATGCTGCGCCCGAGCCCACATGGACGTGTTCACGGCGGGTCGCGAGAGGGCCGATCGAGTCACGACCGCCCGTCGCCACCAGTGTCTCGCGACCCGGGACAGGTAGTGGCCCGCGAGCGCGTCGGTGAGCCCTTCCCGTCAGCCCCCGAGTCAGCCGCTCAGCAGTTGAGCGTCGTCTCGCGCTCCCAGCGCGTGAGATGGCCCGCGTAGTCGTTCCATTCGCCGGTCTTGAGCTTCACGTAGGCGTCGACGAGCTCGCCGCCGAGGGCCTCGCCGAGGACCTTCGAGCGCTCGAAGGCGCGCAGCGCGTCGAGCAGGTTGAGCGGCAGCTTCTTCGCGCCCCTCGCCTTGTGGGGCTCGGCGTACATGTCGATGTCGAGGCGCTTGCCCGGGTCGCGGGCGTTGGCGATGCCGTCGAGCCCGGCCGCGAGCACGCCGGCGGCCAGCAGGTACGGATTGGCGGCGCCGTCGGCCAGGCGCAGCTCGAAGCGGCCCGGGTCGGGGATCCGGATCATGTGGGTGCGGTTGTTGCCCGCGTAGGTGGCCGTGTTCGGCGACCACGTGGCACCCGAGGCGGTGACCGGCGCGTTGATCCGCTTGTAGGAGTTCACCGTCGGATTGGTGAGCGCACACAGCGCCTCCGCGCTGTGCAGCACGCCGGCGATGAACTGGTAGGCGAGCGCCGACAGTCCGAGCTCTCCCTTGCGATCGAGGAACAGGTTGCGTCCGCGCTTCGACCAGATCGAGACGTGCGCGTGGCACCCCGAGCCGGTCAGGTGCTCGAACGGCTTCGGCATGAACGTCGCGCGCAGGCCATGCTTCTCGGCGATCGACTTGACCATGTACTTGAAGAACATGTGCCGGTCGGCGGTCCTGAGGGCGTTGTCGAAGTCCCAGTTCATCTCGAACTGGCCGTTCGCGTCCTCGTGATCGTTCTGGTAGGGCCCCCAGCCGAGGGACTGCATCGCGTCGCAGATCTCGGAGATGACGTCGAAGCGTCGCATCAGTGCCTGCTGGTCGTAGCAGGGCTTCGCCTGGGTGTCGTCCTGGTCGAAGATCCCGGAGCCGTCGGCGTTGATCAGGAAGTACTCGGCCTCGACGCCGCTGCGCATCTCGTAGCCGAGCTCCGAGGCGCGAGCCATCTGGCGCCTGAGCGCCTCGCGCGGCGCATGCGCCACCGCCTCGCCGTCGAGGAAGACGTCGGCGGCGAGCCAGGCCACCTCGGGCTTCCAGGGGAGCTGGACGAGGCTGTCCGGATCGGGGACCGCGAACATGTCCGAGTCGGCGGGGCTCATGTCCATCCACGCTGCGAAGCCGGCGAAGCCGGCACCGTCCGCGGCCATGGCGTCGATCGCCGATGCCGGCACGAGCTTCGCGCGCATCACGCCGAACAGATCGGCGAAGGAGATCAGGAAGTAGCGGATACCCTTGTTGCTCGCGAGCTTGGAAAGGCTGACGGCCATGGTTCGGCTCCTCGGATGGTTGCGCTGCGGCTCCCGCGCGGGCCACGTACCTGTTCGGGACACCGTGGCGGCGATGGCCGTGACTCGAGCGTGAAATGGGGACATGTTCCTTTTCGCGGACGCAAAAAGGAACATGTCCCCATTTCAACCTGCCCCCATTTCTATGCGCACGGTCGCGAGAGGGCCGATCGAGTCACGACCTCGAGCGTGTTCTGCGACTGGGAACAGGCATTTATCCCGGATATTGCACCTCTGTGCTGCGGCCGGTTCGCAATATCCAGGCTACTGGCCCGGGATCCACGAGGTGCCGGCGAGCGGCACGCGCGCCATGGCCGCGGCCTCGACGCTCAGCGCCGCCAGGTCCTCCGGCTCCAGGTTGCGCACGTGGCTCTTGCCGCACGCGCGCGCGATGGTCTGGCACTCGAGGGTCAGGACGGTGAGATAGTTCGCCAGGCGCCGGCCCGCCGCGACGGGGTCGAGGCGCGCGGCGAGCGCGGGGTCCTGGGTCGTGATCCCGGCCGGGTCGTTGCCCTCGTGCCAGTCGTCGTAGGCGCCCGCGGTGGTGCCGAGGCGCTGGTACTCGCCCTCGAGCGCCGGATCGTTGTCACCGAGCGCGACCAGGGCCGCGGTGCCGATGGACACCGCGTCCGCGCCGAGCGCCAGGCACTTCGCGACGTCCGCGCCGTTGCGAATACCTCCGGAGACGACCAGCTGCACCTTGCGGTGCATGTCCAGCTCGACGAGCGCGTCGACGGCCGGGCGGACCGCGGCGAGCGTGGGGATCCCGACGTGCTCGATGAACACCTCCTGGGTGGCCGCCGTCCCACCCTGCATGCCGTCCAGCACCACCACGTCGGCGCCGGCCTTCACCGCGAGCGCCGTGTCGTAGTACGGGCGCGCGGCGCCCACCTTGACGTAGACGGGCTTCTCCCAGTCGGTGATCTCGCGCAGCTCCTCGATCTTGATGGCGAGATCGTCCGGGCCGGTCCAGTCCGGATGCCGGCAGGCGGAGCGCTGGTCGATGCCCTCGGGGAGCGTGCGCATCTCGGCCACCCGCCTGGAGATCTTCTGTCCGAGCAGCATGCCGCCGCCGCCCGGCTTGGCGCCCTGGCCGACGACGATCTCGATCGCGTCGGCGCGGCGCAGATCGTCCGGGTTCATCCCGTAGCGCGAGGGCAGGTACTGGTACACCAGCATGGACGAGTGGCGCCGCTCCTCGGCGGTCATGCCGCCGTCGCCGGTGGTGGTCGAGGTGCCCATGGCCGATGCCCCGCGTCCGAGCGCCTCCTTGGCCTCGGCCGAGAGCGAGCCGAAGCTCATCCCGGCGATCGTGATCGGGATCGCCAGCTCGAGGGGCCTCGCGGCGTGGCGCGTCCCGAGGGTGACCGCCGTGTCGCAGCGCTCGCGGTAGCCCTCCAGCGGATAGCGGCTGACCGAGGCGCCCAGAACCAGCAGGTCGTCGAAGTGGGGGACGCGGCGCTTGGCTCCGGCGCCGCGGATGTCGTAGATCCCGGTCGCCGCCGCGCGCCTGATCTCCGAGAGGGTGAACTCGTCGAAGGTCGCGGAGAACCGGGGGGTGGTACGGGGGATGCGCTTGCTGTCCATTTGGTGGCCCAGTGAGTGATCTCAGTAGGCCGCGGCGTTGTCGACGCGGAAGTTGTAGAGCTCGCGCGCCGAGCCGTAGCGGCGGAACTCGGCCAGATCGACCGCGCCGGCGAGCCCCGCCGCCTCGAGCAGCGCGCCGAGCCGCGCGCGGTGCCTGCCCTTCATCTTCTTCTCGACGCAGTCGGCGCCGGCGCTCGCCACCGTGCCGCGCACGAAGATCCTCGCCTCGTAGAGCGAGTCGCCGAGTGCCTCACCGGCCTCCCCGAGCACCACCAGCGTGCCCGCCTGCGCCATGAACGCGCTCATGTGTCCCACGCTGCCCTTGACCACGACGTCCGCGCCCTTGAGCGAGATCGCGCAGCGCGCCGACGCGTTGCCGTCGATCACCAGGAGACCGCCGTGCGCGGAGGCGCCGGCGCTCTGGCTCGCGTCGCCGCGAACGTGCACCCGGCCCGACATCATGTTCTCCGCGACGCCGACCCCCGCGTTGCCGTCGACGACGATCTCGGCGTGCATGTTCATGCCCGCGCAGTAGTAGCCGACGTGCCCGTCGATGCGCACCCGCGCCGGAACCCGAAGGCCGGCGGCGATGGCGTGCGAGCCGCGAGGATTGGACACGACCCAGGGCTCCGCTGCCGCCTCGTCGTCGAGCGCGTGCAGCGCGGCGTTCAGCTCACGCACCGACCCTTGCGCGAGATCGAAGGCGGGCATCAGGCGTGCTCCCAGAAGTACACCCTGGCCGGCTCCGGCTCGAAGAGCCGGGCCTGCTCGACGCCGGGCAGCGCCGCCAGGGCCCGGTACTCCGAGCCGAAGGCGACGTAGCCGTCGGTCTCGGCCATCACCGCCGGCTTGCATGCGATCGGATCGCGCAGCACGCCGAAGCCGTCCTCGGTGCCGACGACGAAGGTGTAGAAGCCGTCGAGATCCTCGAGCCCGTGCTCGAGCGCCTCGCCGAGCCCCATCCCCTGGCCGATGCGCCATGTCAGGTAGGCCGCCGCGACCTCGGTGTCGTTCTCGGTCTCGATCGCGAGGCCCGCGCGGCGCAGCTGCTCGCGCAGGCGGTTGTGGTTGGACAGCGAGCCGTTGTGCACCAGGCACTGGTCGGGACCGGTGGAGAAGGGGTGTGCGCCGTCGGTCGTCACCGCGGACTCGGTCGCCATCCGCGTGTGGCCGATCGCGTGGGTTCCACCCATCCCGCGCAGCCCGAAGCGGGCGGTGATCTCCGCGGGCGGGCCCACCTCCTTGTAGACCTCCATGCGCGAGCCGAGGCCCACCTGCTCCGCCTCGAGGCCCTGCGCCTCGAGCTGCGCGAGCACGGCGCCGGTCTCGGAGGCCGGGACGCCGACCACGATGTGGCTGTCGCGGACCACGGTCGTGAGGGGGCCGGGCGCGTGCTCGCGGAGCGCGCCCGCGATGCGCTGCGCCTCGGCCGCCGAGCTCGCGCGCAGCGTGATCTTCACGCCCTCCGCGGCCGGCGCGCCGTAGAGCGCAAACCCGGCCGAGTCCGGGCCGCGGCTGCTCATCTCCTCGAGCATCGTGGCCAGCATCGACCCGAGCTCGCCCTGCAGGGCAGGGTCCCTGATGAACAGCCCGACGACGCCGCACACGCCAGAGTCCTCCCCGATTCCCGGCGCGATGTTAGCAACTCGTGCTGGCCGTGTGCCGGGCTCGACCGGGGACGCCGTTGTTTAATTCAACGTTGAACTATATAATTCAACGTTGAACTTGATCCGAGGTCCATCCCATGTCCGTATCACGTCGAAGCGTTCTCAAGGTCCTCGGAGGTGGCACGATCGTCGCCGCCGGCGGGACCGGCCTCTTCCTCGCGACGCGCACGCCGCGCCGCGCCCTCGCGCCGTGGCGCAGGGCTGGCATCGGCTACGAGGACACGAGGCTCGAGGCCCTGTCCTGGGCCATCCTGGCGCCGAATCCTCACAACCGGCAGCCGTGGCTGGTGCGCCTCGACCGCGACGACCGATTCACGCTCCTCGCGGAGCGCGATCGCGGGCTGCCCGAGACCGACCCGTTCGACCGGCAGATCACCATCGGGCTCGGTTGCTTCCTCGAGGTCGCGCGCCAGGCGGCTGCGGCCCGCCGGCGCGGCATGCGCGTCGAGCCGTTTCCCGAAGGCGAGTCCGAGACCGGGCTCGACGAGCGTCCCGTGGCCCGGGTGACGCTCACCGAGGCGGGCGGCGAGCCGGACCCGCTGTTCGCGCACGTCCTGGCGCGGCGCTCGTGCAAGGAGCCGTTCGACCTCGCCCGGCCCGTGAGCGACGCGGAGGTCGCCGCCCTCGCGGGCGCCACCGTTCCCGGCGTGTCGCTCGGCGCCACCACCGAGGTCGCCGAGGTCGCTGCGCTGCGCGACCTCGGCTGGCGCGCCCACGTGGTCGAGAGCGAGACGCCGAGGACCTACACGGAGAGCGTGCGGCTGATGCGGATCGGCCGGCGCGAGATCGAGAGGAATCCGGACGGCATCGATCTCGGGGGGCCGCTCCTCGAGTCGCTGCACCTCGCGGGACTGCTGACCCGCGCGCAGCTCGCCGACCCGGGCTCCGATGCCTATCGGCAGGGCATGGAGATGTACCGCACGCTGTTCGAGCACACGCCGGCCTTCGTCTGGCTGAGCACCCGGGGAAACGCGCGCGGCGACCAGCTCGCGGCCGGGGCGGCCTGGGTGCGGCTGAACCTCGCGACGACCGCCGCGGGCCTCGCGCTGCACCCGGTCAGCCAGGCGCTGCAGGAGTACCCGGAGATGGCGCCGCTGCTCGGCGAGCTCCACGACCGGCTCGGCGCAGCGCCGGGCGAGCGGGTGCAGATGCTCGGGCGCCTCGGCTACGGTCCCGAGATCCCACCGAGCCCGCGCTGGCCCCTCGAGAGCCGGGTAGTGCCTGCATGAGCGCGAGGCGCCGGGAGCCCGATCCCGCCGTGTTCCGCTTCTTCAACGAGGTCGGGATCATCGAGCAGCTCGCGCGCAACCGGCTCGAGCGCCGGCTGCCGCACCGCCTGCGGCTCGCGCAGTTCTCCGTGCTCAACCGCTTCGTGCGCCTCGGCGGCGACTGGGCGCCGGCGCGCCTCGCACGCGCCTTCCAGGTCACCAAGGGGGCGATGACCAACACGGTGCAGCGCCTCGAGGCGCTCGGCTTCGTGGAGGTGGTGCCGGACCCCGACGATGGCCGCGGCAAGCTGGTGCGGATCACCGCGGCCGGGCGCGCCGCCCATCGCGACGCGCTCGCGGCCCTCGCCCCGGATCTCGCCGCCATCGAGGCATCGCTCGGCGCGGGCGGCTTCGCCGGCGCGCTCCCGTTCCTCGAGGAGGTGCGCGCGCATCTCGACGCGAGCCGGGACTGAGCGACTGGAATCTCCACCACGCCTGCTCGGCAGCTTGCTCCGTGCGTTGCACTCCCGCGTGCATCCCGGCGCTCGTGCGACGGTGGGCGACTGATTCACGGGCTCCGAGGCGGACGGAACGCAGCGACGGCCTCTCCCTTGACCTCGATCACCTCGCGAACCGGCGCGTGGTGTATGCGTGGGCGTCAGGGCTGCCCGAGCGCGAGAGGAGGAGTCGGATGACCGAGACCGTCGACGAGCGGGTGATCGCGAAGTCTGCTCTGGGCGCCGACCTCACGCCGGCCGAGATCGGCGCCCTGGCGGGGCTGCTGGAAGTCAAGGAGCTCGAGGAGGGGGACGTCCTGGTCCGCCAGGGCGAGGTCGACCACGCGCTGCACCTCCTGGCACGCGGCGAGCTCGACGTGCTCAGGACGGGCCTCGGCGGCGCTGACGAGCACCTCCACACGATGGGTGAGGGCGAGCTCGCAGGGGCGATGGGATTCGTCGACGGCATCCCGCGCAGCGCCACCTTGCGAGCGAAGGGGCAGGCGGCCGTCTACTCCCTCGAGCGGGCGGCCTTCGAGAGCCTCATCGACGAGCAGCCGAGGCTCGTCTACCACCTGATGCGCGCGGTGACCCGGACGGCTCACGGCGCCATGGTCGGGCTGCACACCGAGGTCGAGGAGCTGACCAACTACATCCTCAAGCAGCACGGACGCTACTGACGCGACCACCGAGCCGGCGCGGGCTACTGCCCGGTCGGCATCAGACTGCGCATCGTCTCGTCCAGCTCCTCGCGCGCCGCTGCGAGGACCTCGTCGAGTCCGAGCGCGTCGGGCCCACCGAGGATCTCCCACGCCCCTTCGTCCACCGCGGGCGCCGCCTCGGTCGGGGCGTTCAGGGGGCCGAGCTGCGAGCTGTTCGCGAGCGCGTCGGCGACGTGCACCACCGCCGCCTCGGCCCGCGCCACCCGCGCAACACCGGGATCGTGGTGGTGGCGCACCGCATCGAGCAGCGCCTCGGGGAGCTCCCAGCTCTCGAGCAGCCGTGCGCCGACGCTCGCGTGGCTGAAGCCGAGCCGCTCGATCTCCGCCGCGTGCAGCAGGGCCTCGCCGGCGGCGACGACCTCGCGCATCGGAGCGGTGAGCTCACGGAGCTGGGTGTAGATGACGCAGATGCCGACGTCGTGGAGCAGGCCGCAGACGAAGAGCCGGTCGGGATCGCGCACGCCCGTGCGCCTCGCCAGATGTCGGGCGAGGAGCCCGCAGAGGACGCTGTGGCGCCAGTACTCCTCGAGCCGCACGATGCCGGCGCCCATCGACGAGAACGCGCGCACGGCCGAGATGGCGAGGACCAGGTTGCTGAGATCGCCGGTCCCGAGGATCTGCACCGCCCGTGGGATCGTGTCCACGCGCGCCGGAAAGCCGTAGAACGCGCTGTTGACGATGCGCAGCAGCCGCGCCGACAGGTTCGGGTCGGTGGCGACGACGTCGCCGATCTCCTCGGCCGAGGCCTGCGCGCAGCGCACCAGCTCGAAGACCTTGAGGGCGACTGCCGGCGGAGAGACGAGCCCGGAGACGTCGTCCACGAGCCGGGCCTCTCCCGCTGCCCCCGTTACCACCTCGCGCTCCGCAGTCGCCACCGAGCCCTCCGAATCCAGCCGGAACCCCACCATTTAGCGGCCGTGAGGTGGTGATCCTGAGAGGCGAAGCCGCCGACGCCGGGCAGGCCGGGGGACCCGTCGGGGACCGCCGACGCGGTCACGGATCGCCCCGCCCGACCCGGTGCGAGCCCTTCAAGATCCCCTGGTGACGGCCGACAACCGTGGTCGAAGCGACGCACTCCGGGCGCCAGGCGCGCCTGGCCGCCCCGAACCCGCGGAGACTGCTGCTTGAACCCGCTGCGCACGAGCAAGCTGTGCCCCTTCCTGGGCGTCCTGGGGAGCCTCGCGGCGCCCGGTGCGCTGGCCCAGGCGGGCGACGGCGCCCAGCTCGAGCCCGCGTCCGAGCCCCTCGAGTGCGTGATCGAGCCGAACCTCCTGGTCGAGGTCGCCAGCTCCGAGACCGGCGTGCTCTCGGAGGTGCGGGTGGACGAGGCAGACGTGATCCGAGAGGGGGAGGTGATCGCCGAGCTCGCCACCGAGGTCGAGCGTGCCGCGCTCGACCTGTCGCGCTCGCGCGCGGATGCGGACGCCGAGGTCTCGCTCCTCGAGCGGGACTACCAGTTCAACACCCGCAAGCGCGAGCGCACCGACGAGCTGTTCGAGAAGAGCGTGGTCTCCGCCCAGATCCTCGACGAGGCCCGCACCGCCGAGGATCTCGCCCGGCTGCGCCTCGCCGCCGCGGCGGAGAAGCGCCGTCAGGCGCGATTGCAGGCGACGCGCGACGCGCTGGCTCTCGAGCGCCGGATCGTGCGCAGCCCCATCAGCGGCGTGGTGGTCGAGCGCTACAAGACGGCCGGCGAGTACGTCGAGGGGGATCCGATCGCCCAGGTAGCCCAGCTCGACCCGCTGCGCGTCGAGCTGGTCGCCCCGATCTCGATGCTCGGCGCCATCTCGGTCGGCATGCGCGCGCGGGTCGTGCCGGAGCTGCCGATCGAGGGTGACCACGTCGCCTCTGTCGTCAGCGTCGACCCGATCGTCGACGCGGCGACGGCGACCTTCGGGGTCCGCATGGCGCTGCCGAACCCCGACCGGCGCCTGCCGCCGGGGCTGCGCTGCACGCTGGTCCTGCTGCCCGCCGAGGAGAGCACCGCCGAGGCCGGTCCGCCCGCGAACGCCCCGCTACCGGCCGACCAGGCCACCGATCGGGCATCCACCGATCGGGCATCCACCGATCGGGCATCCACCGACCAGGCATCCACCGGCGAGGCATCCACCGACCAGGCATCCACCGAACTGGCATCCACCGACCAGGCATCCACCGAACTGGCATCCATCCACCAGGCATCCACCGACGAGGCATCCATCGACCAGGCATCCACCGATCAGGCATTGGGACCCGACTCGTCCGAGCCGCCCGCCACCGCGCGGTCCGTGACCGTCGCGCGGACAGAGCCCCGGCGGCCCGCGGCTCCGGCCCGCGCCGCACGGCTCGGGGCGTCCGGGGTCCTCGAGACCGAGCCGCGTCCCGTGGCCGCCGCGTCGGCGGAGCCCGTCGAGGTTCGCGGGGCCGCGAAGAAGCCCCCGGCGCAGGACGGGCCCCCAGGGCGGTGCGCCACGCTCGGCCCGTTCGCGAGCGCGCCGGCGGTGGACGCCGTCGTCGCGGCGCTCGACGCCAGCCTGCCGCGCCAGCGCCGCGACGCCGCGGTGCCGAAGCTGTGGGCGGTGCTGACGCCGCTGGTGGACGACCCCGCCGAGCTCGTCGAGCGGCTGGCCGCGGCCGGGATCGACGACCATCGGCTGATGAAGCGGGGAGAGTGGAAGGGCCGGGTCTCGCTCGGCTCCTACAGCGCGCAGCGCTCCGCCGAGCGACGTCTGCAGGCGCTGCGCGAGCTCGGGTTCGAGGTCGAGGTCGTGCCGGGCCCCGGCCGCCGCGCCGAGATCTGGCTCGACCTGCCGGCCACGCCCTACGACGCCCCGCTCCCGGCCGGGATCAGCGAGATCCTGGCCGATGACCCCTCGCTCGCCGTGAGGTCCGTCCCGTGCACCCGGCTCGCGAGCCGGTAGCCGCGCGCCCGGTGGCGCCGCTCGTCGCGGTCCAGGCCGGAGCGCCGGCGCAGGCGGAGCTCCCGTCCCCGGAGGACGCCGCCAGCGCCGTGGACGAGCCGACGCAGGCCTGGCTCGACGCCCAGTGCTCGATGATCGCCGGGGTCTCCCGGGGCGCGGTGCTGCGCCGCCTCGGCGACGAGGCGCCGCGGCTGGTCGCGAAGTGGCCGAAGGATCTCGAGGGCTCGCTGGTGGCTCTCTTCGACGCGGCGAACCAGGCCTGCGCCGAGCGGACCGTGGTGGTGCGCGCTGGCGCCGCCGACCCGGCCAGCGTCGTCGCCTCGCCGATCCGGGACCACGACCCAGCCAGACTCGCCGCGGCCAGGGGTGATGCAGCCACCAGGAGCGCGAGCGTCGTCGCCTCGCCGATCCGCGTCTCCAGGGAGGAGACCACCGTCGTCGCCCTCGAGGTCCCGGGCTCGACGCAGTCCCAGCACCGGGCGATCGTCCAGCTCCTCCAGTGGGGCGCGACCTGGTACCAGCTCCTCGAGCGCGGGAGTCGCACGCCCGAGAGCGGCGGCGGCAGGCTCACCACCGTCGTCGAGCTGCTCGCGAGCGCGCTGGAGCACACGAGCTTCCCGGCCGCTGCGACCGCGACCGTCACGGAGCTGGCCGCGCGTCTGGGCTGCTCGCGGGTGAGCCTCGGCCTGCTGCACGGCAAGCACGTCGAGGTCAGCGCGATCTCGCACAGCGCCCGCATCGACACGCGCTCGAACCTCGTGCGCGAGATAGGCGCCGCGATGGACGAGGCGATCGACCAGGGGGCGACCGTCGCGTGTCCGCCGGCCCCGGACGCGCCGCCGCTGGTCACCTTCGCCCAGGAGATCCTCGCACGCCGTGGCGAGGGCGCGAGCGTGTGCACGACGCCACTGTTCTGCGGTGAGCGGCCCGTCGGCGCGCTGACCCTCGAGCGCGACGGACTGCAGGGATTCGACAAGGCCGACGTGGAGGTCTGCGAGACCCTCGGCGCCCTCATCGGGCCCATCATCGAGCTCAAGCACGAGCGCGATCGCCCCGTCTTCGCCAAGCTCTGGGATGCGCTCGGTGACGCCGCGAGGCGCCTGCTCGGGCGCGGGCACTTCGCGCTCAAGCTCTACGCTGGCGCCGCGCTCGCGGTGCTCGCCTTCCTCACCGTGGCGACCGGGGACTACCGGGTCACGGCCGGGGCGCGCCTCGAGGGGAGCGTCAAGCGCGTCGTGACCGCGCCGCGCGACGGCTACGTCGCGAGCGCCGAGGTCCGCGCTGGCGACGCCGTCGAGGCCGGGCAGGCCCTCGCCACGATCGACGATCGGGAGCTGCGCCTCGAGGAGCTGAAGTGGCGCAGCCAGCGCGAGCAGCTCGAGAAGGAGCATCGAGCCGCGGTGAGTGAGCACGATCGCTCCCGGGCGGCGATCGTGCGCGCGCAGATGAAGCAGATCGATGCGCAGCTCGCCCTGGTCGGCGAGCAGC
>CAJIAT010000051.1_pt1 | contig 18336 bp, 11 predicted proteins | sample 9199161 | NCBI WGS metagenome assembly CAJIAT01 (sample SAMEA7708281, study PRJEB35096) | sediment metagenome | biome: marine neritic benthic zone biome [ENVO:01000025]; feature: sediment [ENVO:00002007]; material: shallow marine sediment [ENVO:03000034] sea grass bed [ENVO_01000059] ... | reverse complement strand
GTGGGCGAGCGGCGTCGCCGGCGACACGGTCCCGCTCACGGTGCTGCGCGCGAACGCCATCGAGCGCATCGCCGTGCGCAGCATGGACCGCTACGAGTGGCTGCGGCTGCCCGGGCGCTGAGGCCTAGCCCGGATATTGCATCAAAAAGGAACGCGGACCCCCGCTAATCCCTTATCATTCAAGGTGCTAGCCAAAGAATGAGGGGGAGGGTCCGCGTTGACGAACTGTACCCAGCTGCGCTTCGAGTTTCCATCGTGCAAAGGGCGCAAGGTCGAGGGGAGTTTCGACGGCGGAGCGGTCAGCAGTGACGCAGGCGCGTTGCTGCTGCGTCAAGCGGACCGTCGGCTCGGGCTGACCCGCTCGCTGGCGCGTGTGCTCGAGGACGAGCGCGCGCGTGGCCGGGTCGAGCATTCTCTTGAGAGCCTGATTCGCCAGCGCGTGTACGCGCTGGCGCTGGGCTACGAGGATCTCAACGACCATCAGACCCTGCGCGGCGACCCGGCGCTGCAGACGGCACTCGAGCGCATCGGGCCGCTGGCCAGCGCTTCGACGTTGTGCCGGTGGGAGAATCGGGCGGGCCGCGAGGCGGCGTGGGCGATGCACGAGGTGCTCATCGAGCAGTTCATCGCCTCGTTCGAGTCGGCGCCCGAGGAGCTCATCCTCGACTTCGATGCCACCGACGACGTCGTCCATGGCAAGCAGGAGGGGCACTTCTTCCACGGCTACTACGACCACTACTGCTTCTTGCCGCTGTACGTGTTCTGCGGCGAGCAGTTGCTGGTGTCCTACCTACGACCGAGCAAGATCGATGCGGCCAGGCACGCCTGGGCGATTCTCGCGCTGCTGGTCAAGCGCTTGCGCGCGGTCTGGCCGGCGGTGCGCATCGTGTTGCGAGCCGACAGCGGGTTCTGCCGCTGGAAGATGCTCTCATGGTGCGAGCGCCACGAGGTGCGCTACATCGTGGGCCTGGCACGCAACAAACGCCTCGCCCGAGCGGCGCGAAGCTTCATCGAGGAGGCCGCCCGACGCTTCGAGCACAGCGGCACCAAGCAGCGCCTGTTCGCCGACATCGTCTATGGCGCGCGCACCTGGGACCACCCCCGGCGTGTCCTGGTCAAGGCCGAGCACACCGACAAGGGGACCAATCCACGGTATCTGGTCACCAACCTCGATGGCGAGCCCAAAGAGCTCTACGAGACGCTGTACTGCGCCCGCGGCGAGATGGAGAATCGCATCAAAGAGCAGCAGCTCGACCTGTTTGCCGACCGCACCAGCTGCCACCAGTGGTGGCCCAATCAGTTCCGGCTCCTGCTCTCCTCGCTCGCCTATACCCTGCTCGAGGCGATCCGCCGCCTCGCCCTACACGGCACCGAGCTGGCGCGGGCACGCTGCGTGAGCATTCGGCTCAAGCTGCTCAAAGTCGGCGCGGTGATCGTGCGCAATACTCGCCGCATCCGCTTCCTGCTCGCCTCTCACTACCCCTACCAGGAACTGTTCTTGCTCGCCGCCCGGCGTCTCGCACCGCCGTGAGCTTCATCGAGTGCTGGCCCCCGGCACGCTGAGAAATAACGGGGGGTTGGGGGCATTGCGCCCAAAATCCGCTCTCGAGCGCCGGTGAGCCACTGCCGCACTGACGCCGAGCACGATTCGACCGGATCGCCACGCTCAGCGACCGAAATCGGCCCCCTCATGCAATATCCGGGCTAGCCCGGATATCTCACCGAACGCACGAGCCCTCGCTCGTCCCTTGAATCCGCAGGGAATCCAAGGTCCTGCGCGATCATCACGCGGATCGGTGAGATATCCGGGCTAGGTACTTGCGCTGCGTGGCGATGTGGTCTGCGAGGTACTTCGCGTCGTGCCAGACCCCCCAGATGAAGGACGACGCCCGTCGCGACTGCCACGGCAAGCCCAGGAAATAGATCCCGGGCTCGGGCGAGACACCGCGCTGATGCTTCGGCCTGCCTCGTTCGTCGAACGCGTCGACCTCCAGCCAGCCGTAGTCGACGGCATAGCCTGTTGCCCAGACGACCGAGGTGATTCCAGCCTCCGACAGGCTCAGCTCGACAACGGGATCGGTCACGCACGGCGGATCGGGATCGATGCTGCGCGCATCGCGCTCCTCTGGCAGGTCGAGACCGCTGCGGGCGACATACGCGTCGGCCTCGTCCAGGACCGAGAGGTAGTTGGCATCCCCTCTCGAGAGATTGCCGGCGAGATCCGGCGCAAAGCGCAAAACGCCGTGCTCGAACGTCTCCGTCATGCCGACGAGTGTGATCCCGCACGCAGCGAGACGTCGGAAGTCGACCGTATGGCCGCCATGGGCACCGCTCACCGCGATGGTGACGTGCTCCCTGCCGGGCTCGGCCTGTGCATCCCACTTGCCGAGGACCCCCAGCCACCAGACGAAATCACATCCGCGGTAGCTTCTGGGAGGCCGGTCGTGCGGGCCGACCGAGAGATAGACACGCTTGCCCGACTGCAGGAGCTCTTCTGCAATCTGCGCCCCCGAGGATCCCGCTCCGACCACCAGCACGGCGCCCTCGGGTAGCTGGCCGGGATTGCGGTAGACGCTGGAATGCATCTGCACGGGCCCCGCATCCTCGGGAAGAACGGCCGGGATGACCGGACGTTGGAAAGGCCCGGTCGCGGCGACCACGTTGTCGGCCTCGATCGCGCCATCGGAGGTCTCGACGCGGAAGCCGAGCCGCCCGGCGCTCCTGCGCACGGCCCTCACCTCCACCCCGCAGCGAACGGGGGCGGCGATCTGATCTGCGTAGGCGACGAAGTAGTCCGCAACCACTTCCTTGGGAGCGAAGGCATCGGGGTCGATGCCGGAGAACTCCTTGCTCGGGAATCGGTCGTGCCAGGCCGGACCGTTGGCGACCAGCGAGTCCCATCTCTCCGAGCGCCAGCGCTCGGCGATTCGGTGCCGCTCCAGGACGAGGTGAGGCACGGCGCAGCTGCTCAGGTGCTCGCTCATGGCCAGGCCGGCCTGGCCGCCCCCGACGACGAGCGCATCCACCTGTTCAACGGACATCTCTGCGTCCTCTCCCGGCAGCCCGGCGCGCTCGGCAGTCCTCCCTCAGCCTGCTGGAGGCGCCCGATCGCCAGGAGCACGGCCTAGCCCGGATATTGCACCAGTTCTCGTCGCGAGGGCGTCGACCCGCCTGTAGTTCCAGGCCGCACGGAGCGAGGAACGACGACGGCGTGCTCTACCGTACGTCGAGGAGTCCGCACGAGTCCATGGCAGGGAGTGCTCCCGGCACTCCCACTGCATTCCCGCCATCCATGGCGGTCAGTGGGCGAGGTAGGACGAAGCAGGATGCCCGAGCCGACGAGTCCATGGATGGACGAGGTAGAACGAAGCAGGAAGCCCGAGTCGAGCGGGTACGGCCTGGAAAGCATGGACGTCCTCGCGACGAGAACTGGTGCAATATCCGGGCTAGAGCTGCGGATGGATCGGCGACCGGAGCAGGGAGCTCGCGCAACCTGTGCGCTAGGCAGACTGCCACGTCCGCCCGGGAACGGCGGCGAGAAGGTCCTTGGTGTACGGGGCCTGAGGGTCACTGAAGATCCCTGCCGTCGGGCCGGTCTCGACGACCTCACCATAGCGCATGACCGCCAGCCGGTCGCAGACCTGCGCCGCGACGCGCAGATCGTGGGTGATGAAGATCATCGAGAGCGTCATCCGTTCGCGGATCTCGTCGAGCAACCTCAAGATCTGCGCCTGGATGGAGACATCCAGGGCAGACACGGGCTCGTCGGCGACGAGCACGTCCGGGTTCAATGCCAGCGCCCGCGCGATGCCGATTCGCTGGCGCTGTCCGCCGGAGAACTCGTGCGGGAAACGATCGAATGCGCGCGCGTCGAGGCCGACGATCGAGAGCAGCTCGCGCGCCCGCCCCTGCGCATCCTTCTCCGAGGCCCCCTGGATCAGTGGTCCCTGCGAGATGATCTTGCCGACGCGAGTCCGGGGGTTGAGCGAGGCGAACGGGTCCTGGAACACCATCTGGATGCTGGCCCGATGAGATCGCATCTCGGCGCGGCCCAGCGGTCTCAGATCCGTTCCCTTCAACAGGATCTTCCCGTCGTCGGCGTCGACCAGGCGGACGATGCACCGTGCGACGGTGGACTTACCCGATCCGCTCTCCCCGACGATCCCCAGTGTCTCGCCGCGGCGCAGCTCCAGGGTGACGTCGCTGGCCGCCTTCACCGTGCGCGCGGCACCGGCCAGACCGAACAAACCGCCGCCGCTGCGAAAGACCTTGGTCAGTCTCTCTACCTGCAGGATCGGCTCCGTGGACCGGTCGCGCGGCGGCCTGGGCGTCAGACTCGGGACAGCGGCGATCAGCGCCTGGGTGTAAGGATGCCGGGGGCTGTTGAGCACCTCGGCCGCCGTGCCGCTCTCGACGAGCTTGCCCTGCTGCATGACCGCGACGCGATCGGCGATGTCGGCGACGACGCCGAAGTCGTGGGTGATGAAGAGCACGCCGGTGTTGTGCGCCGCCTGCATCTCCTTGACGAGCTTGAGAATCTGCGCCTGCGTCGTCACGTCGAGGGCGGTGGTCGGCTCGTCCGCGATCAGGATCTTCGGGTCGAGCGCCAGCGCCATCGCGATCATCGCGCGCTGGCGCTGCCCACCGGACAGCTCGTGGGGATAGGCCCGCATGATGTGCCGCGGGTCGGGCAGGTGCACGTCGCTGAGCAGCGCCTCTGCGCGATCGCGCCGCTCCTTGCGCCGCATGGCGACGTGGAAGCGGAATACCTCGTCGATCTGATCGCCGATGGTCATGACCGGATTGAGCGCGGTCATCGGCTCCTGGAAGATCATCGACACGGCGCTGCCGCGGATGTCGCGCATGCGCGCATCGGAGGCGGTGGTGAGCTCCTCTCCGCTCATTCGAATGCTGCCGTCGACCACGCGTACGTGCGGCCTGGGCAGCAGGCCCATCACGGCACGACCTGTCAGCGACTTGCCCGAGCCGCTCTCGCCCACGATGCAGAGGATCTCGTTGGGCGCCAGATCCAGATCGACCGCCTCGACGGCACGGGCTCGCTCCGACCCTTCCGGCAGGCAGATGTGCAGATTGCGGATCTCGAGCAGGCTCACTGACGTTCCCGCAGCCGCGGGTTCAGCGCGTCGTTCAGACCCTCGCCGACCAGGTTGATCGCCAGCACCGTGATGAGGATGGCGATCCCTGGGAACGTCACCACCCACCAGGCCGAGCGCAGCAGCGTGCGGCCAGCGCCCACCTGAAACCCCCAGCTCATGATGTTCGGATCGCCGAGGCCGAGGAAGGCGAGTCCGCTCTCGATCAGGATCGCGGTCGCGACCATCAATGAGCCGATGACGATGATCGGTGAGAGGCAGTTCGGCAGGATCTCTCCGAGCATGATCCGTACGTCTCCCATCCCCAGCGTATGGCACGCCTGCACGAACTCCCGGTTCTTCAGCGACAGGAACTCGCCGCGCACGAGGCGAGCGACCGCCGGCCACGAGACGACGGCGATCGCGACGACGATGCTCTCGATGGAGGGCTTCATGATCGCGACCAGCAGGATGGCGAAGATGAACGAGGGAATGGTCTGGAACATCTCCGTCGTGCGCATCAGCAGGTCGTCGATCTTCCCACCGTAGTAGCCGGCCAGTCCGCCCATGATCGTGCCGAACCCGACTGCGACGATGGTCGCGAGCAGGCCGATCAGCAACGAGGTCTTGGCGCCGTGGGCGATACCCGCAGCCACGTCCCTGCCAAGCGAGTCGCTGCCGAGCAGGAACCCGTTCTCACCGGGCCCGGACATGGAGCGGCCCACGAGACGAAACGGATCGTCGGGATAGATGAGATGCGCCGTGGCAGCCATCACGATCACCAGCGCGAGGATGATCAGCCCCGCGACGGCGGAGCGGTTGCGCTTGTAGCGATTCCAGAAGCCTCGCATCAACCGACTTCGATCCGGGGGTCGAGCGAGGAGTAGATGATGTCGACGACCAGATTGACGGCGACGACCAGGAGCCCGGAGAGCAGGAAGATACCGAGCAAAAGGTTCAGATCGCGCGCGAACAGCGCCTCGAAGGCCAGCATACCGAGTCCGGGCCAGGCGAACACCGACTCGACGATGACCGACCCCCCGATCAGCGCTCCGACCTGGACCCCGGCCATGGTCACCACCGGCAGCAGGGCGTTGCGGAGCACGTGCACGAACATGATCCGCCGCTCGGTGAGTCCCTTGGCCCGGGCCGTGGTGACGTAGTCCATGCCCGCCTGCTCGAGCATCGAGGCGCGCATCAGGCGGGTGTAGAGGGCGAGATAGAACAGCGACAGCGTGATGGTCGGTAGAACGAGGTGATGCGCGATGTCCCATACCCGGTCCCAGCCTTCGTGGAACATCGCGATGTTCTCCATGCCGCTGGTCGGAAACCAGCCGAGATTCAGCGCGAAGATGACGATGAACATCAGCCCGACCCAGAACAGCGGCGTCGCGTACGTCACCAGTGCGAACACCGAGATCAGCGTGTCGCGCCAGGTGTTCAGTCCCGATGCGGCGAGGAGCCCGAGAACGATGCCGAAGCCGACCGCCAGGAGGATGGTGCTGACCATGAGCAGGAGCGTGGGCACGAAGCGGTCCAGCACGAGGTCGAACACGGGCATCTCGTGACGGAACGAGTAGCCCAGGTCGAAGGAGAAGACGTTCTTCAGGTAGACGAGCAGCTGCACCGGCAATGGCTTGTCGAGCCCGAACTTCTGGCGAAGCTCGGCCATGTACTCGGGCGTCGCGGAGCCGGCTTCGCCCGCGAGCACGTCGACCGCGTCTCCTTCCGCCATGTGGAGCAGGAAGAAGTTGACGACGACGATCGCCAGGATGATCGGAAGCGCCTGCAACAGCCGCTTGAGGACGTATCGCAGGCGCTTCCCGGCGTGGCTCACGAGGGTGCCGGCCAGCTGGGACCGACACCCCCATGGAACGCGTCAGTCATCGAACCACGCGCGGTCGAACGAGCCGTAGGCGCCGAAACCGGAGACGTCGTGGTCCTTCAGCTTCGAGTTGAAGACAGTGAGGAACTTCATCTCGTGCAGGTTCACCACCGGCATGTCTCTCGCCAGGATCTCCTGGATCCGCTTGTAGGTCTCGCTGCGCTTGGCCGCGTCGGGCTCCTTCGCCCCGCTCGCCAGCAGGGCATCGAGCTCGGGGTTGCTGTAGCGCGACGAGTTCACGAAATGCGTGCCCTTCCTGATCTGATCGGTGCCGTAGTGCCGGTGGACGCCGAGCACCGGGTCGGGCAGCTGGTAGAAGTAGTTCACGTTCATGCGGAAGTCGTAGTCCGCATAGATGCGCTTCAACCAGGTCGGGACGTCCTCGTAGCGCAGGTCGAGCTTGATGCCCACATCGCCCAGCACCTGCTTCATGTACTCGCCCGCGCGGCGCCAGTCCTCGCCGTAAGGGATCAGATCGAGGGTCGCAGTCGCACGGACACCGTCCGCACCGGGCTTGATCCCGGCGTCGTCGAGGATCTTCTTCGCCGCCTCGACGTTGCCCTTGGCCGGATAGTTCGGCATCCCCTCGGCGTACAGGCCGGTGGCGGCATAGCTGCTCGACAGCGCGCTGGTCGCGGGCTTGCCGTAGCCGAACCAGATATTGTCGATCAGGAACTGGCGGTCGAGTGCAAGCGAGATCGCCTGCCGGATCGCGGGGGCGTCGAAGGGCGGCTTCGTCGTGTTGAACTCGATCAGCGAGACCGGGTTGATCATCGCGTAGCCGTCCGTCGTCACGCCGATCGTGCTCAGCTCGCGCAGACGCACGACGTCGACGTTCGGGATCGCGCCGTAGGCGCCGTAGTGGACCTCGCCGTTCTCCATCGCCGCGGTCCGAGTCGAGGCGTCGGGGATGAAGCGGCCCACGATGCGGTCGAGATACGGAAGACCTTCCTTCCAGTAGTCCTCGTTCTTGTCGAGGCGGATGTACTGACCCTTCTTCCATTCCACGAACTTGAACGGACCGGTGCCGACCGGCCTGTTCGCGATGTCGGCGCTCCTGACGTCCTGACCTTCGAGCAGGTGCCTCGGCACCATCGGCGACTCGTAGGAACCCAGAGCGCGCATCATGTAGGGCGCCGGGTTGGCGAGCTTGAAGATGGCCGTATGCTCGTCCGGCGTCTCGATCGCGGTGACCTCCTTGAACGAGTTCGGGCCACGCGGATGGACCTTCTTGAGCACGTCCATGACGGTGAACTGCACGTCGGCGGAGGTGAACGGCTTGCCGTCGTGCCACTTCACGCCCTTGCGCAGATTGAAGGTCACGGTCTTGCCGTCGTCGCTGACGGTCCAGCTCTCGGCGAGCGACGGGACCGCCTTCAGATCCTTGTCGTAGTCGAGCAGTCCGTCGTACACCTTCGGAGCCATCAGCCCGATCGGCCCCGATGTCGACAGGTAGGAAGCGAGCGACGGCGGCTCGGGTTGCACGATCATGACGAGAGTACCGCCCGCCTTCTGCGCCTGCGCGGCAGTGGCGCCGAGCAGCGTCGCGACGGCGACGATCGCGGCGCCGATCCATCGATGTATCCCTACTGAACGGTGCTTGCTATTCACGACTCTCTCCTACGATTCTCCAGCGGATCGCTGATCAGAATTATTGTTGTGATGGTAGCCTGCCTGACATCCAGGCCCGGCTCAAGCCCGTTGTAATTCAACGCGCCGCTCGTTGTCCATCGACGTCCCGCGCCCGGTTCAGAGCACGCCACGGACGATACACGGGGGCTCACGCGGCACGACTCCCGGCACCGCGCGTTCGTGCGGCAATCCGTTCACGGCGCGCGGTCGTGGGCGCGTTGCGCGATGGTGGGGCGCCTCGATGCGGGAGCGGGAGAGGACGTCGGCGCTCATCGGATGACGGGGAGCTCGGCGGCTGCGCGCCGGCTGAGCATCTCCGGGCCACCAGCGCGCACGACGAGGTTCTCCTCGTGCACCATCGCCTTTCCCGGGGCCCAGACGAGCCCGGGCTCGAGCGTCAGCACCATGTTCTCCTCGATGACCGTGTCGTCGCTCGCGGTGTGTGAGGGCCACTCGGTGACCTGCATACCGAGGCCGTGCCCCATGCGTCCGACGTCGTTTCCCAGCGATCCGTTGGCCTCGAGCACCTCGTTCATTGCCGTGAAGACCTCGGTGGTGGTGGCGCCGGGGCGCACGGCCGCGAGGCCGGCCTCGGTCGCCTCCCACACGGCGCGGTAGGCGTCGCGGGCGTCCCGGGTGGCGGAGCCGAACGCGAAGTTGCGATCGAAGTCGCTGAAGTAGCCGTCGAAGGTCGAGCCGGTGTCGAAGATCAGCAGATCGCCGTCGACGATCTCGCGCTCGGCCGGCGGGCGGATGATGTCGTCGATACCGCCCGGGCCGGTGGCACCCACGAGATAGGGCACGTCGTCGGCGCCCCGGCGCAGGATCTCGGCTCGGAACGCGGCGAAGGCCTGTCGCTCGCTCATGCCCGTGGACAGGATCCCGGGCAGCGCCTCGAAGGCGTCGGAGACCACCGCGCAGATGTAGCGGTGCTTGTCGATCTCCAGCTCGGACTTCACCATGCGCAGACCGCGGATGATGTCGGTGACGTCGACGAAATCGCCCACCATCGCGCGCAGCCGGTCGACGTCTCGCAGCGGCATGCGCACGTGGGTCTCGGGACCCATCGGTAGACCGATCGCCGCCCCGTCGCCCGCGACCTCTTCGAGGCACCGGACCAGGAGCGAGACGCCGTCGTCCTCGGGCTGCGGTGACGGCCAGGTGCGAACGTCGTCGATCCAGGTGGCCGCCATTGACGCGCCACCGATGCTGGGGATGACGGCGATGGGCTTGCCGGTGGCGGGGATGACGGTGAACCACGGCCGCGTGGGGCTCTGCCAGAACGGCGTATGGAAGCCGGTGAAGTAGCGGACCTCGGGCTCGGTGCACACCAGGATCGCGCCGATCTCCTGCTCGGCCATCCGCGCCTGGCATCGCCGCGTCCGCTGCGCGAACTCCTCGGCAGGAAAGCCTCGTCGGGGCGGCACCGCATACCTCGCGATCGGCTGGAGTGACGGGTCACGGCACGGTACTGGACAGGGTGAACCGGATCCAGGCGCCCGCTGGCCCCGCTGCTCGCCGTGTCCGGCTCTCGCACGTGCGCTCCACGGACGACCGGGTTCTCGGGCATGATGGCGGCCCAGGGGGACCTGACTGGTGAGCGGTTCACCGCGTGATCGCCCACACCGCTCCGGAAGAATCGAGCGCTGATGCAATTCCATCTCAACGGGTTCAGAGCCGGCGACCCGCACGTCCACGAGGCATCGGAGCGGGGCGCGGCGAGGGCGCCGGGAGGCGCGCTCGCGGAGGTCGACGTCCTGATCGTCGGCTGCGGGCCGGCTGGCCTGACCCTCGCCGCGCAGCTCGCCGCCTTCCCGGAAATCACCACGCGCATCATCGAGCGCAAGGACGGTCCGCTGCTGCTCGGCCAGGCGGACGGCATCGCCTGCCGGACCATGGAGATGTTCGAGGCGTTCGACTTCAGCGAGCGCGTGATGAAGGAGGCCTGCTGGATCAATGAGGTCACCTTCTGGAAGCCCGACGAGCGGCAGCCTTCGAGCATCGTCCGCCACGGCCGGGTCCAGGACGTCGAGGACGGGCTGTCCGAGCTCCCGCACGTAGTGCTGAACCAGGCGCGCGTGCACGATTTCTATCTCGACGTGATGCGCCGCTCGCCCAGCCGGCTCGAGCCCGACTACTCGCGCCGGCTGCTCGACGTCGCGATCGATCCAGGGGAAGACGTGGGCTGCCCGGTCACGGCCCGGGTCGAGCGGACGGACCCGGAGCACGCGGGCCAGGTCGAAGAGATCAGGGCGCGCTACGTGGTTGGCTGTGACGGCGCGCGCAGCGCGGTGCGCAGGTCCATCGGCCGGGAGCTGGTCGGGGACTCCGCCAACCAGGCCTGGGGTGTGATGGACGTCCTGGGCGTCACGGACTTTCCCGACATTCGTTTCAAGGCCGCGGTCCAGTCCGCCGACGAGGGCAGCCTCCTCGTGATCCCCCGGGAAGGGGGCTACCTCGTGCGCATCTACGTCGAGCTCGACCAGCTCGACGACAACGAGCGCATCGCCAGCCGCAACGTCACCCTGGAGCACGTCATCGCCGCGGCGCAGCGAATCCTTCGCCCCTACACGCTGGATGTGAAGGAGGTGCCCTGGTGGTCCGTGTACGAGATCGGTCAACGCATCTGCGACAGGTATGACGACGTGCCGGCGCAGCAGCTGGGCACGCGTGCGCCCCGCGTGTTCATCGCTGGGGACGCCTGTCACACCCACAGTCCGAAGGCGGGCCAGGGGATGAACTTCTCCATGCAGGACACGTTCAACCTGGGCTGGAAGCTGGCCTCGGTGCTGCGGGGCCAGTGCGCGCCGGCGCTGCTGCACACCTACTCGGCCGAGCGTCAGCCCGCCGCCCAGGAGCTGATCGACTTCGATCGCGAGTGGGCGAAGATGTTCAGCGATCGCCCCGTGGACGGCGCCGACGCCGGCGCGGAGGGGATCGATCCGCGCCGGTTCCAGGCCTACTTCATCAAGCAGGGACGCTTCACCGCGGGCATGGGGACCCACTACCGCCCCTCGGCGATCTGCGCACAGTCGACCCACCAGCACCTGGCCGAGGGCTACACGATCGGCATGCGATTCCACTCCGCGCCCGTGATCCGGCTGAGCGATGCCCGGCCGGTGCACCTCGGCCATGTCGGCAAGGCCGACGGGCGCTGGCGCCTCTACGCCTTCGCGGATACCGAGGACCCGGCGTCGCCGAGCTCAGGAATACAGGGGCTGTGCGAGTTCCTGGCCGGATCTTCGGACTCGCCCGTGCGAAAGTACACGCCGCCGGACCGGGACGTCGACGCGGTGCTCGACGTGCGTGCCATCTTCCAGCAGGGCCACCAGGCGCTCGACCTGGAGATCCTGCCCGCGTTCCTCAAGCCCGCGAAGGGCCGCTACGGGCTGATCGACTACGAGAAGATGTTCTGCCCGGACCTGAGGAGCGGCCAGGACATCTTCGACCTGCGCGGCATCGACCGGGCGCGGGGCTGCCTGGTCCTGGTGCGCCCCGATCAGTACGTCGCCCACGTGCTGCCGCTGGGCGACCACCAGGGGCTGGCCGCCTTCTTCGGCGGCTTCATGCTCGAGCAGAGCTGATCTGTCTCGTCTATCCAGCCTGGTCGCGTGGGACGCCTTTGCCACCCGGCGCCTCGCCGTAGCCGCCGCCGCCCGGCGTCTCGATGACGAACACGTCGCCGGCCCCCATCTCCACCTGCGCACCGCCGGGAAGCTCCTCCACCGTGCCGTCGCCGCGCTCGACGGCGTTGCGCCCGACGCGTCCCGGCTCACCGCCGGCCATGCCGTAGGTCGGCACCTCGCGGTGGCTGGAGATGATGCTCGCGGTCATCGGCTCGAGGAAGCGCACGCGGCGCACGACACCATCGCCTCCGGGATGGGCGCCGGCGCCGCCGCTGCCGCGGCGGATGGCGAAGCGCTCGAGCAGCACCGGGAAGCGCCACTCGAGCACCTCCGGGTCCGTGAGACGGGTGTTGGTCATGTGCACGTGGGTGGCGCTCGCGCCGTCGTAGTCGCGCCCGCCCCCGGAGCCGCCGGCGATGGTCTCGTAGTACTGGTATCGATCGTTGCCAAAGGTGAAGTTGTTGGCCGAGCCCTGTGACGCGCCGGCGACGCCGAGCGCACCAAGCAGGACGTCCGTCACCAGCTGCGACGTCTCCACGTTGCCGCCAACGACGGCGGCCGGATAGCGCGGATTCAGCATGCTCCCCTCCGGCACGTGGATCTCGAGCGGTGCGAGGCAGCCCTCGTTCAGCGGGATGTCCGAGTCCACCAGACAGCGGAACACGTAGAGCACCGCCGCCATCGTGACCGCCCGGGGCGCGTTGTAGTTCGAGTCGAGCTGGGGCGAGGTGCCGGCGAAGTCGATGCGCGCGCTCCGCCCCTCCCGGTCCACGGTGATCGACACGCGCACCACGGCGCCGTCGTCGGTGGCGTAGCTGAACTCCCCGGGCCTGAGGGTGTGCAGGAGCCGCCGGACGCTCTCCTCGGCGTTGTCGCGCACGTGGCCCATGTAGGCCTGCACCACGTCGAGGCCGAACTCGCCCACCATCCGCGCGAGGCCGTCGATCCCCATGCGGTTCGCGGCCACCTGGGCCTTGAAGTCGGCGAGGTTCATCCGCGGGTTGCGCGCCGGGTACGCGTTGTCGGCGAGCAGCGCGAAGGTCTCCGCCTCGCGCAGGCGCCCGCCGTCGACCAGCAGGAAGTCGTCGATGAGGATCCCCTCCTCCTCCACGCTCCGGCTGTAGGGCGGCATGGAGCCCGGCGTGATGCCGCCGATGTCCGCGTGATGGCCGCGGGAGGCGGCGAAGAACAGGATCCGGTCGCCGTCGCCGAACACCGGTGTCACCACCGTGACGTCCGGGAGGTGGGTGCCGCCGTTGTAGGGCGCGTTCAGCATGTACACGTCACCGGGGCGCATCCGCCCCGCACGGCTCGCGATGATGCTCTTCACGCTCTCGCTCATCGAGCCCAGGTGCACCGGGATGTGGGGCGCGTTCGCGACCAGATTGCCCTCGGCGTCGAAGACGGCGCAGGAGAAGTCGAGCCGCTCCTTGATGTTCACCGACGATGCGGTGTTCTGCAGCGCGGCGCCCATCTGCTCGGCGATGGACATGAACAGGCTGTTGAAGATCTCGAGCATCACCGGATCGACGTCGGTGCCGACCGCCCGGGCGCTCTCGCGCGGCGCGCTGCGCTCGAGGAGCAGCGTGCCGCGCGCGTTCAGGGTGGCGGCCCAGCCGGGCTCGAGCACCGTGGTCCCGGTGGCTTCGACGATCACCGCCGGCCCGCCGATCCTCGTACCGGGCCGGAGCGCGGAGCGCTCGAAGAACGGGGTGTCGTGCGCCGCCCCGCCGAACACCACGCGGCGCTCGGCGAGCGGCCGGGCGCCCTCGCCGCCCGGATCCGGGATCAGCGGATCCTCGGCCGTGTCGGTGGCGCCGATCACCTCCACCGCCAGCGCCTCCACCACGTGATCCTTGTCCTCGTAGACGAAGCCGAAGCGCTCGCAATGGGCCCGCTCGAAGGCGGCGACCACCGCGCCGCGGTCACCGAAGTCGACCTCCAGGGCGGTGTCGGTGCCCTCGTAGCGCAGCCGGATGCGGCGGACGGCGCCGACCAGGGCATCCTCCACGCCCTGCTCGCGCATCTCGCGCCGGCCGTCGGACTCGAGAGTTTCGAGGGTGCGCGCGAGATCGGCCATGGTGTCTGAGCGCAGCGGCGCCTCCACCGCCGCCTCCCGGATCACCCGCAGATCGGCGAGCCCCATGCCGTAGGCCGACAGCACGCCGGCATAGGGATGGACCAGCACCCGCTCGATGGCGAGGGCGTCGGCCACCAGGCAGGCATGCTGCCCGGCGGCGGCGCCGAAGGCGTTGAGCGCGTAGCGGGTGACGTCGTGGCCACGCTGGACCGAGATCTTCTTGATGGCGTTGGCCATGTTCTCCACGGCGATCGCCAGGAACCCCTCGGCCACCTGCGCGGGGCTGCGCGCGTCGCCGGTGGCCGTGCGGATCTCGGCGGCGAGGGCGGCGAAGCGCTCGCGCACGCACGCGACGTCCAGGGGCTCGTCACCGCGCTCGCCGAACACCTCCGGGAAGAAGTCCGGGTCCAGCTTGCCCAGCATCACGTTGCAGTCGGTGACCGTCAGCGGCCCACCGCGCCGGTAGCAGGCGGGTCCCGGATCGGCGCCGGCGGAGTCCGGCCCGACGCGGTAGCGGCTGCCGTCGAAGTGCAGGATGGAGCCGCCGCCGGCGGCCACGGTGTGGATGCGCATCATGGGCGCGCGCATGCGCACGCCCGCCACCTCGGTCTCGAAGGCGCGCTCGTACTCGCCGGCGAAGTGGGAGACGTCGGTGGAGGTGCCGCCCATGTCGAAGCCGATGATGCGCTCCAGGCCGAGGCCGGCGGCGGTGCGCACCGCGCCGACCACCCCGCCGGCGGGTCCCGAGAGGATACTGTCCTTGCCCTGGAAGCGCCGCGCATCGACCAGGCCGCCGTTGGACTGCATGAACATGAGCCGCGCGCCCGCGAGCGCCGCGGCGACCTGGTCCACGTAGCGGCGCAGGATGGGCGAGAGATACGCGTCCACCACGGTGGTGTCGCCGCGACCGACGAGCTTCATCAGCGGGCTGACCCGGTGGGATACGGAGATCTGGGTGAAGCCTGTCGCCCTGGCGATCTCCGCGACCGCGTTCTCGTGGTCGTGGTAGCGGTAGCCGTGGACGAAGGCGATGGCGCAGGCGCGCACGCCTTCGGCGTGGGCCCGTGCCAGGGCGGCGCGGGCGGCGTCGGCGTCCAGGGGCTCGAGCTCCACGCCGTCGGCCCGGTAGCGCCCGCCGATCTCCTCGACGCGCTCGTAGAGCAGCTCCGGCAGACGGATGTCCAGCTTGAACAGGTGCGGGCGGGTCTGGTTGCCGATGCGAAGGGCGTCGGCGAAGCCCCGGGTCACCAGCAGCAGCACCCGCTCGCCCTTGCGCTCGAGCAGCGCGTTGGTGGCCACCGTGGTGCCCATCTTCACGTGCTGCACCTGCTCGGCAGGGATGGCGGCCCCGGGGGCGATCCCCATCAGATCGCGGATCCCCTGAAGAGCCGCATCCTGGTAGCGCTCCGGCGCCTCCGAGAGCAGCTTGTGGGTGTGGTAGCGACCTTGCGGATCCCGCGCCACCACGTCGGTGAAGGTGCCGCCGCGGTCGATCCAGAACTGCCATCGGGACATCGACGGGCCTCCGGCCGCGCACGGCATTCGTGATCGGTCAAGCGGCTACCCGGCCGTCGGCCGGCCCGGTACGGGCTGCGGGGACACGCCGCGAATACGTCCGTGTAGGCTCGACGGCCGCAGCCCTGCGGCCGACGGTCCCCGCAACCCGCACCGGACCGGCCTTATCCGAACGCCGATGCCCGCACGGGCCGTCACATACGGGCCGGGGTGAGCCGCACCGGGCGGGCCTGGCGGCGCGAGCGCCGGGCAGCTCAATATACTCGACGCACCCCGACCCTGCCGGGCCGCGCGGCGGCCTCGACGACGCGCTCCCGAGGATCGGTGAGATCCGGGCTCGCGCCGAGATTCATGTTGATATGACAACATGAACCACCAAGTACCGCTCCCAGTCGTGAGACACCGGTGGCGACGGCCGTGACCCGATCGGCCCTGTCGCGACACGCCGTAAACACGTTCATGTGGGCTCGGATAGAAATGGGGACACGTTCCTTTTCGCACCCGCGAAAAGGAACGTGTCCCCATTTCTATGCGCACGGTCGCGAGAGGGCCGATCGGGTCACGACCTCGAGCGTGTTCCGCGACTCGGAGCAGGTGTCGAGAACTCTCAACGCATCGACGGATAGTCGATAGGATACACACCACTGGGTCCACAGAGGGGTGAGTCGCCGCAAGGGACGTCGGCGAGGCACCCGTCCCGAGTAGGCTCCCGACCCGAAGCGCGTGCGTGGTGTCGACCATCGATCGACACCACGCGGCGCCTGCGCGACCCGGCACCGAGAAACCGCGGCCCTTCCCGGGGCCAGGCGAGCGCATCGCGGCGGCGCCACGGCATCGGTACGATGAAGCACCGCGCGCCAGGCGCGCTCCCGAGGGTACTTCGGTGATCGACGGCTACGGTGATCTCGACGCGACCGCGATGGCGGGCCTGGTGCGCACGGGCGAGGTCAGCCCGCTGGAGCTCGTGGACGAGGCCATCCGCCGCACCGAGCAGGTCAACGGCACGCTCAACGCCGTCATCACCGAGATGTTCGACGGCGCGCGCGACGCCGCGCGGCGGCCGCCGGGAGACGGCCCCTTCGCCGGCGTGCCGTTCCTGATGAAGGACTTCGGCGCCGAGGTGGCGGGGGTCCGCTTCACCGAGGGCAGCGTCTTTCTCGCGGACTACGTGCCCGAGGTGGACAGCGAGCTCTACGCCCGCTTCTGCCGAGCAGGGCTCATCACCATCGGCAAGACCAACCTGCCGGAGCTCGCGATCGGCACCACCACCGAGCCGCGCTGGCACGGCGCCTGTCGCAACCCCTGGGACACGACGCGCACCACCGGCGGCTCGAGCGGCGGCGCCGGGGCGGCGGTCGCAGCGCGGATCGTGCCGATGGCCCACGGCAACGACGTCGGCGGCTCGACCCGCATCCCGGCCTCGTGCTGCGGCCTCGTGGGGCTGAAGCCCTCGCGCGGCAGGAACTCGCTCGCCCCCCACTACGGCGACCTGCTGTCCGGCTTCTTCGCCGAGCACGCGCTCACCCGCAGCGTGCGCGACACGGCAGCGCTGCTGGACGCGGTCGCTGGTCCGGCCGTAGGCGAGCCGTACGTCGCGCCGGCGCCGGATCGACCCTTCGCCGAGGCGGTCGGCGCCGATCCGGGGCGGCTGCGCATCGCCTTCTCGACGGAGACGCCGCTCGGCGACCCGATGGACCCCGAATGCGTGGCGGCGATCCACGCCGCCGCAGCGCTCTGCGAGCGGCTCGGGCACGACGTGGTCGAGGCGGCCCCGCGGTTCGACGCCCTGGAGCTGTGGCAGAAGTTCACCACGCTGCTCGCGGCCGGCGCGGCGTGGGCGATCGACGACTGGGCGCGGCGCATCGGGCGCGCACCCGCCGAGGAGCACTTCGAGCCCTTCGTCTGGGCGTTCGCCGAGCGCGGCCGGGGCTCGAGCGCGGCCGACTACCTGCTGGCGCTCCAGGACGTGCAGCGCGAGGTGCGTGCGCTCTCCGAGCTCTTCGTCGACCACGACATGTGGCTCACCACCACGCTCGGCCAGCCGCCGGTGCCGCTCGGCACCCTCGTCTACCGCGACGACCCGTTCGAGCTCCGGCGCCGGATGGCCCGTTTCTCGCCGTTCACCTACATCAGCAACGCGAGCGGCCAGCCTGCGATCTCGTTGCCGCTGCACTGGACTGCGCAGGGGCTGCCGGTCGGCGTCCACCTCGTCGCACGGCTCAACGAGGAGTGGCCGCTCCTCGCCCTCGCCGCCCAGCTGGAGGCCGAGCAGCCGTGGGCGCATCGACGCCCGCCGCTGTGCGCCGGCTGAGCGCAGGGACCTAGCCCGCATGTTGCACCAGGCATCGCGGGGCTGGCGCAGGACAGGTGCGCCTGGGCGCCGCTGTGGAGCGCGAGCGATAGCCGTCGCTATCGCTCGCGCGAACAGCAAGCCCAGGCGTGCATGGACCAGCCAGGTCTGCGATAGGCAGCGAGCCGAGGACAGAACGTGGCCACTGCAGCTCG
>CAJIAT010000114.1_pt1 | contig 18406 bp, 14 predicted proteins | sample 9199161 | NCBI WGS metagenome assembly CAJIAT01 (sample SAMEA7708281, study PRJEB35096) | sediment metagenome | biome: marine neritic benthic zone biome [ENVO:01000025]; feature: sediment [ENVO:00002007]; material: shallow marine sediment [ENVO:03000034] sea grass bed [ENVO_01000059] ... | reverse complement strand
GTTCGATCTCGCTCGCCGTCCATTCGTCGCCCGTCAGCTCCGGCTTGCTGTAGTCGATCATGCCCTGGAAGTGAGCGGCCACGTCCTCGCGGTAGAGGCTTGCCGCGATTTCGCGGGCGAGCCAGGACGCGCCCTCGCTGATCCCGGGAATGTCGCCGCTCACCTTGCCGAGACTGGCCGAGGCGCCGTAGTTGAAGCAATAGATGTGCTTCAGCCAGGGCGCACTGCCGGGTGTGCGCTCGCGGAAGGTGAAGTCGCGGTTGAGATAGGGAAAGTTGGCCAGGGCTTCGCTGCGCTCGATGGCCGGCGGTGCATAGCGGTCGCGCCACAACTCGATTTGGTCTGCGTAACCCGCCAGCTCTGTGCGCGCCAGGGGATCGGTGGTGAAGCCCGTGGCGAGGATCATGTAGTCGGCGGCAAGGCGGACGCCGTCCACCGTGTCGATGACCAGCTCGTCGCCGCAGAGCTGCATCTTCGCGATGCCCTTGCCGAAGTGGAAGTGGACGTTGGCGTGGCGGCTTGCCCGAAGGGTCGAACCCCGCGGCGCCGGCGTCTGGGTGGCGAAGGAGTACTGCATGAAGCGCCAGCGCCATTCGTCGGGCAGGTCGGCGAAGCCCGCCGTGAACCCGAAGGAGCCGATGCCCATCATCTTGTTGATGGTCGGCATCTCCCGGCGGCGGATCAGGTGACGAACCTCTTTCGCGCCATGCTCCGCGGCCTCGGCGGCATTTTCCACCGCCGAGGCGCCGGCGCCGATCACCACGACTCGCTTGCCCTCGAGCGAGTCGAAGTCGATGTCCTCTGAGGTGTGAGCCCAGTGGCTGCGCGGCAGGTCGCCCACGAAGTCGGGGATGTGCGGATGCCCGGTGCCTTCGCGCCCGGTCGCCATGATGCACTTGCGGGTGATGAGCGCGGCTTCCGTGGCCCGCGGTCCGACTAGCTCCAGGCGCAGGTAGTCACCCTCCGGCACGATGCGCTTCGCCTCGACCTCGTTCTCGATCGGGATCGCCAGCACCTCGCGGTACCACTTCAGGTAGTCCATCCACATCGGCCGTGGGATCTTGTCGAGCGCCTCCCAGGCCGCCACTCCGAACTGCGCCGTGTACCACGCGCGGAAGGTGAGGGCGCCGTAGCCGTAAGCCGGACCGGTCAGCTGCTTGGGCGAGCGCAGGGTCTCCATCCGGGCGTAGGTCATCCAGGGGCCTTCAAGCCCCTCCCGACTACGATCGAGGATGCGGATGTTGCGCATGCCCCCGTTGGTCAGGGCGAACCAGGCCAGCTGGCCGCACATACCGCCGCCGATGATGACGGCGTCCAGCACCCGCTGCCCCCCGTGGTGGTGCGGCAGCACCCAGTTCTCCGACGGCCGGCAGAGGTACTCCTGGTCCCGGCGCACCCGCGCCTCGAGCGCGGCCAGCGATCCGGGGTCTGAGTCCCATTTGTGGTTCTGCAATCCCTTCTCTCCGAATTTGCAGGCCGCTACCCGCGGCATGGCCGAGATCTGCGCCGGGGACCTTTCCTGCCTCTCACGTCGGCCGCGCGCGGACATGCGTTCCGATCCGGGCAGCCCGAGCGCTGCGATCCGGTTCAGTGCCTCGACGCGCCGGCTGGCGAGTTGCCGCGACTCGAGCTTCGTGCCGGAGAGCGTTCGAACCGAGGCGACAGCATTCTCCGCCAAGCTTGGCGAGTCGCGCCACCGGAACTCTGGCCGGTGGGCCCGGTAGGTCTTGGACCTCCGAGCAGCTGGTCATGGTACCCAAGTAAATCAATGAGTTATCAAATGGGCGCGGTTGAGCCAGGTCGAGACCGGCTCTCCGGCACGCTGGTAGTTCGGCACGGATATCCGTTCGCCGGGCTCGTGAGCAGCGTGGCCGATGGAAGAATCTCGAAGGTCGGGTCGAATTCGAGCGGGTCAACGAGGAGCTCGTCCGGGTGAACGCGCGGCAGAGGCTGGAGGGCCCAATCAGCGATGACTACACCGGTCTTGGCCAGCGCAAATGCAGCAAGCTTCGCGCGGGGGTTACGTCCAGCGTTCCACGCTCAGCCCGTCTACCCGCTCAAACTCGCCGACGTTGTTAGTCACCAATGCAACGTCGAGACTGACCGCATGGGCAGCGATCAGGAGGTCGTTGCTACCGCTCGGGAGTCCGTCGAGACGTAGTTGGTGTCGGGCTCTTCCGTAGTGACGGCCGGCCTCCGTGTCGAACGGCAGGATCTCCAGGGGTAAGAGGAATCGCTCGAGCCGCTCGGTGTTGGCTTCAGGACGAGCACTGTTCTCGATGCCGCAGATGCTGATCCAGGCGGATTCTGGTCACCAGGCTGTCCTACAAGAAACGGGTGGATCTCGGCCGATCAACCCCTGATCTGCCCTGTTCTCGGGACCTCATAGGACAGAGCCGATCCATAACTCATTGATACATGAAAGTTTTCGGGAATTCGAGTACCTCCCTACGAACCAGGTGGTCGGGAGTTCGAAGCGCTCGCGAAGCGAGCATGACGCCGCCGCGTGCGGCGGCGCCCCGCAGGGGTGAGGAAACGGCCCAGCGGTTTCCGAGTCACTCTCTCCGGGCGGGCCATCTATTCGCAGACGTATCAGGCGGTTAGCGTGCCAGGCCGCTCGCCGCTCTCCTCTTCGACGTGGCCACCGCGTGTGTTTAGTGGGCGTTCTCCACGCACACACGCTCGAGCGCCTCGATCAGCTCCCTGATCTCCGGCACCGAGTAGTGGCTCGTGATACCCCCGTTCTTGTGCCCCAGCAGCACGCGACGGGTCTCGAGCGGCACACTCGCGGCACCTAGCCTGCGTCCAAGCGTGTGCTTCAGGTTGTGCACGCCCCGCAGCCACTGCGCATCGACCGGTAAGCCCGCACGCCGCCATGCCCGTTTCCAGGCGCTGTGCATGTGAGCCACCCTTCGACTCCGGAACGTGAACACCGGCCCTTGGTCTTTGGCGCCGTCGTCGGTTCGCAGTTCCTCGATGATCGAGCGCGCCACTGAATGTTACGATGATTCAGTGGGGCAGGGAGCGTGGACGCATCCGTCCTTTCACCGAGGTGCATGCAGCCAAGATGGCGCCGGTGAGATGGCCGCAGCGTTCTTCAGAACCAGAGAATCGACATTCGCTTGGGTTGGCCGGCCGACACACCATGGATCGGAAACGCATCGGGCCCATGCGGCAGTCACACTCCGACGGGCGACCCACGCTCGTCTCTCGACGCTACCGATTCGCTCGAGTCGACGTCGACCTCGGTGCTTGCATTCTCTCTGATCTTCCCTCTCCACCTGCCGGGCGACCGCTCGACCAGAAGAACCGCTTCCACATCATGAAAACGCCAGCCGTTCCTTGCTTCGAGAATGGTGAATTGCATCTCAACGCCTCGCCAAGGTCCCGGCTCCGTGCGGCACCGTCCAACCTTCCGGATGCCGCTGCATGGACAGCTATCGCATCCCATCGCTCGGCTTCGGCTCACGGAGTCTCACGAACTCGACTGTGGAAGTGATCGACACTGGCCTCCCGGCCTCCCGCCAAGACGCAATCTCCCGAAGGCGGCTCGAAGTCCTCCTGGCAGCCGTACTCTCCATCGGGCTCATCTCAGCTTCGTCGGCCATCGCCTGGCAAGCTGGCTCCTATCTCCTCCCGCGAGTGGACCTGGAATCACTCCGACCCCTCTTCATCGAGCCATACTGGTTTCACCTGAAACCCGAACCGGTAGAGCGACTCGCGTACCTGACCGCAGTCGTCGTCACGTATCCTGCGACCGTTCTATCGATCTGGATCGCGCGCCGGCTGGTCGGAAACAGACTCTCCGAAGTGAGTCAGTTCATCCTGCTGGCAGCATTGTCGAGCTCCCTATTCATCTTCGCAGCGGCCTCGAGTACGTTCTCGCACGTTGTCAGCGGACCGCCCAGAGTCGTCGGCACCCAGAAAACGTTGACCATCCTCCTCGCTGCTGGTTGTCTTTCAGCTGCACTCCTCTTCGTCCTGCTCCGTCTTCCCGCGAGTCGAGCTGAATCGGTGCTCCTTCGCAGAACCGAGGGCTACTCGCCGATAATCATCTTTGCCATCGTACTGGCTGCTCTGGCACAACGAATACGGTCTGCCGACATGATTGCAGGAGACGGCCATTTCGAAGCCGTTTTCTATTCGGTCTCACAAGTCATGGCGGGCAAGACCTTGCTCGCGGATCTCCCGGCACAGTACGGACTCTACGCGGAGATCTTGGCTCCGATCTGGTGGTTCGCGGGCCGGTCCGTGCTCGCGTTCTCTCTCACCATGGTCGCGCTTCAACTGATAGCGACCGTATGCGTCGTCACCGTCTCGCGACATCTGATACGCCTCGAGTGGCTCTACATCGTTTCCAGCCTGTCGCTCATCTGGTTGCTCGGCTCGCTTTGGTCGACCGCCTTCATTACGGTCAAGGGGAGCGAATATTTCCAGATTTGGCCTCTACGTTTCCTCTTTCCGGCAGTTGCAACCTACTGGTTCTTGCGAATGTCCGAGAACTCGTGCTCGACATGGCGTGTGCTGGGTGCCGGTATCATCTCGGGACTAGCGGTGGCGTGGAATCTGGACTCCGGCGTCCCTGTCGCTGGTGCTTTCATCGCATACTTCGTCACGAGGCTCATCTTCCTCTCCACGCGCCGCGAGGACTTGCAGAAGCTCGCCTTGCTCCTGGTCTCTTCGGCCACAACGCTTTCGTTGTTTCTCGTCTACCTCGACATGAAATCCGAAGGGGCCGTCGACCTCGAGAGCTGGTTTCGCTACCAGAGCGTCTTCTACGCAACCGGCTTCGGCATGCTGCCCATGAAGTCCTGGGACGCGTGGATCGCAGTCTATGGCCTGTACATCGTCGGGCTCGTGACGAGTCTGTACGGCTGTGCAACGAAGTCATACACCGTCAGATTGCAGACCCTCACTTTCCTCAGCGTCCTTGGTATCGGATTGTTCACCTACTTCGAAGGCAGATCGCATCCCAAGACCCTGGCCTTCGTATGCTGGCCAGCGGTGCTCATCGCGTTCGTGATGGCGGACTTGCTTCTAAAAGCTGCGCGAAGCAGTCGATCTAGATGGTCTATCGGTTGGTTCGCACTTCCCGCCGTGACTCTCGCTGTTAGTCTCTCCGTTGCGTGGGTCCTAAGCGTGCCGACCTTGCTGTCTGTCTCGTACGAGACGTTGCGCAAGATCGCGCTCATGCAGACAAGCAAGACTGATCGCGCCGTGGAGTTCATCACCCAAAAGGTTGGACGAGACCCCTCAGCCGCAATCATCGCCCATGCGCAAGGCAGCTACTTCGCTCAGAGCGGACTGGCGTCGGCGGTTCCTGGGCCGGGAATCTTCGAGATAGTCCTGCAAGAGGATGTCGAGGCCATGATGCGGTTCCTAGAAGAGCATCCAGTAAGCCATGTCTTCGTCCAGACACGTAGAGAGGCCGATCGTCCTCCGATATACGACGCGTTGCTGCCTCCGTATCAGGATCTACTCGAGCAGTATGAGATAGAAGACCGCTCGGAAACGCTGCTCTACCTCGTTCCCAAGCGTGAGCGAGGCGACAGCTCACTCGGGCGAGAGCGTGACTAGCCCGCCGTGCCTCGCTTTCGTGCATCACGCTCCCCGGCCGCCCGCGCTACGTTCGTCACGGTGCCGAGGATACGGTGCTCTACTGCTTCGTGGAGGAGCACCTCGAGTCTTTCTATCGGGCGCTTGCCGAGCAGGGCACCACGCTGCCGGCGTTCGCGCACGCGGAGTCCGAGCGCTACCTGCGCTGCGGTCGGCTCGAGCACGGGTACGTCATCGCAGACCAAGTACTGCCTTTCAGATCTCGCTTCCACGATCACCATCACTCGCCGCCGTCACCCCCTGGAAGGGCAGGAACTGGCGCTCCTGTCCGGGGGCGAGAGAACCGTGGTGGTACGCCTCCCAGATGGCTCGTCACTGAAGATAGCGCGTCGGTTCTTCATTATCCCATCCTCTCAACGATTGGGGTCTCCGGGAAACCCGGGGCGGTTCAGACGTGGGTCAAGGCTGGGTCGCGGCTAGCGCAACGTCACCGCGTCGAGGTGGTGAGGGATGGAGACGTTGCAGCCGAGCCGATCTCTCGCTCTCGCGCGCAGCGCATCCGCCGCCGCCGGCTCACCGTGGACGACGAACAGCCGGCGCGGCGTCTCGGGCGCCTGGGCCAGCCAGCCCAGGAGCCCATGCTGGTCGGCGTGGGCGGAGAACAACCCGAGCTGCACGACCTCCGCCCGCACCGGGACGTAGGCGCCGTGGAGCTTCACCGATTCGGCTCCCGCGGCCAGCGCCGCCCCCCTCGTTCCAGGTACCTGAAAGCCAGGCAGCAGGACAGTGTGCCGCGACTCCGGGAGCAGGGACCGCAGATGGTGGAGCACGCGTCCGCCGGTGGCCATACCGCTGGCAGAGATGATCACGCACGGACGGCGCACCGCGTTGAGCCGCCTCGATTCCTCGACGCTGCGCACGTAGGTCGCGCTCGAGCACATCTCGGCACAGTAGTTCTCGTCCAGGCGGTGGTACGCGTGCCAGCGAAGGTAGAGCTCGGTGACATCGGTTGCCATCGGGCTGTTCACATATACGGGGACGCGCGGCGCAAGCCCCAGGCGAAAGATCTGGTGCAAGTGATACAGGATGTTCTGCGTACGCCCGACGGCGAAGGAGGGGACGAGCAGTATCCCATGCCTCGCCAGCGTCCGGTTGAGGATCGCCGACAGCGCCTGCAACGGATTCTCCCTCGAGTGAGTCCGGTCGCCGTATGTCGATTCCACGAAGATCCAGTCTGCCCGCGGCGGCGCCACGGGCGGATCCATGATCGGGTCATCCTCGCGTCCCAGATCGCCGGAGAAGAGCAACCGCCCCTCCGGGGTCGTGATCTTCACGCTCGCCGCACCGAGGATGTGACCTGCGCGGTGCAAGCTGATATCGAGCCCCTTCACGGAGATCCTGCGCCCGAAGGGAAGCTCCTCGATCTGACCGAGCGAGCGCACGGCATCGGCCTCTGTATAGAGCGGTCGCGGGGGAACGTGTCGCGACGCGCCCTTCCGCTCGAGGTAGCTTGCATCTTCCTCTTGGATGCGACCGCTGTCGGGGAGCAGGATCTCCAGCAGGTCTCCCGTCGGTGGGGTGCAGTAGACGGGACCCTCGTAACCGCTGCGCACGAGGAGGGGCAGGTAGCCGCTGTGGTCGATATGCGCGTGGGTGAGCACGACTGCGTCGACCTGGGCGAGCTCGGCCACGCCGGTCTGCCAGTTGCGAAGTCGGACCTCCTTCAGCCCCTGGAACAGACCGCAGTCGACGAGCACGCGGCCGTGTGACGACTCGACCAGAAACTTGGAACCTGTGACCGTTCCCGCGCCGCCGTGGAAGGTGACTTTCATCGATGGGTTTCCTGGGCGCACTCGCTGGAAAGGTCCGACGGACTGTTGCATGCGCAGCACTTCTGCCGCCTGTATCCAACAGATGGATGTGCCGGCACGGCTGGTTTCGCGTGTTGCGCAGGTGAACTCGCTCGAATTGCCCGAACCGGGGACACGCTCACTTGCCCCTCTCGTTTTCGGGCGTCAAGACTGCCAGGCAGGCCTGCCGATAGCCTCCAGCACGCCTTCCGAGCATCGAATGGGTAGCCGCTCTCCCTCTTGCACGACTGGCTCTGACATGCGGGCCGTGTCGTGGAATCGAGCACGTGCTCGACGATGTACGTCGCGCCAGCGACGTCCATCTCGAACGTGACGCCCCATTCCCTGGTGCCCAGGACGAAGCGATACGCGTGCTTCCTGCGCCGCCCCTTCAGAAGATCCTGAATTCACCACGCATTATGCCTTGCCACAAGCCTGGCAGCGCCGAGAGCTCGCGATCGACGATCGATTCCAGTGCGTCCGCATAGACGGTCGAGGGGGCGTCCTCGCGGGCCGCCACCGAGAGATGGACCAGCCACGGTGCCTGGATGGGGGCTCCGATCTGACTGACCAGCGTGCACTGGACGCCATCGATCACCTCGACTTCGCCCGCCGCGGCATCTGCGATCCGCTGCGCCACCAGGCTGTAGAGCTTGCCGACGTGCGTGATCGGGTTCTTGCCCGCGGCCGCCTCGAGTGTCATCGGGCGCAGCGGCGTGATCAGACCGTTGGCCCGGTTTCCACGACCGACCTCGCCGTCGTCGCCTGCCTCCGCCGAGGTGCCGGTTACCGTCAGATACACGTCGCCGGACTCGAGGTTGTCACCCGTGTTGATCATCACCGAGACGGGCATCCCGCTCGTCGACGCGGAGGTCTGCTCGGCGAGCGCCGCCGCCGCCGAGGTCTTCACACGATAGTCCTCGATATCCCGCACGTGCCGGTCGACGAAGGCGCAGGCAAGCGTCATGTCGATCCGCTCGTCGCGGCGAAGACCCATCACCTTGATGTCCGCCCCGATCTCGGGATGCTGGCGCTTGACCGCCTCGTCGTTGAGTGCGCGCTCGAGTTCGAGAACCGCCGACTCGAGCGGAGTGAGCGGCGCGAACCCCACACCGCACGAGGTGTCGTTCGCGAGCGGCCGCCCCTCGGCCATCTCGCGAGCAAAGAGCTCGACGAGCGCTCGGGAGCCCGGACGAACTCGGCAGTGAACCCGAAGGTGCTTGCGTGCATCGAGCTCAGGCAAATGAGTGCTGAACCACTCGTGGCACGCGTGGATGGCGATCTCCTCGAAGGGCACCGTGACGCCATCGAGCTCCGCCGTCGCCCGACCGGCGAGGTAGATGTCGATGGGATCGTCCACCTCGCCGCCGCCGAAAGCCGGGCGCGCCCGACCACCAATCAGCAATGCCTTGTCGACGTTGTGATGCTGGATGACGCCGAAGCGCTCGAGGTAGAAGGACGAGAGCGCGACGCTGAAGGCCTCGGCGAGAGCGTCACAGATCGTATCGGGGTGGCCGAGACCCTTTCGCTCGACCAGCTCGACGCGGCGCCGGGCCAACGGCTGCGCCGTAGATTGCTCGACCAGCATCCGCATCCCTGCCTGATTTCCAGGCTGACCAAGTGTGACCTCAGGAACACGGTAAACGATCCGACCCTCGAGAGCGCGCCGCCTGTGTTGATCGCGATCAATGCGCGGTGGAGAGGCTCGGAGGAGGGTAGCGATGCGCAGCCCGCGGGGGAGGTTTCGTGGGAGCCCCTGGCCGGGCGATAGGGGCTCGAGGGGCCGAAGCGACGGGCCCGCCCATCTCCCGAGCGAAATGAGCGGCAGATCCGTGGACGAACCGCTGAAGGTGCTGGTGCTCGGCACGGGACGCATGGGCACGGGTATCGCCCGGCTCCTGCTCGAGAAGGCCGGCGTCGAGCTCGCCGGCGCCTACGGCCGCCGACCTCGTCCCGGCGCCGGCGATGCGGGCGAGGCGCTGGGGCTCCCCGGCGCTATTGGCAAGCCGTTCGACCACGATCTGATCGCGCTGCTGGCCCGGACCAGTGCGAGCGTCGCCATCCAGGCCACCTGCTCGCGGCTCGAGGACGCGGAGGGCGAGATCCGCACGTTGGCCGAGGCGGGTATCGACGTGATCTCCATCGCCGAGGAGCTGGCCTGTCCCGGCTACGGCTCCCCGGTAGCCGCACGCGAGCTCGACGCGCTCGCGACGGCTCGCGGGGTCACGGTGCTCGGCACCGGCGTCAACCCAGGCTTCGTGCTCGATCTGCTGGTGATCGCCCTGACCGGCGTGTGCCAGCGGGTGGACCGCATCAAGGCGACCCGGGTGAACGATCTGTCGCCCTACGGGCCGACGGTGCTCGAGAGCCAGGGCGTCGGCATGAGCCCCGAGGCTTTTGCCGACGGCCTCGCTGCCGGCACCGTCACCGGCCACCGGGGCTTTCCGGAGTCGATGGCGATGGTCGCCGGCGCGCTCGGCTGGCGGCTGACCCGAGTCGAGCAACGCCGCGAGCCCATCATCGCCCGAGTGCGCCGAGAGACCGACTTCGTCACCGTGGAGCCCGGAACGGCGGCCGGGTGTCGCCACAGCGCAGTCGGCTACGTCGAGGACGAGCCACGCATCGAGCTGGTTCACCCGCAGCAGGTGTGCCCGGAGCGCGAGGGCGTCGAGACCGGCGACGCCATCGAGATTGCTGGCGAGCCAGAGCTGCGCTTTGCCGGCCGCCCCGAGATCCCGGGCGGCATCGCGACCGCGGCGCTGGCGGTGAACATGATCCCGCGAGTCGTCGCCGCGGCGCCCGGCCTCGTGTCGATGGCCGACCTGCCCGTCCCCGCAGCGATCATGGGCGACGTTCGCGACGTCCTCGCGAGACGGCGCCGAACGCGACGCGACGCCCCCTGCAGCCCGCCGGGCGCAAGGCTGGACCAGTGAACGAGCGTGTCGCGGCGGGGGCCTGGGTGCAGATCCGCGCGACCGTGCTGCGCCCGGAGGAGCGCGCCGAGCAGGCGCCGGACGAGACGCGGGCGGTGGCGCTCGAGCTCACCGCCAAGGGCCGCCTCGAGCGCGTTGCCGCCATCGGCGAGGAGGTGACGATTACCACTCCGGCCGGGCGCACACTCCGCGGCACGCTGGTCGCGGTAGACCCGCCGTACGTTCACGGGTTCGGCCGCCCCGTCCCCGAGCTGATCCCCATCGGCCGCGAGCTCCGCGCGCTGCTCGCGACCCGGGAGCGCCAATGAGACGGCACGAGGGCTACGAGGCGGTGATGGCACGCCGGGGCGACATCGTGCGGGCCTCGGTGGGGATCGACTACGCCGCCTACGCGACCGGAACCCTCGCCTTCGACTACGAGCGCCTGCTCTCCGACACGGGCTACGATCTGCCGGCCATCGAGGCAGTGCAGCTGCGCACCGGAGTGGGCGCGACGCCGCTCGTCGAGCTCGACAACCTCACGGCGCTCGGCCGCGCCCTGGCCCCGGCCGGATGCGGCGCGCGAATCCTGCTCAAGGACGAGGCCGCGAACCCCTCCGGGTCGTTCAAGGACCGCCGCGCCTCCCTGTCGGCCCATGAGGCCAGGGCCAAGGGTTACCCGGGCATCGCGGCGGCAACGAGCGGCAACTACGGAGCCGCCGTCGCCTCCCAGGGCGCCAAGGCGGGGCTTCCGTGCGTCATCGTCCAGGAGGCGTTCGACAGCCATGGGGTCGCGCAGCCGGAGATCGCGGAGAAGGCGCGCGCCTGTGAGGCGTATGGCGCCGAGGTGCTGCGCCTGTCGGTCGGTCCCGAGCTCTTCTACGTCTTCCTGCGAGTGCTCGAGGAGAGCGGATTCTTCAACGCCTCCCTGTACACGCCCTACTCGATCCTCGGCATCGAGACCCTCGGCTTCGAGCTCGCTCGCCAGGTCAGGGCGCTGACCGGTCGGCTCCCCGATGCGGTCCTCGTCACCCACGCCGGCGGCGGCAACGTCACCGGGACGGCCCGCGGGCTCGCCGCAGCGGGCGCCGCCGAGGTCGCGGTCATCGGGGTGAGCGTCGATCTGGCGGGCTTGCACATGGCCTCGGATCGGGACTTCAACCGCAAGTCCTTCACCACGGGCCACACCGGCTTCTCGATCCCGTTCACCACCTGGCCCGATCGGGCCGACGTGCCGAGGAACGCCGCGCGGGCGCTGCGCTATCTCGACCGATTCGTCACGGTCACGCAGGGCGAGGTCTTCTACGCAACCGAGGCTCTCGCCGAGCTCGAGGGGCTCGAGCGCGGCCCGGCGGGCAACACGTCCCTCGCCGCGGCGATCGCCATGGCGCGCGAGCTCCCGGCGGACGCGATCCTGGTGGTGCAGGAGACCGAGTACACGGGGGCCGGCAAGCATCCCATGGCCCAGCTCGGGCTCGCGCGCGAGCTCGGGATCGAGGTGCGCCGCGGCGACCCGCGCACGAGCCGTCCCGGCGAGAGCATCGTGATCCCGGAGCACCCGTCCCAGCTCCAGGTGGTGGACGTGGATCTCGATCGCATCCGGCGCTCCTACCTGCGCAACGCCCTCGACACCCTCCCCGCCGGCGAGACGCCGAGCGACGCCGACGTCGAGTTCCTCGCCGAGGAAACGCGCACCGACCCCGACTACGTACGTCGATGCATGAGGGAGCACGATGCGCCGGGCGGATGACTTCGAGCGACGTCGGGCGCACCTGGCCGAGCTGTCCGACGAGGCCCTTCACGCGCGCTTCTGGCAGCTCCTGGACGAGATCGTCGCTCCGTTGCTCGCCGAGGCACGCAACCACACGACGCCGTCCATCGAACGCTCGGTGCTGCTGCGGATGGGCTTCTCGAGCCTCGAGTCGAAGCTCATCGTCGAGCGCATCGCCGAGCGCGGGCTCCTCGGGCGCGGCGCCGGGCGCATCGTCCTCGAGCTCGCGCGCAGCCGCGGCTCGACCGTGCGCGAGGCGGGCCTCGGGATTCTCTCCGGGGAGCTGGCCGGCGAGCTCGGCGTCCGGTGAAGCTCGAACCGGATCGCAAGATCGACCTCGAGACGGTCCTCTCCGACCTGGAGCACTATCGCCCGCGGCGCCGGGGGTGGACCTGGCGCGAGCACGTCGCGCGCCAGCGCCACGGCCCCTTCCTGCTCCAGGACACCTCCGCCCCGCTCGCCCGCAGCGTCCCGCTGCCCGCGGCCCGTCACTTCGGCGATATCGATCCGCAGTGCGACTGGGTCATCACCACCGAGATCGCCTCCGGGCGCTTCGAGGACGACATCCGGCGCATGCGCATGGCGGCCTGGCACGGCGCGGATCACATCATGGTCATCCGCACCATGGGGCAGTCCCACATCGACGGACTGATCGAGGGGACGCCTGAGGGGGTGGGCGGGGTCCCGATCACCCGCAAGCAGCTGCGTGCGACCCGAAAGGCGCTCGATGCCATCGAGGACGAGGTCGGGCGCCCGATCAACTTCCACTCCTATGTGAGCGGGGTGGCGGGCCCGGAGATCGCGGTGCTGTTCGTCGAGGAGGGTGTCAACGGCGCGCATCAGGATCCCCAGTACAACCTGCTCTACCGCAACATCAACATGCACCGCTCCTTCGTCGACGCCGCCGAGGCGAAGGCCATCATGGCCCACGGGGGGCTGCTGCAGATCGACGGCGCGCACAACGCCAACGCCACGGCGAAGGAGGCATGGAAGGTCCTGCCGGAGGTTCTCGTGCAGCACGGCCTGAACTGCGCCCTCTCCCGCGGTGCCGGCCTGCCCGCGGACGCCATCGCCCTGTCGACGGTGCCGCCGACCGCGCCACCCGCGCCGAAGCTCGCCCTCGATCTCCCCCACGCAGTGGCGCTGCGCGAGCTGTTCGCGGGGTATCGGTTCCGGGCTCAGCAGAACACGCGCTACGTTGAGACCGACACGCTCGAGGCGAGCGTCACCCACGTGCTCGACACCCTCGTCTCGCGCCTCACCTCGGCGGATATCCAGAGCACCATCACCCCGGACGAGGGACGCAACGTCCCGTGGCACTACAACAACGTCGCCGGCGTGAACACCGCGCGCCAGACCCTCATGGGGCTCGACGGGCTCTCCGAGCTCGTGACGCTGCGAGGGGACGGCCCGCTGCGCGAGCGCGTGCGCGCGCTGAAAGAGCGCGCGGTCCTGTTGCTCGAGGAGATCGTGGGCTCAGGCGGCTACTTCGCGGCGGTCGCCGAGGGCCACTTCGTCGACTCGGGGCACTACCCGGAGCGTCACGGTGACGGCATCGCGAGGGAGCCCGACGGTGGCGTCGCTGCAGGAAGCGTCGTCCCGCGAGCGGCGGACTACGGCGCACCTGTCTGCGCGCACTATGGCGCTAACGCGCTCACCCTCGAGGGCCAGCGGCCCTGCGCAGCCATCGGCGGGTGCACGTTGTGCGACCCTTCGAAGATCCGCTACGTGGACGAGCTCGACGAGACCGACAACGTGGCACGTCGCCTCGAGCATCCGCTCGCCGAGCGCGCGGCGGGGGTCGTGCGGCCGGAGGTGGAGCGGGCCGGCGACGGCGTGGTCTGCGTCACCCTTTTCGTGCCGGAGGCGCCGGCGCTGGCCGAGGCGGCGGCGCTCGAGATGGCCCGGCACATGGGGCTCGGCGAGCCAGAGGTGATCAGCCGGCGCGTCATGCACCCGGCCGAGGGGAGCCTGTTCGAGATCAAGGGCGCCATCGACTTCTCGGTCTCGCGCGATGCGCTCGCGCCCGCTGCGCCGCCGGCGCGGCTCCCGGAGACCGAGATCGAGGCCTTCACACGCGAGCACCGGCTGCGCGTGGTCGCGGCGACGATCGGCGAGGACGAGCACTCGGTGGGACTGCGGGAGGTGCTCGACATCAAGCACGGCGGGATCGAGAAGTACGGCTTTCACTGCTTCAACCTCGGCACCTCGGTGCCCGTCGACAAGGTGCTCGATGCGGCGCGCGAGACCGGGGCCGTCGCAGTGCTGGTATCGACGATCATCACCCACAACGACGTGCACCGCATCCAGCTGCGGCGCCTCGCGGACCTCGCCGTGGAGCAGGGCCTGCGCGATCGCCTGCTGCTGATCGCGGGCGGCACGCAGATCACGGACGACGTGGCACGGGGCTGCGGTATGGACGCGGGCTTCGGTCGCGGCACCCGAGGATGGGAGGTCGCGTCGCTGATCGTTGCTCGGCTGCGCGAGGCTGCGCCCGGCTGAAGGCCGCGAGGCGCGCCCGGGGAACCGGAACGAGGAACCACTCATGCGAATCGGCGTACCGAGAGAGATCAAGGACCAGGAGCACCGGGTGGCGCTGACGCCGAGCGGCGCCCGCGAGCTCGCCATGGCCGGCCACGAGGTCGTGGTGCAGGCGGGCGCCGGCGAGGGCTCGGGCTTCGGCGACGAGGAGTACGCCGAGGCCGGCGCGACCCTCGTCACCGCCGAGCAGGCGTGGGATGCGGAGCTGGTGCTCAAGGTCAAGGAGCCACTCGAGTCCGAGGTGCATCATCTGCGAGACCAGATGCTCTTCACCTACCTCCACCTGAGCGGCGTGCGCCCGGCGCTCACCGAGGAGCTACTCGGCGCCGGCACCACCGCCATCGCCTACGAGACGGTGGAGGACGCCGGCGGTGCCCTGCCGCTGCTTGCGCCCATGAGCGCGGTCGCGGGGAACATGGCCGTGGTCGTCGGCAGCTACTACCTCGCGAGGTTCAACGGCGGGCGCGGGATGCAGCTCGGCACCGTGCTCGGTGAGAGCCACGGACGCGTGACCGTCATCGGGGACGGCGTCGTCGGTCGGCACGCCGCGCGCACGGCTGGCGCGCTCGGCGCGCGGGTGCGCCTGTTCGGCCGACACCCGGAGCGCGGCCCGGCGCTCGAGCAGGCGATGACCGGCGACGTTGGCTACGCGCTCTCCGAGCCGGGTGCGCTCGCCGAGGACGTCGCGTGCGCGGATCTCGTGGTCGGAGGCGTCTTGCTGCGGGGCGCGCGCGCGACCCACGTGGTCACCGAGGCGATGGTCCGCGAGATGCAGCTGGGCGCGGCGATCGTCGACGTCAGCATCGACCAGGGCGGCTGCGTCGAGACCTCGCGGCCCACGTCCCACTCCGACCCGGTGTTCACGGTTCACGGGGTCACCCACTACTGCGTGACGAACATGCCGGGCGCCTACCCGCGCACCTCGACGCTCGCGCTGACACGGGCCACCCTGCCTTACGCCATCCGTCTCGGCGAGCGCGGGCTCGCCGCGCTCGCCGAGGATCCAGGCTTCGCCAAGGGCGTGAACACCCACCGCGGCCGCCTGACCTGCGAGGCGGTGGCCGACGCGCTCGGCATGGGGGATCGCCTCGAGCCCATCGCCGGACTGCTCGCGGACGCGCGCTGAGACCGGGACGGCGCGACGCGGCCGACCGACGATGGGTGACAGGCAGCGCCAGGCCGTGCCCGATCGACTCGTCGCCGAGATCGGGAGCACCGTCACCAAGCTCACCGCCATTGCCGGCCTGGAATCCGGGGCCGCTGAGGGCCGCGCGGGCTTCGTCGGCCAGGGAGTGGCCCCATCTACGGTGGCCGAGGGTGACGTGACCCTCGGCCTCGAGCGCGCGCGCGAGGATCTGGAGGCGCGGATCGGTGTCGGGACACGGAGCACGCCCCTCGCCGTCGCCTCGTCGGCTGCAGGCGGGCTCCGCATGTCCGTGCACGGGCTCACCGCGCAGATGACCCTGCGCGCCGCGCGCGAGGCGTCCCTCGGCGCCGGCGCCGTCGTGGTGCACACTACCGCCGGGGCCTTGACGGACGACGACGTCGCGGTCGTCGCCGCCGCCCGGCCAAAGCTGGTGCTCCTCGCCGGCGGCGTGGACGACGGCGAGCGCGAGGTGGTGATCGGCAACGCGCAGTGCCTCGCCCGGCTCGAGCCGGCGGTGCCGGTCGTCTTCGCCGGGAATCGGGCGGTGCAGGCCGAGGTGCGCCGCATCCTCGAGGCGACCGGGGTGCCGACCTTCGTGGTCGAGAACGTGTACCCGAGTATCGACGTGCTCAACCTCGAGCCGGTGCGCGAGTGCATTCAGGCGGTGTTCGCCGAGCACATCGTGTCCGCGCCCGGCATGGACCGGGTGCGGGAGATGTGCGACGGCCCCGTGATGCCGACGCCCGCGGCGGTGCTACGGGCGACGGAGCTGCTCGCCGACGTGCTGGGGGACGTGATGACCGTGGACGTGGGCGGCGCCACCACCGACGTGCACTCGGTGACCCGGGGCGTGCCCGAGCGCGAGCGCCGGCGCGTCGCGCCCGAGCCGCGCTCGAAGCGGACCGTCGAGGGTGATCTCGGCGTGTACCTCAACGCAGAGCGGGTCGCACGGGAGGCCGGCGGCGACGCCCTCGACCTCGGTGCGCTGGAGGCGATTCCGCATACCGCGCAATCGCGTCGAGCCGCCATCGCGCTCGCGCGGGTAGCCTGCCGTCTCGCGATCCGACGCCACGCGGGGGAGCGGCGCACGGTCTACGGAGCGTTCGGCGTGACCGAGGTCGTCGAGGGCTGCGACCTCGGTGCGGTTCGGTACATCGTCGGCACCGGCGGCGCCCTCACCCGCCTCGGCGCCGGTCGCGAGATCCTCGAGCACCTCGACCTCGACCCGACGGGTGGCAAGCTCCTGCCCCCGCCCTCGGCACGGGTTCTCGTCGACGGCAACTACGTGATGGCCTCGGCCGGCGTCCTGGGCGAGCGGCACCCGCGGGCGGCGCTCGATCTCGTGCTGGAGAGCGTCGAGCTCCGGCGATGCCGAAGAGCCCGGTGAGCGGCCGTCCTCACGTCGCGATCGACCTCGGTGCGATCGAGGCAAACGCCGCCGCGGTGGTGGCCATGTGCGCTCGCCACGGGATCCGCGTGGTCGGGGTGACCAAGGCGGTCGCCGGCCTGCCCGAGGTGGCGCGCGCCATGCTCCGCGGCGGGGTGGCCGGCATTGGCGAGTCCCGGCTGCGCAACGTGGAGCGGCTGCGACGGGGGCGCGTCGACGCTGAGCTCTGCCTGCTGCGCATCCCGTCGCTCTCCGACGCCGACGCCATCGTCGAGTGCTTCCAGATCTCGCTCAACTCGGAGCTCGACGTCCTGGCTGCGCTCTCGGAGGCGAGTCTGCGCCGGGGCACGGTCCACGACGTGATCGTCATGGTGGACCTCGGGGATCTGCGCGAGGGGCTCTGGCCCGACGAGCTGCCCGGCTTCGTGCGCGCCGCGGCGAAGCTGCCGGGCGTGCGCATCCTCGGTCTGGGCACCAACCTGAGCTGCTATGCGGGCGTCGTCCCGAGCGCGGAGAACATGGGACGGCTCGTTGCCTACGCGGGGGAGGCCGAGCGGATGCTTGGGCACGGGCTCACGCGGATCTCCGGCGGCTCTTCGAGCGCCCTGCCCCTCGTGGCCGCCGGCGCGATGCCCGAGCGCGTCGACGAGCTCCGGGTGGGCGAGGCCATCCTGCTCGGCACGGAGACGGTCCATCGCAGGCCCCTTGCCGGCACCCGGCAGGACGCGTTCACGCTGCACGCCGAGGTGATCGAGCTCAAGCGCAAGCCCTCGGTGCCGATTGGCGAGCGCGCCGAGGACGCCTTCGGCGCGAGGCCCGCGTTCGAGGACAGAGGGCTCGTCGATCACGCCATCGTCAACGTGGGGCGGGCGGACGTCGATCTGGAGAGCCTGCAACCCGCCGACCCGCGGCTCTCGATCCTCGGCGCCTCGAGCGACCACCTGATCCTCGACGCGTCCGGAGCCCGCGGCGACTTGCGCCTCGGTGACCGGGTCGCCTTCTCCCTCGGCTACGGCTCGCTCCTGGCAGCCATGACCTCGCCCTACGTGGATGCGCGTTTCGTCTCCTGCGGAGCGGGTGCGGTGTCGGGGTCGTGAGCGGAGATCTCTCGGAGAGTCCGAGCGAGCCTTGGCTTCGCTCCACTATCCGGCGCGAGGGCGTACCATCCCACCGATGTCAGAATCTCCGCGCCATCTCAGCCGTGCCCTCGTCCACCTGGGGCGACTGACCCGCAACCTGCGG
>CAJIAT010000242.1_pt1 | contig 18533 bp, 17 predicted proteins | sample 9199161 | NCBI WGS metagenome assembly CAJIAT01 (sample SAMEA7708281, study PRJEB35096) | sediment metagenome | biome: marine neritic benthic zone biome [ENVO:01000025]; feature: sediment [ENVO:00002007]; material: shallow marine sediment [ENVO:03000034] sea grass bed [ENVO_01000059] ... | reverse complement strand
CGTCTCGATCCCCGCGGCCCTGCCCTTGTCGAACATCGCCTGGAGATCTTCCGCGTCGACCTCCAGCGCGATGTGCAGGTCGAAGTCGTGCTGCTCCTTGAACTCGAAGGGCCGGTCCGGGGCCTCGAAGAAGGCGAGGAAGGAGCCGTCCTCCATCCGGTAGAACGAGTGCAGCACGCGCGTCCGGCGGCCGCTCTTGGTCTCGCCGATCTCGAAGGCGTTGGCGAGCGGAAGCCCGAGGAAGTCCTCGTAGAAAGCGCGCGTCTCCTCGGAGTCCCGGCAGCGGTAGGCGTTGTGATGTAGACCCTTGAGCATCTCGCTTGACTCCCCGCCTGCGAACCGGCGTCAGGATACCTCGAATGGGGTCGGCGCTGCCGGTCCCGCGGGCGCCGCGACCGCCTCAGGCGCGTGCGAACCAGCCGCGGGTACGGTTGGCGAAGGCGACCAGCGAGAGCATCACCGGGACCTCGACGAGGACGCCGACCACGGTCGCGAGCGCGGCCCCCGAATCGAGGCCGAAGACGCTGATCGCCACCGCGACCGCGAGCTCGAAGAAGTTCGAAGTGCCGATCAGCGCGCACGGTGCGGCCACCTCGAAGGGGATGCGCCAGGCGCGCGCCGCGGCGTAGGCGACGGCGAAGATGCCGTAGGACTGGATCAGCAGTGGCACCGCGATGAGGGCGATGACCACGGGCCGGTCGAGAATCACCGGTCCCTGGAAGCCGAACAGGAGAACCACGGTTGCGAGCAGACCGAGCACCGAGAAGGGCTTGATCGCGTCGGTGAAGCGCGAGACCGCGGCCTCGCCCGATAGACCGCGCGCGGCGTGCGCGACCAGCCAGCGGCGCGTCGCCGCGCCAGCGGCCAGCGGAATCACGACGTAGAGCCCGGTCGACAGGAGCAGCGTCGCCCAGGGCACGGTGATCTCGGTGACGCCGAGCAGCAGCGCCACGATGGGCGCGAAGGCGAAGATCATCACCACGTCGTTCACCGACACCTGCACCAGCGTATAGGTGGCGTCGCCCCGGGCGAGCGTCGACCACACGAACACCATCGCCGTGCACGGCGCCGCCCCGAGCAGGATCAGCCCGGCGATGTACTGCTGCGCGTCGGCGGGTGCGACCAGATCGGCGAACACGACCTCGAAGAACAGCACGCCGAGGGCGGCCATCGTGAAGGGCTTCACCAGCCAGTTGACCACCAGGGTGACGACCAGCCCCTTCGGGCGATCGCCGATGTGCCGAAGGCTCGCGAAGTCGACGTTGACCATCATGGGGTAGACCATCGCCCAGATGAGCACCGCCACGACGAGATTCACGGAGGCGTACTCGAGCGCCGCGAGCGCGGCGAAGGCCCCCGGGAACGCGCTGCCCAGCGCGATCCCGGCGCCGATGCACAGGGCGATCCAGACCGAGAGCCATTTCTCGAAGAAGCCGATGCCGGCCCCGGCCGGGGCCCGCTCCGTGATGGTGTGCTCGCTCATCTGTCGCTCTGGAGTCCCGTGACCGGCGCCGGCACGCGCCGCCGCCCCGTCGGCGGCGCGTCAGTATGCAGGAAGGGGAGGCCGGACGCCGGTGCGCGGCCGGCCGGTGTCTCGGGCCGGGGGCCGCCTCGGGCGCCGCGCCGATGGCGTCGAGCCGCGCCTGGAGCGAGCTTCTCGTCGTCCGACATCTCTCCAGTCCCCCAGCGCTCGACAGGTCGGCCCGCGCTGCGCCCCGGCGGGTGCATCCACGCCGAGCACGAAACGCCTATGCGATTCTCGTACACGGCGGATGTGACGCTGGCGCGGCGCCCCGGGCTCTCCTTGCCGGGCGGGTGTGTAGAATCCGCTTCCTCCAAGCACCGCAAGGCGCGAGGACCGATGCCCCAGCACACCACCCGCGTCCGACCCGGCGCCGCGCTCCTCGCCGTGGTCGTGGCGCTCGCGGGCTGCGACGCCGATCCGCCCGCCGCCCCGGAGCTCCCCGAGAACCGTTTCCAGCGCCAGATGGAGAAGCCCGACTGGCTTGACGACGTCGATGCCCCGCGCGTCGCGACGGCCGACGAGGTCAGCGCGCTGTGGCGCTCCAAGAAGCGCTGCTGCATCGCCGAGCGCAAGCTCAGAGCGAACAACCGCGAGTTCTACAAAGCCTGCTACCTGGCGATCGGGGAGCACTTCGACGACGAGGAGCTGGTCGTGAAGTGCCTGTGGCTGATGACGTCGGGGGCCGAGGGCGACCAGCGCCGGCAGATCCGCCAGTACCTCGTCGACCATCACTTCGAGTACCGCGGCCGGACCGACAACTGCGCGAACTGCGCCCCCGCCGACACGGTCGCGCGGGTCTCGCGCTCGCTCGCCCTCGACCGCCTCGCCGCGGGTCGGGCGCAAGAGGCGAGCGCCGTCATCGAGCGCGTCCTCGACGAGCGCCTCGACGAGACCAGCCCGTGGGTGCAGGTGGAGCTCTACGAGTCTCTCGCCCGCGCCTACCTCGAGCTCGAGGCCACCGAGGCGCGCGCCGCGCGACTGCAGACGGCCTACGAGCGCCTCCGCGCGATGGCGGCGACGGACGAGCCCGTCGCCCGGCGCATGGACCGCTTCGAGGCCGCCTATCGCGAGGCCTCCGAGCGCGCGGGCCAGACCGACCTGTCCAACTGAGCGCAGTCGGGTCGACGTCGAGTCCCGCGCCGGCGAGCTTGCCCGATCGCAGCGCGTCGATCAGGGTGTCCTGGTGGAGAGCTTGCGGGTGACGAGGATGGTCGGGCGGTCGGTCATGGGCGCTGCGTTCCGGTGGGCTGTCGGGTGCGGCTGCCGACGCTCAGCGGCGCCCGCGTATCGCCTTGAAGCGGCGCGTCTGCTCGGTGAGCGCGGTCTCGGTCGGCAGCCGTTCCATCGAGGACGCGCCGTAGAAGCCGTGGCAGTGCTCGGTGTTGGCGAGCACGTACTGGGCGTCCTCGGGCTGCGCGACCGGCCCGCCGTGCACGAGCACGAGGACCTCGGGGTTGACGCGCAGCGCAGCCTCGGCCCAGGCGTCGACCTTCGCGGGGCAGTCCTCGAGGGTCAGCGCGGTCTCGGCGCCGATCGAGCCGCCGGTGGTCAGCCCGAGGTGGCACACGACGATGTCGGCACCGGCCTCGGCCATTGCAGTCGCCTCGTCCTCGTCGAAGACGTAGGGCGTCGTCAGCATGTCCTTGCCGTGCGCCATCGCGATCATGTCGACCTCGAGCCCGTAGGACATCCCCGTCTCCTCGAGATTGGCGCGCAGCACGCCGTCCGTGAGCCCGACCGTCGGGAAGTTCTGCACGCCGGAGAAGCCGGCGGCGCGCAGCTCGTCGAGGAATCGATCGAACAGGCAGAAGGGATCGGTGCCGTTGACACCGGCGAGCACCGGCGTCGCCTTCGTCACCGGCAGCACCTCGCGCGCCATCTCCATCACGATCTCGTTGGCGTTGCCATAGGCGAGCAGCCCCGCGAGCGAGCCGCGGCCCGCCATGCGGTAGCGGCCGGAGTTGTAGATGACGATGAGGTCGATCCCCCCGGCCTCCTCGCACTTCGCGCTGAGGCCGGTGCCTGCACCACCGCCGACGATCGGCTCACCGCGTGCCTTCATCGCACGGAACCGTTCCAGCAGGGCACTGCGTTCGAATCTCGGCATCACGACCTCCCGGCGCGTCCTTCGGCGCCCGGGCGCGGTGCGGCGCCACGCTCCGGGGGCACCAGTGTAGTGCCCGCGTCGCTCGCGTGCGTCCGAGCCCTGCGCGGCGACCCCGGGACGGGCGACCCGGCGCACGAGTCCGCCGCCGCGGGCGAGGTGCTACGCTCGCAGGCCGCGCCGGCGCGCAGCGGGAGCCACCGCGTTGCCCACGGTTCGCGCCATCCATGCTCGAGCAGCGTCGACGCTCCGCAGCGTCGCGCTGCTCCTCGCCGCGGCCGCGGCGTCGGACACCCTCGCCCGGGACGGCGCCGGTGAGTCGCTCGTGCGGGTCACCTGTCGCGGGGTCCACGAGCTGGTGACCGCGGTCGCCACGGTCGAATGCAGCGAGGCGGGTGTGCTCTCCGGTCCGGCCGGCCTCGTCGTGCCCCACGGCACGCGTGCCCGGGCCGCCCTCGGGCGCGGCCGGCTCGAGGTGGAGGCGAGCGGCGGCTCGATCCGCGGCTCCGGGAGCGCGCCGCGCGAGGCGAGCGCGCTGCTGCGCACCCGGATCCGGTTCTTCGAACAGGAACGGGGAGAGCCCGGCGGCCACGAGGTGCGCATCGCGCTGCAGGTGCGCTACGCGTTCACCGGCTACGGGGCCGCGGGGCTCGAGGCGCGGCTGCGCACCTCGACGGGTGCGATGCCCAGCGAGGGCGCTCGGATCCGAGTCCGGCTCGAGCACCGGGGATTCACCGGCGTGCGGCTCCAGACCGTCGAGCAGCGTGGCCGGGTTGCCGGCCCGGCGGGCGGCGCCTACCCGAGCGGTGCGGCGCTCACCGTCCTCAGCGTGGCGACGCTACCCGAGGGCGAGTCGAGCCTGGTGCTGCGCGGCGACCTCACCGCGCACTCACTCGGCAACCTCGGCTCCCTCGAGCCGGTGAGCTCGGCCACCGTCAGGGCATCCGCGTCGGTCGTGCTCGAGGTGCCCTGCGGGATGCGGGCCGTCGCGGATGACGGCCGTCCCCTCGTTCGCACGCGGGAGCGGTCCGCGAGCGCCGATCGAGGAGAGCCCGCCGGGGCACCGTGCCGGACGGCGCTTCGCCTCGTCGGGGACGCTCGATAGCGCGCATCGTCCGGGAGGCGGTGATCGTCTGGCGGGCTCGCCCCGGCGTGACGGTCCCGGCGCGGGCCAGGGGCTGCTCGCCACGTCGGCGAGCGCGCGGCCTCGACGGCTCCTCGAGTGAGCCGGCGGTGGACTGGACCGTTCGATCGGCCTACCGTCGCAGCTCCCGCGCGTGCGGCGAGGAGAGGTGAGGTGAGCGAGGGGCCCGTGCGCGGAGCGCTACCGGGGCGCGCCGACGCGGTCGTCGTCGGGGGCGGGATCATCGGCTGCGCGAGCGCGCTCGCCCTCGCCGAGCGTGGCCTCGCGGTGGTGCTCCTCGAGCGCGAGCGGCTCGCCGCGGGCACCACGGGTCGCTCCTTCGCCTGGGTCAACGGCACCTCGAAGACCGCGAGCGAGCCCTATCACCGGCTCAACGCGGCCGGCGCGCGAGCCTGGCGCGCGCTCGCGACCGAGATGGGCGAGCGCACCCTCGGCCTCGAGCCGGTGGGGATGATCTGGTGGTCGGCGCCGGACGATGCGGCGCGCACGACCGAGATGCGCGAGCGCTACGAGCGGCTGCGCGCCTTCGGCTATCCGGCCGCCTGGGTCGAGCGCGACGAGCTCGATGCGCTCGAGCCGCACGTCGCCTTCGAGGCGGGTGCTGCCGGGATCCTCGCCCACGCCGACGCGTGCGTCGATGCGCCGCGCGCGGTGCGGGCGCTGGCCGCGCGGCTGCGCGCGGCCAGCGGGCGCGTGATCGAGCGCTGCGAGGCGCAGGGCCTCGACGTCGACGACGCCGGTGCGGTGCGCGCGGTCGAGACCAGCGCCGGGCGCATCGCCACGGGCGAGGTGGTCATCGCGTGCGGCGTGCACACGCCCGGCGTCCTCGCGCGCCTGCTCGACTTCGAGGCCTTCGAGAGCCGCTTTCCGCTCAATCCGTCGCCGGGGCTCCTCGTGCGCACGCCGGGGGGCAGTCCCCGCCGGCTCGTCCGGCACGTGCTCTACACGTCCGGCGCCGCGGATCTGCACCTGCACGAGACCCGCGACGGGGGGCTGCTGCTCGGCGCCGACGATACCGATGGAATGGTCGCCGAGGCCGACGACGCCGCGACCGTCGAGGAGGCGACGCGGCGGCTGCTCAGGCGCGCCGGCGCGCTCATCCCGGCCTTCGAGGGCGAGGCGCTGCTCGCGCGCTCCCGGGCACGCATCGGGGTGCGGCCGGTGCCGGCCGACGGACAGACCATCGTCGGCCCGGTGCCCGGCGCCGAGGGCCTGCGCGTCGTCGCGACGCACAGCGGGATCACCCTCGGACCGCTGCTCGGCCGGCTCGTGGCCGAGGCGGTCGATACCGGTGAGACGCCCGCGATGCTCGCGCCGTTCGGCCTCGATCGCTTCCAGGGATTCACCGCCTGAGATCGGCGCCTCGGATCGTCGTCTGAGATCGCTCGTCGGAGATCGGCCCCTGAGATGGCCGGCTCAGCCGGTCGGCTGAGATGGCCGTCCGAGATCGCAGCCCGAGATCATCGCGAGATCGAGCCGCCTCGGTCACGGGCGCCGCGGCACAGCCGCCACAGCGTCTCCGGGGTGACCGGCATGTCGAGGTGCTGCACGCCGAGCGGGGAGAGCGCGTCGACGAGCGCGTGCATCACCGCTGCCGGCGCGGCGGTGCAGCCGGACTCGCCGACGCCCTTGACGCCGAGGGCGTTGGTGAGCGCGGGCACCGGCTCGTGGGCGAATTCGAGGTGGGGCAGGTCGGTCGCGCGCGGCAGGCCGTAGTCCATGAAGGTGCCGGTGAGGAGCTGGCCGGTCTCGGCCTCGTAGACGCAGCGCTCGTGCAGCGCCTGGCCGAGGCCCTGGGCGATGCCGCCGTGCACCTGCCCCTCGAGGAGGTTCGGATTGATGGCGACGCCGTGATCGTTCACCGCGGCGTAGGCGACGAGAGCGAAGGCGCCGGTCTCCGGATCCACCTCCACCTCGCAGGCGTGGCAGCCACAGGGGTAGTTGTACTCGCGGGCGAGGTAGTGGGACGTCGCCTCGAGCCCGGGCTCGGTGTCCTCGGGCAGGGACGCGCCGTCGAAGGAGGCGGCGGCGATCTCGGCGAGCGAGAGCGCGCGGTCCGTCCCCGCGATGCGCAGCATGCCTTCCGCGTGCTCGATGTCCGCCTCGCTCGCCTCGAGCAGGTGTGCGGCGATCGCGCGCGCTTTGTCGACGATGCGCCGGCTCGCGCGCACGATCCCGGCGCCGGCGACCGTCGCGGTGCGCGAGCCGCCGGTGCCGCGCCCGGGCCCGACCACGTCGCTGTCGCCCTGGCGAACGCGCACCGCGTCGACGGGCACGCCGAGGGTGGTGGCGGCGACCTGGGCGAAGGTCGTGGCGTGCCCCTGGCCGTTCTCCTGGCCGGTGAGCGTCACCGTGACCCGGCCCGAGGCGTCGAAGATCATCGTCACGCGGTTGTCGAGATAGCCGTCCGGCTCCTGGAACATGGCGAGGCCGAAGCCGCGCAGGCGCCCGCGGGCGCGCGCTGAATCGCGGCGCGCCTCGAAGCCCGCGCGATCGGCGAGCACGAGCACCCGGTCCATGTTGTGGGCGAAGCGCCCGCTGTCGAAGACGAGCCCGGTTCCGGTGTCGTAGGGCATCGCCTCGGGCGCGACCGCGTTGCGCCGGCGGACCTCGATCGGATCGAGCCCCGCCTCGCGCGCGGCGGCGTCGACGAGTCGCTCGACGAGGTAGTTGTACTCGGGCTTGCCGGCGCCGCGGTAGGCGCCCACGGGCACCGTGTTGCTGACCGCCACGCGCACCCGTGCGCGCCAGGCGCCGATGGCGTAGACGCCCGTCGCGCAGCGCGAGCCCCCGGTGGTCGGGATGGTGAGCGCCGAGGCGCAAGGGTAGGCGCCGGCGTTCGACACGGTGTCGTAGTCGACGGCGAGGATCCGGCCATCGCCGTCGAGGGCGATCGCCGCCTCCGTGACGTGGTCGCGCCCCTGCCAGTCGCTGAGGAAGGCGTCGGCGCGCTCGCAGCGCCACTTCACCGGGCGCGCGACGGCCCGGGCCGCGAGCGCCAGGGCCCCGTGCTCGGGGTAGACGGGGATCTTCGCGCCGAAGGCGCCGCCGACGCGCGGGGTGACCACGCGCACGTCGGCGGGGGGAACGCCGAGCGCCGCGGCGAGGCCGTCGCGCAGCTCGTTCACGCCCTGCGACCCCGTGTGGACCGTATAGCGCGCTGCGCCGGGGTCGTAGCTCGCGAGCGCGCCGCGCGGCTCGAGCGGTGCGACCACGACGCGGTTGTTCACGATCGTGCGCCGCGTGACGTGAGCGGCGCCGGCGAAGGCGCGCTCGACGGCCTGCCCGTCGCCGCCCTCCCAGTCGAGCGCGAGATTGCCTTCGAGGGCGTCGAACAGCGCCGGCGCGCCTGGTGCGAGCGCCGTGCGTGCGTCGACCACGGCGTCGACAGGGTCGTAGTCCACGACCACGCGCTCGGCGCCCTCGCGCGCCGCATCCTCGCTCTCGGCGATCACCACCGCGACGCACTCGCCGACGTGTCGTACGCGGTCGGCGGCGAGCAGGGGCCGCGGCGGCAGCATGGGGGTCGACCCGTCCCGATTGCGCTGCACCGGGCGCGCGCCGATCGCGCCGGGGCCATCGCCGGGGAGGTCCGCGGCGAGGAGCACGGCGACGACGCCGGGCGTCGCCCGCGCCTCGCTCGCGTCGATGGCGACGATGTGCGCGTGGCCGTGCGGCGAGCGCACGAACCAGGCGTGAGTCTGGCCCGGAAGGGCGAGGTCGTCGGTGAAGCGCGTGACGCCGCCGAGCAGCCCGGCGTCCTCCGTTCGCGCGAGACGTTGGCCGATCATCGCTATGGGGTCCACGGCTCCGGGGCGCGAAGGTTAGCCCGGATGTCTCGCCGATTCACGGGATGATGACGCGTAGCAAGGACGGCGACAGCAGCGTCGCGGTATGCTCAGCGGCGACCGGACACGCCAGCGAGGCGACCGTGATGGACACGAGGAAGGGACGGGTCACGCGGATGGAGCCTGGCGGGGTTCGCCGCACGGTCGTCTACGAGTTCGCACGGGGGAGCCGGGCCCCGGGCATTGTCGCGACGGTCATCGGGCTCACCTGTCTCGGCGGCCTGGCCCTGCTCGGCATCCTCACGGCAGTCGTGGTGTTCTGGATCGCGCTCGGCGTGGTCGCAGCCGGCGTCGTGCTCGCGATCTTGCGCGCCCTCCTCGGCGCAGGGGACCGGGAATCCCGCTGAGACCCCGTCAACCCTCGGAACGTGCGGCCTGCTCCATCGGCAGCAGGGCGCTATAGGTGAACGAGTGGACCGGCGTCGGCACCGAGACCCGCGCCCCGTGGCGCACGATGGCGCCGTTCCAGGCCTCGAGCTCCGAGGGACGCCCCGTCACGATGTCGCGCGTCATCGACGCGGTGGCGCCGTGCGGGAGCGCGTCGTAGAAGCGCCAGAGCTCCTCCTTGAATGCCGCGCCGACGTCGTGCCCGAGCGCGACGCCGACGGCCAGGCCCTCGTCGATCGACCGGTCGATGAGCTCGCGGGTGCCCTCGAGCGCCCGCAGCACGCCGATCGGGCTCCGCGACAGCGCGGCGAGCCCCGCCCAGGACGAGACCATCATGAGCTTGCGCCACAGCGCCGAGCGCACGTCCCCGGTCGCGACCGCCTCGACGCCCGCGCTCTCGAAGGCCGCGCGTAGCGTTTCCACCCGCTCCGAGAGCCCGCCGCCGAGCTCGCCGATCTCGAGATAGGCGCCGTCGCTGAAGTGGCGGACCGTCCCCGGCGCCTCGATCATGCTGAATATCTTCGACAGTCCGCCGAGGACGCGCCCTGCGCCCAGCACCTGCGCGAGCTGGTCCGGTGCGTCGACGCCGTTCAGGAACGGCACGACCACGCTCGAGGCGCCGAGCAGCGGCCCCACGGCCCGGGCGACGTCGGGGATCTGCCAGGTCTTGACCGCGACCAGGACCGCGTCGACCTCGCCGACCTCGCCAGGGTCGTCGGTCGCGGCGCAGCGCTCGAGGTGGACGTCGCCGAGTGGGCTGAGCACCCGCAGGCCGTCGCTGCGGATCGCCTCGAGGTGCGCTCCTCGGGCGATGAACGCGACGTCGTGCCCGGCCGCGGCGAGACGCGCACCGTAGTACGCGCCGAGCCCGCCGGCGCCGTAGATCGCGAAGCGCATGGTGCTCCTCGGTGACCGCCCGGGCGGCAAGGGTCACACGTCCTCGGCGCCGGCTCCAGGCCCGCGGTTCCAGGCCCGCGGTTCCGGGCCGGCTCAGTCGGCGGGCGCGAGCCGCACGATCGCGCCGTTGCGCGCGTCGGTGAGCAGGTAGAGCAGCCCGTCGGGGCCGTCGCGCACGTCGCGGATGCGTCCGAGCCGGCCCTCGAGGATCCGCTCCTGGTGCACGACCCGGTCGCCCTCGATCTCCATGCGCACCACGAGCTCGTACTTCAGCGCACCGGCGAACAGGTTTCCGCGCCAGCCGGGGAAGCGGTCCCCGCTGTAGAAGTCGAGGCCGGAGGGGGCGATCGAAGGCGTCCACTGGACCACCGGCTGCACCATCCCGGGCCTGGACTCGCCCTCGCCGATGCGCGTGCCGATGCCATAGTTGCGTCCGTAGGTGATCACTGGCCAGCCGTAGTTGGCGCCGGCCTCGAGCACGTTCACCTCGTCCCCGCCCTGGGGGCCGTGCTCGGTCGCCCAGATCCGCCCGCTGCCGGGCTCGACCGCGAGTCCCTGCACGTTGCGATTGCCGTAGGTGAAGATCTCCGGGCGCGCACCGGTGCGCACGAAGGGATTGTCCTCGGGCACGGAGCCGTCGTCCGCGAGTCGAATCGTCGAGCCGGCGTGGTCGTCGAGGTCCTGCGCGCGAGCCCGCCCGCCGCGGTCGCCGAGGGTCACGATCAGGTGGCCGTCGGGCGCGAATCGCAGCCTCGAGCCGAAGTGCCGGCCGCCCCCGGACTTCGGCTCGGCGCGGAACAGGATCTCGACGTCCTCGAGGGCGTGGCCGCGAAGACGCCCTCGCGCCACCTCGGTGCCCATCAGGCCGTCGCGATGACCGGAGTACGAGAGGTAGACCCAGCCGTTGTCGGCGAAGCGCGGGTGCAGGGCGACGTCGAGGAGCCCGCCCTGGCCCCGCGCCTCCACCGCGGGCACGCCCTCGATCGGTCGCGGGTCGAGACGACCCCCGGCGTCGACGAGGCGCAGCCTGCCGGGGCGCTCGGTCACGAGCATCCGGCCGTCGGGCGCGAAGGCGAGTCCCCAGGGATGGCGCAGGCCGTCGACCACCACCTCGATGCGCACCGCGTGGCGCTCCGTGCGCACGACCTCGCTCCCAGCGGCTCCGTGCGCGAGCAGTGCGGCCGCGAGCGCCACGATCGCTCGTGTCCTCATGTCCTCGGACCTCCGACGTGCGCCGCCGGCCGGCGCGTCCCTGACGGTACCACTGCGAGACCGGTCCGGAAGCCCGGATATTGCACCAGCTCTCGACGCCCTCGCGGCGAGAGCTCCGCCAGCTCCAGACCGGCATCGAGTCGAGCGCCGACAGCCTGATATCCGGCGTCGGCGGCTTCCTCTCCGACCCCGTCGGGGGCGTGCAGGGCACCGTCTCCGGGGTCAACAAGCTGTTCGGCCGCGCCAACGCGTCGCTGCAGGGCGAGGAGGGTCAGGACGATCTGCTCGGCTACGACAAGGCCAAGCGCGCGGTCGCGACCCGTTTCGGCGTCGACGTCTACAGCTCGAACCCCCTGCTGCAGGCCGAGCTCGACCGCCTCGCGCAGGCGCGGGGCACCGGCTCGCTGGCGCTCACCGGCGCCATGGCGCCGGTCGGGGGCGCGGCGGGTATCGCGCTCGGGGCGACGAGCGCGACGGTCAAGCTCAACGAGATGATGCGCGACCACAGCGTCGCCGACCTCAAGAAGATCAACGCCGAGCGCCTCGCGGCGATGGGCGTCGGCCAGGATGTCATCGACCTCTTCCTCGACTCGCCGGAGCTCTCGCCGCGCCACCAGACGGCCATCGTCAAGGCGCTCGAGCGGATGGACGGTGCCGAGGGCCGTGCGCTCGTGGTCAAGCAGGCGGTGCTCACCTCGAGCGAGGACGTGGCGCTGTTCCGCGTCCGGCAGCTCGCGATGTACCTCGTGCACAGCGAGCGCACGGCGCGGGTCGAGCGGTTCGTGCCCGCGGAGAAGTACGTGGTCGCCGCGCTCGACGCGAACGGGGATCTGATCACGGCGATGCCCGTCGATCACCTCGCCTGGACCCGTGACGTCGCGGCCATCGCGAAGGCCAGCCGGAGCGACCTCGACGTGCAGGCGCGGTCCCGCCAGCTCGTGCTCACCGGCACCATCTCGCCGCTGGCGCGGAGCTCGATGGAGGCGATCGGCTGGACGGTGGCCGAGCAGTTCGATCTCGGCGGTCTCTGAACGGATGGACGGGGATTCGGCGTCTCGATGGGCCGGGCGCCGTGCCCGTGAACCCGGCGCGCATCGCGCTGTCGAAGCGGGGCACGGGGTCCGATGGGACTTTGTCGATAGCCAGAGGAGACATCCGATGACCCTTCGCACCCTCGCCGCCGCCGGGCTCGCCCTCGCCGCGGTCGCCACCAGCGCGGAGCCGCAGCGCTTCGCGACCGAGGAGCAACGGGTGAGGCTCGTCGAGCTCTACACCTCCGAGGGCTGCAGCAGCTGCCCGCCCGCGGACGAGTGGATGAGCAGGCGCGTCGACGACCAGCGCCTCTGGCGCGAGATCGTCCCCGTCGCCTTCCACGTCGACTACTGGGACTACATCGGTTGGCCCGATCGATTCGCGTCGCCGATCTACTCGAAACGCCAGCGCGAGCACGCCAGGCTGGGGCGCGTGCGCTCGGTGTACACGCCGGGCTTCGTGGTCGGTGGCAAGGAGTGGCGCGGGTTCTTCCGGCGGGCCGCCCTGCCGCGGGGGAAGGGCGAGCCGGTCGGCTCGCTCGCGATCGAGCTCGAGGGCTCTCGCGCGAGCGCGCGCTTCGCGACGCCGGCGGCGCTCGGAGCTCTCGAGCTGCACGTCGCGCTCCTCGGCTTCGGTCTCACCACCGAGGTCGGTGCGGGAGAGAACACCGGGCGCACCCTCGAGCACGACTTCGTCGTTCTCGCCTACGGGCGCGCCTACCTCGACCCGGGTGCCGAGGGCTACGTGGGCAGCGTCGAGATCCCGCCGGCGCGGGCGGCGAGCGAGCGCCAGGCGATCGCGGCCTGGGTCACGCCGGTCGACGACACGTTGCCGATCCAGGCCGTCGGAGGCTGGCTCGAGCCGCGCTGAGGCCGGGCTCTCCAGGCGCCGCCTCCGCGCGAGCGGGGGTGGTGGCCCATCGTCGCCGGCCACGCAACGCTCACGGGTCGCCATCATGGGGCTCGCGATCATGGTTCGAGCGCAATCCTGTAGTAGATCGCCTGGCGCGGCGGCGGGCCGTCTGGATAGGCGTCGTCGATGCGAAAGAGCTCGCGCGCGCCGAGAGAGACGTTGAGGCGCCACATCGCGTCGGCCAGGCCCACCCGGTTGCGCCCGCTCACGCAGCGGTAGCCGAGGCCTCGCGCGGTCTCGAGCTGCGCGCGCTTGAGTGCGCGGGCGATACCACGTCGGCGGTGCTCCCTCGTTACGGTCAGGTCGGCGGCGTAGAGGGTCACGCTCCGGCCGAGGGTGTCGTCACGCTCGACGCCCGGCACACGGGTGAAGCGCTCGAGCGGCGCGCCGAGGATGAAGCCCGCGACCTCGTCGCCCACGGTCGCGAGATGGCACGCGCCCTTGGGCTCCCGGGCGAGCTCGGCGAGGGTCTCGAGCGCGTCGCGCCGCGACGGCTCGTAGCTCGCGCCCTCGATCCGCTCGATCTCCGCCGCGCGTTCGGCGAACAGCGTCGCATCGAGCCGCGTCAAGGCGAGGTTGCGCTCAGCCACGACGGGCACCGGTCGCGACGTACAGGCCCGAGGCGACGATCACGGTGCCGCCGAGCAGCGCCAGCGTGTCCGGCGCCTCGCCGAAGAGGGCGAGGCCGATGGCGAGCGCCCAGAGCAGCCTCAGGTAGGTGAGGGGGGCGAGCATCGAGGCCTCGGCCAGGGTGAGCGCGCGCACCAGCGACAGGTGCGCGACCAGCCCGAGGGCGCCGGTGCTCGCGAGGGTGAGCACCGCAGCGGCGCTCGGTGCCTTCCACACGAAGGGCATCGCCATGGTCAGCAGCGCCGTGCCGATCCCGAAAGTATGCGCGAGGGTGGTCTGCCAGCGCTCGCTCGCGCCGATGAGACGGGTGGTGACGTTGAACAGGGCGAAGAAGGCCGCGCCGGTGAGAGCGACGAGGGCGGGCCACTGGAACACCGCCGTTCCGGGACGCACGACCAGCGCGGCCCCGGCGAGGCCGACGAGGACCGCTGCCCAGCGCACCGCCCCGACCCGCTCGCCCAGCATGGGGCCAGCGAGGGCGACGATGAACAGCGGTGACATGAAGCTGATGATGGTTGCCTCGGCGAGCGGCAGGTAGCGCAGGCTGAAGAACAGCGAGGAGAGCGACAGCACCAGGCACGCGGCGCGGGCGAGCTGGAGCCGCGGGCGCCGGGCGCGCAGGAGCGCCGCCGGCGCGATCCCCGTCGCGAGCGCGTGCACCCCGAGCGCGACGAGCGTCGCGAGAAAGTAGCCCCAGGCCACCTGCACGCCGTTGAGCTCGCGCGCCAGATGCTTGGCGATGCCGTCCACGATGGCGATGCACGACATCGACAGGGCCATCCAGGCGATGGCGCGCGCGCCGTCGCTCACGCCGCTCACGTCGCAGCCGCTGGCGCCGTGGCGAGGCGCCGGCCCAGCCCGAGGGCGGCCCCGGCGGCGAGCGCTGCGAGCAGCGCGATGCAGGTCTGATACGGGAGCCCACGGCCGAGCAGGGCGCCGAGGGCGAGGGGGCCGGCCACGATGCCGCCGTACATCACGAACTGCGCGCCGCCGGCGACCTCGGCGGTGCGTCCCTGCGGGCTGAGCTTGGCGAGCTCGAGGAAGAACAGGCCCACCCAGCCGTTGCCGCTCGCCCCGGTGAGTGCGATCACCGCGAGCACGGCGGCCGCGGGCCAGTGCGACGAGAACAGCGCGATGAGCACCAGGCCCGCTGCCATCGCCGCCGCGAGCGCGACGAGCAGCCGGCTCGCGGCCACCGCGCGGTCGGCGACGAGTCCGAGGCCGATGCGGGCGGCGACGCCGGACACGTGGAGGACCGCGAAGGTGGCGCCGGCGACGGCGGGAGCCATCGCGACGACATCCCTGAGGTAGAGGACGAGGTAGGTCGAGAGCGCGAGCTGACAGGCGGCGAGGCAGGCGCCGGTCAGCGCCACGGCGCGGATCCTCGGCTCGACCAGGACGATCCGCAGCGCGTCGGCGGTCCCCGCGACGACGCCGCGGCTCGTCGGGACCCCGGAGCCCTCGCCCGGCCCGGGCTCGCGCGCGCCGAGCCCGCCGAGCGGCGCGACGGCGACGAGCACGAGCGCCGTTGCGGGCACCACGGCGAAGGCGAGGCGCCAGTCGAAGGCGAGGAGCAGCGGCGGCAGCAGCGCGCCCGCGAGCATGCCGCCGGCTGGCGTTCCGCACTGCTTGAGCGAGAACGCGAGCGCACGCCAGCGCGGCGGGACCGTACGCGCGAGCACGTGGGACCCGGCCGGGTTCATCGGCCCGGTCGCCAGACCGATGAGCACCGCCCCGGCAAAGGCCGCCGGCGCGCCGCCCGAAATGAGCAGGGCGGCGCCCGCGCTGACGCTCGCGAGCATGAGCTGGAAGACGCGCGTCGGACCGAGGCGCGCGATCAGCACGCCGGTCGCGAGACCGGTCGTCATGGCGACGAGGTAGATGGTGGAGACCAGGAACCCCACGTGCTCGCGCGCCATGCCGAGATCGGCGGCGGCGTCCGGAGCGATCACCGGGATCCCGTAGCTGCCCATGGTGATCGTCGACTGCATCGCCAGGATGGCGACCAGGGGCAGGGCGAACGCGCTCACGCGGGTGCGGCAGATCGAGGGCCAGAACCGGTCACCGACGAATGGTACACGACGGGTGCGGCGCCACCGCTGCAAAGGCGCGGCTGCTATGCTCGCGCGTCTCACGGGCGAGGAGGAGCGGGCATGCAGGCGCTCGAGGTCAACGGGATCACCATCAACGCGCGCGTCGACGGGCCCCCGGACGGCGATCCGGTGCTGCTGTCGAACTCGCTCTCCTCGGCGCTTGGGATGTGGGATGCGCAGGCCGAGGCGCTCGTTGGCGCCGGGTATCGCGTCGTGCGCTACGACAGTCGCGGACACGGCGGCTCGGACGCGCCGGCGGGTGAGTACACGCTCGCGCAGCTCGGGTACGACGCGCTCGGGGTGCTCGACGCGCTCGGCGTGGAACGCGCGCATTTCTGCGGCCTGTCGAAGGGCGGCATGGTCGGACAGTGGCTCGGCACGCACCATGGTGATCGGCTGATCACCCTCACGCTCTGCGACACCGCCGCGCACGTGCCGCCGGCGGACATGTGGGAGCAGCGCATCGCCGGCGCGCGCGAGGGCGGCATGGGGGCGCTGGTGGACGCCACCATCGAGCGCTGGTTCACGCCAGCGGGCCGCGAGAGCCTCGCCGACGATGTCACGCGCATCCGCGAGATGATCCTCGCGACTCCTGTCGACGGCTTCTGCGGCTGCTGCGCGGCGATCCGGGACATGGATCAGCGCGCGGCGATCGGCGCGATCGCCGTGCCGACGCTCGTCGTCGTCGGCGAGCATGACCCGAGCACGACGCCGGACGCCGCGCGCTTCATCCACTCGCAGATCGCGGGCTCGGAGCTGGTGATCCTCCCGCAGGCCGCGCACCTGTCGAACGTCGAGCAGGCCGGGCCGTTCAACGCGGCGCTGCTCGGCTTCCTCGACGCGGCGCGAGGCGCCGCACGATGAGCGATCCGCATCCACCTTTCGACTTTGCGACCGGCAACACGAATCCCGACACGTTCCCGACCGAGGCGATGCTCGCCGCGGCCGAGCGTGCGATCCCGATCGTCGCCCGCGACCTCAACCGCTACCCCGGCAAGCTCGGCTACGAGCCGCTGCGCAGGCTGATGGCCGAGCGCGAGCGCGCGCGCGAGGGGGTCACCATGGACCCCGAGCGAGTGATGTTGACCAACGGATCGATGCAGGCGATCACCCTCGTCGCGGAGACGCTGTGCACCGGCGAAGACGACCTGGTCGTCCTGGAGGAGTTCAACTACGCAGGCACGATCAACTCGTTCCGGGCCCTCGGGATCGAGATGGTCGGCGTGCCCGTCGACGGGCACGGCATGCGCATCGACGCGCTCGAGGCGACGCTGGCGAGACTCGCCGAGGCCGGGCGTGCCCCCCGGTTCATCTACACGCTCGCGACCTATCAGAACCCGACGGGAACGGTGATGCCGCGCGAGCGGCGTCTCGAGCTCATCGACGTTGCCCGTCGCCACGGGTGCATCGTGTTCGAGGACAACTGCTACGGCGACGTTCACTTCGACGGCGAGAAGCCGCCGGCGCTCTACGCGCTCGACGAGGGACCGAACCAGATCTACGTCTGCTCGCTGTCGAAGATCCTCGCGCCCGGCGTTCGCCTCGGTTACCTGTTCGCCCGCCCGCCGCTGTTCGAGCGGTTCGTAGAGCGACGCCAGGATGCCGGACCGAACACGCTCGCCGCGGCGATCGCCAGCGAGCTGCTCGACGGGCGGCTCTGGGAGCACGTCGAGGCTGCCAACGACGCCCTGCGCATCAAGCGCGACGCGATGCTGGAGGCGCTCGACGAGCATCTGGGGAACCTGGCCTCCTGGTCGCGGCCGCCGGGCGGGCTGTTCATCTGGCTGCGGCTGGCAGATGATGTGGATCTCGACGAGCTCGAGGCGCGCGGCGCCGAGCGCGGACTCACCTTCGCGCAGGGCAACAGGTATCATGTCGCCGGCAGCGCCGGTCCGCACATCCGACTCGCCTTCGGCTATCCGACGGAGGCTGCGATCCGCGAGGGAATCGCGATTCTCGCGGACTGCGTGCGGGCGGCCAGCGCGGGCTGAGGGGCCCGCCAGGCGGTGGTGCGCTCGGAGGGGATGGTGCGCGGCTCGCCGCGCGGAGGAAGCCGGGTCCAGGTGATCCTGGCATCGAGACCGATGCAACGAGGGGAGGAGGCTGACCGATGCCGGAGCGCACCGTGTTCAGAGGACGCGACGGATGCTGGTACGCGGTGGAGGAGACCGCGAGCGGCGCGGGTGTGCGCATCGACATGACCTATCTCGGCAGCACCGAGGAAGTTGCGGGCGTCGAGGCGGCGGCTGACGAGGCGAACGTCGACGAGGTGCAGGACGCCGAGGCGCTCGCCCCGGCGAATTGACCCGGACCGGCGCTCTTCACCCGCGATCGACGCGCCTCGTGACGGTCGAGGCTGCGCGGTGGGTGCATCCTGCAACGTGACCGCATACGTCATCCCGCATGCGAGACCCGCAGGCGGGGCGGTGACCTAAATACCTGAGCAGAAATGCCGATCACTCCCGGGTCCCAGGGAGTTCCCTCCCCAATCTGGGGGAGGAACAGGGAGGGGTTCGATCATGGCCGAGCGGCGCGAAGGCTACACGGGTGGAGCATCTTTGCGATCACCTATCTAGCCCGCATGTTGCACCAGGCATCGCGGGGCTGGCGCAGGACAGGTGCGTCTGGGCGCCGCTGTGGAGCGCGAGCGATAGCCGTAGCTATCGCTCGCGCGAACAGCAAGCCCAGGCGTGCATGGACAAGCCAGGTCTGCGATAGGCAGCGAGCCGAGGACAGAACGTCGCCACTG
>CAJIAT010000017.1_pt1 | contig 18581 bp, 12 predicted proteins | sample 9199161 | NCBI WGS metagenome assembly CAJIAT01 (sample SAMEA7708281, study PRJEB35096) | sediment metagenome | biome: marine neritic benthic zone biome [ENVO:01000025]; feature: sediment [ENVO:00002007]; material: shallow marine sediment [ENVO:03000034] sea grass bed [ENVO_01000059] ... | reverse complement strand
GCTGTGGTGCTTCACCGCCCAGGGGCTGAGCTCCCTCAGGTAGAGCCCGCGAACGGAGACCTCGGCGTCGACGTCGAGGGTGTCGAACGAGGGGGTGATGATGCCGCGGGCAGCGACGGTGCCCGCGTTCTCCCCGCGCGCCCGGATCTCGAACTCCCCGGGGCGATCGGGGCGCGCGGTGTTGAAATCGAGGAGGACGCCGTTGACCGGCTCGGCGTAGAGGTCCACCGGCGGGCTGACGCTGTGGTCGACGTAGCCGATGCTCGCGCCGCCCTCGGTGGACAGCCGTCCGACGCGCACCCGGCTCGGGCGCAGCCCGGCCCGCCGCGGATCGAGCAGTGGAAACATGCGCCGTCCCTCGGCGTCGATCCCGACGCGCACGTCGAGATCGCTCAGGACCACCTCGCCGAGGTCGAGGTGCTCGCCGAGACCGGCGCTGGCGTCGGTGCCCCGCAGCCAGGCGACGGTGAGCTGACCGAGCCCGTGGGCGTCGACCCGCCCCGCCCGCAGCCCGTCGACCTCGAAGGCACTGGCCTCGATGAACGGCCAGCGCGGGATCCGACCGTCCTCGATACGCAGATCGAATGCCGCGAGTTCGACCTGCTCGCTCGAATCGTGGAGGTGCAGGTCATGGAACCGCATCGAGTCGAAGGAGCGGTCGGCATCGCCGCGACCGGTGACCGCGACCGATCCGACGCGCCACTCGAGGTGCCCTGCGCGCCCCCCGCTGGCTCCGACGCGGCCCGCGCCCAAGACCGGGAGCTCGCCGAGCACCCACTGGAACTGCGTGACCCGCGGCGCTTCGAATCGCGCGCTGGCCGTCGGCGGCACGTCGACCGTGACCGCCGCCATTCGAGCCTCGTCGGCGACGATGGCGCCGTAGTCGCCGACCTCGTCGAAGCGGAACGCCCGCGCCGCGAGCTGCTCCACCGCCCACTCGAGACCGTTCGGCTCGACGCCCGAGTAACGCTCGATTTCGAGCGCCTGCGCCTTGAAGGCGAGCGGCAGACCCCACTCGCCCTGCGTCGCGCGGTAGCGCGTGCCCGTGATGGTCCGGTCCCCGATGCGAAGCTCCGAGCGCTCGAGGCTCGACTCCTCCACGAGCAGCCGCGCGCCGGGGCGCCAACGCACGGCACGGGCGCTCAGGCCGTCGAGCCGCGATTCGGCGGTGGCGCTCGCGAACCGGGTGCTCGCGAATACGAGCGCGTCCGCGTCGAAGTGCTCGAGCGAGGTGGCCCCGAGCCGGTCGATGGCGAGACCCTCGAGCGTCCAGTCGTAGTCGCCGGCCCCGCTCACCGACAGCTCGTCGAGCTGTACGCGACGGGTTTCGAGCCGCGCCCCGGGCTCGAGATTGGGACCGGTGAGGCGCAGCTCACGCGCTCGCCAGCTCCCGAGCCCGCCGCCATCGATGGACAGCGCGGCCGCGTGGGCCTCCTCGGCGACGAGCCGTCCATCTGCCGAGATCGCGAGCGAGCGCGTGACGAGCGATTCGAGCGACCCGTTGCGGCCCGAGTCGGCGAAACCGAGGGTGCCGACGGAGACCTCGTCGACGGCGCTCGCCCCGGCCTCGGTCCAGCGCAGCGCGTAGGAGCGAAGGTCCTCGAGCGTCCAGGTGCCCGCATCGTCGAACTCGATCGTCGCCCGCGCGACGCGCTTCTCGCGCGCGGTTCCCGCGCCGCCGGCCCGCAGCGCGACCGACTCGGCGAGCAGCGCCTCGTGGACCATGCGATGTCCGTCGCCGACCTCCTCGAGCCGGTCGGCGGAGAGCCTGCGGGCGAGGAGGCCCTCGTCCGGGTCCACCACGAAGCCGTCGGCGACCACCCGCTCCAGCTCGGCGTCGTACGGGCCGAGGTGCAGCTCCATCCTGGGAGCCTCGAACCGTAGCGCCTCGAGGCGGCCGCCCGCAGCGAGGGTGACGCCGACGGCGCCGAGCTCCGGCAGCCGGGCGACGGGGTCCACCCCCCCAGGCCCTTCGACGGTACCGGTGCTGAGCAGGCTGCGCGCGGCGAGACGCGCCGCGTGCCACGCGCCGGCCTCGTCGCGGGTCACGCCCTCCAGGGCGAGGCCCTCGAGCACGAGGCCACGCACAGCGCCGAGCTCCGGAGACTCGATCGAGAGGGTGCCGGCGCCGACGCTGTCGAGGAGCAGGCTCGAGGCGCCGCCCTGCAAGCCGCCCCGAGCCGAGACCGTGCCGAGCTCGGCGCGCCAGGTGCCCGATGGGGGCGTGAGCACCGCCGCACGCGCCTGGAGCGCGCCCTCGAGCGCCGGCGCGGCTCCGACCAGATCGACCCCGCCGCGCCAGCCCAGGTCCTCGACGTCCAGCTGCGCGCCAGTGAGGGGCCCGGCCAGGGCGCGCACGGTCAGCCGGGCCGCCTCGAGATCGCCCCGGGCCCGGCCGACGACGAGCCCGAGCGTCGACGACCAGCCGGCGTCGAGGGAGCCGCGCCAGAGGATTCCGCTGCCGTCGATCGACGCGCCCGGAATGGCGCTCACGAGCTCGGGCACGGCCAACGTCACCTCCCCGGATGCATCGACCAGGCCCTCTTGCGGTGCGTAGCTGCCGACGATGCGCGTGCGCAGATCCGCGGCGGCGCTCCCGACGGGGCGAGCGACGCCGGCGGCGAGGAGCGCCTGCCAGCGCTCGAGCTCGAGCGCGTCGGCGTCCACTCGCGCGTCATAGCGCATGCTCTCGTCGTCGACCCGGAGCGCGAGCGCCATTCGCACTGGGGCCGCCCCGACGCGCAGCGCCAGCTGGCACTGGCCCTCCTCGCCGGCCGCGAGCTCCGCCAGGGCGCGACAGCGGGCCCACTCGAGGTGCACCTCCGTGTCCAGGACCCCGGTCAGCCAGGGAACGTGCGTGCGTCCGAGCTCGAGGTCGTCGAGCGTGGCGAGCCACGAGACGAGCGTGCCGACACCACCGCCGGGACCGGTGAGCGCGTCGACGTCGACGCGTACGCCGCGGAGCGTGAAGCGCTCGAGCTCGAGCCGTCCGGCGAGCACCTCGTCCCATGCCCAGCCGAGCTCGATCGCATCCCACGCGAGGGAAGGGAAGGCCGGGTCACCGAGGCGCGCATCGAGCAGCGTCACGCGCCCCTCGACCCACGCCACCTCGGCGCCTCCCACTTGCAGCGGCACGCCCCGGGCGGCAGCGAGGCGCTCGAGCGCCTCGGGCAGCACGTGCTTCGCCGCGACGACTAGCGCGCCGAGCAGCAGCACCAGCACGGCGACGATCACGCCGACGAGGCGGCGCAAGAGGCCGGGGCGCGACGTGCGGCGCAGGCTCGGCGATCGGGCCATGGATCTCTCGGCGGCGAGGCAGGCGGGTAATGCTACGGCCTCGAGAGCAAATGTCGACGATCGAAGGCAGGTCGGGCGTTCGCAGCGGGGCGTTCACACGGGGCGTTCGTATCGGGGCCTTCGCATCGGGGCGCTCACCTGGACCACGGTCGAACCGGGCGCGCTCGAACGGGGCGCGCTCGAACGGGGGCCTTCGAACGGGTTCGCACCGGGGCTTTGCGCCGGCGCCTCCACGGCTGTGTGCGCCAGTCGCCCCGGCCGCGCTGGTAGAATCCGCCTCTGCCCCGAGGAGGTCCGAGATGAGCGACCCGGTCAGCGTCGAAGAATCGAGCCGCGAGAGCGAGCGCCTGCACGAGATAGTCGCCCGCGCGCTCGACGAGGCGCGCGCTGCCGGCGCGACCAGCGCCGAGGCCTCCGCGTCGACGAGCACGGGCCTCGCGGTCAACGTGCGGCTCGGCGAGGTCGAGACCATCGAGCACACCCGCGACCACGGGCTCGGGATCACCGTCTACATCGGCAACCGCAAGGGCTCGGCGAGCACCACTGATTTCAGCGAGGGGGCGCTGCGCGAGACGTCGGCCGCAGCCTGCTCCATCGCGCGTCACACCGCCGAGGACGAGTGCGCGGGCCTGGCCGACGCGGCGCTCATGGCGACCGACCTGCCCGATCTCGATCTCGAGCATCCCTGGTCCATCGACGCGGAGCAGGCGATCGAGATCGCCGTGCGTGCCGAGGACACCGCCCGCGCGGTCGACCCGCGGATCACCAACTCGGAGGGCGCCGGCGTCAACGTCGGCGCTGGCGAGCAGGTCTACGGGAACAGCCACGGCTTCATCGGCGCCACCCGCGCGACCCGCCACAGCCTGAGCTGCGTCGTCATCGCCGAGGACGACGCGGGCATGCAGCGCGACTACTGGTACACGGTCTCGCGCCGGCCCCAGGATCTCGAGACGCCCGAGGCCGTCGGGCGCAAGGCCGGCGAGCGTACCGTGCGCCGCCTCGGCGCGAGCCAGCTCGACACGCGCACCGTGCCGGTCCTCTTCGCTGCGGAGATCGCGGGCGGGCTGATCGGGCATTTCGTGGGCGCGGTGCGCGGCTCGAGCCTGTACCGCGGCGCCAGCTTCCTCGTGGACTCGCTCGGTGAGCAGGTCTTCGCCGACCACGTGCGCATCCACGAGCAACCTCACCTTCCGCGCGCACTCGGCAGCGCGTGCTTCGACAACGAGGGGGTGCAGACCCGGGACCGCGACATCGTCGCGGCCGGGGTGCTCCAGGGCTACGTCCTCGGCTCCTACGCCGCGCGCAAGCTCGGCATGCAGACCACCGCCAACGCCGGAGGCGTGCACAATCTCACGGTCGATCCGAGCCCGGGCGAGGCGACCCTCGAGGATCTGCTCGCCGGGATGGACGAGGGGCTGCTGGTGACCGAGCTGATGGGCATGGGCGTCAACACCACGACCGGCGACTACTCGCGCGGCGCCTCCGGCTACTGGGTGAGTGGCGGCGAGCTCGCCTACCCGGTCGAGGAGATCACGATCGCGGCGAACCTGCGGGACATGTTCCGCGGGATCCGCGCCATCGGCGCCGACGTCGACCCGCGCGGCAACGTGCGCACGGGCTCGATTCTCGTCGATCGGATGACGGTCGCCGGCCAGTGACGGACCGGCGAACGATCTCGAGTCGCTGAATCCCGACTCGCCGAGCGAGCCGGCTACCCTCCTAGCTTCGCCGCCACCGCGTCGATGAGCGGCTGCGCAGCCGGGTTCCACACGTTCCGGCGCACGATGACGTCCATGCTGGTGGCCGCCGACCCGTAGTACACGGCGTTGCGGCCGTCGTTCGGGCTGATGACCGAGCCCTCGGCGGACAGGCCGCCGAATATGCCTTTGCTGCGGGCGAAGGTGAGCACGTCGGCCGTGGCCGCCTCGGCGCCGGCGCCGACCGGGCCCGCCGCCACGCTCATGTTGGCGCCGAGCTGGACCTTGCCGTCGACGATGTTCTCCAGACCCCGGTCGGTCATCACCATCAGGATCACCTCGGAGACCTGCCCGCCGATCTGCAGGCCGATGCTCGCCGCGCCCATGCTGAAGAACGCGGGCATGCTCCAGCGGCCCGTGACCGGGTCGCGCGCGAGGAGGACCCCGCCGCCGCCGGATCCGCCGAGGATGAAACCGGCCTTCGCGTGGAAGGGCACGATCAGCAGACCGCGCGCCTGATGCACGTTGTTGCGGAACCAGGTCATGTTCGGGTCGGCGATGAAGTCGCCGAAGACCCGGCTCGCCTTGTCGACCACCTCCTGTGCCTTGGCGATCTCGTCCGGCGCCGGCGCCTGCTCCTGGGCCCAGGTCGCAGGTGCCGCGAGCGCTGCCGCCATTACCGCCGTCGCCGCTCTTGCCGTCAGCCAGCGCCACGTGCGAACCATGCAAGGTCTCCGCGAAACGAGTGGGACAGCGATCATAGCTCGCCTGTCCAATCGATCTCACGCGCGAGCGCGCGTGGGCTTCACTCGGAGAGCATCGGACCGACCCGCCCTGGACGGCTGCGGTCGGGGAGGCGCTGCAGGGCGGAAGGATCGGTTGCGCCGGCGCTCGCGGCCGGGCCCGAGGCCGCATCGGCGGCGCGGACACGATCGACGGCGAGACGCTGCTCGCGCTCGAAGCGTTGAAGGGTGTGATAGCGACGGCCCTCGGCCTGCGCCGGCGGTATCGTCCTCAGCGTCGAGTCGAGGGCGTTCGCCTCGCGCTGCTGGCGTGCGCCGAGCGCGTCGAGCCTCATCCGCTCGAGGCGGTCGCGCGAGGCGCTCCCGGCGGTACCGCCGGACGCACGCGAGGCGCGGATCGCCTGCTGGAAGCGAAGCTGGGTCTGCTGGCGCCGAGATTCCACCCCCGCCGCATGCCCCAGATCGGCGCCGGTCGCGGCTTCGCCCGCGCCGAGCGCGAGGGCGCCGAGCAGAATCGTGGTGACGGAGCCGTTGCCGATGGCCAACGCCGGGGACCGCTGTGCGGGCTCGCCGCAAGCGTACCGCAGCGCGTCGCGCGCCGCGCGCGGCATTCAGCCGAGCTCGACGCTCGCCAGAGGGCGCGGCGGGTCGATCCAGTTGCCCTGCACGTAGTCGATTCCGAGCGCGCGGCACAGTGCAGCGGTCTCGGCGTCCTCGACGAACTCGGCGATGGTGCGCTTGCCCATGACCGACCCGATGTCGGCGATTGCGCGCACCACGGCGCGGTCGACGCGGTTCTGGAGCATGTCGCGCACGAACACCCCGTCCACCTTGAGGTAGTCCACGGGCAGGCTCTTCAGGTAGGCGAAGGAGGACAGCCCGCTGCCGAAGTCATCGAGCGCGAAACGGCACCCGAGAGCCCGGGCGGCGTGCATGAAGCGGCTCGCCGAGGCGAGATTGCCGATGGCCGCGGTCTCGGTGATCTCGAAACACACGCGCTTGGCGAGCGCCGGTCGACCGCGCAGGCGCGACTCCACGAATGCGAGGAAGTCCTCGTCGGCGAGCGAGCGCACCCCGACATTGATGGCCATGAGCTCGACCGCCTCGAGGCGTCTGGGGCTCGCCTCCAGCCACTCGAGCCCGTGCTGGACCACCCACGCGTCGAGCTGCGCGGCGAGGCCGTGACGCTGGGCAGCCGGCAGGAAGGCCCCTGGCAGCGCCTCGCCGCCGGCCGGGTCGGGCATGCGCACGAGCAGCTCGAACATCTGCGGCTCGTCCCTCACACCGCTGCTCGGGACTATCGGTTGCACCGCGACGGACAGGCCGCCGTCGTCGAGCGCCGCGCGCAGGCGCTCCGCCCACTGGGTCTCGCCGGACTGGTCGGGCCGGCGATCGCCGGCATCGAACAGATGGATACGGTTTCGCCCGGCATCCTTCGCCGCATAGCACGCGCGGTCCGCCGCGCCCAGCACCTCTTCGAGCTCGCGGAGCGCACCGTCGATGCGAACGAGACCGATGCTCGCCCGGATGGTGAAGGTCTTGTCGTCCCACTGGAAGCGGAACTCGTCGAGGGCGCGGCGCATCTGCTCCGCGACGCGCAGCGCGTGCTCGATCGAGCAGTGCTCCATGAGCACGCCGAACTCGTCGCCGCCGAGCCTGGCGAGGGTGTCGCGACGCCGCACGCACCCCTGGAGCAGCGCCCCGGCCTGGCGCAGCAGCTCGTCGCCTGCGATGTGACCGCAGGTGTCGTTGATGATCTTGAACTCGTCGAGGTCGAGGTAGCACAGCGCGTGCTCGGCGCCGGGCTCGCGCAGGGAGGCGAGCACCCGCGAGAGCCGCAGCTCGAACTCGCGGCGGTTGACCAGGCCGGTCAGCGCGTCGATGCGGGCCTGGTGCTCCAGACGAGCCGCGACGTCGCGTGCCTCGGTCACGTCCTGCAGCACGCCCATCACGTGGCCGGCCGGCCCCTGCCCGTCTCGCAGCGGAATGAAGCTCGCGGCGAGCAGCCGATCCCGCGACTCGCCGGGAACCCGCAGCTCGGCACTCGCCGCGGAGCCGGCGAAGGCGCTCGCCAGCATGCCACTCGCCTCGCCGCGGTCCGGGTCGGCGAACAGCTCGGTGAAGCGCACCGGCGGGCGCTCGAGGTCCGCGACGGGACCGAGGAGGAGGTCGCAGGCGGTGTTCGAGGCGATCACCCGCCCGTCACGGTCGAGCTCGACGATGCAGAACGGCGCGTGCTCGACGAGCGCCCGGTGGCGCGCCTCGCTCTCCTCGAGACGGCGCTCCACGGCGCGCCGCTCGGCGTCGTGCGCCATCTTCGCCGAGCCGAGGAGCAGCACCCCGCCGACGAGCGCCGTGGAGAACGCTCCGAGGAAGAACGCGACGGCCATCTCCCCGCTGACGGAGAACGAGCCGGCGAGCGCCGCCGCGGAGATGACCGTGGCGACCATGCCGCAGCCGCCGATCGCCGCCGGATAGGAACGAATCATTTGTTGCGCCACGCTCACTCTCAGCGCGCCGGGCGGACCCGGTGCGGGGGGCCTCCTCGAGAGCACGAATTCACAGCTTGAGCGGTCGCGGGCCAGGCCCGCAGTGACGGGGCTCACGATCCCGACCATGTCGCTGGGCGCGGAATCCCGGGCCCGACTCGCCCGTCGGGAACGGCGGCGATGTTACCATGCTTCGATGCAAGTGCCCTCCCAGCCGCGGCGCACGCGGCCCGCGACCGCCGTGCGGGCTCGGCACCGGCCCTCGGGAGTCAGTACCACGGCCTGGAGCGCGTGGCGAAGTTGTGACCGCGGCACGGTTTTTCCGCGACGGTTCGAAAGGCGCCGACCGCGGCGCCTTCCATCCCCGGGAGACCCCCGCCCGCTGACCGCGGGCGCGCTTCTGCTACGGCGGCTCCCACCGCGAGCCCCGGGGGGCAGCGTCCAGCAATGAGGGCAGGCCCGGCGGGGTGGGTGCTGGCCGCGCTCCTGACGGGCTCGGCTGCGGCGAACGACGGCCTGCTGGGCCCCGGAGGCTATCCGCGGATGGACTGCGGCGCTCGCCCGGCGCCGCCGGAGCGTCCCGCGGAGTTCCGCACCGAGGCGGCACTCGCCGCCTACAACGCTGCGGTGCAGCGCTACAACGACTCGATGGAGCGCTGGATCGGCTGCGTGCAGGACTACGTCGACGGCGCCGCGGCGGATATCGAGCGCATCAAGGCGCGCATGCGCGAGGCAGTGGCCGAGGCCAACCGGGAGCCCTGAGGGAGTCGCGGCGCGCCGCCGCGGTGTCTCGAAGAGCGGCGGCCCGCCGCTGCCCCGGGAACGGGAGCGGGACTACGTCTGGCACGCCACGCGCCACCCGCGTCGCCGGGCCACGATGTCCGCCCCGTCGGTGGCGGGCTGATAGGGCAGCGCCAGCTCCTCGAACGCTTCCAGCGCCTCTTCGGGGTCCTCGCCCTCGGCCAGCTCGAAGCCCTCGATGCCGCAGCGCTCCATGAACGCGATCCGATCGCGGGTGACCGCGCCGAGGGCGCGAAGCTCACCGGTGAAACCGAGGCGCTCGCGCAGCAGGCGCGCCTGGCTGAAGCCGCGTCCTTCGGCGAACGCACCGAACTCGAGGGCGATCATCTCGAGCCGGTCGAGGCATTCCGCGAGCGCGTCGACGGAGTCGTCCGGCGCGAGGCGCACGCCGCTCGGCGGCACCTCGCCGTCTGCGTGCGCGCTCAGCCAGCGCTCGAGGGAGACCGTGACCCGACGCCCGGCGGGAACGTCCTCGCCGTCAGGCACATGCAGCCAGTCGTTCTCGACGATCGCTCGCCCGCGAATCATCCGCATAGACCCACTCCTCGAGAGGGCGTTCACCAGCCCGACGCCTGCTGCGACGTCCCCTGCACGCGCCTGGCCGCGTTGTGGGGCCCCCATCGCGCAGTCACGAAGCGACACTACGCTCCTGCGCGACGTGCACCCCCACGCCTTGCCAGACGCGCCCAGGGGACGCCTCGCGACGGCGCCGAGCTGGCAAACACCCTCTGAAGGGTTCGAGCCCGACCCGCCTATAGGTATCGAGGAAACGCTCCTCGGGCTCGCGCTGCTCGAGGTAGACCTCGAGGATGCGCGCGACGGTCTCGGCGACGTCGGCACGAGGCACGGCCGCGCCGAGCCGATCGCCGAGGGCGGCGTCGTTCCCGGGCGCGCCGCCGAGGGTGAGCTGGTACCACTCCTCCCCGTGCTTGTCGACGCCGAGGATGCCGATGTGGCCGACGTGATGATGGCCGCAGGCGTTCATGCAGCCGGACATCTTCAGCTCGATCTCACCGAGGTCGTAGAGGTGATCGAGCTCGTCGAAGCGCTCGTTGATCTCCGCCGCGACGGGGATCGAGGTCGCATTGGCGAGGCTGCAGAAGTCGAGCCCTGGACAGCAGATCATGTCGGTCAGGGTCCCGATATTGGCCGTTGCGAGCCCCGCGGCGCGAAGGCCATGCCACACGGCGTGCAGGTCGCCGTCGGCGACGTCGGCGAGCACGAGGTTCTGGTCGTAGGTGGCGCGGATCTGCGCGAACGAGTACCGCTCCGCTAGGTCGGCGACGACGCGCATCTGCTCCGCGGTGACGTCGCCGGGCGGCTCGCCGGGCGCCTTGAGGGAGACGTAGGTGACGCGGTAGCCGCGCACGCGGTGCCCGCGGGTGTTGAGCCGATACCACACCGCGAACGCCGGATCGGCCGCGAGGGCTGCCTCGAGATCATGGCTCGCGGTCTCCTCGCGGTAGGGGTGCGGCGCGAAGTGGGACGCCATGCGATCGATCTCGGCGGGGTCGAGCGTCAGCGCGCTCGTGCGCAGCGCACGCCACTCTGCCTCCACGGCCTCGCGGAACGCGTCGATGCCGAGGGATTTCACCAGGACCTTGATGCGCGCCCGGTGGATGTTGTCGCGACGCCCCTCGAGGTTGTAGATGCGCAGGATCGCCTCGATGTAGGACAGCAGGTCGCGCTCGGGCAGGAACTCGCGGATCACCTTGCCGATGGCCGGCGCACGGCCCATGCCGCCGCCCACCCACACCCGGAAGCCGCGCCCGCGTTCGCCGTCCTCGAGCACCTCGAGGCCGATGTCGTGGAAGCGCAGCGCCGTGCGGTCCTCGCGCGAGCCGCTCACGGCGATCTTGAACTTGCGCGGCAGCCAGGAGAACTCGGGATGGAAGGTGGACCACTGTCGCAGGAGCTCGCAGTAGGGGCGCGGGTCGGCGATCTCGTCGCCGGCGACGCCGGCCAGCGGGTCCGCCGTGATGTTGCGAACGAGGTTCCCGCTGGTCTGGATCGCGTGCATCTGCACGCTCGCGAGGTGCTCGAGGATGTCCGGGACGTCCTCGAGCTCGGGCCAGTTGTACTGGATGTTCTGGCGGGTCGTGAAGTGGCCGTAGCCCCGGTCGTAGGTCTCCGCGACATGGGCCAGCATCCGCATCTGCGTGGCGCTCAGCAGGCCGTAGGGGATCGCCACGCGCAGCATGTGCGCGTGGCGCTGCATGTACAGCCCGTTGCGCAGGCGTAGCTGCTTGAAGTCGTCCTCGGCGATGCGCCCGTCGAGGTAACGGCGAACCTGATCGCGGAACTGGTCGACGCGGCGGTCGACGAGCTGCTGGTCGAAATCGTCGTAGCGGTACATCGGAGGCCTCGAAGCGCCGGCGCGCGCCGGCGCAGATCCACGAGGGCCCGACTATAGGAGTGCGTTTCTCGCCACGGAAAGAATAAAGCGGGATGGATTTATGCCGCGCGGTTATCAGGCACGGGCTCCGATCCGGGCTGCGCCCCGGGCCAGCCTGTCCGCCCGGCTGGGCCCGGTCCGCGCGGCCGCGCCGGCCCGCCGGCCGGCGGGCCGCCCTCGGCAGCGTCCTCAGTAGCCGCCGAGGACGTCGCGCAGGATCGCGACCATCTCGTCGATCTGCTCGCGCTCGATGACGAGCGGGGGCGCGACGATGGCCGCGTCGCCGGTCATCTTCAGGTACAGCCCCGCCGCGTGCAGGCGCTTGTGGGCGTCCATGCCGCGGGCGCCGGGGGCGGCGTCGGGCGCGAGATCGATCCCGGCCATCAGCCCGTAGCCGCGGATGTCGGCGATCACCGGCACGTCCGAGAGGGAGAACACCGCGTCGAGGAAGTGCGGCGAGAGCTCGGCGGCGCGCGCGAACAGGCCCTCGCGCTCGTAGATGTCCATCGTGGCGATGCCCGCGGCGCACGCTGCCGGGTGGCCCGAGTAGGTGTAGCCGTGGAAGAACTCGACGGCGCCGTCCGGCGCCGCGTCCATGAGAGCGTCGTAGATGTGATCGCCGACGGCCACCGCACCCATCGGCTGGTTGCCGTTGGTGAGCGCCTTGGCCATCGTCATGATGTCCGGCGTGACGCCGAAGGCCTGGGCGGCGAAGGGCGTGCCGAGGCGCCCGAAGCCGCAGATGACCTCGTCGAACACCAGCAGGATCCCGTACCGATCGCAGATCTCGCGCAGCCGTTCGAGATAGCCCCTGGGCGGCACCAGCGTCCCCGTCGAGCCGGCGATCGGCTCGACGAAGCAGGCCGCGATCGTGTCGGACCCGTAGGTCGCAACGATGCGCTCGAGATCCTCGGCGAGATCGGCGCCGTGCTCGGGCTGGCCCTTGGTGAAGCGGTTCTCCGGGAGCCAGGTGTGGCGCATGTGTGCGACCGCGGCCATGCCGACACCGAACGCCTCGCGGTTCTTCACCATGCCGCTGAGCGAGGTGCCGCCGATGTTCACGCCGTGGTAGGCGCGCTCGCGCGAGACCATGCGCATGCGCGTGCCCTCGCCGCGCGCCCGGTGGTAGGCGAGCGCCATCTTGAGCGCCGTGTCGACCGCCTCGGAGCCCGAGTTCACGAAGAACACCCGGTCGATCCCGTCGGGGGTGAGCTGGGCGACCCGCCGTGCGAGCTCGAACTGGCCCGGGTGCCCGCCCTGGAACGGCGGCCCGTAGTCGAGCTCGAGGAGCTGGTCGTGGACCGCCTTGGCGATCTCGGGGCGGCCGTGGCCAGCGGCGACGCAGAACAGGCCCGAGGATCCGTCGAGGATCCGGCGCCCGTCGTGGCTCCAGTAGTGGACACCCTCGCCCTTCACGTACAGCCGGGGATCGCGCTTGAACTCGCGATTCGACGTGAACGGCATGAAGTGGTATTCGAGAGAGTTCGCGGCGTGCTTCATCGTCTGCATCCCGGGCGACCGGCGCCCTGCGCGGGCTCGCCTCGGCGTCGCCGCGCGCCGCGCGGCGACCCTCGAGCGCACCCTGTGTCCTCGACTCGTGCCTTGAGAGAGCGTTTCGCCGGACCATAGACTCGCGCCAACGAGGCGTGTAGGGCCAGAGCCGGCCGACGGTTGAGACCAATCGATGCGCGAGCAGCTCTTCACCCTGCCGGTCGACGGCGGCGGCAGCCTGCAGAGCAGGCTGCGCGAGATGATGGTGCGGGCGATCCTCGACGGGCACATCCCGCCGGGCGAGGCGCTGCCGTCGTGCCGCGGGCTCGCGCGCCAGCTCGGCATCGCGCGCAACACCGTGGTGCTCGCCTACCAGCATCTCGTCGACGAGGGCTACCTCGAGGCCCGCGAGCGCAGCGGCTACTACGTGCGCGGGGACATCCTCGCCGGGCGGGCGCCGCCGCCGCCGGCCCCGGCCCGCGGACCGCAGCCGCGCTGGACCGAGCGGCTGCGGCTGCGCCCGAGCGGGCAGCGCAACGTGGACAAGCCGCCGGACTGGCAGCGCTACCCCTACCCGTTCCTCTACGGCCAGTTCGACGCCGCGCTGTTCCCGGTCGCCGACTGGCGAGAGTGCGCCCGCGCGGCGCTGACCACGGACGGGGTGCGGCGCTGGGCGGGCGACAGCATCGACCGCGACGACCCGCTGCTCATCGAGCAGCTGCGCACCCGAGTCCTGCCGCGCCGGGGCGTGCTCGCGGCGCCCGAGGAGATTCTGGTCACCGTCGGCGCCCAGCACGCGCTGTACCTGCTCGCTGCGCTGCTCGTCGACGGGACGACCGAGGTGGGCGTGGAGGATCCGGGCTACCCGGACGCGCGCAACATCTTCGCGCTGCACACCGAGCGGCTGCGCCCGCTCGGCGTGGACGCCGAGGGCGTGCGGGTCGGGGACCGCTTCGGCGGGTGCGATCTCGTCTACACCACGCCGAGCCACCAGTACCCGACCACGGTCACCATGTCCCGGGCGCGGCGCGAGGCCCTGCTCGAGGCAGCCGCGCGGCACGACGTGCTGCTCGTCGAGGACGACTACGAGAGCGAGTTCAACTACCTGGGCGCGCCGACGCCCGCGCTCAAGAGCCTCGACGCGACGGGACGCGTGCTCCACGTCGGCAGCCTGTCGAAGACCCTGGCACCTGGACTGCGCCTCGGCTACCTCGTCGCGCCCGCCGAGCTCGTGCGCGAGGCGCGGGCACTTCGCCGGCTGATGTTGCGCCACCCACCGGCGAACAACCAGCGCGCCGTCGCCCTGTTCCTCTCCCTCGGGCACCACGACTCGCTCGTGCGCAGGCTGAGCCACGCCTTCAAGGAGCGCTGGCAGGTGCTCGGCGCGGCACTGGACCGGCACCTGCCGACCGCCGCGCGGGCGCCGACCTTCGGCGGCACAGCGTACTGGGTTCGTGGCCCGGAGACGCTCGACGCGCGCGCCCTGGCACGGCGCGCCGCCGAGGACGGGATCCTCATCGAGGCCGGAGACGTCACCTTCCTCGCCGAGGACGCTCCGCGCAATCACTTCCGCCTCGGCTTCTCCTCCATCCCCGCTGACCGAATCGATCCCGGCGTCGAGCAGCTCGCGCGGCTGGTGCGCGAGCTGAGCGCTTGAGCGCCGGACCCGAGGACCGGGCGGCGAAGCTGGCGGCGACCGGGTCGCGCGGCGCCGGCGCCGCGGGCGTGCAGGCGAGGCTCTGGAGCCTGCTGGTCGGCATCCCCGCGATCGTCGTCGCGACGCTCTGGGGGCTCTACGCATGGAGCGTGCACGTCGACGAGCGTCTGCTCGCAGACCTGCGCGCCACCCACCGCTCGCTCGCCCCCGGCACGCCCTGGTGGACGCTGCGGGTGCCGCGCGAGGGTGAGCTGCGGATCTGCCTGTACCGGGATGGTGCCGACGCGCCCTGCCTGTGCGTCTCCGAGCCCGGCGGGGACACCGCCCGCCAATGGGAGCTCGTCGCGGCGGACCGCGAGGCGGTCGCGCGAACCCTCGACGCGGCGCGGGGCAGGGTCGCCGGCTGCGAGCGTCTTCTCGTGAGCACGCGGCGCTTCGTGCGCTATCAGCGATTCGAGGCGAGGCTCGAGCGCGGGCGCGTCGGGGAGGTCTCGGCGATCTATCCTGGCGCGCGCTGACCGGCGCCTGGCGGGTCCGCGGTCAGACCACCCGCGCTCGGCTTCCTAGCCCGGATAGCTCACCGATTCGCGCGATGATCGCACAGGACCTTGGATTCATGGCGGATTCGGCGAGCGCCGGACGTACAGGTCGTACTTCCAAGCTCGCCGAGTCCGCCGTGGATTCAAGGGACAAGCGAGCGCGTGTGAAATCGGTGAGCTATCCGGGCTAGCCCGGATGCGGCCCAGCAGGTCGGCTCCGACCCACGCCGCAGGCATGGAACCGATTGCCTCTACCACCTGCGACGGGTCCCGAGCGCGTCGACTGGACCGTCGAGCCGAACGGTGCTGGCTCAAGGCAAGGCGCCGGCGCCCGCGCTACCCTGCGCGCTGCGCCTGCGCCACGAGTCTGCGCGGGCCGCGAGGGAGTTCGTCGAGCGAGCACGCGACGCGCGGGTTCGGCTCACTGACTCCGATCCGGCAAACGGGTATCGAGGAGAAGGGCCATGCTCATCGGCGTCCCGAAGGAGATCAAGGATCACGAGTATCGGGTCGGCCTGACGCCCGACAGCGTGCGCGAGGCGGTCCACCACGGGCACGAGGTCCTGGTCGAGCGCGCGGCGGGTGCAGGGATCGGGGCACTCGACGAGGACTACGAGGCCGCCGGCGCGAGCATCGCGACGGGCCCGGCGGAGGTCTTCGAGCGCGCCGAGCTGGTGGTCAAGGTCAAGGAGCCGCAGGCGAGCGAGCGCGCGATGCTGCGCGAGGACCAGGTGCTGTTCACCTATCTGCACCTCGCGCCGGATCCGGAGCAGACCCGCGACCTCGTCGCGAGCGGTGCTGTGTGCATCGCCTACGAGACCGTCACCGCGCCGACGGGCGGGCTGCCGCTCCTCGCGCCGATGTCCGAGGTCGCCGGCCGGCTGTCGATCCAGGCCGCGGCGCACTGCCTGGAGAGGGTCCACGGCGGAAGTGGAACGCTGCTCGGCGGCGTTCCCGGCGTCGACCCCGCGCGGGTCGTCATCATCGGCGGCGGCGTGGTGGGCACGCACGCCGCGCACATCGCCATCGGCATGGGCGCGAACACCTGGATCATCGATCGCTCCCCCGACGCTCTCAAGGCGCTCTGGCGTCAGTTCGGCCGCCCGCTCGACACCGTGTACTCGACCCGCACCTCGGTCGAGCGCCACGTCCTCGAGGCCGACGTCGTGATCGGGGCGGTGCTGGTCCCGGGCGCCGCCGCCCCGAAGCTCGTCGATGCCGATCTCATCCGCCGCATGAAGCCGGGCTCGGTGGTCGTCGACGTCGCCATCGATCAGGGCGGCTGCTTCGAGACCTCTCATGCGACCACCCACTCCGACCCGACCTACATCGTCGACGACGTCGTCCACTACTGCGTCGCGAACATGCCCGGCGCGGTGCCCCGCACGTCGACCTACGCGCTCAACAACGTGACCCTGCCCTTCGTGCTCACCCTCGCCGACAAGGGCTACGGTCAGGCCCTCGCGGACGACCGCCACCTGCGCAACGGGCTGAACGTGCACAAGGGGCACGTCACCCAGCGCGAGGTCGCCCACGATCTGGGGTACCCCTACGTCGACCCCCTCGAGGCCCTGAAAGCAGGCTGAGCCGGTGAGCCGGATCGGACCCGACTGAGGCCGGAGAGACCTCAGTCCAGCCCCGCGACGGCGAGCATCTCCCGGCGATCGAGGCCGACCGACTCGCCGGCGGCGAGGATCTCTTCGACGGTGGCGTCGTCGAGGGGGATGGCGCTCGCGCGGGCAGCGCGCGCGATGCGCTCGGGCTCGCCGGCCACGAGCACCGGCTCGGCGGGATCGGCCGCCGGAGACGCCTTGGCGTGGGCGACGACGGCGTCGATCTCCGCTCGCATCCAGTCGAGATCGGCGAGCCTGGCCGGGTCGAGGACGAAGGCGAGCAGGTTGTTGACGACGCCACCGGTGCGCGGGTTGCCTTCGTGGATCGTCCCTCCACCGCCGACCGCGCCGGCGAGCAGCTCGCAGGCGAGAGCGAGGCCGTAGCCCTTGTGCTCGCCGAAGGGCGTGAGCGCGCCCCTCGGCTCGGCGAACATCGTCGCCGGATCGTTCGTCGGTCGCCCATCGGCGTCGATGAGCTTGCCCTCGGGCACCGGCACGCCCTTGTTGTAGGCGACCTTGACCTTTCCGAAGGCGATGCCGCTGGTCGCCATGTCGAGGATCACCGCAGGCGTGGTCTCGCCCCCGGGCACGGCGATGCACACGGGGTTGGTGATGAAGCGCGCGTCGGTGCCGCGGAAGGGCGCGACGATCGGATCGTGATCGACCGCGTTGACGAAGACGATCGCGACGCGGCCGGCCTCCACCGCCTGCTCGCCATAGATGCCGACGCGACCGACGTGGTGCGTGCCGCGGAGCGCCAGCACGACGATCCCGCTCTCACCGGACGCCTCGATGGCTGACGCCATCGCCTCGCTCGCCACCCGCTGGCCGAAGCCCCGGTCGCCGTCGAAGACGAGAAAGGCCCCGTCCCGGCGCACGAGGCGCGCGGGGGTGTCGGGGACGAGCGTGCCGGCGGCGAGACCGCGCACGTACAACGGGACCAGCCCGACGCCGTGGCTGTCGTGGCCCGCGAGGTTCGCGCCGACCAGGTGACGTGCGACCAGCGCCGACTCCTTCGCCGTGCCGCCGGCGCGCTCGACGATACGCGCAGCCAGCGCGCAGAGCTTCTCGGGGTGGACCTCGTGCATCGGCGCTCCTCGCGTCGCGATCAAAGCACCTTGCCCGGATTCATGATCCCCTGCGGATCGAGAGCGCGCTTGACCGCGCGCATCATGTCGAGCTCGACGCCGGAGCGATAGCGCGCGAGCTCCTCGCGCTTGTAGCGCCCCACCCCGTGCTCGGCGCTGAAGCTGCCACCGAGGCTCGCCGCCAGCTCGTACATCGCCGGGGTGACCTCGGCCTTGCGCGCAGCGAAGGCGGCCCCGTCGGCACCCGCGGCCGGGGAGAGGTTGAAGTGCACGTTGCCGTCGCCCATGTGACCGAAGGCGATGACGCGCGCGCCCGGCGCCAGCCGCGCGAGCAGTTCGCCGCCGCGCTCGAGGAGCGCGGGCACCTGCGAGACGGGCACCGAGATGTCGTGCTTGATGCTCTCGCCGGCGTGACGCTGCGCCTCGGGGATCGCCTCACGGAGTCTCCACAGGGCGCTCGCCTGGGCCCCGCTCTCGGCGATGACCGCGTCGTGGACGAGCCCCCCCTCGTAGGCATCCGCGAGCGCCTCCTCGAAGACCGGCCGGGGACCCTCGCCGGCCCCGCCCGAGGCGAGCTCGACGAGCGCGTAGTGGCCGTGGACTTCGCCGAGCGGATCGACCGTGCCGTCGATGTGCTCGAGCACGAGATCGAGGCAGGCGCGCTGGAAGTACTCGAAGGTCGACACCGAGTCGCCGCTCGCCTCGCGCACGCGTGCGAGGAGCTCGAGGGCGGCCTGCGGGCTGGAGACCGCGACCAGCGCGGTGACGGAG
>CAJIAT010000472.1_pt1 | contig 18619 bp, 16 predicted proteins | sample 9199161 | NCBI WGS metagenome assembly CAJIAT01 (sample SAMEA7708281, study PRJEB35096) | sediment metagenome | biome: marine neritic benthic zone biome [ENVO:01000025]; feature: sediment [ENVO:00002007]; material: shallow marine sediment [ENVO:03000034] sea grass bed [ENVO_01000059] ... | reverse complement strand
TCGCCGAATCCTTGAGTACATCGATACTCGTGCCGCACGCGCTTCGCCCATCGCGTCGTCTTGACTCCTTGCGCACCGCTGGCGGCAATGCGACGGCGGCGCGATGGACGGGGCGCGGTGCTCAGGAGAGCGCTGCGCAAGGAGTCAAGACGACGCGATGGGCGAAGCGCGTGCGGCACGAGTATCGATGTACTCAAGGATTCGGCGACCGCCCGCCGGTCGGTGATGACTACAGACATGCGCGACGCTGCGCGGCAGCGCACACGCGGCGAACCGGGATAGCAGACATTGCCCGTCTCGACTCGCATGTCGGATTCTGTCCGTTCTTGACCATTGCAGCCCTGAGCGATGCTGCGGCGCCGCAGATTCAGGCCGAACGGCAAACTCCGACCCTGAGCCGCCATCGATTGAGAATGAAGAAGTCCAACCGGGTTTCTGAGCTACGATGGCCAGCGGCCGGGCCAGGGCTGCGAACAAGCGAGACAAAACAGGCCCTGGTGCGGCCTTCACCGCCCCGGTTCTCACTAGTCCGCCTTCTCAACAGCCTGGGCCGCACTCTGACATGCTGTGGCGCAGTATCTCCACGCTCGCCTATGTGTCACGCGGTCGAACCATGACTTGTAGTGGTCGCAATCCGATCTGACTCTTCCCGCTTCTCAGCGGAGCGAATCGAGTACCCGCCGCGCGGCGATCACATCCACTTCTCCACCCGCTTCTTGGTCGCCAGAGAGCAACGGTGCCAGCGCCGCACGGGCCTCGCCGTGCTCGCCGGCCTCTCGCAGCGCCTCACCGAGCGTTACCGCCGCGCGCAGCTCGAGCGCCTTGCTCCCGATCTGCCGGGCCGCCTCGACGGCCGCACGTGCACCGGATATCAATGCCAAGGGCTCGGCGTCGCCCACTGCGACCCGCAGGACCGCACGGGACCTGATGAGCTCGGGACGCCACCACGCGGCGTTACCCGGCACGCCGTCGGCGCTCGCAGCGCGATCGAGCCACGCGAGCGCGTCGTCCGGCCTGCCGACGAGCTGCAAGGTCTGGGACATCACGTAGCAGAGGAATCCAAGGTGAATCCTGGCGCCCGCATCGACGTACGCCTCGATGCCGTCCGAGCACTCGCGCGGCCCCAGGTCGCGTTCGCCGAGCGCGGCGAGGGCCCATCCTCGCAGCACCTGCGTCCCTGCCCGAAGATGTGCCGGCATCGTGAGGTCGGCGTCGCTCAGCTCGACGATACGCTCCGGCTCGCGGCGCAGGAGGAACATGTAGGCGCCGAAGGCCGCAGCCACGCCAATGCTGGGCTTGTGATCGAGGCGCCGTCCGAGCGCCATCCCGGCCTGCCAGCGTGCGAGAGCCTGCGCCGGTTCACCGAGCAGCCAACCTGCGACTCCCGCGTGAGCGCCGCCGCACACCCCGGGGTCATGGCCGCCGTAGCGAAAGGCGTGGTCACGGTGCTCGTCCTCACGGTACAGCGCCACACCTCGCTCGGTGTGCTCGAATGCACGTGCGACCTCCCCGAGCGCAAGCAGGGTGGTCCATGACGCATGGTGGGCCTGCAGCCGTGCGTCGCGGCCGCCGGCGCCGCTTGCATGGGCATTGACCTCGCTGAGCAGCTCCCGCGCGGCATCGAGATCGCCGCCGACGTGCCGATTGAGCCACAGTCCCCACGTCGCGTAGAACCGCCGAGCGGGGTGGTCACCCCTGCTGCTCACGCGACGCGCTATCGAGTAGGTCTCGCGTGCCTGCGCCGACGCGAATCCGTGCAGGACCATCTGCACGGAGCCGAGTCCGAGCAACAGCTCGGCGCGGCTCGCCAGACGCTCCGCCGAGTCGGGGAGCGGGTCGAGCAGCGCGAGCCCGGCCTGAAAGCTCGCCTCGGCCTCGGCGAGGGCGTTGCTCCTCGCTGCACGAGATCCTGCCTGCAGCCGGTACGCGGCAGCGCGGTCGAGGTTGCCCGCGCTTGCGTGGTGGTGCGCGAGCAGCTCCGGCTGCTCCTGCGCTGCCGACGCCGTCCGTTCCAAAGCGAGCGCGACGCGCTCGTGCACGGTGCGCCGGCGCGAGTGGAGCAGGCTCTCGTAGGCGCTCTCGCGCACCAGGGCGTGCTTGAAGCGGAACACCGCCCCAGTCAGCTCCGCTCCCCCTCGCCGAGCGATGAGCCCTGCAGCCTCGAGGCGCTCGAGTGCCGTGGCGAGCGCATCGGGGTCTTCGCAGGCTGCGGCCAGCAGTTCGAACTCGAACTGCCTTCCGATTACGGATGCGATCTGCGCGACGTGCTTCGCGTCGCCGAGACGATCGAGCCGCGCGGTCAGCGCGTCGCGCAGCGTCGCGGGAACACCCTCGACCGGCAGACCGTCTGCCGCAGACTCGACTATCGCCGCCGACAGCTCCTCGACGAACAGCGGCACGCCGTCGGTCTTGGTGACGATCTCCTCGACCAAGTCGTCGGACAGGTGATGCTCGCGCGCGACCCCCCGGGCGAGCGCGCGGCATTCGTCCAGGGTGAGGTGATTTAGCGAGAGCGTCGTGAGGTTCGGGACGCCTCGCCACGGTGGGCTGAACTCCGGGCGGTACGTCAGCAGCGCGAGCAGCGCCGCGTCCGGGAGGCGCTCGTGCACCAGTCCGAGCAACTCGAGCGTAGTGGGGTCGCACCAATGGAGGTCCTCCGCGATCAGGAGCAGGGGGTCACGGTCCGATGCCGCCTCAAGGATCCGGACGAGCGCGTCGAGCGTCCGCCTTCGGCGGACGTCGGGCGCGAGCTCGGGCGACTCCACCCGGTCCGTCGGCGCGAGTGCGAGCAATGGCGCGAGATACGGGATGAAGTCATCGGGTGGCAGCGACAGCGCGGCGATCCACGACCCGAGTGCGGCCACTTTCGATCCGCTCGGCGCGTCCGGCACCGTGCGTACCGCGCGCTCGAGGCTCTGAGCCACCGGGAACAGGGCAACGTCGGTGTGGTACGGCGAGCAGAACAGGCCAATGACCCGATGCCGCGTGGCCCGGAGCCGCGTGCGGACCTCGTGTATGACCCGGGACTTGCCGACACCGGGCTCCGCGCAGATCTGCACCGACTGCGCGCACGCAGTTCTTGCCTGTTCCCAGCGACCGAGCACCAACTCGATCTCGCTCGACCTGCCGACCAACGGGCTGAGCGACGCGCCACCCGTCGCCTGGGACGGTGTCTGGGCCTCAGCGACGCCGGCCACGCGATACGCGGTCACCGGCGCTTCGAATCCCTTCAGCGCGAGCGACTCCTCCGGCGCGGTCTCAAACAGACCAGCGGTGAGTCTCGCCGTGGTTTCGGACACGAGCACGCTGCCGGGCTCGGCGCGGGCCTGGAGCCGGGCCGCGAGGTTCGGGGCGGAGCCGAGCGCGGCGAGTTCGTCGGATGTGCTCGTAGCGAGCACGTCGCCGACGACTGCCGGACCAGTCGCAATGCCAACACGCATCGCGAGCGGGTCACCCGCCGCAGGCGCGAGCCCGGCCACGCTCGCGACGATCTCCAGGCCGGCGCGCACGGCGCGCTCCGCGTCGTTCTCGTGCGCCTGGGGATAGCCGAAGTACGCGAGAACGCCGTCGCCCTGGTGTCGAGCGACGAAGCCGTCGTAGTGATTCGTGGCAGAGACCACGGCGGACCTGACGCGCGCGAGCAGTTCTCGGTAGTCCTCGAGATCGAGCTGCTCGCCAAGCGCAACCGACCCGACGAGGTCGCAGAACATGATCGTGAGCTGGCGGCGTTCGGCCTCCCCAGGCGAAGACCCCGCGACGTCTAACGCCTCTCGCTCGGAATTCAAGAGCGGCGCATCACGCAGAGCAGCTGCAGCGCGCAGAAGCCGCTTGCGGGGACCCATCGGAAGTCCTAGCTCCCGGAGGTCCTCATCCGTGAGGTCGGGCAGATCAGCAAGTTCTATGCGCTGAGCGAGGAAGGCCTCGGAGTATTCGACGAGGCCGTTGTGCTCGAGCCATCTCTCGATGTCCTGCATCACCGAGCCCAGGCTATCTCCCGCGCAAGCTACGGTATCCGAGTCTCGCATCGATGCCCAGACTCGACCCGGTCGACATGGCCGCTCCTGGCCGTTCTTGCTCCTCCGGCGGGTTCAAGATGTTGCGGCGCCGCAGAGCAGCTCCGAATGCCTCCCATCGACCCTGAGCGGACGAGCGGCACCTGGTCCCGAGCGGGTTTGATCTCTGTCAGCAACAAGTCCTCGAGTCGGATGGCGACCGGCAGCGCCTGATTGTTGATGTCGAACCGCCCGCCGACGGGCAGACGCACGAGGATATGAACCGCGAACCAGGTCGCGACCGCGGCCTGAAAGGTGATGCCGGCTTCGGTGGCGCGTCCCCCAGCTCGCAGCGGTGGTGCAGAGGATTCCTGCTCCATATCTCGGCCTTTGGATACACGGCGCGCAATGCGTGACCTAGCTTACACGCTGCTGCAGCCCGCTGACGACGGACGCTCCGGGGGTGGTTGCGGAGCGGCTGTACGAACGGAGGCAAGGGCGCCCGTCGCACAGGCGTCACACCTTTGGTCGACGGAAAGGTACTACCAACGAGCTAGCGCTGCGGTATCGCGCGCAGCTTTCGAGCGTATCTGGTCCGCAGTCGACCGCTTCGCTTCGGCAGGGCGATGAGCGCCTACATCGTGGTGTGGCGGCGTCAGTCTTCGTTGTCCGGGGACCCGAGCTTCGCGACCTCTTGTTGCTCTCGGTCTAAATTCCAGAGGCGATCCGGCGGCGGGAATTGCTGCCTCATTTGCTTGACCCAAGCGAACCACTCGGCGTGGTCGTAGTTGTGGTCGAGTTGCGCCGAGAGAGGATAGGCAACGTTGTAGAATATATCGTATGCGTTCGAAGTCGTTACGACGCCCATAGCAGATTTGCTCATGAGACCAGCGCTGTAGAGGTGCCAGGCGTTTCGGAAGAACCAGTACACCATCCGTCGAGCGGAATCGATCTCGTCACCCTCCTTGAATTCGTAGTCCACCGCAGCATCGAATCGGGCTTCGAATTTGCCGTGTGCGTGCTTGTCCGCATGGTCTCGCAGGACGCGAATCGCATGAGACATCTTGCGTGAGGCGTACTCATCCAAGAACGACTTCGCGAGTTGTGCATCGACCGCCTTGTGCGTCGCCGCCACGGCTCGCCATGCCGCAACCGCTGCACTCACAGTCGCAATAGCGGCGGCTGCTGCGACCCAGAAAGTCGGCTCCCACCACCATGAAACCGGGGCAAGGTAGGTAGCTATGTCTTGGACGGACTTCAGCAGTTCTTGGTCGGACATCGCGCACTCCCTTCGGCCAGGCTTAACTACCAGCCGCACCGGTCCGGCAAAGCGCTGTCAGCCATCACCTCCCAACGCTGCTGCAGGTACTCGGGCGGCACCGACCAAAAGCTATCAGGCCGAGAAAGTCAAGCGCCGTGGTAGCCGAGACGACGCTGTGGCGAGTGACACCGACGAACCGTGCGGCGTCTCGATGGCTTGCGTCCGCTCTCGCGATCGCGATCGAATCTTTGTGAACATCGAGACCAACGTAGACATTGAACTCACTCACGGTAGCCGTGTCGCCGCTAGGGTGGACGCGAAGTTGGAGGCGGCGCGCGAAGTGAGACTGAGAATTTCTCGTTCGGTCAAGTAGATCTCTAGCTATCAGCGGCGAGTGCACGCCCTGCGCACGCCGGAGACCGCTCCACCTCTAGGCAGTTCTGCGGGCGTTCAAAGGCGGCGGTAGGTCCGCTCCTGGCCGTTCTTGTCGATTCGGCCCGTGCTGCACGCTGCGGTGCAGCAGATCCAGGTCCGAACTGGCCAGCGTCAACTATTCCTTTCCCCGAAAGTTCTAATTGTCGCTGACCACCCCCGAGACCATCTACCAGGCGCTCTACGTGCAGGGGCGCGGAGCATTGCGACGGGACCTGGTCGGATACCTGCGAACGGCGGGCGCTTCCCGTTCCGAGAGCGCGAAGACAGGGACGCGGCAAGAAGTCTGTCAGCCTCGAGAGCATCATTGGCGAGCGGCCAGCGGAAGCGAAAGATCGAGCCGTTCCGGGGCACTGGGAATGGGATTCGCACCTCAGTCTGAGTATCTGCCCACACATCAGCATTCCGCTCCGACGCTGGCGTCGAAGACCGCATATGAGTGGGCTGCAGAATGCGGGGGGACACCAGCTGCCCCGGGGCTCGAGTAATTGATTCCCGTCAACGAGTCCGGAGACACGATATGGCACTCGAAGAGGCCAGTCCCGGGAAGCGCTGCGCGCTTACGGGACGGCGCGTGTCGGCGCTGATTGGAGCATTCTCGGGTCATCAAGCCAGCCACGTCGACACCGCCGGAGCCCCTCCGGGGCGGGCGAGGCAGAAGGGGCAGCGCTATGGCACCTCCAGCGATCGGCGATTCGCTCACGGTAAGCGAGGACCGCCGCGTGCAGCTGCTTGCCGAGTTGTCAGTGGCTCTACGCGATACGACGAGCGTGGACCTGCAGGGCTGGGGCAAACGCACTCGTGCCCAGCTGGGTGAATCGACACTGCGCCGTGGGCGCAATCTCGACTCTCTCATCAGTTCTGTTGCCCGCGGAGCGGCCGTCGAGACCTGGGCGGTCGTGATCGCGGCGCGCCAGGAGCGAACCCGTAGTCACCTTCGAGCACGGGGCAACGCCGCGAGCGAAGCGGCGCGGAGGGGTGCGCAGGCGCTCACTGATCTCGGTGTGCAACTTGGCACAGCTCTTCGTGAGCAGCCTCGAGATACGGGAACTCGCCTAGCAGCCGGTGTTCTGGGCTTTCTCCTGGGGTCAGGTGGGGTGGACGGGGATGGCGGGGTTCCGGATCTCGACTTCTTGGGTGGCATCGGAGCTCATCGGTCCATCTTCACGCATTCGATCATCGCGGGCATCGTCATCGAGACCGCGGTCTTGAGCCTCGTAGATCTCGCGAAGACAGTGCACATCAACCTCCCGGCCGAACATGACCCATTGTGGGACCGGCTCGTAGACGGCAGCGAGGACGTCGTCGCGTCGTTGACGGCGGGCGTCAGTGCCGGAATCGCTTATCACCTCGCGGTCGATGCCACGCTAGACGGTGCGGGCACGTACAAGGACCTGCCGCTTAGCGCGCCTCAGGAAGTGCACCAAGGCATCTTGGCGACGAATGCCGTTGCTGAAGCAGCAGGAGTCACAGTCCCACGAGCGTGCGTCGCCAAGACAGCCGATGGATCACGATTGTTCACGACTCACTCGGACGCGCGGGAATTCGCGATGCGGAACCCCGGCTGGATGCTAAGGCGCGACCCTGGAGGAGTCGGCTATCGGGTGTCACCACCAAAGACCTTGACCCGGTCCCCGAGCGATAATTAGCAGGAAGCCAACGACTCAACTGTATCAACCGACGCTCCTATGTAAAGTCCCGTCCGGCAAGCAAGGACGGACCTATGAGACAGAAAAGCCTGCGTATCTGACCCTCGAATCCTCGTGCCGATGAACTGGAACCGCATTCTCCACCTCGTTGCCTTTCCCCTGAAGGCTCTATGGTATATCGCGGTGTTCGTCCTTCTCTCCCCCTACTTACTTGTCGAATTCGTCCGCGGCACCGGAGTGGGTTGCGGCCCGCGAGACCCGGATCGTCGAAGCCGCGCAGTGGCGAGCGGTGAGGCACGTGGGCGCTCGCCGGAGATGATCGCGATCCGGTCGGCGCGCAGCATCTGGCCTTAGCATAAGAACGTTCTGATTGGAGAGGTGCACATGAATCGCTACGAGACGAAGACGGACCCGATCACCGGGGAGGTCTACCTTCCCGTATCGCTCCGGGGGCGCGCCCTGCTCACCAACTCGATGTTCAACAAGGGCACCGCGTTCACCCGGGAAGAGCGCGTTGCTCTTGGTGTCGACGGGCTGCTGCCGCCGGCGATCTGCACCATCGAACAGCAACTCGAGCGTGTCTACGAAAACTACCGGCGCCAGGCCGACGACCTCGATCGGTTCCTCTACCTCGTGGCGCTCAAGGACCGCAACGAGACGCTCTTCTACCGGTTGCTCGGCGACAATGTCGAAGAAATGACGCCGATCGTCTACACCCCGACCGTCGGGCTCGCGTGCCAGCGCTTCTCCCACATCTACCGCCGTCCGCACGGCCTCTACGTTACCCCCGATGCCGCCGGGCGGATGCGCGAAGTGCTCGGATGCGCGCCGTACGCCGACGTCTCGGTGATCGTCGCGACCGACGGGGAGGGGATCCTCGGGCTCGGCGACCTCGGTGCGGGCGGCATGGAGATCCCGATCGGGAAACTCGCCCTCTACACGCTCGCGGCGGGCCTGCACCCGAGCCGCTGCCTTCCGGTGTGCCTCGACGTCGGCACCGCCAATGCTCAGCTACGCTCCGACCCACTCTACCTCGGCACCCAGCGGCCGCGCCTCGAGGGCGAGGACTACTACGCCCTCCTTGACGAGTTCGTCGACGCGGTGGCGGAAGTCTTCCCGGGGACGCTCTTGCAGTGGGAGGACTTCGCCGGCCAGAAGGCGTGGACGGTCCTCGATCGATACGCCGACCGAATCTGCTCGTTCAACGACGACATCCAAGGTACTGGCGCCGTCGTGCTCACCGGCGTGCTCGGGGCATGCCGGGTGCTCGGGCGTGCGCTCCGGCATCATCGTGTTGTTGTGTTCGGCGCCGGCGCCGGCGGCGGCGGGGTTATTCAGATGCTACTCGCTGCGATGATGGAGGCCGGCCTCGACGAGACCGAGGCGAAGAGCCGAGTCGTCGGCCTCGACAGCCGCGGCCTAGTGCTCGCAGATCGCCCCGGACTCGATGATTTCAAGCGGGCGTTTGCAGCGGACCCGGCGCTGATCGCCGGCTGGCGCCTCGCCGATCCTGGTCACGTCACGCTGGCGGATGTCGTCGCCAACTTCCGACCGACGATCCTCATCGGCACGTCGAAGCAGCCCGGCAGTTTCACGCGGGCGGTGGTGAGCGAGATGGCGGCGCACGTCGATCGCCCGGTGATCTTCGCCCTTTCCAACCCGACGTCAAAGACCGAGGTGCCCCCGGCCGACGCGATCGCCTGGACCGAGGGGCGGGCCCTGGTCGCCACCGGAAGCCCTTTCGAGCCCGTCGAGTACGGCGGCGGGCGCCACCGCATCGGCCAGGGCAACAACGTCTTCTGCTTTCCCGGTATCGGGCTCGGGGTCATTGCCGCTCGCGCGCGTCGTGTCACGGAGCGCATGCTCCTCGGCGCGGCCCGTGCCGTCGCCGACCACGTCGAGCCGGCCGATCTCGAAGACGGCTGTGTGTACCCCGCGGTCGGTTCGATCCGCACAGTCTCGCGCGCAGTCGCGCTCGCGGTGGCGAAGACGGGCATCGAAGAGGGCGTGGCCCGCACCGACGTCGACCCGGCAGATGAGGAGGCGCTCGATGCGCTGGTCGGCACACACGTCTGGCGCCCGCAGTACGTGCCCTATCGCCCCGATGTGGCTGCGTGAGGAGCTGTCTCAGATCCACTCCCGAAGTCCGGGCTTGACTAGCTCAGCTAACGCCGTACGGGGCGGCCCCGCCCCGCGCAAGGTTGCGTCACCGGCGGACGACGGTAAGGGCGACCGGCGGCCCGGTGCCATCCCTTCCGCGACCACACCACTGGGTTCCTTATCGAGCGGCTCGACCTCTTGGGCCGGATCACAGTCTTCGTTGCGGGGTTGCGGCGCGGTCGGGAAAGCTCCCTCGTGCGTGCACATGCTCGAGACTCGGAAGCGGACGTTGCTCGCCCATCTTGGCACGACCGGAAGGGGTCGGAGTTTGCCGTTCGGCCTGAATCTGCGGCGCCGCAGCATCGCTCAGGGCTGCAATGGTCAAGAACGGCCAACTCCAGACATTCACGTCGCCGACAACCAAGTCCGCTTTGCGAGGACGACGGGGCCGAGGCAGAGTGCGGAGGTAGGCCATCAGCTTGGGAAGCTGAACACCTAGGTTGAGAAACTTCCGGAGTACACAGGGAATCCGAATGCTGATACATCACTGGGGTGAGTTCTGGTATCCAGAGGCGATGGTTCGAAGGGGGGTGGCCGAAGCAAGAATGAGATGTCGCACGTGAAGGGTAATCTTGTCAGCATGCGACCCAGACTGTGTAAAAACGAGGGTCGCGCGGATATACTGATCAAAATACCACCTCAGGTGCAGTATGTCCCGTTTCGTTGAAGGTGAGGACCGAGCTCAAAGCACGCTGTTCCCCGAGCGACTCGATGACTACATTGCCGAGGACAACCCAGTCCGAGTGGTAGAGGCGTTCGTCGACGGGCTCGACCTCAAAGCAATAGGTTTCGAACGCGTGGAGCCGCGAACGACCGGTCGCCCCGCCTATCACCCTTCGACACTGCTCAAGCTGTACATCTACGGCTACCTCAATCGCATCCAGTCGAGTCGTCGTCTGGAGCGCGAGACGCAACGCAACGTGGAGCTGATGTGGTTGCTGCGCCGACTGAGCCCCGATCACAAGACCATCGCGGATTTTCGCAAGGACAACGGCAAGGCGATCGGCAAGGTGTGCCGGGAGTTCGTGGGCGTGTGTCGCCGGCTGGAGCTGTTTACGCAGGCGCTGGTGGCGATCGACGGGAGCAAGTTCAAGGCAGTCAACAACCGGGACAACAACTTCACCGAAGCGAAGATGAAGAGGCGCCTGGAGCGGGTGGAGAAGTCGATCGCGCGTTACCTCGAAGAACTCGACAAGGCCGACCGAGCAGAGCCGGCGGTGCCCGAAGCGAAGACCACCCGCTTGAAAGAGAAGCTCGAGACGCTGAAGGGCGAGATGGTTCGGCTCAAAGCGCTCAACGAGCGCCTCCAAGAGCAGCCAGACAAGCAGCTTTCACTGACCGACGCGGACGCTCGCTCGATGGCAACGAGCGGCAAGGGTACCGGGGTAGTGGGTTATAACGTTCAAGCGGCGGTGGACGCGGACAATCACCTGATTGTGGCGCACGAAGTGACCAACGTTGGCAATGACCGTGCACAACTCACGCCGATGGCGCATCAAGTGCGCGACGCGATGGACAAAGAGGAGATGGTCGCGGTTGCCGACCGAGGCTACTTCAACGGCACGCAGCTGCTGGCGTGCGCGCAGAGCGGTGTTACCACCTATGTGCCGAAGCCTCTGACGTCCTCGAGTAGGAAGACGGGCCACTTCACCAAATGGGACTTCATGTACGAGCCCGAGCACGATCGATATCGATGTCCGGCTGGAGAGCACCTGACACGACGGTTCGAGACGGTCGAGGCAGGGTTGACCTTGCACGTCTACTTCGCGTCCGTCCCAACCTGCCGTGGCTGCTCACTGAAAGCGCGCTGCGCCAACGGGCTACACCAACGTCGAATCCGGCGCTGGGAGCACGAGGATGTCGTCGACGCCGTGCAGAGGCGACTCGACGAGGCACCTGAGATGATGCAGCTACGTCGCCAGACCGCTGAGCATCCGTTCGCCACGCTCAAGGCATGGATGGGCGCGACGCACTTCCTGACCAAGACCTTGCCCAAGGTGCGAACCGAGATGAGTCTCCACGTGCTCGCCTACAACCTCAAGCGCGTCATGAATCTCATCGGTGTGGCCGCGTTGGTGGAGGCGGTGCGGGCATAGGGCACCATTTTTCGCTGAAAACGACCGCCTACGGGCCCCTTGATGCCGATCGCAACACCATCGTCGGTTGACGCGAACACCCCGGGGCGAAGCCGCTTAGCGCGCCGAGAGCCATATACGTGCGTCGGGCAAGCCGCAATCCGCCTCTCGCTATCGTCCGAAGCGTTTTTACACAGTCTGGACCCGGAGCAGACCTTCGTGTCTGCGACAGCGCGAGATCTCGCAACTTGTGGTTGCGCGCCGACGGCGACTCGCGGTCCACACTGTCTGGGCTCGAGACCGACCCCGGCGAGCGCCGAACCCTGGCACGACTCGCGCCGTCGCATCGCCGACCCGAGTGGTGTGAGAATCGCGCCTAGCCTAGGATAGGCGATCGTGCACGACGACCATCAAGGACGAACCGATGCGGACCTCGACGATGCTGACCGCCTGTGCGATCACGATGCTGCTCGCGCACGGCGCGCTCGCGGAGAACCGGAAGCTGGGCGCGGATGAACTCCGGGCGTTGATCGACTCGAACTACATGGCCGCCGGCGTGATGGAGTACGGCTGGGGATTCATGATCGTCAACAATCGCGGTGGCAAGCGCGACGTCTTCACGCACGACTTCTTCGGGACGTCGAAGACGCGCACCGAGCAGGCCACGGTCAAGGGCGATCGGATCTGCGCGAGCAGGGAGAACAGCGCACAGGAGGTCTGCCACGACGTGTATCACGTCGGCGGCGAGCACTATGAGGGCTGGCGCGACGGCAAGCGCACCTCGACCTGGCACCTATTCAGGCCGAACTGAGTTGCGCTCGGTCGGTCGGAGAGGCGCCGCGCTCGTGAGCCGCCAGGGGTGCACGAAAGCGGACCTCTCTGGCGCTGGCTCGAATGGCACCTCGTGGCCGGACTGCGTCATGTTGAATCGCTGGGATCGCTGGGACTCCACAACCGACCGCGCCGCGACCGCTTTTCGCCGGATAGCGACCTCCAGGCTCGCCGGGGTCGTGGACGCGTCGAGGGATCTCGCTCGACGGCCCGCTCGGAGTCCCGACGGACGTCGACCACCATCGCAGCGCCCGAGCTGTAGATGCCCCAGTCCAGGGACCCCCGCCCGTTTTCGGCCCACGCGTGATGCATATGACCACGGCAATCCTGATCGATTCAACGACGCCTCGAACCAGCGACTTCGGAGCCGGGGGGGGCACGGCATCGTCGGCTTCGAGCACTCCGGTGGCACGCAGGCAGCGCTTCCGTCTGTGCCCGGCGGGACTGAGCAGACGCCAGCGGGGACGTGGATCGAGAAGAAGAACAGGGCAACCGGCGCCTGGGAGGCGCCCGGCTACCTGCCGCCGTGTTCGGGCGGGCGCGGCAACTTCTACTTCGCCGTGGTCAAGGCGGTCGACGCGGACAAGAACGTCCTCGCTAAAGTCGAGATCGATCTGGGCACGTACTGACCGGCGGCGTATCGCGCCGCGTACCTACTGTCCCCTTGGGGACGCGAACCTTCCTCGCGCAGCTTCACCCTTCTCTCACCTCTCGTGGATCACCAGCGGGACGCCAGTCAATCCCAGGTGAAAGTGCGTGGACCAGCAGGACTCGACATCGCGTTCCTGCATCATCTGTAGCCCGGCGGCGTCCGCGAGGGTCAATGCCCGATCGGTGAACCGACGGAGCACCGCTGCTGCCGCGTCGATCTCTTTCGTCCCGACAGGGCATACGGTCAGGGGTGACATCGCCTCCGCCATGGCGAGAAATTGAAGTGCCCGGCCTGCGTCGAATCGGCGAAGGAACCAACCGTGCCCCTCTGCAATCACCAGTGACGACGTGATCAACGCTGGTGGGTCGGAGAACAAGCGTCGGAAGAGCGGATGGTAGCTGTCTGAACGGTCCGCGAACGCTATCAGTGCAGAGGTGTCGACGTAGGCTTCAATCTTTGTGGCCATACACCACTTCGTCAATGCGTTGACTCGACTGGGAATCGCCGGACTCGATCATTCCGGCGTAGGACATCCAAGGTTTGTCGGTGTCGACCGGAAGCACTGTTCGAAGTGACCGGCGCAGCAGCTCTGCGAGCGAAATACCCAGTCGCCGTGCTTCCTTCTTCGCGGCTTCGTACTCCTGCTCCGATAGGCTGACCTGCGTCCGTATCATGTGATAACAAATTTTCAAAGAGTGTTATCACATGTTGGCGCTGCGAGGTGTCGAGCGCAATCGTCGAGAGACCGCGAAGCAACGGAATAGCGCGGGGCTTACTTGGGGACGCCAATTCCCCTGACGAAAGCTCACACTGAAGTTCGAAGTTCGGGAAGGACCGCCACCTCGTTGCCGGTGCCCCACCGCGGAGGTCATGCGGACCGGGTGCCAGCGCAGAGGAATGCCGGCATGGGAATCTGGAATCGGCCTTCGACTCTGAATGGGCCGATTGCTTCCCGGATGGCAGCTTCAGCTTTCTCAACGATCTCCTCGGACTGCGAGTCGAGCTCGATACTTCCCCGGACGGCGAAGTGGCGAAAGGACTCGACGAAGTCGTCCGTCGGGGCATCGAGACGTATGTCGATGTCAGCGATGCTCGAATCGACGAATCCGGCGGACTCCATGAGTTCCAGGCATCGTGCGCGATCTGTCTCTCCGGCGACCGCGAGGTCGCAGCTCGCCACGAAGCCGGGGACAGCTACCGGTCCGCCACGCCTGGCGGAGTCAGGCAGCAGCGGCAGCGATCTTCTTCCGGGGATCGAAGAACGGTTTGGGAACGACCATCGCCGGCGCCGGGCCCCAGGGGGTCGATACGGACAGCGTGGTGTCGATCTCCGACCGGTCCGCCGACACCATTGCCAGCGCGATGTTCTGGTCCAATCGGGGAGAGTGGACCGCGGAGGTCACCCGTCCGACCGGCTCACCGTCGTCGCTGATCGGCCAGAATCGCGTGTTGGGGCCCTTCAGCGGCTCGCAGGCGATGCGCAGCCCGACGAGCTTGCGGGTCACGCCGGTCTCCCGAATGCGCCGGAGCGCCGCCTTGCCGATGAACTCCGCATCCATGTCCGGGTTGACCAGGCGGTCCATGCCGAGCTCGTAGGGATTCGTATCGAGGTCCATGTCGGCGTGATAGGAGAGCATCGCGCCCTCGATCCGCCGGATCGAGGAGGTGTGGCCGGGCTTCAGGCCGAGGGGCGCGCCCGCGGCCATGATCGCCTCCCACAGATCGTCGCCGCGCGAGCTGTCCTGCAGGTAGAGCTCGTAGCCCACCTCGCTCGACCACCCGGTTCGCGACACGACGAGCGGAATTCCGTCCAGCTCCAGCTCGCACAGCCAGAAGTAGCGGAGATCCAGGATGCCGTCGCCGAAGAGCACGCACATGATCTCGCGCGACTTCGGCCCCTGGAGCTGAAGCGGTGAGACGTCCGGCTCTCGCAAGGTCACGTCCAGCCCCGAGCTCACCGCGACGCCCTGCGCCCAGAGCAGGACATCGCTGTCGGCCAGGGAGAACCAGAAGCGGTTCTCCCCAAGCCGGAGCAGGACGGGATCGTTGACGATGCCGCCGTTGGCATTGGTGACGAGCACGTACATGCACTGCCCCACCTTCATGGCGGACAGGTCCCGCGGCGTCATCAGCTGGGCGAACCGCGCCGCGTCCGGGCCGGTCACCTCGACCTGCCGCTCGACGGCCACGTCGCACAGGATCGCGTCGTTGACCAGGTTCCAGAAGTTCTGGACCGGATCGCCGAAATCGCGTGGGATGTACATGTGGTTGTAGACGGAGAAGCCGGTCGCCCCCCAGCGGACGGTGGCATCGAAGTACGGTGACTTCCGGATTTGCGTCCCGAACCCGAAATCGTCTGCAGCCGACATGCTGGTCGCCTCTTTCCGGCGGTCCGTTCATCGGACCGCGTGATCTCATCGTGACGGCGCAGTCTATCGCCGTAGCGTTCGATAGTGGCCTGAAATTCCCGCCGAATCAGGGCGATCGGATCGGGATCGACAGGGCAGGCCCACCATCCGGTCTTTGCTGAGCGGCAGATTCGCCGTTTTGCACTATCGATCAACGTCTTGCGGCAGACTCGACGGTCTCCTCCCCGGTCTCGGCGTGCGCCTCGGCCTGTTCGGCGTCGCGCCGCTCGCATTCGGTGGAGAGGCAATCGCGTCGCTCTACCAGTTGGGAATGAACAATCGCGGCGGCGCTCCGCCGGCATTCGCGAGGGCTCTCGAGGTCAGCCAATGCCGGTCGCGTCGATTGGCCAGCCGCACTGTGCCGCGCTGCAGCGAGGGGGGTCGAATGGGCCAGACCGACCCGGAGCGGTCCCCTCCGGGCGCGCTCACCGGGTGCCTGACCGCGCGGCTACAACTGACTCTTTCCGCCGTCCACCACCAGTTCCGCGCCGAGCATGAAGGAGGAGTCGTCGGAGACGAGGAAGAGCGCTGCCCGCGCAAGTTCCTCCGGTTCCCCAATGCGCTGTATCGGCACCGTTAGCTTCATGCGCTCGATGAACGCTTCGGTCTCCCCGGGCTTCGCGATTCGGTCGAATATCGGCGTCCGAGTGGGTCCGGGACTCAACGCCAGTACTCGAACGCCCTGGTCCAGGAGTTCAGCCGGGAAATTGCGAGCCATGGACCGCGCCGCGGCTTTGGAGGCTGCGTAAGCCCCGATTCCAATCTGGCCCTTGCGGTGGGAGTTCGATGCAGTAATGACGATTGAGCCCCCACGGCGCATGAGTGGCGCGCAGCGCGCAATCGTGAACCAGGCTCCTTTCACGTTGACGTCCATGATCTCATCGAAAGTTGCCTCGTCCATTTCCAGATACGGCCTGAACTTGGCGACGCCGGCATTGACGAGCAGACCGTCCAACCCTCCAAATGCGGTTCTGACTTCGTCGACCATCGACTCGATGTTGGCCACTTGGCTGACATCTGCCCGAATTGCCAACACCTCGTTCTCGAGTGAGTCCTTCGCGTCTGATAGGTTCGCGTCGCTCCTTCCGGTGATGGCGACCCGCGCGCCCTCGTCGCGAAACAACCGTGCACAGGCAAAGCCGATGCCCGTCGTGCCTCCGGTGATCAGAACGTCTTTGCCGTCGAGTCGTCCCATGCTGGGATCTCCGCGAGTTTGCGGCTGCAAACCTAGCACACGACTCTCGCCGCCCTCATCTGGAAGGTCCGGCCGCGCTCGGTCGTTCGAACCGGGCCACGCAACTGGCAAGTGTGTTTCCTTCAACGCCGATGTCGGCTCCTGGCCGCACCGTGCATCGTGCAGTGCTGCATCGTGTTGCAGCGCCGCAGATCAACGCCTGACGGCAAGCTTCGCCCCCAACCGCCGATCCGCGGTTCCCGCCGCCCGGACGCCGCCGCGCCAGACAGCGCATCGTTGTTCGGATAAGGCCGGTCCGGTGCGGGTTGCGGGGACCGTCGGCCGCAGGGATGCGGCCGTCGAGCCTACATGGACGTATTCACGGCGTGTCCCCGCAGCCCGTACCGGGCCGCCCGACGCCCGGGTAGCGGCTTAACCGACTACGAATGCCAGACAGCGGACATCCGTTGATTCAAGGCAGAACGTTGCCACGCACGACGTATGAACACAGCTTGGGTAGTAACCGGACTGCCGCCCGGTGGCAGGTGTCAGACGGGGGAACTCCCCGCTACCAAGGGAGTGCCCGGCAAGGTGTCCTCGACGCTCTGAGGGTGGCATGGGTCAGAGAGGCGAAATCGCCATTGCCCAAGGGGCGGTGATTGGATTAGCGTGAACGGCGTCTAGCTCGCGGCGACGAGCGCTCAGGGGGCCGGAAGATGACCAATGCCACTATCGATTCGAACCAAGACACCGAGTTCGTCAGGTTCTGGAACGAGGTGCTGGCACCGAAGTTCATCAAGTTCAAGCACGTCCTGGTCGATGGCCTCGCCCTACACAGCGAAGCGGTTTTCCCGTCACTGCCTGTCAGCGAGGCTGACATGGTTCTCGACGTAGGTTGTGGGTTTGGCGACACGGCGATCAAGCTTGCCGGCGTCGTCGGCCCATCGGGCCGGGTAGTCGGAATCGATTGTTGTGATGCGTTCCTCGATTTCGCACGGAACGATGCGACGGAGCGGGGGGTTGGCAATGCGTCGTTCGAACGCGGCGACGCGGAGATCGCTCTGCCTGTGAACGAGTACGACTTCGTCTTTTCCCGGTTCGGCACAATGTTTTTCACCAATCCGGTAGTCGCGATGCGCAATATGCGCCTCGCCCTCAAGCCCGGCGGACGCATGGTTCACATCGTGTGGCGCGATCGCGGAGACAACCCGTGGCTCTCGATGGCCAAGGATGTGGTGTTGGAGTTCCTCCCGGCGCCCGGTGAGGACGCGCAGACTTGCGGCCCTGGACCGTTCTCGATGGCCAACGAAGAGATGGTCCGTGGCATGATGGCTTCCGCCGGCTATACGGACATAGCGTTCAAGCGGGTTGACGCCCAAGTCCTGATTGGCAGGAACGTGGAAGACGCCATCGCATTCCAGCTGGCGCTCGGTCCGGCTGGCGAGGTCTACCGTGAAGCTGGTGCGGAAGCGGAGGAAAAACGCGAAGACATTGAACAGGCGCTGGCTGCGGCAATCGCTGCGCAAGCCAAAACGGAAGACGGGATCGTCATGGACAGCTCATCATGGGTGATTAGCGCTGTAAACCCGCCGGACTGATATCGGGCAGCGACCATTCTGCGACCACACAGATTTCTTCCACGCCTTGGATGGGGATGGGGGCTCAGGGGCGCAGAGCCGGGCATAGACGCAAGTCGCTCCAATGACCGCTGTGCGGTTCAGCGCAGGTGCTGTCGCTCTCCGTGCATGTCCCTTGACAACCGAACCGCGGCGAACTCGGTGCCGGTCTCGCTGCAGCATGATCTCCAATGTCCACCGCCCCGAACCCGCCGCAGCGCGCATTCGTGGTCGGTTAAGCGGCTACCCGGGCGTCGGCCGGCCCGGTACGGGCTGCGGGGACACGCCGTGAATACGTCCATGTAGGCTCGACGGCCGCATCCCTGCGGCCGACGGTCCCCGCAACCCGCACCGGACCGGCCTTATCCG
>CAJIAT010000031.1_pt1 | contig 18696 bp, 17 predicted proteins | sample 9199161 | NCBI WGS metagenome assembly CAJIAT01 (sample SAMEA7708281, study PRJEB35096) | sediment metagenome | biome: marine neritic benthic zone biome [ENVO:01000025]; feature: sediment [ENVO:00002007]; material: shallow marine sediment [ENVO:03000034] sea grass bed [ENVO_01000059] ... | reverse complement strand
GCGGTGCCGACCGCGGCGCTTCGCGTCTTGAAGGCGAGCTCCGCCTCGTCGACCTCGCGCGCGGAGATGGTGTCGGTCTCGGCGAGGCGGCGCGATCGGGCGCGATCGGCCTTCGCGAACTCGAGCTCCGCGAGCGCCTCGTCGAGCTCGGCCACGGCGAGCGAGTAGTCGGCCTCGGCCGCCGCGAGATCGGCCGAGGCCTCGGCCCGGGTGCGCAAATCGAGGAGCTCCGGGTCGCTCGGCTCGATCTCGGCGACCACGGTCTCGCCGGCGACGACCGCGTCGCCGGCGTCGAGGGCCGTGCGCCGCGCGCGACCCATCACCGGCGCGGAGACGGTGTAGGTGTCGCGCACCCGCGTCTTGCCCTCCTCGTCGACGGTGACCACGAGCGGGCCCGAGCGCACCTCGACCACGTCAACTGGCACCGGCTGCGGGCGAAAGGCCTGGAGCAGGGCGAGCGCGACCGCGCCGACGACGATCACCCACAGCAGCGCCCGTCTCGTCGACCGGGACACGCTCAGACGCTCGCGGACGGGAGCGCGGGGACGGCGGCGGCTCCGGTGGGGCCTGCGCACGCGAGGGAGCTCGGCAAGGCGCCCGCGCGGGCGCTCGGGCGCGCGTCCCGGCGGGCGTTCAACCGGGCGTTCAGGCGGGCGCTCAGGCGGGCGTTCAGGCGGCCTTCCAGGGGCATCGGGTCAGGCCCTCGTCTTGAGCACCGCGATGAGGTCGAGCCGGCGCACCCGTCGGATCACGAGCAGCGCCGACGCGCAGGCGGCGCCGAGGCACGCGAGCACTGCGAAACCATAGGTCGCAGGCTCGATCACCGGCGGGATGCGGAACAGCTCGGTGTCGAAGCTCCGGGACAGGAGCGTAGCAAGAGCGAAGCCGAGCACGCATCCGAGTCCGAGCCCGACGATCACCAGCGCCGCCGCCTCGGCGACGAGCACGTAGCCGACCTCGCCGAGGCGAAAGCCGAGCACGCGCAGCGTCGCGAGCTCACGGCCGCGCTCCGAGAGCGTGATCCGCATGGCGTTGTAGACGACGCCGATCGTGAGCGTCCAGGCGAAGAGCACGTAGATGGAGATGTAGACGAGCACGGTGTCGCCGATGGTCTCCTCGAAGCTCTTGATGGCGGCGAGGCGCAGGGTCACCGAGCTGGTCGACGGCGTGTCGCGCAGCCGCGCGTAGAGTGCATCGGCGCGATCGGGGTCGAAGCGCAGCAGCACGATGTTGACGAGCGGCGGATCGCCGAGCGCCGCGTTCAGCGCCTCGAGGCTGATGTAGGCGGGGGTCCCGAGGTAGGTCTCGAAGACGGCGGCGACGGGGATCTCGACCTTCGGACGGGCCCCCTCGAGCACCTCGACGATCGCCCGATCGCCGGGCCGCAGCTCGAGAATCTCGGCGAGCTTGGTCGACAGGACCAGCCCCGCCGGCGGGATCGGCACCTCTCGCCCGTCCTGGTCCTTGAGCACCTGGAGCCCCCCGCCGGCGGGCAGCCCGACGAGAGAACCGCGCTTGGTCAGGTGACCGTGGCGCAGCCGGGCCGCCACGGCCCGCTGCCCTTCGGCGGCGAGCACGCCCGGGGCCCGGGCGAGGGCGCGGACCGCCTCGAGGGGCTCGACCTCGACGAGGGCGACGGTCAGATCCTCGCGGCGCTGGTCGAAGAAGGCGCTCTCGAGCATCACGTCCAGGGCATCGGTCCACTGCAGGGCGATGATCAGCACGGCGACCGCCGCGCCCACCCCCGTGGCCGTGGCGAGGGCGCGTCCCGGGAAGCGCAGCACCTGTCGCGCGACCATGCGCGTGAGCTGGTCGAGCCAGCCGGTCAGGCGCCCGCCGCCGCGGCGGTACTCGGTCGGCGCCGGCGGCCGCATCGCGTCGGCGGGCGCGAGCCGCGCGGCCATGCGCGCGGCGCCCAGGGCGCCGGCGAGGGCCGCGCCGAGGCTCACGGCGGCCGCGATCACGAAGGAGCGCGCCCCGGGCGCGTAGTACAGGGCGGGGAAGCGATAGTGCTGCGCGTACATCTCCGTCACCGCGAGGCCGAGCCAATAGCCGCCCGCGCCGCCCGCGGCGACACCGAGCGACGCCATCGCGAGCACGAGCTTCGCGTAGTGCCAGGCGACGCTCGCGCCGGAGTAGCCGAAGGCCTTGAGCAGTCCGATCTCGGCGCGCTCGAGCGCCACCATCCGGGTCAGCACCACGTTGCTCATGAAGGCGGCGACGACGAGGAAGATCGTCGGCAGCAGCCCGGCCATGCTGCGAAGCTGGGCGATCTCGTTCATCAGGAACCAGTTCGAGGTCTGATCCGCGCGCGCGTAGGCGCCGGTTCCACCGTAGGGCTCGAGCATCTCGTCGAGCCGCGCGATCACCTCGTCGACCCGCGCGCCGCGCTCGAGCGCGACGACGACGTCGTCGAAGGCGCCCTCGAGATCGAAGGCGGCGGCGAGCGTCGACTCGCTCAGCCACAGCACGCCGTAGCGCCGCGCGTCGGGCATCAGGGCGCCGGGACCGATCGCGTACACGTACTCGGGACTGAGCGCGACCCCCACGACCTCGAGGTCCCGGCGGCGACCGTTAAGGAGGGCGCGCAGCCGCGCACCGGGCTCGAGCTCGTGGGCCTCGGCGAACGCCTCGCTCACCAGCACCTCGCGCTGCGCGTACGGCTCCACCGTGCGGCCGGCGGTCACCACCACGCGGTTCAGGCGCGGCCCGTCGCGGTCCGGGAGCGACACCAGGGTCGCGACCACGGGCTCGGCGACGCCGGGCATCTCCAGGGTCGCGAGACGCACGACCCGCGCCTCGACCGTGCGCACGCCGGGCAGCGACTCGATGCGCGGGACCAGCGTGCGCGGCGCGCGCTTGGCGCGCGCGAAGACGTCGGCGAACCCGGTGCGCTCGTAGTAGGTGGTCGTGGTCTCCGAGAGCGCCTCGATGACGGCCAGCGAGCAGACCAGGACCGCGACGCCGGAGGCGACGATGGCGGCGACCGCCAAGACCTGTCCGCGCAGCCGCCACAGATCGCGGGCGAGCTTCATCGTGAGCGGGTGGACTACCACTGGAGATCCGCCGGCGCGAGGGGTGCGGCGTTGCGCGCCTCGTCCACGATCTGCCCGTCGGCGAAGCGCAGCACCCGGTCGGCCATGCGCGCGGTCACGGCGTTGTGGGTGATCACCGCGGTGGTGGTGCCGAGCTCTCGGTTCACCGACGCGAGCGCCTCGAGGACGAGCACGCCGGTCTCGCGGTCGAGGGCGCCGGTCGGCTCGTCGCACAGCAGCAGCTCCGGGCGCTTGGCGATGGCCCGGGCGATCGCCACGCGCTGCTGCTCGCCACCGGAGAGCTGCGCGGGAAAGGCGTCGAGCCGCGCGCCGAGGCCGACCATGGACAGCGCCTCGGCCGGCGACATCGGCGCCGGCGCGATCTCGGTGACGAGGGCGACGTTCTCGCGCGCGGTGAGGCTCGCGACGAGGTTGTAGAACTGGAACACGAAGCCGACGTGGTCGCGCCGGTAGCGGGTGAGCGCGGCGTCGTCGTCGGCGGCGAGGGCGGCGCCGCGGAAGCGCACCTCGCCAGCGGTCGGTGCGTCGAGCCCGCCGAGGATGTTGAGCAGGGTCGACTTCCCGCTACCGGAGGGTCCGAGGAGCACCACCAGCTCCCCGGGCCAGAGCGCGACGTCGACGCCGCGCAGCGCGTGGACGGCGACCGCGCCCTCCCCGTAGATCTTGGTGAGCCCGCGCCCTTCGAGGGTCGGCGTCGCACCCTCGCCGCTCGCCGCGGGCGCCCCGCGAGCGCTCACGCGAGGAGCGCGGGCGTGCGCAGGTGGTGGTCGCTCACCTGCTGCCATGCGAAGCCTGCCCGGAGCAATCGCGCCTCGTGCCACCAGGGACCGACGAGCTGCGCGCCGAGCGGCAGCCCGGCCGCGCTGAAGCCGCACGGCACCGAGAGCGCGGGCACGCCCGCGAAGGAGAAGGTGAAGTTGAAGCGATTGATCTGATTCGAGGTGCCAGCCATGTCGGTGCACGCCTCGATGCGCGGCGCGCCGAAGGGGCAGGTCGGCGCCAGCAGCAGGTCGCAGCGCTCGAAGGCCCGGCGCAGGGTGACCCGCCATTCGCGCCCGAAGGCGAGCGCCTCGCAGTACTCGGTGCCCGGGATCTCGCGGCCCGGCGCGACGCGCGCGTGCACGTCCGCTCCCATGCGATTGCCGTCGCGCGCCATGCGATCGCGGTGCAGCGCCGCGGCGTCGGTCATCACCACGACCTGCGAGGCGAGACGCCAGGCCTCGGCCGCACCCGGCAGGTCGACGGGGACGTGCTCCGCCCCGAGCCCGACGAGGGTCGCGAGCATCTCGCGGACGGCGCTCTCGACCTCGTCGTCGACGTCCTCGTAGTAGAAGCTCTCGGGCACCCCGATGCGCAGCCCCGCGACGCCGGCCTCGATACGGGCGAGCGGATCCTCGACCTCGCGCTCGACGCTCGTCGGATCCTCGAGGTCGTAGCCGGCGATCGCGGCATAGACGCGCGCGACGTCCTCGACCCGCGCTGCCAGCGGGCCGATGCAGTCGTGGGTGGCGCTCACGGGCACGCTGCCGCGGTTCGGCACCCGACCGTGCGTCGCCTTCAGTCCGGCGACGCCGTTGAAGGCGGCGGGGTTGCGGATCGATCCGCCGGTGTCGCTGCCGAGGCTCGCCACGCACAGGCCCGCCGCCGTCGCCGCGCCGGAGCCGCTGCTCGAGCCGCCCGGGACGTGGGCGATGTGCCATGGGTTGTAGCAGGGGCCGAGGTGCGCGCTCTGGCCCGTCGCGCCGAGGGCGAGCTCGTGCAGGTTGGCCTTGCCGACGATGATCGCGCCGGCGCGCTCGAGCCGCTCGGCAACGGTCGCGTGCGACTCGGCGACGCGGCCGGCGAACCACGGCGAGCCGGCGCTCGTCGCGAGCCCGGCGACGTCGATGTTGTCCTTGAGGGTCACCGGCATCCCGGCCAGGGTCGGCGCCTCGCCCCGCGCGCTCGCCGCGTCGAGGGCGCGCGCGGCAGCGCGCGCGCGCTCCGGGCAGCGCAGGACCACGGCGTTGAGCGTCGGGTTGTGGCGGCGCTCGGCGTCGAGGGCGAGCTCGACCAGCTCGCACGCGCTCGCGCCGCCGGAGATCCAGGCGTCGAGCAGGGGGTTCGCCGCGGACGGGGTGCTCATCGGCGACAGGATGCGCCAGCGCCACCGCGCCGGCAACGCGCCTCGTGCATATCCGCGGTGGCGCGCGGTTGCGGCCGACGGGCCGGCGCCTCGGGACAGGGAGAGCAGGACCTTGCCCGTCGTCGCCGGGGCCTCGAGCAGGCGGTGCGCCTCGGCAGCATCGGCGAGGGAGAGCACGCGGTCGATGGCCACATCGAGGCGCCCGGTGCGCAGATGGCCGAAGACCTCCGCCGCCCGCGCGCCGATCTAGGCCGCGTCGCGCATGTGGTCGGCCATGTGCGGCCGGGTGAAGCACGGCTCGGCCAGCTCGAGCGGGGAGAGCGCCTCGACCGGGTCCGAGGCCGCTGCGAAGCTGCACAGCGTGCCCCGCCGCGAGCGTGCAGCCCTTGGCGGACGCCGGGAGTTCCACCGGCAGCCTCTTCCATGCCATCTTCGCCGACATGCACGCGCCTTCGGAGCAGAAACGCGAGCACAGCATGGAGCGGGCCCCGTCCGCGGCGCAACACGGATGCCGGCCTTCGAAGGCACATCCGACGGCGCGTTTCCCGACGATCACCGGTAGCGAGCGGGATTGCCGAAGGGAGGGCATATGAGCATCGAGGAGAGGGTTCGCGAGGAGATCGAGGCGCTGCACCGGTTCTTCGTCGGCTGGTTCTCCGGCGCGCTGCCCGAGAGCGATTTCGAGGACGGATTCCTCGCCCGCTTCGATGCGGATTTCCTGCTGATCCCGCCGGCCGGGACGCTGCTCGGCCTCGACGCGCTCGCCTCGGGCATCCGTGCGGGACACGGCTCGAACGCGCAGTTCCGCATCGCGATCCGCAACGTCCGGGTGCACCGAGCCGCCGGTGGAGTCGTCCTCGCGACCTACGAGGAGTGGCAGCGCAACGCTCTCGCCTCGAAGCCGCCCGACAACGCCCGTATCGCCACCGTGTGGTTCGCGGAAGCGGATCCGCTACGCTGGCTCCACGTGCACGAGACCTGGATGCCGGACGCCGTCGCCGAGGCGGGTGCCTACGACTTCTGATTCCGGCGGGGCGTCCGCCGCGGCTGAACCAACGAAGGCTGAACGAACGAGCTCGCCCGGAGCGGGACGCGCGCTACGAGAACCCGGCCGCCTTGCCGCGCTGGAGGCGCCCGCTGATGTTTCGGATGCGGAAGGCGTCGACGCGGCGGATGCATCTGCTCACGAGCTCGACCTCCGTCGGAGGGTCTCTCTCGTCGAGGTCTCTCGTCTGCAGCTCGCTCAAGCCGGCTCGACGGCACCGCCCGCCGCCTTCCACGCGTTCAATCCGCCCGCCATGCTGACCGAGCGTTCGAGCCCCATCTCGAGCGCCCGCTGGGTCGCGAGCGCGGAGCGCCCTCCGGTGCCGCAGTAGAAGACGAAGCTGAGCGCGCGGTCGAAGGCCGGGTCGTGCATCGGCGAGTCCGGATCGATGCGGAACTCGAGCAGGCCGCGGGACGCGTGCACCGCTCCGGGTATGGTGCCGCCCTCGGCGCGCTCGGCGCCGTCGCGCACGTCGACGAAGACCCAGCCCTCGCGGCCGTGCAGGGCCATCGCGTCCTGCACCGAGCAGCTCTCGATGACCGCATTGGCCTCGGCCAGGTAGTCCTTGAATCCCCTGCTCATTCTCGGCGTCTCCCCTTCCGGCTGCACCGCAGTATACGCCCCGGGCCCCGCCGCCTTGGACCTCGGGACCTCGCGGTGCCAGTGTGTGCGCGGCCCGGCGGGCCGCGGAGACCGATGCACGAGAAGCTGCTCCATGGACCGCGCGTGCGCCGGCGCGGGTATCGCGGTCGTCGACCAGGACTTCAGGCGCTACTACACCTCGCGGCGCACCGCTCACATCGGAGCGCGTCAGGTGTGGCCGCCAGCGCCTGCCGCTCAGCGCCCGTGGCTGAGCCCTCCCGGCGCATCGACGGTGATCGGGGCGCGGATCGCGAATCGCTCGAGCACCGTCTCGTCGATGCGCACGCCGAGCCCGGGGGCGTCGGGCACCGGCAGGCGGCTCGCCTCGGGAGCCGGCAGCGGGCCCGTGAGCGCGTCGCGGATCCCGTGCGCGGTGCGGTCGTACTCCACGACGGGCTCGTTGACGTAGGGTTCGGCGACGCGCGCCGGGTTCGCGAGCGGCATGCACGCGGCGACGTGCAGCGTGCCCGCGAGGCTGATCCCGGTGCCCCAGAAGTGCGGGTGGAGCTGCACCCCGAAGGCCTGGGCCATGTGGCCGATCTTGACCATCTCCGAGATTCCGCCGGCGAAGACGAGGTCCGGCTGGACGATATCGAAGACGCGGCGCGCGAGCCGCGGCGCGAACTCGTAGCGCGAGCGCAGGCTCTCGCCGCCCGAGATCGGCATCGGCGCGGCGCGGCGCACGGCGAGGTTGGCCTCGTCCTGGTACGAGCCGCAGGGCTCCTCGAACCAGGTGAGATCGATGTCGGCGAGGGCCCGTGCGACGCGGATCGCAGTCGCCTCGTTGTAGGCCTCGTTGGCGTCGACCATCAGCCGGATATCCGGCCCGATGACCTCGCGCAGGTGACGGACGCGCTCGAGATCCTCGCCGATCGGCAGCCCGCCGATCTTCATCTTCATGCCGGTGAAGCCCGCCTCGGCATAGCTGCGGGCCTCGGCGGAGAGCGCCTCCGGGAAGTCCCCTTCCTGGTAGTATAGGCCGGTCGCATAGACCGCGACGGAGTCGCGCAGCGGCCCCCCGAGCAGCGTGCTCACGGGCCGACCCGCAGCCTTGCCGGCGATGTCCCAGAGCGCGGTGTCGATGGCGCTCACCGCTCCCATCCCGGCGCCGGCGAAGCCGTGGTTCTGGTGCAACGCCGCGTGGAGCCGGTGCCAGATGCGCTCGATGCGCGTCGCGTCCTCGCCGACGACGAGCGGCGCGAGGGCCACCACGGGCTCGGCCTGATCGGTCTCGCCCCAGCCCTCGGTGCCGTCGTCGGTCACCACGCGCACCACCGTCGTCGAGCGCTCCCGGGTCCAGCGCTGGGACCAGGCGAAGGGCTCGTCGAGGGGGGCCGAGAGGGCATGGACGTCGATGCGGCTCACTTTCATGGCTGGCTCCCAAGGGCTGGTCTCTGCCTGCTGCGTTGCTCCAGGTCGAAGGAGCGATCTCGGCTGTCGGGTGGTAACCGGCGCGCCGGAGCGGCGAATAATGCGCTCGCCCGCGGGGAGATGTCTCGCGCGCGCGGCGGGTGGCCCTGGCATCGCCGCATGAGGGAGAGCGGTGCTCGTCGCCGGCCAGGGGCACGAGGCCGTTCGTGGCGCAGGACGTCGTGAGCGCAGAGATCCTCGAGATCTCGCCGGCGAAGGCCGGCGAACGGCTAGAATTCCTACTCGGCTGAGTCGCGTGCCGCCTCCTCGGAAGGAGACGGCGCGCGGATCGTCGGGCGTGCTCACTGGTCGGGTCCCGCACTCGACCGTCGCCGTTCCAGCAGCGATTCACCGCGAGGGGTACTACGTGAAGCGATTCATGCTGTTGCATTTCGGGTTCGAGAAGCCCACCCCGGAGATCATGTCGGCGTGGAAGCAGTGGTTCGAAGCGGTCGCGGACCGGACCGTCGACCAGGGGGGATTCCACGGCGGCGCGCGGGAGATCGCCCACGACGGCACGCGGGACCTGCCCATGGGGATGGATTCCATCACCGGCTACTCGATCATCAACGCCGAGAGCCTCGAGGATGCCGAGAAGCTCGCGAGCGGCAATCCGTTCATCGCGAGCATCCGCGTCTACGAGATCATGTAAGGGCAGCGCTGCGGCGCTTGCGTCCCCGGCCGTTTGCGTTAGCCTGACCGCCGGCGCGAGCCGTTCGCGAGCAGGAGGGGGACATGGACGCACCGTTCGATCTGTCGGGACGCAGGGCGCTCGTCACCGGAGGCAGCAAGGGGATTGGCAAGGCGATCGCCGGCGGCCTGGCCGCGGCCGGCGCAGAGGTGATGATCTCGAGCCGCCACGAGGACGAGCTCGAGGCGAGCGCCGCGGAGCTCAGCGGCGACACGGGGGCGCGCGTGGAGACCTGCGTCGCCGACATGGTCGAGCGTGCCGACGTGGCGCGCCTCGCCGAGACTGCGCGCTCGGCGCTCGGCGGCGTCGACATCCTCGTGAACAACGCCGGGTCGAACGCGCCCGAGCGGACCGAGGCGATCACGGACGCGGCCTGGGACCGGATCGTGGAGCTCAACCTCACGAGCTGCCTCATGCTCACCCGCGCCCTGGTGCCGGGGATGATCGAGGCCGGCTGGGGGCGAATCGTCTACATCGCGTCGATCATGGGGATCGTCGGCGCGGGCGATCGCTCCGTGTACTGCGGGACCAAGGGGGCGCTCATCAGCATGGCGCACGCTCAGGCCGTCGAGCTGGGCGCCCACGGGGTGACGGTGAACTGCATCTCACCCGGGCCCATCCTCACGGACCTGCCGCGCACCATGTTCAGCGACGAGCAGCGCTCGGCCTTCGCCGAGCGCACCGCCCTCGGGCGCTGGGGCGAGACCGCGGAGCTCGTGGGCCCCGCGCTCCTGCTCGCGAGCGACGCCGGCGCCTACGTGACCGGCGCGAACCTCGTGGTCGACGGCGGGGTGACCATCAAGGCGTTCTGAGTCGTTCGGCGAGGACGGCGATCCGCTCCTCGCGCCCATGAGACCGGGCCGCCGCTGGTGGCATGCCCCTCGCCGGCGGCGTCACGCTTCCGCCGCGGCCGCGAGTGGAGACCAGCGCCTCGAGCGCCCGAGCAGCCACAGCGCGATGGCGAGGTTCGCGACGTTGAAGGCGACGGCGTTGACGAAGGCCGCGCGGTAGGAGCCGGTCAGGTCGAAGAGCACGCCTGCCGTCCATCCGCCGAGGGCCATCCCGAGCAGCGTGAACAGCATCGCCAGGCCGATGCGCGCGCCGGCCTCGCGCGCGGGGAAGAGGCTGCGCACGATGATCGCGTAGGCGGGCACGATCCCGCCCTGGGTGAGGCCGAAGACCGCGGACATGACGTAGAGCGCCGTCAGCCCGTCGACGAAGAGGAAGGCGAGAAGGGCGAGGCCCTGGAGGCTCGAGCCGACGACCAGCGTGGGCAGTCCCCCGATCCGGTCCGAGATCGCCCCGAAGCCGAGGCGGCTGACGACGCCGCCGGCGAGCATCAGCGCGAGCATCTCCGCGCCGCGCGCCGCCGCGTAGCCGAGGTCGCTCGCGTAGGCGACGATGTGCACCTGGGGCATCGCCATCGCGACGCAGCACCCGACCCCGGCGGCGCAGATCAGACCCTGGAGCGTCCCGGGGGCGAGCCCGAGGGGGCGCGGCTCGACGCTGCGCCCGCCCGTGGGCGCGGCGTCCGCGTGCCGGATCCGCGGTCTCAGCACGAAGGCGAGCGGGGTCATGATGACCAGGCACGCGAGCCCCGCCGTGTGATACGCCTCGCGCCAGCCGTCGCTGTCGATGAAGTGCTGGACCACCGGCGGCCAGATGACGCCGGCGACGTAGTTGCCGCTGATGACGACGCCCACGGCGATACCGCGCGCGCGGGTGAACCAGTGCGTGATGTCGGCGACCAGAGGCGCGAAGAAGGCGCCGCTGCCGAGGAGCCCGAGGAGCACCGCGTGCAGGGCGATCACCTGCCACAGGCTCCCGGCGCGCGCGGTCAGCATCATCCCGGCGCCGAGGCACAGCGTCCCGAGCAGCGCCGGCCAGAACATGCCGACCCGATCCGACCAGCGGCCCATCAGCACCCCGCCGAGGCCGAAGCCGATGGTCAGCGCGGTGTAGGCGAGGGAGACGTCGCCCCGGGCGACGCCGAACTCGGCGGCGAGCGGCTTGAGCGCCACGATGATCGCGTACATCCCGCAGCCGCTCGTGGTCATCAGCGCGAGCGCCGCCGCCGCGCGCACGCGCGCGTACGTGCCGCCGATCTCCGGCGAGGCTGGGCTCATGCACGACGCTCCGGGAGCAGGCCCGAGGACGGACCCTGGCACGAGGCAGTCTGGCCGGATGCGCCGGCGGGTCGCAACCCGCGGGCGCTCCCGCGGTGGGGAAGCGCAGCAGCTCAGATCGCCGGGCCGTTGACGCAGCGGTCGTTCGGGCAGCGAACGCAGATGGGGCGCGCACCGGTCGCCTTGCGACCCGGCGCAGCAGGTCCGCCGTTGCGAGCGGTCAGCGCCCGGACACCATCCGGTAGCGCACGATGCGATCGTTGTAGGTGTCCGAGAGCCACACGTCCTCGCCGCGGATCTCGACGCCCTCGGGCCGGTCGAAGCGTCCGGGTCCCTCACCCGCGTCCCCGGTGCCGATGATCAGCACCACCGCGCCGTCCGGCGCGATGACCTTCACCTGGTGGCTGTACTTGTCGGCGACCCACAGCCGCCCGCGGGGATCGATGTCGAGATAGCGGGGACCGCTGAACCGGTACGGGGCGCCGGCGAGCACGCGGCTCTCGCGGAGCTCCTCGTCGAAGCGCACCATCCGATCGTTACCCGCGTCGGCGACCCAGAAGCCGCCCTCGGCGTCGATGGCGACGTCGTGGGGCGAGGCGAGGCCCCCGGTCTCGGCGACGGGCTCGCCGCCGGCGAAGATCACGAGGTTCCCGGACGCCGCGCCGGTCGCGAGGACGCGGCCGTCGGGATGCGCCGCGACGCCCTCGGGCCGGCTGATCCGCCCGGAGATCGAGTCGACCAGCCGGCCGCCGTCGCCGGAGACGGCGTAGACGGCGATCCGGCTGTTGTCCGTGTCGGCCACCAGCAGCCGGCCCTCGCGGTCGAAGTCGACGTCGTGCGGTGAGCCGACCTCGCCCTTCGCGAAGACGCCGCGCTCGGCGAGGGTCATCGGGTCGAGGACGACGATCCGGTCGTTGCGGTTGTCGGCGACGTAGAGGCGCGCGCCGTCCGGGGAGAGCACGATGTCGTGGGGCTCGGCCATGGGCGAGCTGCTCGCGGCGACGAGCTCGACGCGCAGGGGCTCCTCGCCGTTGGCCGCCGCGGCGAGCGCGAGCAGCGCGCCAGCCGCCAAGCGCGGCGTTCTCACGGCCCCATCTGCCCGCGCCCGAGCCCGGCGAGGCTCCGCGCGAGGGCGTCGTAGTCGGCGCCGAGCCGGCTCATGGCGGCGACTCTCCGATCGATGATGACCTGTTCCACCAGCCGTCCTCCTTCGAAAGGGTGCCCCGATCTCAGCCCGTCCGCAGCCGCGGCTCGGGCGCGCCGAGCTGCTGCAAGCCCTCGACAGGCTCGCCCGCGAGGCGCGCGAGCAGCAGCTCGGCGAGCTTGCGGCCGGTCTCGACGAGATCCTCGTAGTACGTGTCGATGGCGGGCTCGAAGTGGTCGAACACGCTCGACGTCTGCTTGGCGACGACCTCCACCTCGAGGCCGACGCGGAGCCCCGCGTCCCGCAGGCCGGCGATGAGCGGGAAGGCGGGCGTCTCGCCTCCGACCACGACGCCGTCGGGACGATCGGGGCCGGCTGCCAGTGCGCGAATCGCCTCGCGCAGCGCGTCCGCCGGTGTGTCGAGATCGAGCCCGTCGAGCTCGACGCGCCGTGCGCCCGCCTCGCGCACGGCGGTCAGGAAGCCGTGGACCATGTGGTGGTGGAAGGTGCTCGCGGCGTTGGGGGCGAGCAGAGCCAGACGCGTGCGTCCGCGGTCGAGGAGGCGCCGCGCGGCGGCATGGCCGAACGCATAGCTGTCATGATCGTAGTATGCGTGGGGCAGGCCGAGCTCGGTGCGTCCGTGGCTGACGAAGGGGAAGTCGCGGGCGACGAGGTACCTGACCCGCTCGTCGAGCGGCTTCGTGCGCGAGAACACGAGCCCGTCGGCAGCCCTGGTGTCGAGCACGTAGCGCACCGGGTCCATGGGATCGCTGCCGAGGAACGACGGGGTGACGACGAGATGGTAGCCGGTGTCGCGCAGCCCCCGGGAGAGGCCGAGGATCACCGAGTTGCCGTAGCCCACGATCTCCTCGTGCGGGTCCAGGATGAAGCTGATGACCTGGGTGCGCCCGGTGCGCAGGCGAACCCCGGCGCGGTCCGGTCGGTAGCCGATCGAGTCGGCCACCGCGCGCACCCGCTCCTTGGTGCGCTCGGCGATCTCGGGCGCGTCCTTCAGAGCGCGGGAGACCGTCGAGACGCCCAGTCCGGTGCTCTCCGCGATGGTCTTCAGCGTCGGCCGCGCCGGTGGCTCCTCGGCCGCCGCGGCGCCCCGCCGTTCCTCCCGTTCGCCCAAAACGCCAGTCCTCGGTTCATCCGTCGCGTAGAACCTGTAACGTTACAGATTTCTCTGCAATTGTAAACGCACGGCACGAGGCAGAGAGGTCGAACCGTATATGCAATTGTTTCAAATAATGTTAATTGAGGATATTCATCGAATCCCGGGAAAGTGTTCGAAAAGGCTTTCTGAAACGTTACAGATAGGTGTATGCTCTCGCGCCGGAGCCCGTCGGGCCCGTCACGAGCCGAACGGACAGCTCTACGGCCAAAAAAGACTTCCGGAGGAGAAGACATTGTCGACGAACATTCTCAAGCGCCGCCTCGCCTGCCTGGCCGGCGGTGCCGCGGCCCTCGCGTCGCTCAGCGGACCCGCCGTCGCCAGCGAGACGGTCGAGGTCCTTCACTGGTGGACCTCCGGCGGCGAGGCCGCCGCCCTCAACGTGCTCAAGAAGGATCTGGAGAGCAAGGGCATCACCTGGCAGGACATGCCCGTCGCCGGTGGCGGCGGTGAGCAGGCGATGACCGTGCTGCGCGCGCGGGTCACCGCCGGTAACGCCCCGACCGCGGTGCAGATGCTCGGCTTCGACATCCAGGACTGGGCGAACGAGGGCGCCCTCGCCGACCTGAACACCGTCGCCGGGATGGAGGGCTGGGACAAGGTCGTGCCCGCCGCACTGCAGCGCTTCGCCAAGAGCGACGGGCGCTGGATCTCCGCCCCGGTCAACGTGCACTCCACGAACTGGGTGTGGGCCAACAAGAAGATCTTCGACGAGCTCGGCATCGCGCAGCCGACGAGCTGGGACGAGCTGGTCGCCGCACTCGACAAGATCAAGGCCGCCGGCTACACAGCCGTCGCCCACGGCGGGCAGGCCTGGCAGGACGCGACGATCTTCGACGCGGTGGTGATGAGCACCGGCGGCCCGGAGTTCTACCTGAAGTCCATGATCGAGCTCGACTCGAAGGCTCTCGGCTCGGACACCATGAAGACCGCCTTCGACCGCATGGCGAAGCTGCGCAGCTACGTCGACGACAACTTCTCCGGGCGTGACTGGAACCTCGCCTCGGCGATGGTCATCGAGGGCAAGGCTGGCGTGCAGTTCATGGGCGACTGGGCGAAGGGCGAGTTCCTCAAGGCCGGCCAGAAGCCCGGCGAGGACTTCCTCTGCTTCCGCTTCCCGGGTACCCAGGGCACGGTGACCTTCAACTCAGACCAGTTCGCGATGTTCTCCGTCGGCGAGGAGCGCCAGGCAGCCCAGATCCAGCTCGCGAGCTCGATCATGGCGCCGTCCTTCCAGTCGGCCTTCAACGTCGTCAAGGGCTCCGTTCCCGCGCGGACCGACGTGCCGGACAACGACTTCGACGCCTGCGGCAAGAAGGGCATGAAGGATCTCGCCGAGGCCAACGCCGCCGGCAAGCTGTTCGGCTCCATGGCCCACGGTCACGCCGCGCCGGCCGGGGTCAAGAACGCCGTCTACGACGTCGTCACGGCGCACTTCAACGGCGAGTTCGACTCCGCGACCGCCGTCGAGGAGCTCGTCTCCGCCGTCGAGGGCGCGATGTAGCCTCGCACCGGTAGCCGCGCGCCGGGCCCGGCCACCGGGTCCGGCGCGCCGTCCCGAACGTCCTCCTCGAGAGCAGCGAGCAAGCCCCGATGCGCTCCACCCTTCAGCACTGGCTCCCGCGGCTGGTTCTCTCGCCGAGCTTCGTGCTCGTGCTGCTCTTCGTGTACGGCTTCATCGTGTTCACGGGCTACCTGTCGGTGAGCGACTCTCGGATGCTGCCCTCCTACGGCTACGTGGGGCTCGCGAACTTCGATCGGCTCTTCGGCCTGCGCCACTGGTCGACGGCGCTCAAGAACCTCGCGATCTTCGGGGGCCTGTACATCGTCGTGTGCACCTGTCTCGGTCTGCTCCTCGCCGTGCTCCTCGACCAGCGCATCCGCGGCGAGGGCGTGCTGCGCCCGATCTACCTCTACCCGATGGCGCTCTCGTTCATCGTCACCGGCACCGCGTGGAAGTGGTTCCTGGACCCGGGGATCGGCCTTCAGAACACGATGCAGCTGTGGGGCTTCGAGGACTTCACCTTCACCTGGATCAAGGACCGGAAGATGGCCATCTACACGGTGGTCATCGCCGCAGTGTGGCAGTCGTCGGGCTTCGTGATGGCGATGTTCCTCGCCGGCCTTCGCGGGATCGACACCGAGATCATGCGGGCGGCCCAGATCGACGGCGCCTCCGGCTGGCGGCTCTACCGGCGCATCGTCATCCCGATGCTGCGCCCGGCTTTCCTCTCCGCCTTCGTCGTGCTCGCGCACCTCGCGATCAAGTCCTACGACCTCGTGATCGCGCTGACCAACGGCGGGCCCGGGCGGGCGACGGAGCTGCCCGCCACCTTCATGTACTCCTACACGTTCACGCGCAACCAGATGGGCGTGGGCGCGGCGTCGGCGGTGATCATGCTGATGATGATCGCCTCGATCATGGTGCCCTACCTCTACAGCGAGCTCCGGGGGCGAGACGACTGATGCAGCCCCAGACGACCAGCGCGGCGCGACCCTCCGCGGCCCTTCGTACCGCCCTGTACCTGGTGCTCGCGATTGCGGCGATCTACTACCTGCTGCCGCTGTTCGTGATGCTGGTGAACTCGGTCAAGCCGCTCGCCGAGATCCGCGAGGGGAACATGCTCTCCTTCCCGCGCGCGTTCACCATCGAGCCGTGGATCACCGCCTGGGGCAGCGCGCAGATCGGCGTCCAGCCGACGGGCCTCAAGCCCTACTTCTGGAACTCGATCAAGATGGTCGTGCCGGCCGTCGCGATCTCCACGCTGCTCGGCGCGCTCAACGGCTACGTGCTCACGAAGTGGACCTTTCGGGGCCACAAGCTGGTCTTCGGCCTGATGCTGCTGTCGTGCTTCATCCCGTTCCAGATGGTGCTGATCCCGATGGCGCGGGTCCTCGGGATACTGGGCATCGCCGGCACCACCTGGGGCCTCGTGCTCGTGCACGTCGTCTACGGCCTGGGCTTCACGACGCTGTTCTTCCGCAACTTCTACGCCGCCTTCCCGACCGAGCTGGTGCGCGCTGCGACCATCGACGGCGCGAGCTTCTTCCGGATCTTCTGGCGCATCCTGCTCCCGTCCTCAGGTCCCATCATCGTGGTGACCGTCATCTGGCAGTTCACCAACGTGTGGAACGACTTCCTCTTCGGCGCCTCCTTCGCCGATGCGGACAGCCAGCCGATGACGGTGGCGCTCAACAACCTGGTGAGCTCGTCGACGGGCGTGAAGGAGTACAACGTGCACTTCGCCGGCGCGGTGCTGGCGGCGCTGCCGACGCTCGTCGTCTACGTCGTCTCCGGACGCTACTTCGTGCGCGGGCTGATGGCGGGGGCCGTCAAGGGCTGACGCCGCGCAAAGGGGAACATCGAAGACCATGGCATTTCTCGAGATCGCGAACCTGCAGAAGTCCTTCGGGGGGGTGGAGGTCCTGAAGGGGATCGACATCGCGGTCGAGGAGGGCGGCTTCCTCGTGCTCGTCGGTCCCTCGGGCTGCGGCAAGTCCACCCTGCTCAACACCATCGCCGGGCTCGAGACCATCACCGCCGGCGAGATCCGGATCAACGGGCACGTGGTCAACGAGCTGCACCCGTCCAAGCGCGACATCGCGATGGTCTTCCAGTCCTACGCGCTCTACCCCTCGATGAACGTCGCCGCCAACATCTCCTTCGGCATGGAGATGCGCGGGGTGCCGAAGCCGGAGCGCGAGACGGCCGTCGCGAAGGTGTCGAAGATGCTCAAGATCGACCACCTCCTCGACCGGCGCCCCGGCCAGCTCTCCGGCGGGCAGCGCCAGCGCGTGGCCATGGGCCGGGCGCTCGTGCGAGAGCCGCTCGTGTTCCTCTTCGACGAGCCGCTGTCGAACCTCGACGCGAAGCTGCGCGTGGACATGCGCACCGAGATCAAGCGCCTGCACCAGAACCTCGGCACGACCATCGTCTACGTCACCCACGATCAGGTCGAGGCGATGACCCTCGCGACGCAGATCGCCGTGCTCAAGGACGGCGTGCTGCAGCAGGCGGGCACGCCCGCCGACATCTACCGCCGCCCGGCGAACCTCTTCGTGGCCGATTTCATGGGCTCGCCGGCGATGAATCTCATCGAGGGGACCCTCGGCGGCTCCGGCGACGAGCTCTTCGTCGAGATGGCCCGCCAGGAGGGCGAGGTGGTGCGCCTGCCCGCCCGCAGCGCGCCGGCGGCGCTCCAGGAGTACTCCGGGCGGAGCGTCGTGTTCGGGATCCGGCCCGAGGACATCACCGATCCGGACGGCGTGGACGGTCGGGTCAAGCACGTCGAGAAGGTCTCGTGCCGCGTCGACGTCGTCGAGCCGACGGGATCGGACACCTTCGTCGTGACCGAGATCGCCGGGCGCGAGGTCACCGCGCGCATGCGCGCCGGCGAGACGACGACGATCGGCGCCACGCGCGAGTTCGCCTTCGCCATGGACCACGCGCACTACTTCGATCCGGACACCGAGCAGCGGATCGCCTGATCCGGCTCGGCGGGGGGAACGCGATGACGATCAGGGTCGGGCTCGTCGGCTACGGCTTCGCGGGCAAGGTCTTCCACGCGCCGCTGCTGCCGGCGGCGGGGCTCGAGCTCGCGGCTGTCGCCTCCTCGCGCCCCGACGACGTCGCCGCGGATCACCCGGGCGTGCGCGTGCACCCGACGCCCGCCGCGCTCATCGCCGACCCGGAGATCGATCTCGTCGTCCTCGCGAGCCCGAGCGACACCCACGGGCCGCTGATGGTCGCCGCGCTCGAGGCCGGCAAGCACGTCGTCAGCGACAAGCCGTTCACCGCCACCGTCGCCGAGGCCGAGCGCGTCATGGCCACCGCCGAGCGCTGCGGGCGCCTCGCCTCGTGCTACCAGAACCGGCGCTTCGATGGCGACTTCCTCACGCTGCGTGGCCTCGTCGAGTCGGGCGCCCTCGGCGAGGTGACCTGCTATCGCGCCCACTTCGAGTTCTTCTGGCCCGACGTCGAGGATCGCTGGCAGCAGCGCCCGAGCGCCGCGACGGGCGTGCACTACGATCTCGGCGCGCACCTCGTCGATCAGGCGCTGGTGCTCTTCGGCATGCCCGAGTGGGTCCAGGCGGACATCCTCGTGCAGCGCGAGGGCGGCCGCGTGCCGGACCGGGCGCACATCTGGATGGGGCGCGGCCCGCTGCGCATCGACCTCGTCATGAGCTACTTCGTGCCCGAGCACTCCACGCGCTACGCCGTGCACGGCACCCGCGGCTCGTTCCTGAAGTCGCACATGGACCCGCAGGAGGAGCACCTCATCG
>CAJIAT010000363.1_pt1 | contig 18761 bp, 14 predicted proteins | sample 9199161 | NCBI WGS metagenome assembly CAJIAT01 (sample SAMEA7708281, study PRJEB35096) | sediment metagenome | biome: marine neritic benthic zone biome [ENVO:01000025]; feature: sediment [ENVO:00002007]; material: shallow marine sediment [ENVO:03000034] sea grass bed [ENVO_01000059] ... | reverse complement strand
GTCCGTGCAGCTGTCAGCCACGGTGCCGAGGAGCCTCCGGCGGACGAGCGTCTTCGCACCGACCTATGCGCCGCGGCTGACCCTGTCCATCTCGCCGCGGCTCGTGCTCGCGGCGCGCCAGCCGGAGCACCGTCGCTCGACGCTGCCGAAGGCCCACCGGCTGGTCCCGTGCGACACCGCCTCGGCGGCGGCGACGAGCACGGTTCCGGCGCGAGTCGAGCGACCCGCACCGATGGTCCTGGTTCTCGCCCGCACCTCGGCACCGGCGGGGGCCGCCGGCGCGATGGGGCCGCGAGGCCGTTCGGGGCCTGCTGCTCGAACCACCGTGATCGGGCGGGGCTGGACCCAGCGGCTGGTCGAGCGCGGCCGGCGCACCGAGAGACGACCCGCCCGCACGCCGGTCCGCGTCTTCCACGCCGCTCCTGCGTCCCCTGCGCCCGCCGCGCTCGAGACGCACGCGAGCCAGAGCCAGCGCCAGGTCGCCCTCGGGGGCCATCGGCCCGCCGCTGCGCCCGGCGGCGGCCGGGATCGGAGCGCCCTCCCGGCTCTCGCGCAGTCTCCGGCCGAGGGCGCACTGCCGAGCGCGCAGCAGCTCGAGCGACTGACGGATCAGGTGGTCCATCGCATCGATCGCCGGCTCACCGCGTGGCGCGAACGGACCGGAAGGGTGTAGCGCGATGAGCCTGGCCAAAGCGCGAATCGAGAAGATCCACAGCGGCGACTTCTTCGAGGTGCTCTTCAATCCCGAGGAGTACGCCATCTCGAAGGACAACAACTTCGCCTCGCACAACGTGCCGGGGCTGTCGTCGCCGATTCTCCAGTTCGTCCACGGCAATCTGCGCACGCTGTCGATGGAGCTCTTCTTCGACACCACCGATGACGCACGCGATGTGCGTGAGGAGACCGAGAAGGTCGTCGACCTCCTGCGCATCGACTCGGAGCTCCACGCGCCGCCGCCGGTACGCATCTCCTGGGGATCGCTGCTCTTCGAGGGCGTCCTCGCCTCGGTGAACCAGAGCTTCACCCGCTTCCTGCCCGACGGCCGGCCGGTGCGGGCACGCCTGGACGTGTCGTTCAGCGAGCTGATCGATCCGGATCGCGAGGCCAAGGAGGTCAACCGGCAGACCGCCGACTTCTCCAAGCTGCACGTCGTCACCGAGGGCGAGACCCTCGCCGGACTCGCCGCCCGCTACTACGAGAACCCCGGGATGTGGCGTGCGATCGCACTCGATAACGACATCGACCGGCCGCAGGAGGCCCTCTTCCGCGGCCGCCGCCTGTCGATTCCACCGCTTCCCTACATCCATCCCGAGAGCGGGGAGGTGCTCGAGTGACCCTGCCCGCCGTCTACGTCCCGGACTACGAGGTCCGCATCAACGGCGACCCGCTGCCGAGCGAGGTGCGGGCCACCGTCTCGAGCATCCGTTACGAGGATGGCAAGAACGCCGCCGACCGGGTCGAGATCGAGATCGGGAACCCAGACCTGCGCTGGCTCCAGCGGCACATCCGCGGCCTGGGCTTCAGCCCACCGACCGGTTTCGACATCGGCCCGGTGCGCGTCGCCTCGGCGGCACCCGACGGCACCTTCGATATCGACAATCGCCTCGATCTCTCCCTCGGCTACCAGCCGGGACCGATGCAGCAGATGTTCGAGGGCGAGGTCACCGGCGTCGAGGCGAGCTTTCCCGCCGGCGGCATGCCGACGATGCGCCTGGTCGCCCACGACAAGCTCCACCGGCTCAGCCGCGGTACCGGCGCCGGCGCCTTCGGCTTCCTGCCCGATGTCCTGGTCGCGACCATCGCCTCGGCCAAGAACCTCCTGATCCCGTTCATCGACCCCGTCATCGCCGGGGCGTCGACCGCGATCCACGCCTTGAACCTGATCTTCACCGGCGCCGGCGCGATGCAGGCGGCGCAGCTCGAAGGCATGAGCGATCAGGACCTCGTGCAGGCGATCGCAAAGGTCTACGGCGCCGACTTCTGGGTCGAGGGTGACGTGCTCTATCTCTCGCGCTTCATCAAGGACTACGAGCCCAGCCTGTCGCTGAAGTGGGGCGAGTCGCTGATCGACTTCAACCCACGGCTGACCACCGTCGGCCAGGTGGTCGGCGTCGGCTACCGCTTCACCCTGCGCGAGATCCCGCTCTCGTTCCTGGTCAACGTTTACTGGGACTTCGACCGCGAGGCGCTCGGCCTCGCAGTGGTTCCGGGCCCCGCGGCCAAGGGAGGGGTCGACGCGCTCGTCGGCGGCGCTTCGCTCACCGAGATCGGCAAGTCGATCAAGAGTCCCGCCGACGTCGCGCAGAGCGCCATGGAGATCGAGCGCGACCTGCGCACCAAGCTCAACGGACGGCTCACCGGCACTTTGACCGCCATCGGCAATCCGGAGCTGCGCGCCGGCCAGATCGTCCGGCTCGAGGGGCTCGGCCCCGACTTCTCGCTCGACTACCGGATCGCGAGCGCGACCCACACCTTCGACGGCGGCGGCTGGACGACGACGGCCGAGGTCTACAAGGAGATCATCCCCTGATGGAAGAAGCGTTGGCCCAGATCGACGACTCCCTCGCCGAGGTGAAGAAGAAGTTCTACGGCGTGACGGTCGGACGCGTGATCAACCCGCTCGACCCGCTGGCACTCGGGCGAGTCCAGGTGCAGCTGCCCATGATCGACGACATCGAGCTCTCGCCCTGGGCGCGGATCGCGACGCCGATGGCCGGCATCGCGCACGGTCACTACTTCATACCGAACCTGGGCGACGAGGTGCTGATCGCCTTCGAGAACGGCGAGCTCAACGCGCCCTATGTCATCGGCTCGCTCTGGAATGCGACCGCACCACCGCCGCTGCCCTCACCGGTGGCGCAGACGCGAATGATCCGCACGCCGATCGGAAACCAGATCATGTTCACCGAGGTGCCCCCGACGATCACGATCCTGACCCCGCAGGGCCAGACGATCGCGATGACCCCGGCCGGGGTGCAGATCCTCACCCACGGCAACGTCGTCAACATGACGCCCGACGGCGTCACCGTGAGCGGGCCGAGCATCAACCTGGTCGGCACCGCCTCGATCAACCTGCAGGCCCCGAACATCACCATCAACGGCGCAACCGCCACGACCGTCCAGTCGGCGGGCGTCGCCAGCGTCACCGCGCCGCTGGTCAAGATCAACTGAGCGATCCGGATGCCTCCAGCAGCCCGCATCACCGATCCCACCGGCCACCCCGGCATCATCACCGGGCCCGGCGTGCCGACCGTGCTGATCGGCGGTCTGCCGGCGGCGGTGGTCGGCGACACCCACACCTGCTCGATGCCGACGCCGGCTGGGCCCCACCCGCCGACGCCGATCGTCAAGGGCAGCTTCACGGTTCTCATCGGCGGTCGTCCTGCGGCGCGCCTCGGCGACCTCGCCGGGTGCGGCGCGCCGATCGTCCTCGGTCATCCGACGGTCCTGATCGGAGGATGAGATGAGCCAGCCGCGCGAGCCGAAGGCGTTTCTGGGAGTCGGTTGGGCCTTCCCTTTCGAGGTGACCGCGGACGGAGCCGCAGCCACGGTCCGCCACGAGCAGGACATCGAGCAGGCGATCCGAATCCTGCTCGGCACCAACCCGGGCGAGCGCGTGATGCGGCCGGACTTCGGCTCCGGCCTCGAGGAGTTCCTGTTCGAGCCGATCACCGTCAGCACCCTCGAGCGCATCAAGCGTCGGGTGCGCGATGCGCTGATCGACCACGAGGCCCGGATCGACGTGGAGAACGTCACCACCACTCCCGCGGGAGCGCCGCCGAACCGGATCGACATCGGCATCGAGTACCGGGTGCGCACGAGCAACGCCCTGCACAACCTCGTGTATCCGTTCTACCTCGGTGAGGGCGCTGGAGGCGCGCCGTGAGGACCCGCCCGCAACCGGTGCTCGATCCGCGGCGTGCGACCGAGATCGCGGCCGAGCTGCTGGCCCGGCGCCCCGGCTATCTCGAAGCGTGGCGTCCCGAGACCGGCTCTCCCGGAGACGGCCTGGTGAGGATCTGGGCGCGCTACCTCGAGACGCTGCTCGAGCGGCTCAATCAGGCGCCCGAGAAGAACCGCCTCGCCTTTCTCGACCTGGGTGGCATCGATCGGATCCCTGCGACCGAGGCGCGGGCGCCGATCGTGTTCACGCTCGCGGAGGGCTCGGCCGCGCAGAGCCTGCCCGCGGGCACGCGCATCGCCGCGCCTCCGCCGCCGGAAGGGACGCGGCAGATCGTCTTCGAGACCGAGCGGGGTGCCGGTCTGACTCCCGGTCGGCTGGTCGAAGCGGTGAGCCTGTGGCCCGGCCGCGACGAGTACGTCGATCACGGGGCAGCGCTCGCCGAAGACGAGGCGTTCATCACGTTCGACCGCTCGCTGCTCGAACCGACGCCGCACCGCCTCTACCTCGCCCACCCGTCGCTGCTCGCCCTGGACGGCGAGGTCGAGCTGCAGGTCGCGGTCGACCTCCTGCAACCGGGCACCGAGCCCCTGAGCCTCGACTGGACCTACTGGGACGGTGAGGTGTGGCGACACTTCGCGCGCCCGGAATGTGGCGTCGGCGAGTCGTCCGACGACGGTACGGATGGGCTCACCCGCAGCGGTACCGTGGTGCTGAAGAGCGAGTGCGCCGGGGCCGAGGAGCGCGAGGTCGACGAGCACTCGTCGTTCTGGCTGCGCGCGGCGCTGGACGAGACGCTGCCCCTCGATCCGGATCAGATCCTGCCCGAGGCGAGCGAGATCAGGCTGTCCGCGATCCACCGGCGCACCGTGCGGGCGCAGATCGCGTCTTTCACCACCTCCTACGAGGCCAACGCCGGAAGCGCGGAGGTGCAGGTGCGCCTTTCCGGGGACGGCTCTCAGGCGCTCGACGGCGTCCGCGTCGAGCTGTCCAGCGGGTCCGGCGCGCTGATCGACGCCGACGTGACCGGCGAGGACGGATCGGTCGTCCTGCACACCGTCGCGGGCCAGCGCGACCACGAGCTGGCGATCGAGGTGTTCGGCGCCCCCGTGGTCAAGCGCTTCCGCTACGAGCCGCCCGCACCAGCGCTCGCGCGGCTGGTCCTGGAGGTCGAGCTCGAGGTCGACGCCTACGTCCCCGAGAAGGCCTTCGCCGACGCCGACAAGCTCGACCTCACGAAACCGTTCTACCCGCTCGGCCAGGCGCCCAGGCCGGGCTCGACCTTCTACTTCGCCGCGCCCGAGGCGCTCTCCAAGCCAGGCGCCCACCTGACCGTGCACCTCGACAGAACCGACACGCCTCAGGACAGGCTCTCGGGCAGCAACGCGACCGCCCTCGCGCACACCATCTCTTGGGAGTACCACGACGGCCGCCGTTGGCGTTCACTTCTGACCGTGGCCTCCGACGAGAGCGACAGCGAGCCTCCCGAGGGCGACCTCGACTGCGACTGCGTCACCCTGATCGTCCCCGAGGACGTGGCCAAGGTGACGGTCAACGACGACGAGGATCTCTACCTCCGCGTCCGGCTCCTGAGCGGCGGCTACGGGTTCACCCACGAGGTCAGCTGGTCGGACGGCGCCACCGGCACCAACACCTTCACCTACGTCCTGCCGCAGCCCCCGGCGCTCAAGAGCCTGCGCCTGTCCTACGTCTGGGAGCACGGGCCGTTCCACGCCGAGAAGGTGCTGGCCGAGAACGACTTCGCCTACCGCGACCTCACCGAGGCCGCGAAGTGGCCGGACGACCCGTTCCGACCGTTCGAGGCGGTCCGCGATCTCGAGCCGGCGCTCTACCTCGGCTTCGACGCGCCGTTTCCGGTCGATCGGGCAAGCCTGTACTTCGATCTCGAGGAGGAGCGCGGCGCCGAACGTCCCGACCTCGTCTGGGAGTACGCCGCCGGGGGCTCGTGGCGTCGGCTGGCGGTCGAGGACGGCACCCGGCACCTCGCCTTCCCCGGCACGGTCTCGTTCATAGGGCCGCTCGACGCGACGCCCACGCCCCGCTTCGGCACCGAGCGCAGCTGGATACGCGCCCGCCGCCGGAGCGACGGGCCGCCGCCGGAGGTCACCGTTCGCGACATCCACGTCAACGCGGTGTGGGCGTCACAGCGCGAGACGCTCACCGACGAGGTGCTGGGCACCAGCCGCGGTATCGCCGGCGAGTCGTTTCGCATCCGGCGCATTCCCGTCCTCGAGGGCGAGCGCGTCGAGCTGCGAGAGCTCGAATCGCCGCGGGCCACCGTCGAGTGGCGGCAGCTCGCCCTGGATCTGCTGGGTGGCGGCGAGAAGACCCTGCGCCGGCTCGAGCGCCGGCTCGCCGAGGAAGGCAGCACGGAGGACGTGCTCGAAGGCGACCTGCGGCTGGTGCGAGACGCCGAGAAGCGCGTCACCGAGGTCTGGGTCGTCTGGCATCCGGTGCAGCGCCTCGTGGCCTGTGGCGCCGACGAGCGCTGCTATGCGCTCGATCGCGCCTCGGGCTGGCTGCGTTTCGGCGACGGCGAGCACGGCCGGGTGCCGCCGCTCGGAGCCCGCGTCATGGCCCGGCGCTACGTCTCGGGCGGAGGCCGGGCCGGCAACGTCGCCGCCGGCGCCATCTCGCAGCCGCTGACCGGCCTCGCCGGGGTCGAAGCAGTATTCAATCCGGTGGCGGCGGAGGGCGGCGCCGACGCCGAGACGATGTCGCAGGTCGCCGAGCGGGGTCCGCGCACCCTCATCCACCGTGGACGCGCGCTGGCCGTTGCGGACCTCGAGACGATGGCCCGAGAGGCCTCTCCCGCGGTGGCGGTGGCGCGCGCCCTGCCCACCACCGACCCGACCGGTCGGACTCGCCCCGGGTGGGTGACCCTGGTCGTCGTTCCATCGAGCGAGGATGCGCGCCCCTATCCTTCGGTCGGCCTGCGCGAGCGTGTTCGGCGCTACGTCGAGCAGCGGTGCGAGGCAGGCATCGCGGCGGCGCGGCGCATCACCGTGACCGGGCCCGACTACTTCGCCGTGGACGTGAGCGCGCAGCTGATACCCGGTGATCCGGCGGGCGCCGGCGAGGTCGAGGAGCGCGCGCGCGCCGGTCTCGAGGCCTTCCTGCACCCGCTGGCGGGCGGACCCGACGGCGACGGCTGGGAGCCTGGCCGCTCGGTCTTTCTCTCCGACGTCGCCGCTGTGCTCGAGCGGGTGGAGGGGGTCGACGCGGTCGAGCGGCTCGAGCTGCTGGTCGACGGCGTGCCGCGTGGTGAGCGCGTCGCGGTGCCGCCCGGTGGCACGGTCGCCGCGGGGACCTTGCAGCTGCAGCTCACGGCCGGGAGGCCCTGACCCGATGGCGCTCACTCTGCCGAACCTCGACGACCGTCGCTGGGAGGACCTGGTCCAGGAGGGCCGCTCGCTGCTGCCGCTCTACGCCGCGGGCTGGACCGACCACAACCTGCACGACCCCGGCATCACCCTGATGGAGCTGTTCGCCTGGGTCACCGAGATGGACCTGTTCCGCATCGACCAGGTCCCGCCGGCACACCGGCTGCGCTTCCTCGCGCTGCTCGGCGTGACGCCTCGCCCGGCGCACGGCGCCGAGCTGCCGGTCGGCTTCCGCCTGGGAGCGGGCGCCGGCCCGGTCGAGCTTCCTGCGGGTCTGATGCTCGACGCCGTGGGCGTGGACGGCGAGGCGCTGCACTACGTCACCACAGCTCCGCTGACGGTGCAGCCGGGCACCCTCGTCGCCGTGCACGCGTGCGCCTCCGGGGGCATCGACGACGAGACCGCGGCGGTCCAGCGCGCCGAGCCGTTCGCGCCGTTCGGCGCCGACCCGGTGGCCGGGGACGCCCTCTATCTCGGCTTCGGCGCAACGCCCTCGGCCGGCGAGCCGCTGAGCCTGCACTTCGAGGTCGAGGGCGGTGGCGCCGAGGAGCGCCGACGGATCCTGGAGCGACGGGACGAGGCACGGCGCTGCGGAGCGCCGTCCGTGTGCTGCGGCGAGGACGGTCTGCCGTGCGCATGCGATGAGGCGGCTGGAGCGCCGGCGACAGATGCGGCCGCCGAGCGCGGCGCGCTCGTCCACCCGTCAGTGCGGCTCGCATGGGAGGTGGCGGTAGCTCCGGGCACGTGGCGCGAGCTGAGTCCCGCAGCGGGCGAGATCGAGGACGCCACCCGCTCGCTGACCCTGTCCGGGCGGGTCACGCTGCGGCCGCCGGTCGCGCCCGCTTCGGTCGCGATCGGCGAGAGCGGGATCGCCCTGCCGACGCTGCGCTGCCGGGTCGCGTCCGGATCCTACGATGCCGCGCCGAGCCTCGAAGGGATCGTCCACAACGCCTCCTGGGCCCGGCAGGAGATCCCTGCCGGCGCTCGCACCTTCCGGGTAGCGCCCGACGCGCTCCTCGAGGGCGAGCCTCCCGCCGCCGGCAGGTCGACGCGGCTCGACGCCGAGCTCGACGACGACGGAGTGATCCATCGCCTGACCGGCGGCGACGAGGGGCCGGAGCTGTTCGTCCTCGGCTGGATGCCTCCGGCAGCGGGCGTGGACGGTGAGCTCGTGGTCGAAGCGGTCGCGCTGGAGGACGGCACCGGCCGGCCGCACCAGGCGCTGGATCTCCCGCAGCTGATCCCGGCCGGCCAGCATCTCGAGCTGGTCAGCCAGGAAGGCGGCCGCTGGCGACGCTGGCGACGGCAACAGCACCTCGACGCCTCGGGCCGGGCGGACGCCGACTTCGTCCTCGAGCCCGAGCCTGGCGACGAGGACGGTGTGCCGGCGACCCGGATCCGCGTCGGGGACGGCGAGCGCGGCCGCACGTTGCCCGAGCACTCGCAGGTCTGGAGCGCCTACGACGCCACTGCGGGCGCTGCAGGGCAGGTGGGCCCGGGCGGCGTGCAGGGCCTCGCCGACAGCGCGCGCAACCGCGCGCTCCTCGCCTCCCACCCGGGCGGACTCGACGATGTCCTCGGACGGCTCGAAGGCGTCGAGAGCCCGCTCGCATCGACTCGCGGCGCCGACGGTGAGACCCTCGGCGAGGCGGCTCACCGAGCCCTGGAGAGCGTCACCCGCGTCGAGCGAGCGGTCACCCTCGGCGACCTCGAGCAGCTGGCGCTCGCGACGCCCGGAACGCGCCTCGCCCGCGCCGAGGCCCGGGCCGAGCTCACGGCGACGCTCCCGTGCTACAGCGCGCCCGGCGTGGTGACGGTGCTCGTCCTCCCCCACCTCCCCGCGGCCCGGCCGGTTCCGAGCGTCGGCACGCTGGCCGCCGTCTCGGCCTACCTGGCTCGGCGTCGCACCCTCGGCACCCGCTTCGAGGTCGCCGGCCCCGACTACGTCGAGGTGCGGGTGCGCGCGAGCGTCGAAGCGTGCCCCGGCGTCGATCCCGGGGCGCTGGCCGAGCGGCTGCGCGACTCCCTGACGGCGCTCTTTCACCCCCTGGTCGGCGGCCCCGACGGCACCGGCTGGCCGTTCGGGCGCACGGTCTACGCCAGCGAGGTCTACCAGGCGCTGGACGAGACGGAGGGCGCCGACCACGCCACCGCCCTCGAGCTGATCGGACCCGACGGCGAGCCGACCTGCGGCAACCTCTGCCTGCCGCCGACCGGCCTCGTGGACGAGGGCGACCACGAGCTCACGGTCACCGGAGGATCGCCGAGATGCTGAGGAAGAAGGGCGCGGACGGCGGCGCCGGGCCAGATCTCGAGCGCCTCGATTTCTGGCGCGGGCAGGACCTGGAGAGCCGGGGCCTCGACGACATCGTCGCCGAGGAGCAGGAGCGATTCTGGTGGCACGCGCGGGCGATCCACGACGTCTACGGGATCGTCACGGGTCTCGAGGTCGAGGCGGTCGGGGGACGATTCCTGGTGCAGGCCGGGATGGCCTACGACAGCTACGGCCGCGAGCTGTTGATGGACCACCCGCGGTCGGTCCGCGCACCGGCTCCGCCGGCGAGAGGCACCGGCGATCGGGCGCAGCGCCGGACACTCCTGCTGCGCCATGCCGCGCATCCCCCTGAGAGCGTGTGCGGCGGCCGGGGCACGGAAGGGGGCGTCGAGCTGGCGTGGATCGACGCCCGGACGATGGACATCAAGCAGGGCGTGGAGATCGCCCAGGGGCGCTTCCGTCGCGCCGGTGGCGAGCTGGTCTTCGAGCTGGACCCGCGGGTGCTGCTTCCCGTCGTGCGCGCGATTGACCGTCCCGCGCTCGGAAGCGGCGCGACTCCCAGACCCGGCACCGCGTGGCGGACCTGGTCGCGGGCGATCCCCGCCTCCCCGGGAGCCGCCGGCCAGCGCCTGACCGTGACGCTGCGCGGGCTCGAGGTCACGATAGACACCTCCGCCGCCGGCTTCACCCGCACGCCGTGCTATCTGGCCTGGCTCCAGGGCCGGCCCTGGCTGACCCGTCGAGGGATCATGCCGGCTCCGCTCCCGGACCGCGTTCGCGATCCCGCGCGCGATCGCTTCACGTTCGATCTCTGGGATCCGACCTCTACCAGCCTGAGCCTGGATTCGACGCCCGCGCCGTCCCAGCTCAGCGCCCTGCTCAACCACGCGCAGCGCTCGCTCTCGGTCTGCTGGATCGGCATCGAGCGCGACGTCGAGCCGCGCGAGCCGCTCACGCTTTCGAGGTGATTCGATGGCAGCCTTCGACGACATTCGCACGCTCGAGCGCCAGCTCTTCTTTCCCGGCCAACGGCTCCTCGCCGCCGACCTGGACCAGGTCGTCGACGACCATCGCTGGCGCCGCGAGCTGCACAACCGCGCCTGCCACCGCGCGGGGGTTGGCAACGGCTTCCCGGTCACCGGCGAGATCGGCGGCCGCGAGGTGACCATCGGCGCCGGCTACGCGCTCGACGCGCTCGGGCACGAGATCATATCGACCAGCACCCGCACCGAGCCGGTGCCGCCGGTGGTGGGAGACCCCTCGGGTGGTCCGGCCGCCTACGACCTGACCGTTCGCTACCCGGAGCAGGACGAGCTCGAGGAGACCGAGACCCGCGCGGGCGTGTGCGCGTCGCGAGGGGTCATCCGCCGCCTCGAGGAGCCGGAGTTCTGCTGGGTGCGCCTGGAAGAGGATGCCGGCGGCGAGCTGCACCCGATCGACCCGGACCTGGCGCAGCAGCTCCAGCTCGGCCACCGGATCCGCCTCGCCCGAGTCTGGGTGGCCGACTGCAAGCTGTCCAAGCTCTCCATCGCCGAGCGTCGCAACGCCCGCCCCCCGGAGCGGCCCTACATCTACTGTGGGCGGACCACGGTCGAGTGGCAGATCGAGCCGTTCGCCAGCGAGCTGCTCGCGTTCACGGGCGACCTCACCACGCTCCTGACGACCAGCTTCCAGCCCGCGGCCACGACCGCGCTCTTCTTCCTCACCGCCACCGTCGACACCGAGGCCGCGGGCTTTCGGGCGACGCCGTGCTACTCGGTGGGCCTACGCGGTGAGCGCCAGCTGCTCTTCACCGTCGAGAGCGAAGGCGGCCCCCAGGTGGTCGCCTGGCCAGCAGACGGGCAGCCGAGCGTCGAGGATGCAACCCCCGCCGGCTTCACCGTCCGGGTGCTGCCGATCATTCCTGGCCTCGGGCGCGAGTTCGCCAGAGTGCTCGGGGACGACTTCGATCCCACCACGCTGCAGATCCCGTGGGAGATCGAGTGGATGGGAGTCGAGCGGTGAGCCACCCCGGCGCCGACTTCCTGCATCTCAACCGCGACGGCGAGTGGCCCGGCTTCTCGCGGCGCAATCTCGACGTGGACGGCGACGGTGAGCTGTCGCTGGCCTCGCTGCCCGCGCTCGACGCCTCGGAGGAGATCGACACGAGCGGCGCCGGCGCCGGAGACGGACCCGAGGGTCTCGCCGTCGCGCCCGACGGCGCCGTCTTCTGGACCGGACCGTCGGAGATCGGCCGCACCGTCTTCCGGCGCGATCCGTGCGACGGGCACTGCGCCCCGCTGCCGCTCGACCCGGACGCCGAGCTCGACGACCCTCGCGGCCTCGCGGTCCACCCGGGACGCGGCGCGCTGCTGATCGCCGACCGGGGCCGCGATCGCATCGTGCTGGTGGCCCTCGACAGCCTTCAGCTCATCGGCGTGTGGGGCGGGTCCGGCGGCGGCCCGGGTGAGCTCGATGGGCCCACCGGGCTGGCGGTCGGCGACGACGGCACGGTCCACGTCGTCGACGGCGGCAACGGTCGCGTCCAGCGGCTCTCGGCCGGCGGCGCGCCGCTCGCGTCATACACCGAGGCGACCGACCCGGTGGCGATCGCGGTCGCAGGCGAGGCCCTCTGGATCGTGGACGGCGCGGAGCGGGCGCTGATCCGCCACCACCCGCAAGGCGCCAGCGAGCGGATGCCGCTCGACCTCGGCGGCCCCTCGGCCCTCGCGGCCAAGGCCGGCGCGCTGTACGCCGGTGACGCGGTCGCCGAGCGAGCGGTCCGGATCGATCCAGCCGACGCCCGCACCGTGGGCGAGGCGCGCGGCTACACCGGCCACGTCGCCGCGCTCGCGATCGGCGACGACCTCTGGCTGCACCCGGGGGGCGGCGCCAGGCCGCGGCGGCTCGCGCTTCACGGCGCGACGGTGCGCCGGGGAATTCTCTGGGGCGGCCCGATCTCGCTCGGGGACGATCCCCATGCCTGGACCCGCCTCGCGGCGGTGGGCGGCATCGACTCGGGCCGGGCGACCCTGTTCGTCCACGCCTCGGACGACCCTGCGGGGCCCCCCGATCCCGACCCTGCCGGGCTGCGCGAGGCGAACGGGGGATTCGCCGCTCCGTGGACACGGATCGGCGACGGCGGCCCCGACGGGCTCGTGCGTCGCACCTCGAAGTTGCTCTGGGTCGGCGTGCTGTTCGCGAGCGACGGCCGGCCTCCGGGACCGCGCATCGGTCAGCTGCGCATCTCCTTCGACCAGGTCGGCTACGAGGAGCACCTGCCGGTGATCTACCGGGCGCCGGAGAAGATCGATCTCGAGGGCTCGGGACCCGAGCCGCTGGAGCGATTCCTGGCGCTGTTCGAGAGCCATTTCCGTGACGTCGAGGCGTCGATCGACGATCTACGGCGCCTCTTCGATCCGGCCTCCACCCCGAGCGAATGGATCGAATGGCTCGCGAGCTGGCTCGCCGAGCCGCTCGACGAGGCCTGGCCCGAGGGGCGCAAGCGCGCCCTCATCGCGAGCGCCTTCGAGCGCGCCGCCTGGCGAGGCACGGCGGTCGGCCTGCGTCGCAACCTCGCCGAGCGCCTCGGCATTCGCGCGAGCGTCGAGGAGCCCCACGCCCAGACCGGCTGGTGGACGCTCGCCCCGGGCGATCCCGAGCCCGGAGCCGCGCGCCTCGGGATCACCACCCGCCTGCCGGCCTCGGAGCCCAACGGTGCGGTGCTCGATCGCAGCGCGGTCGTCGACGGCTCACAGCTCATCGAGGACGAGGACGTCGGCGAGCCGCTGTTCTGGCGCACCGCCTACCAGTTCAGCGTGGTCCTGCCGCGCGCGCAGGTATCCGCTCCGGCCACCCGCGATCGCGTGGAGGAGCTCGTCGGACGCGAGAAGCCGGCCCACACCCTGCACTGCCTGCGTCTCGTGGATCCGGGACTGACCGTCGGCTACCAGGCGCTGCTCGGCGTCGACACCCTGCTCGGCGACGGCAGTGCGGTTCCGAGTCGCCTCGGCGAGCGCAGCGGGCCACTGGCCATCGAAGGCCACCGTCCGATCGAGGTCGGCGCCGGCAGGCTCGGAGTGACCACGCGTCTCGCCGCCGGCGTCGAGCCGCCAGACAACCAGATGCGCCGAGAGGAGAAGCCATGGGCATCATGACCAAGACCGAACTCCACCGATGCGCTCTCGCAGCGCCGGAGCGCAACCACTATTTCCACGGCAAGATGCTCGACGTCCGGCACTTCCAGCTCGAGACCGACTATCACAGCCGCAAGCGTCAGCTCGTCAACCGGCTGGTGCTCGGCTGGGGCGTCGTCTGCGGCCTCGACGTGCGCCCGGCGCAGGCCGACCCGCCGGCGATCATCGTCGAGCCGGGGCTCGCCCTCGACTGCTGGGGCCGCGAGATCGTCGTCGACGCCGAGACCGGTCCGATCGCGCTCCCCCCCGAGCTCGTGCGCAAGGTGCCGCGCGAGCCTCCCGGCGGCGAGCCCCTCCCGGTCGAGCAGCGACCGGAACACAAGCACTGCCCGGAGACGACCGAGGAGCACGAGGGGCTGCACGTCGTGCTCTGCTACCACGAATGCCTGGTCGAGCCGACGCCGGTGCTCGCCGGTGACTGCCGGGACGAGGCGCCCTGCCAGCCCGGGACCATCCGCGAGCGCTACCGGCTCGAGTTCCGACCAGGCTGCCTGCCGCAGCGCAAGCCCCAGCTCGCGCTGCCCGACGTCATCGAGCGCGACGGCCGGGTCGACTACCAGGCGCTGGTGAAGGCGATCAGCGAGCCCTGCCCCTGTCCGCCCGATCCGTGCATTCCGCTGGCGAACCTGCATCTCGAGTTCGACGGTCCGAAGTGCGTGCAGGACGTCGACATCTCGATCCGACCGATCGTCTACACCAACGACCTCTTGTTCCAGCTGATCCTGTCCACGGTAGTCGAGGCTCCCTCCTACCGGGGCGACAAGTAGCGAGGGAGACGACGATGACCAAAGTCTGCATCAACGACGTCGCCTGCTGCGGCACCCTGGACCGGCCGCGCTACTTCGCCGGCCAGCTCGTCACCGCCGACACGCTGAGCCAGGAGCAGGACTACTTCCGCCAGCGCCTTCGGCTCCACAACCGGATGCTGCACGGCTGGGGCACGGTCTGCGGCACCGAGGTCTGCCGCGTGCCCATGGAAGGCGGCGGCTGGGAGCCCTGGCTCGTCAGGATCAAGCCGGGCCACCTGCTCGGCCCCTACGGAGACGACATCGTCATCGACTGCGAGGTGGTGGTCGACCTGCGAACGGCCGGCACCGACGGCGCCGCGGGCGTGCCCCCGGAGCAGTCCGCCGCCGATCCCTGGTGCAGCCGCGTCTGCCTGCCGCGCGACCCCGGGCCGCTCTACCTCGCCGTCCGCTACAAGGAGTGTGCGACGCGACCGGTCAAAGTACAGCCTGCGGGCTGCGGCTGCGAGAGCGAGGCCTGCGAGTACTCGGTGCTGCGTGACGGCTACGAGATCGGCTTCCTGGACGAGTGCCCGGATAGCCACCGCGATCCCACCAGGACCGGCCCGCTCAGCGAGACCGGCATTCCGGAATGCCCGCCCTGTCCGGACTCGCCGTGGGTCGTCCTCGCCTGCATCGAGCTCGACGGGAACGGCATCGTGGACGGTCCCGACAACCCCGACAACTGCAGCTGCCGGCGCATCGTCGTCTCCCACGCCTGGAGCTGGAGCCAGTGCCCGGTGCCCGAGCCCCCGCCGCCCGACGAACGCGAGATCCGGGTCGAGCGCGTCGAGGTCGTGTCGGCCGACGGCGAGGTGATGACGCTCCCCGCCACCGTGGCGGCCGGTGACCGGGTGGGCCTGCGCGTCGCCGGAGCCGGCTTCGGTCCCGCTCCCGTCCTGACCCTCCAGAGCGGCTTCGAGCTCACCGGCGAGCCGACGTTGGAGGCGCGCGACGTGCTGCGGGCGGGAGTCGCCGTCCTCGACGGCGTCACCCCCGGCAGCTACGGCTTCGAGCTCTCCCGCGCCGACGGCGCCTCTCGACTGGTCGAGAGGGTGTTCGAGGTCGAGAGGGCGGTACGGCCGGTCCCGCCCGGACGTATCAACGAGATCCGCTTCCGCCGGCCCGACAACGGCGTCTTCGCGACCTCGGAGCTCTCTCCCGGTGACGTGGTGATCGCCGAGATCTCCGCCGACGCGCTGGCGGCCGAAACCCGGCTCGAGGCGCCGGCAGGATTCGAGGTCTCGGAGGTCAGGATCGAGAGCGACAAGCTCGTCGCCACGCTGAAGGTGCCGGAGGACGTGGCCCCTGGCGCGTATGCGCTTCGCCTGCTCTCCGCCGACGGTGAGCTCCTCGCCGAGCGCGAGGAAGCGTTCACCATCCGCGAGCGAGGCGGCGACGGGTGAGCCGTCGTCCCCTCGCTCTGAAGCCCCGCAGCTCGCCCGCTCGGCCTACGTCCGGCAGCAAGGGCGAACCGGGGCCCGGTTTCGGCCTCGGTTCCAGCCCGCCGTCGATAGCCGGAGCCCTCGGCAATCGGGCCCTGGGGTCGCTGCTGGACGACAGGCTCGACTCCAGCAAGGAGCCCTTGTTCTCCCGAATCGGTGGAGGCGTCGCGCTGACGGTCTACTTCGGCAAGGACCAGTTCGTCCTCGACGGGCGCAGCGTCGACGCGGTTCGAGCGCTGGCGCAGGAGTTCGAGCTGATGATCGAGCCCACGGTGAGGGTCGACGGGCATGCCTCGACCGAGGGCGCGGAAGACCACAATCTCCGGCTCTCGAAGATGCGCCGCGAGCTCGTCGTCGCGTTGCTCGCGGCGCAGACGAGCCCCACGACGTCCTTCGGCGGCACTCCACACGGCGAGAGCGACCCGAGCGTCGTCGAGGTCGGTGAGGGAGAGGCGCTCGAGGAAAAGCGAGCGTGCAACCGCCGGGTCGAGATCATCGTCGTCCCCAAGAGATTCCCGATCTCTCCCGAGGCCGAAGCGGAGCCGGAACCGAAGAAGGACCCCTTCAGGTTCCGACCTCGGATTCCGTTCCGACCGGAGACCACCAAGGAGCGGCTCGATCGCATGCTGCGCGAGCGGGTGCGACCGCCGGAAAAGCGTGGTGGCAGATCGCTCGAAGATCTGGCCGACGAGACCCTGGACGACATCTTCGACGGACTCCTCGAAGGGATCGTCAAGGACAAGGACAAGCGTCGCTGGTTGACGGAGCGGCTAAGAGATGGCGTGAAGGCCGGCGGGAAGAAGGCCGTCGAAGGAATCGTCGACGGAACCGATCTCCCCGACGAGACCAAGGACGCCATCAAGCGCTCGATCGAGGCCGGCACCAAGCAGAGATTCTGATCGTGGCGAGAATCGACGTCTCGGCGCCGGGCAGACCAACGCGCAGAGCAGCCCCTCGGGCCCCGGGCGGGCCACCGACCAGCCATGCGCTGTCGAGAGCGAGAGCCGAGCGATCGCTCGCCCCCGTGCTGCCGCCGAGCGACGGATGATCGAGCTCGGCCAGCGTCGGGAGCAGCCGGCCGGTGACGGTGCGCTCGGCCCAGCGGGCGGCGGCCGCCGCCGGGAAGGGCGTCGAGAGCTGGGAGCGTGGCTGAGTCGCGTGGTCCGGCCACGGATCGGCTGTTTCGGCCGAAGCCTGCCCGCCTACGGGCTGTTCGTCGTCTCGGGGACCGCGCTCGGGATGTGCTTCGCTCTCGCGATCGCCGTTCAGCGGGGACTCTCGGTGGCAGCCTGCGGGGTGCTCCTCACGGCGGCTGTCGTGATCGCGCTCATCCTCGCCTACGGCACTCGCGCCCTGACCGGACACGAGCGGTTCACCTTCTACCACTACCAGCTGAGTGCGATCGCCGGGGTCGCCCTGATCGCGGGTCTCTCCGGGCTCGCGATCCTTTCGTACCTGGATCTTCTCGCCCTGGGGCTTGCAGTGGCACAGTCCTTCGGACGTATCGGATGTCTCATGGCGGGCTGCTGCCACGGTCGGCCGGCCGTGGACGGGGTCTGCTACGCAGACGCACACGCGGCTGATGGACTCTCGCCGAGGGTGGTCGGGATTCCACTCCTGCCGGTCCAAGCCGTGGAGTCCGGGGCCAATCTGTTGCTGCTCGCGGGGGGAGCCGCGCTGGTGGCCGGGCACGCCCCGGCGGGATCGGCACTGGCGCTATACCTGATCGGCTACGCGGTCGTCCGCTTCGCGACGGAGAGCCTGCGGGGAGACTCGCGACCGCGGCTGGCGGGCCTGTCTGAAGCCCGGTGGACCTCGATGGCTGTCCTTGCATCGACCGCAGGGGCGGGCAGCTACCTCCTCGGCTCCAGTCCACTCCTGGCCGCGTCGGTCGTTGCCGTCTGCGCCCTCGGCGTCGTCTCGCTCTGCGCCGCGCGTGGCTCGATGCCCTCCTGCGCGCTTCTCGACGGCGCGCACCAGACCGAGGTCGCCATCCTCTCGAGAGAGCTGGACGGAGCTGCCGAGCGTGACGCCCAGGCGATACGCGTCCGGACCACCAGCCAGGGTCTGCGGCTCTCGAAGGGCACGCCGGGAGGCACCGAGCTCTACACCTTCTCCCACACCGGCCGCGAGTTGGACGAACGGTCGGCACAGGTTACCGCGCGGACCCTTCTGGCCATCTCGGCCTATCCCTCGGGCGAGCTGCTGCGCGGCGAGGCCGGGATCTGGCACCTGCTAGTCCAGCCGAGATGAGGCTTTCGCCATGACCCTCCTCGCCCGTCGCCGCGAAGAGCTGTCACGAGGCCCCGAGGAAGCCGCGGCTCTCGAGGAACGGCGCAGCGTCGTCGTACGCCCGCATCCGATCCAGCGGAGCTTCCTCCACCTGCAGGAGGCGATCGGCAACGGCGGCGCGGCCCGTCTCCTCGGCTCGCTGGCGGGCTCGGGGGCGCACGCTGCTCGAGCGCACCGAGCACCTCCGGCGCGTGTGTTGGTAGCCCAGCACCTGCGGCCGGCAATCGGGCGAGCATGGGAGGATCGACGGCAGCGTCCACGCCTCATCGTCCCCGACGGCGCGGAGCCTGGGCCGGGGCAGATCGCGCGCGCGGCATTCATCTCCACGATCGCGGAAGCCGCTCGCCAGGCAGCCGAGGAGGGACTCGTCGAGATCGGGCAGACCGCTCGGGACTGTCCGCTGATCGAGCACTACACACGGCTCTACACCCAGCGCAGCGCCGCCCGGCTCGAGGCCGACGTGCTCCGATACGTTCCGGCAGCT
>CAJIAT010000042.1_pt1 | contig 18825 bp, 16 predicted proteins | sample 9199161 | NCBI WGS metagenome assembly CAJIAT01 (sample SAMEA7708281, study PRJEB35096) | sediment metagenome | biome: marine neritic benthic zone biome [ENVO:01000025]; feature: sediment [ENVO:00002007]; material: shallow marine sediment [ENVO:03000034] sea grass bed [ENVO_01000059] ... | reverse complement strand
CGCCCGCGTCGCTCATCGTCCCTCTCCTCGCCCCCGGGGCGAATAGCTCTCGAGGACGAGGGTAGCGCGAAGCGCGCCCGGCCGGATCACCGGCTCACGCGTCGTAGCTGGAGATCTCGACGAGGTTGCCGTCCGGGTCGCGGAAGTAGACGGAGCGGATCGGCCCGGTCGCCCCGGTGCGCGCGACGGGCCCCTCCTCGACGGCGATCCCGCAGCCCTCGAGATGGGCGAAGACGGGGTCGAGGGGCCCCTCGACGATCAGGCAGATGTCCTGGCTGCCGGCGCGGTGCTCCAGCGCCTTGCGCTCGTAGTCCCAGCCCGCCGGTTGCAGGTTGATCTTCTGGCGACCGAAGGCGACGGCCACCCGACCCTCGCCGAAGCGCTCGATGGTCATGCCGAGCACGCGCTCGTAGAAGGCGGCGAGCGCCTCGACGTCACTGACCGGGAACACGACGTGGTCGAGGCGATCGATGACGAATCCGGGTGAGGACATAACGGGCTCCGCTCCGGGTACGGCGACGCGCGGGCGCGGGCCGCGGCTCGCGCTCGATCCTACGTCAGCGGCCCTGCGAGGCGCGACGGGACCTGCCGGCTCCAGCCGATGGCGGGAGGACCTTTGGTTCTGAAGATCGCTCGGCGAGCGGGCGCCAGCGCTGCGCTGCGGGTATCCTTCGCGCCGCCGGTGATCCGGCACCGACAGGAGACCGCCCGTTGACCGATCTCGCCCACGTCGCCCTGCACTACCAGAACGAGAACTGCCACCCTGACGGCAAGATCAAGGTCGGGATCGCCGACGGCGCGCCCTGGCGCGAGGAGCGCCTCGCGAACGCCCGGCGCCTGTTCGAGGGCCTGCGCGGCGCCGGGATCCCGATCGTCCACGTGCGCCTGGCGGTGCGCCCGGACTACGCCGACGTGGTCGCCAACACGCTGCTCATCCGCCAGTGGGTCGAGCTCGGCGCCTGGCAGGAGGGCACCTGGGGCGTCGAGTTCATCGGGGATCTCGGGCCCGAGGACGGCGAGATCGTGGTGACCCACACCCGCAACAGCGCCTTCCACGGCTGCCCGCTCCGCGACGCGCTCGACGCCCTCGGCGCGCGGCGCCTGTCCTTCTCCGGCGTCTCCACGGCCTACGTGGTCGAGGGCACGGTGCGCCACGCCACCGACATCGGCTACGAGTGCACGGTGGTCGCCGACGCCTGCGCCACGGCGACCCAGGAGCAGCACATCAACGCCCTCGCGGCGATGGCGCTGCTCGCCGAGATCCTCGACGTCGACGAGTTCCTCGAGGAGCTCTGAGAGTCATTCGGCGGGACCGCGTCCCGCTTGTCGATCACCCCGCGAGCAGGATCGCCTCGACGATGCGCTGGACCGAGAGCGCATCGCGAAAGCGCGGCATCGAGTGCGTCTCGCCGGCGATCGCCGCGCCGGCGTTGTCGAGCTGGAGCCGGTAGCCGAGCGTGCGCGGATCGGCGATCTCGGTCTGGAGATCGCCCCACTCGCCACCGTCGCTCACCCGGAGCCGGTTCCAGTCGTGGATCCGCAGCGACTCGCGCTCGCCCCAGAGCGTGCACTCGACGAGATCCGGGCCGGCCCCGCCAACGCTGCCGGCCACGGAGACCGGGACCCCGCCCGCCTCGAGCTGGGCGAGCACGTGGGTCTCGGCGGCCTCGCCGCCCGGATAGCGCACCGTCGCCCCGAGGAGCATCGCCGGACCGAGGAGCCGCTCGGCGAGATAGATCCAGTGCGAGAGCACCTCGCGGGTGAAGCCGCCCTGGGCGCGGCCCGAGAGCCAGCCGGCAGCGTTGACCTGCCACTCGCGGGGCCACCGGGAGAAGTGGATGCGCACGTCGACGCCGGTGAGCCCGGCGCGCGCGCCGGCGGCGAGGCGCTCCTCGACCTCGCGCACCGCGGCGGCCGAGGCGAGGGAGAAGTTGACGATGTCGACGACGCCCGCCTCCTCGGCGCGGGCCACCAGCTCCTCGCCCTCGGTGAGGGAGACCGCGAGCGGCTTCTCGCAGTACACCGCCTTGCCCGCGTCGACGGCCCCGAGCACGTGCTCGCGGTGCGCCGCGGGCGGGCAGGCGACGTAGACGGCGCCCGCCTCGGGCTCGGCGATCGCCTCGGCGGCGCTCGAGGCGATCCGCACTGCCGGGTAGGCGGCGGCGGTGCGCTCGCGGGCACCGGCGTCGGGATCGAAGGCGCACACGACCGTGAAGCGCTCGTGCGAAGCCATGCTCGAGAGCATGCGCTGGCCCATCACGCCGAGCCCGATCACCGAGACCTGGTGGTGCATTGCGCGCTCCTCTCACCGCCCGCCGCGGGCGGCGCGAGCATACCGGAGCCGCCGCGGCGGCGCCGGCGACGGGGCACGAGCGAGGAAGAGACAGGGGCGCCGGGGCGCGCGAATCGTGCCGGCGAGCGGTCGGGACAGGCGCCGGAGACTGGCCAACCCATTGATTCCGCTCCACTCCACCGCCGACGGAGCCGGACCCCCGCTCCAGGATGACGTTTCCCATCAGCCTGCTAGACTGGTCGCCCCCCGCCCAGGCAGTCGGCGGGCCGGCGCCCGGGCGCCGCGTCCGCACGACGGGCGAGTGTGCCGGTCCGAGAAGAAGACCGCGCGCCGCGACCGCCCGGGTGTTCGCCGACCCGCATCATGGAGGAGAGACGATGGCAATACCGTCCGGCATGCAGCTCCCGCGCGAGGAGCTGCTCGCAGCCTACAAGCGCATGCGCCAGATCCGCGAGTTCGAGGAGCGCGTCCATCGCGAGTTCGACGCCGGCTCGATCCCCGGCTTCGTGCACCTGTACGCGGGCGAGGAGGCGTCCGGCGTCGGCGTCATCTCCCACCTCGACGACTCCGACTACATCGCGAGCACCCACCGCGGACACGGCCACTGCATCGCGAAGGGCTGCGATCCGAAGGCGATGATGAAGGAGATCTTCGGGCGCGCCGACGGCCTGTGCGGCGGCAAGGGCGGCTCGATGCACATCGCCGATCTCTCGCGCGGGATGATGGGCGCGAACGGCATCGTCGGCGGCGGGCCGCCGCTCATCTGCGGCGCGGCGCTGACCGCGAAGACCCTCGGCACCGGCGGCGTCGCGATCGCCTTCCTCGGCGACGGCGCCTCGAACCAGGGCACCACCCTCGAATCGTTCAACCTCGCGAGCGTGTGGAAGCTGCCGGCGGTCTTCGTGGTCGAGGACAACGGCTACGCCGAGTCGACCGCGAGCGACTGGTCCGTGGGGGGCGATCAGCTCAAGCGCGCGGAGGGCTTCGGCATGCCGGCGACGCGCGTGGACGGGCAGGACTTCTTCGCCGTCTTCGACGTGGCCGGCGAGGCCGTCGCCCGGGCCCGCGAGGGCGGCGGACCCAGCCTCATCCACGTGAAGACCGCCCGCTACTACGGGCACTTCGAGGGCGACGCGTGCACCTACCGCGCCGAGGGCGAGGTGGACAAGCTCCGGGCCGAGCGCGACTGCCTGATGCTGTTCCGCGAGCGCGTGACCGAGGCCGGGCTGCTCGAGTCGGAGCAGCTCGACGCCGTGGACGCGGAGACCAACAGCTACATGGACGAGGCCGTCGACGAGGCGCGTGCAGCACCGGCGCCGGGTCCCGAGGACCTGCTCACCGACGTCTACGTCAACTACTGAGGGAGAGCGCTGCGATGTCGAGGAAGAGCTACCGACAGGCGATCAACGAGGCGCTGGCGCAGGAGATGCGCCGCGACCACCGGGTCATCGTGATGGGCGAGGACAATGCCGGCGGCCTCGGCGCGCCGGGCGAGGACGACGCCTGGGGCGGGCCGCTCGGCGTGACCAAGGGGCTCATGCCGGAGTTCGGCCGCGAGCGCGTGCTCGACACGCCGATCAGCGAGAGCGCCTTCATCGGCGCCGCCGTCGGCGCCGCGGCGACGGGGCTGCGACCGGTCGCGGAGCTGATGTTCGTGGACTTCATGGGCGTGTGCTTCGACCAGATCTTCAACCAGGCGGCGAAGTTCCGCTACATGTTCGGCGGCAAGGCGGTCACGCCGGTGGTGATCCGCACCATGTACGGCGCGGGCTTTCGCGCGGCGAGCCAGCACAGCCAGTGCCTGTATCCGATCTTCACCCACATCCCGGGGCTCAAGGTCGCGATCCCCTCCTCGCCCTACGAGGCGAAGGGGCTGCTGGTGCAGGCGATCCGCGACGACGACCCGGTGATCTTCTTCGAGCACAAGGTGATGTACGACGACGAGGAGGAGGTGCCGGACGAGCTCTACACCATCCCCTTCGGCGAGGCGAATCTCACCCGCGAGGGAGAGGACGTGACGATCGTCGCCATCGGGCGCATGGTCAACCTCGCCAACGAGGCGGCGGACGCGCTCGAGGCGGACGGCGTCACCTGCAACGTCATCGACCCGCGCACGACCTCGCCGCTCGACACCGACACGATCATCGAGTGCGTCGAGGAGACCGGCCGGCTGGTGGTCGTCGACGAGGCCAACCCGCGCTGCAACGTCGCCACCGACGTCTCCGCGCTGGTCGCGCAGCACGCCTTCAAGGCGCTCAGGGCACCGGTGAAGATGGTCACCGCACCGCACGCGCCGCCGCCCTTCTCGCCGGACCTCGAGGATCTCTACGTGCCCTCGACGGAGCAGATCGTCGCCGCGGTGCGCGACACCCTCGAGGCCGCGCCTGCATGAGCGCCGCGATCGAGGGGGTCACGATGCCCAAGTGGGGGCTCGCCATGAGCGAGGGCCTCGTGGCCGCCTGGCACGCGGACGCCGGTGCGACGATCGCTGCCGGCGACGAGCTCCTCGACATCGAGACCGAGAAGATCACCAACGCCTACGAGTCGCCCCATGCGGGGGTGCTCCGGCGCCAGGTGGTGCCGGCCGGCGAGGTGGCGCCGGTCGGGGCGCTCCTCGCGGTGGTGGCGCCGGCCGAGGTCGACGACGGCGAGATCGACGCCTTCGTCGCCGAGTTCCAGGCGCGCTTCGCCGAGGAGCTCGCGGACCGCGCGGCAGCGCAGGACACCGGTCCCGAGCCCGTCACCATCGAGGCCGGCGGGACCAGGCTGCGCTATCTCGAGCTCGGCGACGGTGAGGGGCCGGCGGTGGTGCTCATCCACGGCTTCGGCGGTGATCTCAACGGCTGGCTGTTCAACCAGCCGGTCCTCGCCGAGTCGGCCCGCGTCATCGCCCTGGACATGCCGGGCCACGGGGGGTCGGGCAAGGACGTCGCCGCGCCGGACGTCGACGGGCTGGCGGCGAGCGTCGCGGCCTTCCTCGACGCGCTCGGGCTCGAGTCCGCGCACCTCGTCGGCCACTCGCTCGGCGGCGCGGTGGCCGTGGCGCTCGCGGCGGCCGGGCGGGCGCGCTCGCTGACGCTCATCAGCCCTGCCGGCCTCGGCGACGAGATCGCCATGGACTACATCGAGAGCTTCATCGCGGCGAAGCGGCGCAAGCAGCTCAAGGAGACCCTCGGCGCGCTCTTTGCCGATCCGGAGCTGGTCACCCGCGACATGATCGAGGAGGTGCTGCGCTTCAAGCGCCTCGACGGGGTGCAGGCCGCGCTCGAGACCATCGCCAGCACGGTGTTCGCCGGCGGGACCCAGGCGCGCAGCGTCCGCGACGAGCTCGCGGGACTCGACGTCCCCGTGCAGATCCTCTGGGGCCGGGAGGACCGGATCGTGCCCGTCGCCCACGCGGACGGGGTGCCGGACGCGGTGCAGGTGCACGTCCTCGACGACGTCGGGCACATGGCGCACATGGAGCGGGCCTCGGAGGTGAACGCCGCGATCCAGCAGCAGATCGAGCGCGCCGGCTGAGGCGCGCAGAGCGGTGTCCGGGCGTCATCGCCCCGCTCCTCCTGCACGTTCCGCCAGCGCGAACAGCGACGCGTACACGCCGGTCACGACCTCGGCCATGCGCCGGTAGTCCAGCGTGTCCGAAGTGTCGGACGCTGTGTGGTAGTTCGGATTCCGCTCGTATGCGGTATCGGTGATCATCACCGCGCGCATGCCCTCGATCCAGTAGCTGCGATGATCCGAGAGACCGACGCCGGGAACGATCGGCGCGAAGGTCAGCGAGTGCACCGGCACCTTCGAGGCTCCGAGGAAGGCTGACTTCAGAGCGCGCACCGCTCCCATCTCCTGGAAGCGTCCGACGATCGCGATGAAGTCGCCGACCTCGGAGTACATCGAAGCGAGGCCCGGCAGCGGGTAGTGCTGGCTTCCCGGCGCGTCGTCGTAGTAGCCGATCATCTCTAGGACGATCGTGAGCTCCGCGTCCGAGGCGGCGGCGTGGTGGCGGCTGCCCATGGCCTCGGTGCCGAACCAGGGCGGCTCCTCGAGGGCGTAGGCCACGAGCTCGACGTCGAGCGCCGGGGCAGCCTCGCCGAGTAAACGGGCGAGCTCGAGGAGGCCGGCGACGCCGCTCGCGTTGTCATCTGCGCCGGGCAGCCCGCCGAAGGCGTCGTAGTGCGCGCCGACGATCACCGTACGCCCGGCGCCGCGGTCGAGGCGTAGCACCACGTTGGAATAGGTGATCCCCCGGACCTCGAAGGGCTGGAAGCGCGCCTCGCCGTAACGGGCGAACGCGTCGTGGATGTAGCGCGCCGAGGCGTCGAGGGCTCCGTCGTCGCTGCGGGGCGGGAGCACCTCGGCGAGCTGGCGGACGTGACGCTCGAGATTCGCCGCCGAGGCGCCGGCGCCGGACCAGGGCCGGGCCTTCACGAACGGCTGTGTCGCCACCGCCCACAGGGCCGTGAGGCCGACCACGGTCACGATCAGCGCGACGCCCACGCGGAACCGGCCGGTCGTCGTCAAGCAGGGCCGGGCGCGGCGCACGCACGCCCCCCAGACCGCCGCTCGGGCCAACGCGGCCCGGACCGCCGTCGGGACGGCGCCGGACCCTGCGCGCATGGCACCCCATCCACCATGCTCCAAGTGTCCCCCACCGAGGGCATGGGCAGTCAACGGGCTCCGCGCGCCGGCCGCGTCCGCCGCAGGCCCTCTCCCGACAGGCTGCTCGCCGACGCCGTGGGATCACCTCTCGCATGGGTCGTGCCGGGATGGGACGACTAAAGAATCGCGGCCGCGGGCCGATAGCCGAGTCCGACCGGATCCGACCTCACGCAGGAGGCGCACGATGTTGACGAGGACAATGACGCTGGCCGCAGCGGCACTGCTCGGCGTGTCAGCGTTCGCCAGCCCGTCGCTGTCGCTCTCCGAGAAGGCGACGCTGCAGGCGGCGATGCAGACCCACATCGACCGATCGCTCGTCGACGGGGTGTTCCTGAGGCTGAACGAGGGCACGGGCGAGGTCGAGTCGCTGCGTCCCGCCGCTGCGCATCCGGCGATCCTGAGGATGGGGAAGTACTTCGTCCTGTGCTCGGACTTCCGCTCCGAGGCGGGAGAAACGGTGAACATCGACTTCTTTCTCGCACCGAAGGGTAACGGCGGCTACGTGGTCTTCAGCCAGCAGGTGGAGAACCGGGCCCTCGTCGAGCGCCTGATGAAGTCGGGTCTCGCCGAGCGCGCCGACTGACTCCCTTTCGGGCACGGCCCCGGGGCCGCGCGGGGACCACTCCCGAGCACCGGGCACGCCCACCGAGACGAGCGAGCATGCGCGACACCTCCTCGTTTCCGCTCGGCCAGGCACGACCTGATTCCCCGGTGCTGTCACTCCCTCCGGGAGCGAACGCGCGCTCGAGGCGATCCGCGTGATTCGGATCTCCTCCATGCGCCTCGCCCCGAAGCTCCTGCTGGTCTTCGTGCCGTCGTTCCTGATCGTCGCCGGAGTCGGGATCTGGCAGATCATGCGCTACGACATGCGGGTGGAGACCGAGCGACTCACCGCCCGCATCGGCAACCACGCAGCACGCGCGAGCGCCGCCCTGTCCCGCATCGACGCGCCCGCCCGGCCAGAGCTCGCCCGCGACCTGGTCTCCCCGCTCACCGCCGATGGCGCAGTCGAGTGCGTCGAGCTGCGCACCCGCGGCCCCGCTCCCGAGTCGATGATTCCGGGGCTGAGCTGCGCGCACGCATCTCCCGGGACCCACTCGATGACGCTGCCCGTGCAGGGCGAGACCGAAGCAGACCTCACCTTGCACTTCACGGATGCGGAAGTCGTTCGAGAGGGACGCGCGCGGCGCAACGTGATGGTTGCCGTTCTGGTGCTCGCGGCGGCCGTCGCCCTGCTGTGCGGCGGGCTCGCGCTGCGCCTCGTGGTCGGCCGTCGATTCCGCCGGCTCCACGCCGCCCTGGCGCGCATCGCCGAAGGGGGTCAGCGCGTCGCCGTCGAGGCTGGCCCGGACGACGAGCTCGGGAGAATCATGGCGAGCTTCAACGCCATGATCGACAGCGAGGCCCGCCGGGAGCAGGCCCTGGAGAAGGCCCTCGACGAGCGCCACCGGACCCAGGCCGAGCTCGAGCGCGTCAACGCGGAGCTCCAGGAGTGGATCCACGCAGGCGAGAGCGAGCGTCGCTTCAGGGACTTCGCCGCCTCGAGCTCCGACTGGTACTGGGAGATGGACGCGGACCTGAGATTCTCCTACTTCTCGGACCGCTTCACGGAGGTGACCGGCGTACCGAACGAGGCGCTGCTGGGCAAGACGCGAGATGAGACCGGGATCCCGGACGTGGACCCTGAGGCCTGGGCCCAGCATCTCGACAATCTCGCCAGACGCCGTCCCTTCCGCGGGTTCGAGCACCCGCGGAAGAAGTCATCGGGAGAGACGGTGTGGCTGTCGATCAGCGGAACACCCGTGTTCGACTCGGAGGAACGATTCCTCGGCTATCGCGGCACCGGCTCGGATATCACAGAGCGGGTCCGCGCAAAGGAGCTGACCCGGGCCAAGGAGGTCTCCGAGCAGCTCGCAAAGACGAAGGGCGAGTTCCTGGCGAACATGAGCCACGAGATCCGGACGCCGATAAACGGCGTGCTCGGCATGACGGAGCTGCTCCTCAAGACCGCTCTGGACGGGCGTCAGCGGCGGTTCGCAGAGAGCGTTCGGGGCTCCGCGGAATCGCTGCTCGACGTCATCAACGACGTCCTGGACTTCTCGAAGATCGAGGCCGGGAAGCTCTCGTTGCAGAACGCCGCATTCGACCTGCGCCCGCTCATCGAGGACATCATCGAGTCGTTCGCCGAGCGCGCACACCGAAAGGGGTTGGAGCTGGCGGCGCACGTCCCACCACGCATGCACCGAATGTACCGTGGCGACCCTGCCCGGATGCGCCAGATCCTGACGAACCTGATCGGCAACGCGATCAAGTTCACCCACGAAGGCGAGGTCGTGCTTCGCGTGCAGTCGATCGCGGAGCGCGGTACCGCCGTGCTGCGGTTCGACGTGGAGGATACCGGAATCGGGATCGCGCCGAACAAGCGGGCCGGCATCTTCGAATCGTTCGCCCAGGGCGACGGCTCGACCAGCCGCGAGTTCGGAGGGACCGGCCTCGGACTCGCAATCTGCGACCAGCTCGTCGCCCTGATGGGCGGTGAGATCGGGGTCGAAAGCGAGATCGGGAGGGGCTCGACCTTCTGGTTTCGCGTCCCCTTGCCGCATGAGGAGCTCTCACCGACCACTCGGGAAGAGGGCGATGCACTGACGGGATCGCGCGTCCTGGTGGTGGACGACAACCCCACGAATCGGGAGATCCTCGCCAACCAGCTCGCGTCCTGGCGCACCCTCAACGACTGCGCGGCTGGTGGTGAGGACGCCTTGCGCATGTTGCGCCGCGCGGTCGACTCCGGGCAGCCGTACGACCTCGTGGTGGTCGACATGCACATGCCGGAGATGAACGGCCTGGATCTCACCCGCCGGATCCGCAGCGAGCCGGAGCTGCGCGGGCCGCGTCTCGTGCTGCTCAGCTCGATCTGCGACTCACTCGATCACACGACGCTTGCTGCGGCGGGTGTCGAGCGCTGGCTCTCGAAGCCAGTCCGGCAACGCGAGCTCTACGACTGCCTGGCGTCGGTCGCCGCGCCCGGCGCCACGCACGGGGAGCCGGGCGGACGCCTTGCCGCCGCCGACGGGCCGCGTTCGCTCCAGGGTCGGGTGCTGCTCGTCGAGGACAACCTCGTGAACCAGGAGGTCGCGCTGGAGCTCCTCGATGGGCTCGGGGTCCAGGTCGAGGTGGCTGCCGACGGCGCCGAGGCGGTCGATGCCTGGGCGAGCTCGAGCTTCGACCTGGTGCTCATGGACTGCCAAATGCCTCACGTCAACGGCTACGAGGCAACCCGGGAGATACGCCGGCGTGAAGTCGAGAGCTCACTCCCTCGCATTCCGATCGTCGCCGTCACGGCGAACGCGATGCACGGTGATCGGGAACGGTGCCTCGAAGCAGGGATGGACGACTACCTCACCAAGCCGTTCACCGAAGGTCAGCTGCACGAGGTGCTCGGGCGCTGGCTCTCCGGACCCGAGACAGAAGCGGCACAGAATGTAGGCAGCGGCACTGCCGTCCACGCCCCGGTCGCGGACGATACGCACGTCGAGGTGCTGGATTCGACCGTGCTCGAACGCTATCGGAACCGCGAGAGGGCTGGTCGGACAGGACTGGTGGCGCGGATCGTGGGCAGCTACCTGGACCAGTCGATCCCGCAGATGGAGTCCCTGCGCCAGGCGGCCGCTACCGGTGACGCCACCACCGTGTACGAGCTGGCCCACACCTTGAAATCGAGTAGCGCCCAGGTCGGCGCCAGCATGCTCGCCGAGCGTCTGCGCGCGGTCGAGAGCGCAGCCCGCGAGGGCTCGATCGACCTCCTGACCGACCGCGTCGCGGCGGTCGACTCCGACTTCGCCCTGGTCTGCGAGGCGCTCGAGCGAGAGCTCGAAGGACAAGCAGCGTGAGCTCGCCCGAACACGACAGCGCCAGGGTCCTCGTCGTCGACGATGACGCGGTCACCCGCGTTACGGTTCGCGACTACCTCGAGGAGGCCGGCTTCTCGGTGAGCGAGGCCGCGGACGGCGAGGCCGGGCGCCGGGAGCTCGAGCAGTGCCGCTTCGACATCGCTCTGGTAGACGTCGTCATGCCACGCATCGACGGCTTCGCCCTGTGCGAGCTGATCAGATCGACCCCCGGGCTCGAGCACCTGCCGGTCCTGATGATGACGGGGAGCGACGACGTCAGTGCAGTCAGTCGCGCCTTCGAGACCGGCGCCACCGATTTCATCACCAAGCCGCTCAACCCCGACCTCCTCGTCCACCGGGTGCGTTACATGCTCCGGGCGAAGCGGACCGCCGACCTCCTGCGCAAGCGCGAGAGAAGCCTCGCGTACGCCGAGCGAATCGCGCGCATCGGCAACTGGGAGCTCGATACCGAGTCAGGCGAGCTCACCTGCTCTGACGCCCTGAACGAGCTGATCGGATTCGGCCGTCCCCTCGAGTCCCGCGCGGAGCTCCTCTCACGGGTGCATCCCGACGAACGCCCGGCGCTCGAGTCGGCGCTGTCTCGTGCCGCCGAGGAGGGGGTGCGGACGCACAGCGAGTTCCGGGTGCTCAGCCCCGACGGGGACACGGTCATCGTGGAGCAGGACGCTGAGCCAATCGTCGATCGAAGCGGGCGAGTCGTGAAGGTGCTGGCCGCGCTCCGGGACGTCACCTCGCAACGCGAAGCGGAGAAGCGGATCCGCGACCTCGCCCACTACGACCCGGTCACCGGGCTCCCGAATCGTCTGCTGCTCGCCGATGAGCTCCAGCAGGCGATTGCCGCCGCTGCGCGACACCGGCGCACGCTCGCGGTGCTCTTCGTCGACCTCGATCACTTCAAGCGGATCAACGACACCTGGGGTCACCCGGTCGGCGACGAGGTGCTGCGTGAGGTGGCGCGGCGCATCAGATCCTGCCTTCGGTCGGAAGACATCGCAGCGCGCGGCGAGATCGCCGTCGATGATGCGGAAGAGCCCTTGCACACGGTCGCAAGACTCGGCGGAGACGAGTTCGTGGTGATCCTGCGCGAGATCCGTGTCGCCGAGGACGCTGCCATCGTCGCGCGACGTGTCGGGGTCGCGCTCACGGCTCCGCTCACCGTGCACGCGACGACCGTGTACGTCACCGCAAGCATCGGGATCAGCGTCTTCCCCGCGGACGCCGACGCGGCCGACGGCCTGCTCAAGCACGCCGACGCGGCGATGTACCAGGCCAAGGCGCGGGGCCGCAACGGCTTCCGTTTCTACTGCCGCGAGATGCAGGGACACGCCTACGCGCGCCTTCGCGTCGAGGCGGCGCTGCGGCGCGCGCTCGACGAGGGTGCTTTCGAGCTTCACTACCAGCCCCGGATCGACCTCGCGACCAACGCACCGGTGGGAATGGAAGCGCTCGTGCGTTGGACCGATCCGGAGCTCGGCGAGATGAGCCCGGCGGAGTTCATCCCGATCGCCGAGGAGACGGGTCTGATAGTTCCCCTCGGAAGGTGGGTGCTCGAGACGGCCTGCCGACAGGCGCGGAAGTGGCACGACTCGGGCTTCGACAACCTGTGCGTGTCGGTGAATCTGTCGGTGGTGCAGGCGCGGCAGGACGACCTCGGCGCCCGCGTCTCCGAGGTGCTCGAGACGACCGGCCTTGCGCCCGAGCGCCTCGAGCTCGAGCTGACAGAGGGCTTGCTGATGGAGGACACGCAGGCACACATCAGGCTGATGGATGCGCTCAAATCCCTCGGGGTTCGTCTATCGATCGACGACTTCGGGACCGGGTATTCCTCCCTCCAGTACCTCAAGCGGTTCCCCATCGATGCCCTCAAGATCGACCGCTGCTTCGTGCGCGATCTGGAGACGGACCGCGACGACCACGCGATCGTCCACGGAACCATCAGTCTCGCACACAGCCTCGGGCTCCGCGTCGTCGCCGAGGGCGTCGAGACGCGCGGGCAGTGCGAGCGGCTCCGCGAGCTGCGCTGCGACGAGGTGCAGGGCTTCTACTTCGCTCGTCCCCTCGAAGCGCGAGCCTTCGCCAGATGGCTCGCCGATTGGCAGGCTCCGGCGGCCGGGGAGCGTCGCGCGGCGCTTCGGTGACCCTGGGTCTCGGGCACCGAATACCCGTTCCAGGTCGCGAGACGCTGGTGCCGACGGCCGTGACCCGATCGGCCATCTCGCGACGGGCCCGGACATCTCACCGATTGCACCCAACCTCGTCCCTCGGCCCGGACCGTGGGTATACCAGCGGGAAGAGCGGCACGTCGAGCGGCTCGCCCGGCTCGAGCCCGAGATCGGTGAAGGGCGGGGAGATGGGCCCGGCGCGATCGGCGAAGACGCAGTCGTCGCCGAGCCAGCGGCAGGCGAAGCCGCGCCGGCGCGCCGGCGAGCGGTTCGGCGGCGCGCCGTGCACCGTGAGGAAGCTGAAGGCGAGGGCGTCCCCGGCGGCGACGTCGAAGGAGACGATGCGGTGCCGCTCGCGCTCGGCGTCGATGTCCGGGATCTCCTCCCAGCCCGCGTGGTCGTTCAGCGTCTCGTTGGTGAAGAGCTTGGGCCGGAACCAGCGGCCCCAGTGATGGGACCCGGCCACGAACTCGACGCCGCGCTCCGTGGGCACGTCGTCGAGGGCGACCCAGAGGCTGCAGGTCTGCTCGCCGTCGACACAGTAGTAGGGCTGGTCGTGGTGCCAGGGCGTCGCCGTCGCCGCGCCCGGTTCCTTGACCAGCACGTGCTCGTGGAAGAGCCGGGCGGTGGCGGAGCCCATCAGCCGCGCGGCGATCGCCGCCGCCGGCGACTCGAGCAGGAACGCCCGGTAGCCGGCGATGCGCTGCCAGTTGCAGTAGTCGCTGAAGAACGGGGCGTCGGCGTCGCCCTGGCGGCGCACCCGGCCCCAGGGGCCGGGCTCGGCGATGTTCTCCTCGACGCCCGCGCGCAGGCGCTCGACCCAGTCGGCGAAGACGCCGGGCAGGTGCGCGGCGCCGTCGCGACGGAAGGCGTCGACGAGGGCGTCGGGCAGGCTCTCGGGCGCGGATTCGGGTGCGAGACTCGTCATCGGTCGCCGGGCCGCGGGCTCTCACCCGCCGCAGCTGTGATCCGGCCGGTATTATCCGTCCGCCGGCCCGCCGGTGACCATCCGACATCGCCCGACCCAGGAGAGCCGACCGTGTCCGACGCCGAAGCAGCCCTCACCGTCGCCGCCGACTTCCTCGCAGCGCAGGCCGCCCGCGACGTCGAGGCCGCGCGCCCTCTGGCCCAGGCCGACTTCGCGGTGGTCAGCCCGGGAGGGCGCCGGACCGGTCTCGACGCGCTCTTCGAGCGCCTTCGCGGCGCCTACGCGGCGCTGGAGAAGCTCGCCGACGGTCAGGACGTGGCGCCCGTCGCCGGGGGGCACGTCGTCTACACGCACGGCACCATGGTCGGCGAGCGCGCCGACGGCACTCACTTCGAGGGCGTGCGCTTCCTCGACCGGATCACGGTGCGCGACGGGCGCGTCGCCTCGCAGGAGATCTGGAACGACTTCGGGCAGCCCGGCGTCGGCTGAATGCGCCCTGGGCGTGGAGACAGCCCTGCTTCGACCGGCTGTCAGGCCTCGCGCGCCTCGACGATCTCGGTGAACTTCTCGAAGAAGTTCGCGGCGAGCTTGCGCGTCGTGGACTCGACGAGCCGGCTGCCGATCTGCGCGAGCTTGCCCCCGACGTTCGCCTTGACGGTGTACTCGAGCACCGTGCCCTCGCCCTCCTCGATGAGGCGCACGTCCGCGCTCCCCTTGGCGAAGCCCGCGGGCCCGCCCTTGCCCTCGCCGAGGAGCGTGTAGCTCTCCGGTGGATTGAGGTTGGTGAGCGTCACCGCGCTGTTGAAGGTCGCCTTCACCGGACCGATCTTCAGCCCCATCACCGCCTCGAGCTCGGTCGGCGAGTGCATGTTGAGCTCCTTGCAGCCAGGGATGCACTGCCTGAGGACATCCGGGTCGTTCAGGGCTGCGTAGACGGCATCGCGATGTATCGCGATCGTGCGTTGCTCGGTGAGTTCCAAGACTGCTCCTCCTGTGGCCACCGGCGAAGCCGGTGGACGTCCGTTCGTGATCCGCCGCGGCCGGGATCCGCTCCGCGAGCGATCCGCTCAGGCGCGCTGCTCGGCCGCCGGCACGCCGAGACGGACAGCGCGCCGGCGCATCTCCACGATCTCGGCGAGGATCGACAGCGCGATCTCCTCGGGCTCGATGGCCCCGATGTCGAGCCCCGCGGGGCCGCGCAGGGCCGCCAGCCGCTCCGAAGGCACCTGCTCGGCCAGCCGCTCGAGCAGCACCCCGACCTTGCGCCTGCTCCCCACCATGCCGACGTAACCCGCGCCGGTCGAGAGCGCCGCGGCGAGGGCCTCGCGATCGCCTCGCCCCTGGGTCGCCACCACCACGGCATCGCTCGCCCGCAGCTCGAGCCCGTCGAGGCCGAAGCCCTCGACACAGGCGTCCACGGCGAGCGCCTCCTCGCCCGCGCCGCCCGCCGCCACCACACGATAACCCATGCCGCCCGCGAGCCGCGCGAGCGCCGCAGCGACCGGCGAGGCGCCGCACACCACCAGGTGCACCGGCCGCGCGTGGGGCTCGACGAAGAGATCGACCGTGCCGCCGCTCGGGCAGCTCGAGCGGTGCAGCTCGACCCCGTCGACGTCGACCGCGGTGACGACATCGTCCCGGGGCCTGACCCGGATGAGCCGCGGCTCGCCCTCGGCGAGCGCGGCGAGGGCGACGCGGCGCACCGCTCCTTGCACGCAGCTCCCGCCGACGAAGCCGTGCAGGGCGCCGTCCGCCGTGACCACCGCCTTCGCCCCGGCCTTCGCCGAGGTCGCATCGGCGGTCCGCACGACGGTGACCACGCAGAGCTCCTCGCCCCGGGCTCGGAGCGAGTCGATGAGGGCGAGCACCTCGCGCCGCGCGACGCTCATCGCGCCGCGCCCGCCCTTGCTCGCCGTGCGTCCGGGACTCTCACAGTGCGCCCAGCTCGCGCTCGAGGCCCGCGAGCGCCTCCAGGCTGTGCGCCGGCGCGTGCGCGTCGACGTGCCCGAGCAGCGCGCGGGCGGTGCGGGCGGTGGGCGCGTAGCGCTCGCGCCCGAGCATCGGGTTCAGCCACAGCACGCGCCGTGCCCGCCGGCGAAGGCGTCGCATCTGCTCGGCGCATGCCTCGGGCTCGCCGGTATCGTAGCCGTCGGTGACGAGGACGACGACGCTGCGCGAGTCGAGGGCACGCTTGGAGTGGTGCGCGTTGAAGGCGCCGAGACACTCGCTCATGCGCGTGCCGCCGCCGAAGCCTTCGGCCATCAGCGCGAGGCGCGTCATCGCGAGCATCGCGTCCTTCTCCCGCAGGACGTCGGTGATCCGCGTGAGGCGGGTGTCGAACAGGTAGGCGTCGACCCGGTCCCAGGACGCGACCAGCCCGCGCACGAACTGGAGCAGGTAGCGCAGGTAGGGCTGCATCGAGCCCGACACGTCGAGGAGCAGCACGATGCGCACCGGGCGCTCGGGGCGCCGGCGGCGCACGAGGGTGAGCGGATCGCCTCCGTGGGCGACGTTGCGCCGGATGGTGCGGCGCAGATCGAGCCGCCGCCCCCGGGCTGCGACCCGGTAGCGGCGCGACAGCCGGTAGCGAAGGGCCCGGGCGAGCCGGTAGGCGACGTCAGCGGCATGCGCCATCTCGTCGCGATCGACCACGTGGCGGAGATCGGTCCGCCGCAGCGTGTGACGGGCCGAGGCCGCGCGAACGGCCCGAGTCCGACGCTCACCCTCGCCGCGGGAATCGACGCCGGGGCTCGCCTCGTCCTGGCCGTGCGCCGACCGCCGCGCGCCGGCGGCCTCTCCCGCGCGCTCGCCCCAGAGGTTCGAGGTGGTGCGCGAGTGGGTGTCCGATCGCCCGCGCTGCGCGTGGCGCACGCGCGCTCGGCCGCCGGCGACCCAGTAGGCCTCGAACAGATCGTCGAAGCGCTCCCACTCGCTGCGGCGTCCCGTGAGCAGGATCTTCAGGCGCTGGCGAGCCTCGGCCAGGGTCGGCAGCGGACCGTCGCCGAGCACGCGCAGCGCCGACAGCGTCTCGGCGGAGCCGACCTCCAGGCCGTTGAGGCGAAGGTGCGCGAGAAAGCCGGCGACGCGCGCACCGAGCGGGCGTTCGGCGGCGAGCGCCTGCCCCGCGGCGCTCATGCGGCGCGCCCGAGGAGCCGGCCGAGCACCTCCGGCGTCACCGCCCGCAGGTCGGACTCGGTCTTGAGCAGGCACACGAGCGTCGCGTGCAGCCGGTCGGCGTCCGCCTCGAGAGCACCGATGCCGAGGCCCATGAGCGCCGCCGCCCAGTCGAGGGTCTCGGCGACCCCCGGCCGTTTCTCGAGATCCTCCTCGCGCAGCGCCTCGACGAAGCGCGCCACCTGCGCGGCGAGCGCCGCCTCGATCCCTGGCAGGCGGCTGGCGATGATCTCGAGCTCGCGGTCGAGGCTCGGGAACTCGACGTAGTAGTACAGGCAGCGGCGCCGGAGCGCGTCGGAGAGCTCGCGGGTGCCGTTGGAGGTGAGGATCACGTGCGGCACCGAGGTGGCCTCGATGGTGCCGAGCTCGGGCACGGTGATCTGGAAGTCCGAGAGCACCTCGAGGAGGTAGGCCTCGAACTCCTCGTCGGCGCGGTCGATCTCGTCCACGAGCAGCACGCACGGGCGCGACTCGCCGATCGCCTCGAGCAGCGGCCGGCGCAGCAGGTAGCGCGCCGAGAACACGTGCTCCTCGGCCTGCTCGGCGCTAGTCTCCTCGCGCTCGCTCGCCTTGATTGCGAGGAGCTGGCGCTGGTAGTTCCACTCGTAGATGGCAGCGGTCGCGTCGAGGCCCTCGTAGCACTGGAGCCGGATGAGACGCGTGTCGAGGACGGTGGCGAGCGCCTTGGCGACCTCGGTCTTGCCGACGCCGGCCTCGCCCTCGAGGAGCAGCGGGCGCTCGAGATCGAGCGCGAGGGCGAGCGCCGTCGCGAGGGTGTCGTCGGCGACGTAGCGCGCCTCGGCGAGCCGGGCGGCGAGGTCGGCGGGCGTCGTGGGCATGCTCTCAGCCGTGCAGGCCGAGCGCATCGGCGGTGCTCCACACGCGCCAGTGGTCGTGGGGCATCGGCATGTGGGTGACGCCGAGATGCGCGAACGCGTCGATCACGGCGTTCGAGAACGCCGAGACCCCGCCGACGTTCGGGCTCTCGCCGACCCCCTTGGCGCCGATCGGATGGTGCGGCGACGGGGTCGTGGTGAAGTCCGTCTCCCACACCGGCGTCTCCACCGCCGTCGGCAGGAAGAAGTCCATCAGGCTCGCACCGACCACGTTGCCCATCTCGTCGTAGGCGATCTCCTGTCCCATGGCGATGGCCAGCGCCTCGGTGAGCCCGCCGTGGACCTGCCCTTCGATGATCATCGGGTTGATCCGCGTGCCGCAGTCGTCCAGCGCGTAGAAGCGCCGGACGTCGGTGACACCGGTGTCGACGTCGACGTCGACGACGCACACGTAGGCGCCGAAGGGATAGGTCATGTTCGGCGGGTCGTAGTAGCTCACCGCCTCGAGACCCGGCTCGAGACCCGGGATCGCCTGGTTGTAGGCGGCAAAGGCGATCTCGGCCATGGTCTTGGCCATCTCCGGATTGCCCTTGACCTGGAAGCGGTCGACGTCCCACTCGAGATCGTCCTCGTGCACCTCGAGCAGATAGGCAGCGATCATCTGCGCCTTCGCGCGGATCTTGCGACCGGCCATCGCGGTTGCGGCGCCGGCGACCGGCGTCGAGCGCGAGCCGTAGGTGCCGAGACCGTAGGGCGCGGTGTCGGTGTCGCCCTCCTCGACGGTGATGTGGTCTGCCGGGATGCCGATCTCCGAGGCGAGGATCTGGGCGAAGGTGGTGGCGTGGCCCTGGCCCTGGCTGATGGT
>CAJIAT010000229.1_pt1 | contig 18992 bp, 17 predicted proteins | sample 9199161 | NCBI WGS metagenome assembly CAJIAT01 (sample SAMEA7708281, study PRJEB35096) | sediment metagenome | biome: marine neritic benthic zone biome [ENVO:01000025]; feature: sediment [ENVO:00002007]; material: shallow marine sediment [ENVO:03000034] sea grass bed [ENVO_01000059] ... | reverse complement strand
CCCTTCCGCGCCCACGGGCAGGCCGCGCAGTCCGTATCCCACCGCGCGATCCTCGTCCTCGGAGAACGGCTCGGGGTCGATCACCTGGACCCGGATCTTGCCGCCCGACTCGCGCGCATACTCGTCGAGGAGCGCCTCGACGCGATTGGCGTAGCTGCTCATACCGGGCATCTGCCTCGTGGCGTCTCGGCTCACGTAGAGCCGCATCGTGAGGGGCTCCTCGAGACCATCGAGCAGGCTGCGCGTCCCCGGTGACAGGGTGAAGAGCTCGTGCTCGGTGAGATCGATCCGTGCCGTCGACAGGAACGCGCCGCCGCCGATGTTGACCGCGAACAGGAGCACCAGGGCGAGCACCAGTCCTCCGGTCCCTAGTAGCTTCGAGTCCATCGCTAGCTGGTCTTCCGAGTTGGACTGCACATGGTCTGCCCACACGCCCTGGCTCGCACGCGAGGTCGCGTGCGGGACGCATGCGCTGACGTCGGCGTTCGATGGTCGTCGGCAATCATCTAGACACCCGTGCAGAAATATCGATCACTGTCGCCCGCAGAAAGTACCCGCCCCGCTTTGGGAGGCGGGACGCGACTGCATGGCAAGGATTGCTCCTGCAATCCCGTTGCATTCCCGCCATCCCTGGCGGTCAGATGCAGGAGGTACGAGTCCACGGATGGACGAGGTAGGGCGAAGCAGGATGCCCGAGCCGAGAGCAACGCATGGAGCAGTTGCCGAGGGTGGGAGGATCGGCCGGGATTGCTCCCGACAATCCCGGCACTCGTCCCGTCCTGGGACTCGACAACACACCGCAGGTCGAAGACTCCCACGTGTAGCCCATTTCGGAACACCTACCTAGTCCGCCTTCCTGAGGTCGATGAAGACCGCGTTCGCGAACAGCCAGAACACGATCAGCGAGACGAAGTAGAGGAGATCGCCGACCTGGATCACGCCCTTGCCGATGGCGTTGAAGCGGGTGAGGAAGCTGAAGGAGCTGATCGCCTCGACCAGGACCTCCGGCGCCCAGCCGCTGAAAAGCGTGAGGACCAGTGGCGCACCGCTGAGCACGAAGAGCAAGCACACGAGCGCGGTGACGACGAAGGCGATCACCTGATTGCGTGTGAGCGCGGAGATGCACGAGCCGATCGCCAGGAAGGCGCCGGCCATGAGCAGGCTGCCGAGATAGCCGGCAACGATGACGCCGTTGTCTGGAGAGCCGAGGTAGTTGACGGTGATCCAGAGCGGGAACGTGCAGATCAGCGCGATCCCCGTGAACACCCAGGCCGCGAGGAACTTGCCGAGCACCGCCTGGGGCATGGTCACGGGCAGCGTCAGTAGCAGCTCGATGGTGCCGCCGCGACGCTCCTCCGCCCACAGGCGCATCGCGAGCGCCGGGATGAGGAACAGATACAGCCACGGGTGGAACTGGAAGAACGACGCGAGATCGGCCTGGTCGCGCTCGAAGAAGCTGCCCAGGTGGAAGGTGAAGATCCCGGCGAGGAACACGAATATCGCGAGGAACACGTAGGCGATCGGGGTGATGAAGTAGGCGGCGAGCTCGCGCTTGAAGATGATCCACACGTTCCTCATCACGGGTCTCCTCAGGCAGCGTCGCGGTCCGGCGATCCGCCGGCGGTGATCGCGCGAAAGACGTCGTCGAGGCGGCCGCGCTCGACGTGCAGCTCCTCGAGATGCCAGCCATGTGACATCGCTGCCTCGCCGACAGCCGGCGCGATCGTCGCGCCCTTGCGCGGATAGGCACGAACGACGACGCGCCCTGCGCCTTCCTCGACGACCTCGACCGACTCGACGCCGGCGACCTTCCCTAGGGACTCGGCAACCGCCGCATCGCCGTCACGCACCACCAGGGTCACCGCGTTGTGTCGGTGCGAGCGTGCGAGGAGCTCGCCCGGCGTGCCATCGCTCACCACGCGCCCCTCGGCGATGATCACCGCGCGGCCGCACACCGCGTCGACCTCCTCGAGGATGTGGGTCGAGAGCACGATGGCCTTCTCCGGCGCCATCGCGCGGATGAGCTCGCGGACCTCGTGCTTCTGGTTCGGGTCGAGCCCGTCGGTCGGCTCGTCGAGGATCAGCACCTGCGGGTCGTGGACGATCGCCTGGGCGAGGCCCACCCGGCGCTTGTAGCCCTTCGAGAGGGTCTCGATCGGACGGTCGAGGACCTGCTCGAGGCTCACCTGCTCGACCACCGCGCCGATCCGCTCGCGGGCCGCGCGCCCGCGCAGGCCGCGAATCTCGGCGACAAAGCCGAGGAATGCCCGCGGGGTCATGTCGCCGTAGAGCGGCGCGCCCTCGGGCAGGTAGCCGATGCGCCGCTTGACCTCGACCGGGTGGGCCGCGAGCTCGTCGCCGCCCACCTCGACGGTACCCGCGTCCGGAGTGAGGAACCCGGTGACCATCTTCATGGTGGTCGATTTCCCGGCGCCGTTCGGGCCGAGGAAGCCGAGGACGGTCCCGCGCTCGACGTCGAAGGACACGTCGTCGACGGCGGTGAGGGCGCCGAAGCGCTTGGTCAGGTTGCGGATCTCGATCATCTCGTATCCGGTTCGGTCGACTGCGCGCGGCGAGGCCGTCCCGGTCGTGTGGGGCGCGCGAAACGAGCCTTCACGCGTCGCCCGACTGCCCGGCGGCGCGCGATCATGCACGAGCAGGCGCCCCTTGCCCACCGGCCGCGCCGACACGCGGGCCTATGTTGGGGCAGTTCGGCATCTTTCAACCCCCCCGAGAGACCGAGGGCCCGGGCGGAAGGGCCGGGCCGGCACGGTTCCACAGGGCTCGATGGAGCGCATCGCGGGACCAGCGGCAGAGCAAGTGATGTCGCGCACGAGCAGCGCCCCCGCTGACGCGGAATGCTGCATTGCAATATCAATCCGATAGGCTCAACTACCAGGTCGCCATGCCCATGGTGCTCGCGGTGAACGTCGACCTCGTCGGCCGTGCGATCACCGTCGGCGGGCCGTCGACCCGGCGGTGGACCAGCTGGCGACCGCAGTTGCCGGCGGCCTCGCCTTCGCCACGGTGCTGACGCTCGTGCTCACGCCCTGCCTGCTGCTGCTCGGCGAGCGCGGCGCGGCGAAGGCGCCCGCCGCGGGCGGCTGAGCGGCGCCGGGCCGGCGCTGCGCCACCATGCTAACCTCCCGCGCTTAGTCCGAGGAGTCAGCCATGAGGCGCACCGCACCGCTGGCCGCAGTCGCGCTCGCCGCGACGATCGCAGGCTGCGCGACGATGACGGGAAAGATCGAGGAGCCGCCTCGCGTGAGCCTCGTCAGCATCGTGCCCGAGGAGTTCCAGCTCTTCGAGCAACGCTACCGGGTGAAGCTCCGCGTGCTCAATCCGAACGATGCGACGCTCTCGATCCGCGGGCTCAGCTACGAGATCGATCTGAACGGCCGGCCCTTCGGCAACGGCGTGAGCGGCGAGCCGGTGCAGGTCGAACCCTTCGGCGAGCAGACCGTGTCGGTCGTCGTGCTGAGCAACATCGCACGCATCTACGAGCAGATCAGAGAGGTCACCTCCTCCGGGAGGAAGAGCATCAGCTACGCAGTGCGAGGATCGGTCAGCGTCGAGGGCGCGCTCGGACGCGTGCCCTTCGAGCACGAGGGAGAGGTGAGCCTCGAGGGCTTCGCCAGCGTCCTGCCGGGCACCCGCGCGGTCGCCGGCGCCGGAGCGAGCAACTGAGCCGCGCGAGCCGGGCACACGGGCGATGCAGAGACTCGAGGCGAAGATCCGCGCGATTCCCGACTTTCCCGAGCCCGGCGTCGTGTTCCGGGACATCACCCCCCTGGTCGGCGATCCGGCGACGCTGCAGCTCGCCGTCTACCAGCTCCTGCACCCCTTCCTCGGCCAGTCGATCAACGCCGTGGCGGGCATGGAGGCGCGCGGGTTCATCTTCGGTGCCCTCGCGGCCTGGGAGCTCGGCGTCGGCTTCATCCCGATGCGCAAGCCCGGCAAGCTGCCGCACGAGGTCGAACGCCGCTCCTACGAGCTCGAGTACGGCTCGGCGACCCTCGAGGTGCACGTCGACGCGCTCGGGCCCGGCGACAGGATCCTCCTGATCGACGACCTGATCGCGACCGGGGGCACGGCAGCGGCGAGCTGCGAGCTCATCGAGCAGCTCGGGGGCGAGATCGTCGGCTGCGCGTTCCTCATCGAGCTCGACGCACTCGAGGGGCGCAAGCGGCTCGCGCCGCGCACGGTCCACTCGTTGCTGCACTACTAGCCCCGGCCGACCCTGTCGACTGGTGACTCGGCGCGGAGCCGGCCGCAGAGTGTGCGGTCAGGAGCTGCCCTCGGCGAGGAGGCGGGCGACGCCGAGCTGGGCGGCCAGCGCCTGAGCGAGCGCCTCGTCGTTCTCGTCGAACACGCCGTCGAGCCGGTTGACCGCCTCCAGTACGCCCACCAGTCGACCGGCCCGATCGCGCACCGGCGCGCAGAGCGCGTTGCGTACCCGATGGCTGCGGTCGCGATCCCAGCGCCGGTCGTAGCGCGCATCCTCGAAGGCGTCGCGAACGTTGACGAGCTCGCCCGTGGTGAGCGCATGGCCGGCGAGGGAGTCGTCCATCGCCACGGTGGCGCGACCGGTCCCCTCGCCGCCCGACGCGGCGCACCACAGCGTGTCCTCGACGGCGTCGACGTAGTACAGCCGCGCCTGCTCGCTGCGCAACGACCCGGCGACGATCTCGGCGACGGCCGCGCCGAGCGCGAGACGATCCGCCGCCTCCGAGCACGCGGTCGCGATCTCGAGCACGTCCGTCGCCCGGCGATGGCTCTCGAGCACGGTGCGGAACACGTTGATGTTCTCGATCCCCAGCGCGGCCTGTGAGGCAACGGCGCGAGCGAGGCTCTCGTCCTCCTCGGTGAACACCCCGATGCTCTTGTTGATGATCTGGAGCGCCCCGAGCACGCGCCGGTTGTCGTCGCGAACCGGCGTACAGAGAATCGTGCTGGTTCGGTACCCGGTGTGTCGATCCACCTCTCGGTTGAACCGCGAGTCCTCGTAGGCGTCCTCGACGTTTGCGATCTGGTTGTTCGAGATGGTCCAGCCGACGACTCCGGAGCCGAGCGGGACGCGGATCTCCGCCATGTGCTCGCCCTGGGCGACCTTGGACCACAGCTCGTCGCCGTCGTCGTCGATGAGGAAGAGCGAGGCCCGATCGGAGTCCGTCAGCCAGCTCGCCGTGTGCACCAGCCGCTCGAGGAGCTGGTCCACCCGGCTCTCCAGGTCGTCGATCTCGCCGGGGGCGAGATAGCCACCGAGATGCGACAGCGTGCCGGCCGCGCGCTCGTGCGCGAGCCGGTTCTCCTGGTAGAGCACGTTCGTCTTGCGCAGCCGATGCGTGACGACGTCCATGAAGGCGCTCGCCACCGCCGGAACGCTCTCGAAGCAGTCGGTCAGGTCGTCGTAGCTCGCACGCAGGAGCTGGCAGCGCTCGAGGCCGCGCACCGAAGCGGAGCGAACGCCGTCGGCGAAGTACCCCATTTCCCCGACCGGCTCACCGGGAAAGACGCGCGCCAGCGGGATCTCCTCCCCCGTCTCGTCGACGCGGTACACCTTGAGGGTGCCCGAGGCGACGACGTAGAGGCAGGGGTCCTTGTCGTCCTGGGTGATGAACTGCTCGGCGGGCTCGACGGTCACCTCCTGGAACACAGCGGACAGGTCCTGTAGCTCGCTGCGCGAGAGGGCCGCGAACAGCGGGCACGCGGCGAGCCGGTCGACGCGCTGCAACTGCACCGCGCGCAGCAGCTCCTCGAGGTCGATCGCGCCGATCTCGAGCAACAGCTCGCCGAGCCGCCGCGGCGGCTCCTCGCCGTCGGCCTGCGCCTGCATCGCGAGCGCCGCCTCGACCGCGACGGCGCCGCACTCGACGTACTCGCCGAGCCGCCGGGAGGTGGGGCCCACCTTGAACTCGTCCGACATGACCATTCCCCTGGCGCGGCGAGCCAGGCGGCACACCGCGTCGCGCAAGGAGTTTAGATGGGCGGCGGCGAGTCCGCGACACGATGCGATCACATTCGCGGGTCGGTTTCGTGACCCGGGGCGCAGCTTCTCCCGGCGGCGCGCACCACCTCGGGGCGCGCGCCGAGGGGCTGACGAGGCCGCGGTGCCCCGCCGCTAGCGGGGCCGTGACCTCTCTCGACGCCCCGGGGCACGACGCCGCAGCGAGCGAACAGCCCACGAAATCAAGGGCTTGGAGCCATCGGCTCCCTCGCTCTACACGCCGCGGGGAGGCGCTCGAATGGCCGAGCTTGAGCGCTGGTCGCGGGCCCGACAGGCGTCGGGTCCGGGGCCACGCGCCTCAGCTCTCCTCCTGCTGGACCTGGTGCTCGATGAAGTCCATGGCCGAGTGCAGTCGCTCGGACATCGTGCGCAGGAAGGCCCGGTAGAAGCGCACCTGGCAGCCGACCGACACCCGGTCCAGGAGCGACGAGCGAACCTCGATCACGGTGACGTTGCCCCGCGCGACGATCGTCGCCGTGCGCCGGCCGAGCGCGAACAGCCCGGCCTCGCCGAAGCTCGTCCCCGGGGTGAGCACCGCCACCACGGCGCCCGCACGGCGAACGTCCGCGTCCCCCGAGAGCAGGATGTAGAAGGCGTCGCCGGACTCGCCCTCGTTGATGATACGCTCGTTGGGGACGAACTGGCGCATCACACCCGCCTCGACGACCTCCTCGACCTCCGAGTCGGCGAAGCCGTCGAAGAACTCCATCTTGCGCAGCCTATGGAAGACCGCGTACCCGGGCTCGGCCCGCGACGCGTAGCGCAGCTCGTCGTGCACCAGGCTCAGATCGCCGGCGAGATCGACCGCCGAGCCGTAGCGCCCGGCGGGGTGCTTCTTCAGGGTTCGGTCGATGATGTGCGAGAGCTCGGCAGGGATCTCGCCCCGGGCGTCGCGCGCGGGCACGTGGGGCTCGCGGCTGATGCCCCGTGCGATGAGGGCGATGGTGCGCGCGTCGAACGGGTGGATGCCCGTGACCAGCTCGTAGGCGACGAGACCGAGGGAGAAGATGTCGCTCTGGGTGGTGACCGCCTCGTCCCGGACCTGCTCCGGAGACATGTACCGCGGCGAGCCGAGGCGGCCGATCACCTGGGTCTGATCGACGTCGTCGCCCGAGATCAGGGCGATGCCGAAGTCGCCGACCTTCACCTCGTTGTCCTGGGTCAGCAGGATGTTGCGCGGCTTGACGTCCCGGTGGACGACCCCGCGCTCGTGGGCATAGCCGAGGGCCAGCGCGCACTTGAGGATGATCCCGACCGCCTGGTCGATGGGCAGCAGGTCCTCGGGGTGGCAGAAGCGGTCGAGGGTCTGCGCGCCGGCGATGTACTCCATGACCAGATAGCGAAGATTCCCCTCCACGCCGGCGTCGAGCGTCGAGAGGATGTTCGGGTGACGGAGCATCCCGGCCATCTTCGCCTCGGTGAAGAAGAGCTTCTGGCGCCGGCGCGCGAGCCGCGGCTCGTCCTCGGAGCGCTCCGTGGAGACCTTAAGGGCGACCTCGCGCAGGGAGAACGAGTCGCGGGCGAGATAGACCGTGCCCATGCTCCCCTCGCCGATCGCTCGAATCAGCTCGTACTTGCCGAGGATGTGGTTCTCGAGACCTCTCACCTGACTCATCGCTCGTGTGAAGCTGCGCCAAGGCCCGAACGGCCGCCCGGCACGCCGTCCCTGGTGGAGGCGGGCGCGCCGCAGTATCGTCGCCGCCCGCCAGCCATCCCCGGATCCGCGCGGGCGGACCGGGCCATCAGGGAGTGCGCCATGAGCGACATGTTAGTGCAGTATGGTCTATTCCTCGCGAAAGCCGTGACGGTGGTCGTCGCCGTCGGCGCGATCCTCGCCATGGCGGGCCGAGCCGCGCGACACAGCCGCGAGGCGGTCTCCCTGGAGACCCGACGCCTCGAGGATCGCGTCGGCGTCGCGCGCCGGACGCTGCGCCGGGCCATCATGCCGACGCGCCAGTTCCGGCGCGAGGAGAGGGCACGCCGCCGGGAGCGCAAGGCCCGGGACACTCGCCAGCGGCGGCGAGTCTACGTCATCGACTTCCGCGGAGATCTGCGGGCCCGGGCGGTGCGGACGCTGCGCGAGGAGGTGAGCGCCGTGCTCGGCGTCGCCACTGCCGAGGACGAGGTGGTGGTGCGCCTGGAGAACGCCGGCGGGATGGTCCACGAGCACGGGCTCGCAGCCTCGCAGCTCCTGCGTATCCGCTCACGGGGCATTCCCCTCACCGCGCTCGTCGACAAGGTCGCCGCGAGCGGCGGCTACATGATGGCCTGCACCGCTAATCGCATCGTCGCCGCGCCCTTTGCCATTCTGGGCTCCATCGGCGTGCTGCTGCAGCTGCCGAACTTCAACCGCCTCCTGGAGTCCCATGGCATCGACTTCGAGCTGGTCAAGGCCGGCGAGCGCAAGCGCACCCTCACCGTCTTCGGCAAGAACACCGACGTCGATCGGACGCGGATGCGCGAGGAGATCGACCACGTGCACGAGCTGTTCAAGCGCTTCGTGGCCGAGCATCGGCCCCAGCTCGAGGTGGCGACGGTGGCCACAGGGGAGCACTGGTTCGGGACCCGGGCGCTCGAGCTCGGCCTCTGCGACGCGCTCGGGACGAGCGACGACTACCTCCTGGAGGCCGCCGAGGAGGCGGACGTGCACGAGGTGCGCTATCGCATCCGCCGTCCCATCGGACGGCGCCTCGCCGAGACCGGGGCCGCGGTCCTCGCAGCGCTCGGCGAGCGCGCGCTCGAGAGCGATCGCGAGCGCCGGCTGCAGAGCTGAGGGTGGCCGCAGCGCCGGGGCACGGTTGCCGGAAGGCCGGGTCGGCCGGACAATAAGGGTGATTGACGGTCGAGCGAGGAAGACGATGAGCGTAGCCGAGACGCTGGAGCGGCGGCTGAGCGAGGGACTCTCGCCCGCCCACCTCGAGGTCGTCAACGAGAGCGGCCAGCACAACGTGCCGCCCGGCTCGGAGACGCACTTCAAGGTCGTCGTGGTCGCGGAGGCCTTCGACGGCAAGGCGCAGGTGCAGCGCCACCGCATGGTCTACAGGCTGCTCGGAGAGGAGCTCCGCTCGGGCGTGCACGCTCTGGCGCTGCACACCTACTCGACCGCGGACTGGGCGGACACCGCCGCCGCGCCCGACTCCCCGGCCTGCCGCGGCGGCCAGGCGGCGGAGCCGGCCCGCCGCAGCTGAGCCTCCCAAGACCGCGCGTCCGCGCCTGGCCGGGTCCGGCCTGCACGGGTCCCTGCCTGGGGTCCGGCCTGCACGGGTCCCTGCCTGGGGTCCGGCCTGCCCGGGTCCCTGCCTGGGGTCCGGCCTGGCACCGACCTGCGCAGGTCCGAGCTGAACCGAGGGATGTCTCGCCCCGTGCCGCTCAGGCCGCGCGGTCGCGCGCCTGTCGGCGGAGGAGTCCGCCGAGGTAGCGCGCGAGCGTGCGCATGCCCGAGACGCCGGCCCGGGCCTCGGCCCCGGGGTTGTAGTTGGTATTGGTGTTGATGTCGTAGGTGTAGGCGCGCCCCTCGGCATCCTCGATGAACTCGAAGGCCGCGACGTGCACCCCGTGATCGCGCAGGAACGCCTCGAAGCGATCGACGAGCGGGTGGGCGAAGCCGTCGATGATGCGGAACTTCTCCCCCGCCGCCGCTCCCTCCGGGCAGGAGGTCGCGGGGACCTCACAGGCGTCCGCCGGGCACAGCTCGAAGCCCTCGCTCGTGTCGACACGCACCGCGTAGAGCAGCCGCTGGCCGACGAACTCGACGCGCGTGATGAGCGGCTCGGGCGAGCGCACGTACTCCTGCACCAGGGTGATGCCGTCCACGGAAGGCTCGAGGGCGTGTTCCAGCCCGCCCTCGAGCAGCAGGTCCGTCAGCTCCTCGGCGCGCTCGAACAGACGCACGCCGAGTCCCTTGCCGGCGCGGTTGTGCTTGGTGACGAAGGGACCGGGCATCGCGCGCGCCGCGGCGACCAGCTCCCGGGTGCCGACGGCGGCGACGGTGCGCGGGGTCCGGATTCCCGCCGCGGCAAGTGCCGTGTACTGGGCGACCTTGCTCAGCTCCAGGCGCAGGGCCTCGCCCGGATTGACCACGGTGCGCCCCGAGCGCTCGAGCCACGCGAGCAGGGCGGATGTAAGCTCCGGGGCGTAGCGATGACCGCGGGTGTGGGACGAGGCGCTCATCCGGTTGTAGAAGACGCCCTCCGGGGGCGGCGCAGCGAGGTCGATCGAGCCGCTCCCGAGGTGCCAGTCGACGCCGGGCGTGCCCTGCTCGCGCAGTGCCTGGAGCAGCGGTGCGGTCCACTCGTCGTTCTCGTGGATGACGTGGATTCGTGGCATGGGTCAAGACCTGGCGAGGACTGCCGAAAGCCTACGGATACACCGGGCGGCCGCGAAAGAATTAGGTCGCATAGCACTATGACCTGCCGGAATACTTGCCGGCACCGAACCCCGGCCGCTCCCTGCTGTCCGAGTTGAGGGCCGACGAGACGGCATTGCGAGGACCCCTGAGCAGATGATCCCCGAGCGAATTCCCCCGGTCGCGAGGCCACTGACCCTGCTGGCCCTACTGACCTTGCTGGCCTTTCTGACGGCGCTCGCCGGCGCGGCCGGCGCCGCTGGCGAGGGGACCACGATCGTCAAGAGCCCGGCGGACGACCGGGACTACGCCGCCTTCACCCTCCCGAACGGCCTCGGCGTGGTGGTGGTCTCGGACCCGACCACGGACAAGGCGGCAGCCTCGCTGGACGTCCACGTCGGGAGCGGCAGCGACCCGGAGGGCCGCGAGGGGCTCGCCCACTTCCTGGAGCACATGCTGTTCCTGGGCACCGAGAAGTATCCGGACTCGGCCGAGTACGCCCGTTTCATCAGCAGCCACGGCGGCAGCAACAACGCCTACACGTCCTTCGACCACACGAATTACTTCTTCGACGTGAACCACGCGCACCTCGACGGCGCCCTCGACCGCTTCGCGCAGTTCTTCGTCGCACCGCGCTTCGACCCCGAGTACGTGAGCCGCGAGCGCCAGGTCGTGCACTCCGAATACGTCTCCAAGCTCAAGAGCGACGGCCGCCGCATGCTGGACGCGCGCAAGCGCGCGATGAACCCCGTGCACCCGGGCTCGCGCTTCGCCGTCGGCTCCAACGAGACGCTCGCCGATCGGGAGGGCTCGGCGATCCGCGACGAGCTCGTCGACTTCTATCGCACCCACTACTCCGCGGGCATCATGCGGCTCGCGGTGGTCGGCCGCGAGGACGTGGACACGCTGCGGCGCATGGTCGAGTCGCGCTTCGCGGCGGTACCGGACACGGGCGCTGCCGCCCAGAGCGTCGACGTCTCCCGATTCGACCCCGAGGGGCTGCCGGCGCGGCTCGACATCGTCCCGGTGCGCGAGCAGCGCCAGATCATGTTCGACTTCCCCGTCCCGCCGGTCCTCGAGCGCTGGCGCAGCAAGCCGACTCACCAGATCGCCGATCTGCTCGGTCACGAGGGGGAGGGCAGCCTGCTCGCGGCGCTCAAGGCGCGCGGCTGGGTGGAGGGGCTGAGCGCCGGGATCGGCGCGAGCGACAACGCCTCGGCCACCTTCAACGTCACGATGCGTCTCACCGCCGAGGGGCTCGACAACGTCGAGGCGATTGGCACCTACCTGTTCGCCTACATCGACCTCATCCGCCGCGACGGCATCACCCGCTGGCGCCACGAGGAGCAGCGCCGGCTCGCCGAGCTGCACTTCCGCTTCGAGGAGAAGCGCTCGGCTGCCTCGGCCGCCCGGGGGATCGCCGCCGCGCTGCACGTGCTGCCGCCCGAGCAGGTGCTGCGCGGGGGCTACGCCCTCGACGAGTTCGATCCGGAGCTGATCGCCCGCTACCTCGAGCGGCTGCGCCCGGACAACGTGCTCGTCACGGTGGTGGCCAAGGGCCTGGAGACGGACTCGGTGACCGAGCGGTTCGCCACGCCCTACCGGCTCGCACCCCTCCACGCGCGCGTCGCCGCGACGTGGTCCGGTCCCGGCACGGTCGCCGCGCTCGCCCTGCCGGAGGCGAACCCGTTCATCCCGGAGAACCTGGCGCTGCTCGACCCGGCGGGGGCAGCACCGAAGCCGGTGCGCATCGTCGAGCAGCCGGGCCTGACGCTGTGGCATCGCCAGGACGACGAGTTCGGGCTTCCGCGAACCGATTTCTTCTTCTCCGTGCGCTCGCCGCTCGCCAACGCGAGCGCCCGCGACCACCTGCTGGCGTCGCTCTACGTCGCCCTGGTCAACGACGAGCTCGAGACGTTCACCTACGCCGCCGATCTCGCCGGCATGGAGTACGCGCTGTACAAGCATCTGCGCGGATTCACCGTGCGCTTCTCCGGCTACAGCGACAAGGAGGCGATGCTCGTCGAGCGCATCGTCGCGAGCCTGCGCTCGCCTCGGCTCGACGCGGAGCGGTTCGCGGTGACGCGGGCGGAGGCCGCGCGACGCCTGCGCAACGCATCGAAGCGATCGCCGGCGCGCCTCGCCTCGGCGGAGATCCGCAACCTGCTCCTCGAGCCGAGCTGGTCCGAGGAGGAGCAGCTCGCAATCCTCGAGACGCTGGACGTGGAGGAGCTGCGCGCCTTCGTCCCGCGCCTCCTGGCGGAGATCGACGTCGTCGCGCTCGCCCACGGCAACCTGGACGCGTCCACGGCCCGCGAGCTCGCGGCGATCGTCGACCGCGGCCTGGTCGAGCGCGCCAGATCCGCTCAGGTCCGGATCGGCGAGGTCGTGCGCCTCGAGCCGGGCGATCGGTACCTGCGCCGGGTCGAGAGCGAGCACGAGGACTCCGCCCTGCTCGCCTACTATCAGGGCGCAGGCAGGTCCTTCGCCGACCGCGCCGCCGTCGTCCTGCTCGCGGAGGTCCTCTCCTCCCCCTTCTTCGACGTGCTGCGCACGGAGATGCAGCTCGGCTACGTGGTCTACAGCAGCCCGATGGGGATCCTCGAGGTGCCGGGCCTCGCCTTCGTCGTGCAGTCGCCGACGACGGCGCCCACGGAGCTGACCGGTCACGTCGAGCAGTTCCTGCGCGAGTTCGCGGCCGAGGTCGAGTCGATGGGTCCCGAGACCCTCGACCGGCACAAGGCGAGCGTCATCTCGCGGATCCTCGCGCGCGAGACGCGGCTCCACGTGCGCTCGGACCGCTACTGGACCGAGATCGACCGCGCCCATCTCGCCTTCGACTCGCGCGAGCGGCTCGCGCAGGCCGTGCGCGCGCTCGACGCCGAGGCCTTCCGCGGCGCCTACGCCACCACCCTCGCCGGCGCCGCACGGCGGCTGATCGTGGAGGCGCCGGGCGTGCGCGACGCGACGGCGCCGCTGCGCAGCGACCGCCAGGCCGCGACCGGCGCCTCGGTCATCGACGACCCGGCGGCCTTCCGGGCGGGCAAGGAGCGCTACCCCCCGCGCGGGTCGTGACGGGGCCGCCGACGCGCCCGTCCCGGTCCCCGGCCGCAATCCGGTCGGGCGCCGCTCAAGGCGCCGGGCGCGCGGTCGATACACGGGCAAGGCCGCCGACGCGGCGAGGCAGGCTCGTGGGCAAGGTTCTCCAGTTCCCCAAGCGGCGCCGCCGCCACCCGCGCATGGCGATCCGCCAGCCGGTGGCGCTGGTGCACGCGAACGGCACGGTCGCCACGGTGCTCGCGGTGGACGTCTCCCTCGGCGGGCTGCAGGTCACCTGCGACCGCTACACGCTCGACGCGCTCTTTCCCTGCGGCTCTGGGCCGAACCGGCCCGTAGGCACCCTGGTCGACGCCCACTTCCGGCTGCCGCTGCGCTCGGGCCTCGCCAAGCTCGACATGCGCTGCCGCGTCGCCTACGTGAGCGAGACGGACGCGGAGCGCATCTTCCTCGTCGGACTCGAGTTCCGGGGAGCGGACCAGGCCGGGAGGGCCACGCTGGAGACCTTCCTCGAGGAGGCGCTCGCCCTAGACCTCGCCTGAATACCTGTTCCGAGTCGCGAGACACCGGTGGGCGACGGCCGTGACCCGATCGCCCGTCTCGCGACCCACCGTGAACACGTCCATGTGGGCTCGGGCGCCTGGCATCCGCGGCACACCGAGCGTCGGCCTTGCGCATCCCTGGCCGGGGGACGCACGATCGCAGGCCGAATAGCCACGCCGTCCCGCCCCGAGGTCCCGAGCCGTTGAGCCAGAGGTTGACGAATCGCCGCCGCATGCTGGCGAGCTGCGGGCTCGCCGCGCTCGCGGGCCTGCCCTGGAGCGCCGCGGCGCAGTCGCTCGTGAGCGCCTACGAGGACGCCCCGGTGGTCGGGCTCGACGAGGTCCTGAGCCCCGGGCTCATCCGCTCGGGGAACCACCGCGTGCTGGACGAGGTCCGTGGCCGGGGCAACAGCCTGAGCTTCACGATGGAGTCGGACTTCGGCCTGTACCGCGTCGACTCCATCGCGATGGTCGCGCTGCGGGTACGCGAGATCCGCACGCTGGCCCAGGCCATCGACGACTACCAGCGGTCCAACGAGCAGCTCGCCGCGGAGCTGCGCGGTGTGATGACCGTCGGCGCCGACAACTGGGTCGACATCCTCACCTCACCGGTGAAGACCGTTGGCTCGATGGCCGGCCAGGCGGCGAACAACGTGGGACAGACCTTCACCGAGATCGGCGGGATCGCCGAGGGCTCCACCGGCCCCCAAGCCTCGAGGCCTGGAGTCTACGAGTCGATGATCCCGTCGGACCCCGCGCTCGCGTCCCACAAGCGCAACGCCGCGAGCCAGCTCGGGCTCGACGTGTTCTCCTCCAACCCGCGCGTCCAGGAGTTCCTGAACACGCTCGCGCGCGCCCGCGGCGGCGGTAACCGCAACGCCGGGATCATCACCGTCTCGCTGCCCACCGGCGACGTGCGACAGGTCGCCGGGGGGCGCCTGCGCAACGCCGCCACGATGGCGATCACGCGCATGACGATCCCCGAGCTCTACCGGCACAACGAGAGCCGCCTCGCCGCGCTCGGCGTCTCCGAGCCGCAGCTCGGCGCCTTCCTCACGCACCGCGCGCTCTCGCCGCGACACAAGACGCTGATCGTCGAGCACCTGGTGTTCATGGACCGGGTCGGCAACCCCGGGGCCGCCCTGCTCGCGGCGAGCGCCGCGCGCAGCGAGGTCGAGGCGCTCGCCCACGTGCAAACCACCCAGATGCTGGCGCTCTACCACGAGCAGGAGGCGCCCGTCAGAAGGCTGGTCTCGGGCGGGCACGTCCTGCTCGCGGTGGCGGCGGACGAGGCGCTCATCGTCGTGCTGCCCTTCGACGTGCTGTACTGGAACCGGGATACGGAGGAGATCTTCACCGCCGTGCGCGCCTTCGCCGAGGGCGCGGGGCTCGGGCGGCGCGTCGTGCTCCTCGACGGCACGGCGACCGAGCGAGCCCGCGACGAGTTCACCGATCTCGGCTTCGATCTGCGCACCCGCTTCCCCTACCGCTGATGGTCGGCCTCCGCCCGCGGAGGCGCCGCGCAAGAATCGGGTGGGCCGCCGGCGGGGCGAGCGTTAAGGTCGCCGCAGTCCCCATTGCGACCGGCGAGGTGTGAGCAGATGGCCCGTGAAGCGCCCCTTCGAACCGACGAGTCAGACGACTACGCCCGCGTGAGCGAGGCCCTCGACTGGCTCGCCGAGCACTACACCGAGCAGCCGAGCCTCGAGCGCGTCGCCGAGGCAGCGGGCCTCAGCGAGTTCCACTTCCAGCGCGTGTTCTCGCGCTGGGTCGGCCTGAGCCCGAAGCGCTTCGTGCAGGTGCTCACGCTGGCACGGGCGAAGGCGTGCCTCGACGGAAGCGGCAGCGTGCTGGACGCGTCCTACGAGGCCGGCCTGTCCGGGCCATCGCGTCTGCACGACCTGTTCGTGCGTCTCGAGGCGCTGACCCCGGGCGAGTATCGACGGCGCGGGGAGGGGCTCGAGATCGTCTACGGCTTCCACGCGAGTCCCTTCGGCGAGTGCCTGCTGATGCAGACCGAGCGCGGCGTGTGCGGTCTCGCCTTCACCGATCCCACGTGCCGCGAGGACACGCTCACCGACCTGTCCCGGGGCTTCGAGCGAGCCCGTATCGAGGAGGCCCCGGAGCGCACCGAGTCGCTGGCCCGGCGCATCTTCTCGCCGGGCCCGGTGCGCACGACCAGCCCGCTCCGGGTCCTGGTGCGCGGCAGCGCCTTCCAGGTGAAGGTGTGGCAGGCGCTGCTCGCGATCCCGGCGGGCACCGTGAGCAGCTACCAGGCCCTCGCGCGCCGGGTCGGGAGCCCGCGCGCGGTGCGCGCCGTGGCGAGCGCGAACGCGGCCAACGCGGTGGCCTACCTGATTCCCTGCCACCGGGTGATCAGGAAGAGCGGCGCCCTCGGTGGCTACCGCTGGGGACTCGGACGCAAGCTCGCGATGCTGTCGTGGGAGGCGGCCAGGGATGGCAGCCGCGAGGCGGCGCTCACGTCCTGATCCCGACGCCCCGGGCGAGCAGCGACAGGCACTTCCAGAACAGCAGCCCGATGAAGAGGGCGACGATCGCGAAGGCGGTTGCGAGGGGAATGTCGCTGACGCCGAGAATCCCGTGGCGGAAAGCGTTGACCATGTACAGGATCGGGTTGGCGAGCGAGAGCGTCTGCCAGGGCTCCGGGAGAAGCTTGATCGAGTAGAACACCCCGCCGAGATAGGTGAGCGGCGTGAGCACGAAGGTCGGCACGATCGAGACGTCGTCGAAGTTGCGCGCGTATATGCCGTTGAGCAGCCCCGCGAGCGAGAACAGCACCGAGGTCATCAGCACGACGGCGACGGTGGTCACCGGATTCTCGACGCGCAGATCTGCCAGGAGCGACGCGACCACGGTCACCACGAGGCCGACCGCGACGCCGCGCGCGACGCCTCCGGTGATGTAGCCGAGCATGATCACCCAGTTGGGCGTCGGCGAGACCAGCATCTCCTCGATGAAGCGCTGGAACCGGGCGCCGAAGAACGAGGTGGTCACGTTGGCGTAGGAGTTGGTGATGATCGCCATCATGATGATCCCCGGCGCGATGTAGTCCATGTACCGGTGGCCACCCATCTCGCCGATCCGTGGCCCGATGAGGTTGCCGAAGATCATCAGATAGAGCGTCATCGTGATCGCCGGAGGCATCAGCGTCTGGGGCCAGATCCGAAGGAAACGCCGTATCTCGCGCCGGGCGATGGTGTAGTAGGCGACCAGGCGCTGGGGCGAGCGTCCGCTCATCGCGAGCGCGCCGCCGCGCGCGGGCCCTTCTCTTCCCCACCGGCGACCAGCGCGAGGAACAGCTCCTCGAGGCGGTTGGCCTTGTTGCGCATGCTGCTCACCCGCACCCCGTGCTCGGCGAGGCGCTCGAAGAGCCCGTCGACGCCGACCTCGCGGGTCACGACGACCTCCAGGGTCATCTCGTCGGCGAGATGCGCCTCCAGAGCGCCGAGATCGGGCGGCTCCGAGAGCGGCTGGGCGAGATCGAGGACGAAGGTCTCGGCACGCATGCGGTTCAGCAGCGCCTTCATCCCCGTGTCCTCGACGATCCGGCCGCGGTCGATGATGGCGAGCTTCTCGCACAGGCTCTCGGCCTCCTCGAGGTAGTGCGTGGTGAGGATGATCGTCGTGCCCTCGCCGTTGATCTCGGTGAGGAACTCCCACATGGACCGGCGCAGCTCGATGTCCACGCCGGCGGTCGGCTCGTCGAGGATCAGCAGGCGCGGGCGGTGCACCAGGGCGCGGGCGATCATGAGCCGACGTTTCATCCCGCCGGAGAGATCCCGCGAGCGGCCGTGGCGGTGATCCCACAGCCCGAGTCGCTCGAGGAACTGCTCGGTGCGTGGCAGGGCGACGCGTCGCGGCAGGCCGTAGTAGCCGGCCTGGTTCGCCACGATGTCCAGCGGCGTCTCGAAGAGGTTGAAGTTGAACTCCTGCGGGACCACCCCGAGGCAGGCCTTGAGCGCCTCCGGATCGGCGTCGAGATCGTGCCCGAAGACGCGGACCGTCCCGCCGCTCTTGGTCACCAGGCCGCTCAGGATGCCGATGAGCGTCGACTTGCCCGCGCCGTTCGGACCGAGCAGCGCGAAGAAATCCCCGGGCTCGACCTCGAGGCTCACGCCGGCGAGCGCCTCGAAGTCGTTGTCGTAGGTCTTGCGCAGGCCCGCCACCTGCACCGCGAGCGCCTGCGCGTCGCTCACGGGGCGATCCCGGCGCGTCGGGCGCGCGGCGCCGCGGGAGTCCCGCGGCGGGTCCTCGGGGCGTGGTCCTGGGTCACTGTGGCGCGCGCTTGCTGGCTCGAGGCGGCGGAGCGGCACCCGGGCCTCCCGCCAGCCGATCAGTATACTTTGGTGCGTACTTCCCCGGCACGCCCCTCGCGGGTCACCACTTCGACCACCGACCGTGGTATGAATTAGGTTCCGGCGCACGACGCCACAGGGAGCAGGTTCCAACCAATGCAGAACGGCACGGTCAAGTGGTTCAACGACGCCAAGGGCTACGGTTTCATCTCGCCCGACGATGGCGGTGAGGACGTCTTCGTGCACTTCTCGGCGATTCGCGGCGACGGATTCCGCTCGCTCGCCGAGGGACAGAAGGTGAGCTTCGAGGTCGAGCAGGGACCGAAGGGCCTGCAGGCGGCGAACGTCTCCGCGCTCTGACCCGACGACGCATCGAGGAGGGCGCCGGTCCTCTGCGATGCGGCAACCGCAAGGCGCGGCCGGCTCGGCCGCCGGGGGGATCAACGGCCTGGTGTCGTCGGTCCCGCCCCCCGCGCATCCGTGCGCCGGAGGCGGGCGGAGCGCTGCAGCGCGCGTCGAGCGCCGGCGTGGCCATGCCGTGGCGAAATCGCGCCTGCGGGCGGCGAGCGCGCGCGCAGCCGCGCATTCGTGAACGGTTAAGCGGCTACCCGGGCGTCGGCCGGCCCGGTACGGGCTGCGGGGACACGCCGTGAATACGTCCATGTAGGCTCGACGGCCGCATCCCTGCGGCCGACGGTCCCCGCAGCCCGCACCGGACCGGCCTT
>CAJIAT010000597.1_pt1 | contig 19057 bp, 17 predicted proteins | sample 9199161 | NCBI WGS metagenome assembly CAJIAT01 (sample SAMEA7708281, study PRJEB35096) | sediment metagenome | biome: marine neritic benthic zone biome [ENVO:01000025]; feature: sediment [ENVO:00002007]; material: shallow marine sediment [ENVO:03000034] sea grass bed [ENVO_01000059] ... | reverse complement strand
CCGACTGTTCGCCATCGCTTTCGTCATCCTGGGTGCCGCCGCGCTCGGCGCATTCGCGCCGAACGGTGTCGCCGGGGAGACGAAGGTCCATCGCATCGCGTTCCACGTCGACGAGAACGACCCGAAACGGATGAACCTGGTGCTCAACAATGCCCAGAACGTCAAGGCCTACTACGACGAGAAGGGCGAGGAGACGCACATAGAGATCGTCGCGTACGGGCCGGGCCTGCACATGCTGCGCGCCGAGTCGCCGGTGCGCGACCGCATCGAGGCGATGAGCCTCGCCGACGAGAACCTGACCTTCGCGGCCTGCGGCAACACGCACCGGAAGATGTCGGAGCAAGCCGGCGCCGACGTCGAGCTTCTCGAGGAAGCAGAGATGGTCCCCTCGGGCGTGGTACGCCTCGTCGAGCTCGACGAGGCGGGCTGGAGCTACATCCGGCCCTGACCGGGCCGACGGCCCATCGCTCGAATCCCGCCGCCAGGGCGGCAGCGGAGATCGGTGCCCTTGTCGAAGCGGCGAATCGGGCGCGCGAGCGCTCCTCCCGCGATTCTCCCGCACTGGTGGTGATCAGGCGAGATCCCCACCGTTTTCATAGGACAGACCGGCGACGCGCTTACTCAGCCTTCGAGCGCCGACGCAATCGTGTCGATGGCCAAGAACATCGGCAGCGGCTCGCCGTGCAGCGAGCCCTCACGTATACCCTCGACGGGGACGAAGCCGAGTCCCTGGTAGAAGCTCACGGCCTCGGGCTTGGCATCAGTCACGACCCCGACACAGCCGATGCGGTGTCGCTGTTCGACGGCCAAACTCAGCACGTGGCGAAGGAGCGCTTTGCCGATGCCCAGGCCCTGGACGCGTGTGTCGACACCCAGACGAGCGAGGCGCAGCACGGGCAGCGGATAGGCAGGGAGGCGCTTTCGCAGGCGCGCGCTCGGCACGCTCGCTCGCTCGATGGACGAAGCCGCGACGGTGGCGAAGCCGACGATCCGTCCCTCGGCCAGCGCAACATAGGTGACGGCGAGGTGCAGCTTGAACTGGTTCTGACCGGCGTAGTGCTCGAAGAACCGATCCAGGTCGGGCCGCCCGCACGAGACGCCGCTGCGGTCGTCGTCGCGGGCGAGCGGACGGATCTCAATCGTCTTGGCCACGCATCAGCTCCCGTAGGCCTTGGGCAGGCGCAGGCGGGCTCGTCACCAGCTCGGCGATGCGGTCGAAGGCCTTGTCCTCGACCACGAGACGCGCAGGCACGAGGGCCTCATCGGGTAGCTCACGCCGGGCCTCCATGAAGTAGAGCAGCGCCTGCTCCACCACGAAGTTCTTCTTGAGCCCGTGGCTCTCGGTGAACCGGTCGAGCCTTTCCTTGGTGGCCTCCGAGATGGTGGCCGAGATTTGCGACTGGCTACTCATCGTTGCCTCCGACGGTCAATCCTAGATTTAAAATGCCGAACCATGTAAAATCTAGCTTTTGCCGCGACGAAAGGCAAAGGAGTTTATTCCCAAGACATTCGACCATGCCTGTCCCTCCCGAAGACTCCAACAGGCTGATCTTCCGGCTATTCCGTGCCGCTCATCAGTCCAAGCCTTGCAGCGCGTTGCGGGTGCGGTGGGGCGCCGTCGGTCTTCGCCGACGGGGTCTTTTCCGGATGCAGGCGGAGGCCGTACTTGGCGATTCGCTCCGCCACCCGGCCAGGGGTCGTCGCGCCTCAACCCTCACCCGAATCGAAGTTGGCGCAAGCGCAGACGAAGTTGCTTCTGTGTTTCAATGATCGCGAAAAGCACTACACCGACGCCGACAATGATCACGCCATCCCGAAACGGTACGGCGACAGTGGCAAACAGCGTCTGTAAGGGTGGCAGATAGGTGATTGCGAATTGCGCGACGGTAACGCCGATAACGGTCATCCAGATGACCTTAGTACCTCTGACAGCCTTCCACGTCAAAGATGTGCCGTAGATGTTCCTAATGAAGAACAGGTGAAATATCTCCATCACCACCAACGTATTGAGTGCTATTTGCCGGCTGAGTTCAGGGGGGGGCGGGTCCACGCAATGGACCCGGATACAACAATCCGGAAAAGATGACCACACCAAGAGTGAGGAGCGACAGATGAGCTTTCCACGTTTGAAAGGAATGGCTGCCGCCGTCGGCCTGGCAGCGAGTCTCAGCCTGTTGGCGCAGCCTGCGGGTGCCGCCGGATCCATGAAGGTCGCCTTCGGTGACGTGCCCGGTGGCGAGATGGTCAACTTCATGATCGCCGTCGCACGCGCGGCCGAGCGTGGGGTCACCGTGGAAACGGTCTATCTCCAGTCCGAAGATCTGGCCGCGCAGGCAGTCGTGAGCGGGGACGCGGACATCGGCGTCGGCACGCCCTATCCCCTGATCCAGAAGGTCAATGCGCCGATTCGCATGTTCTACCAGCTGTCGATGCTGCGCTTCTATCCCGTGGTCAACGGCGAGAAGTACAAGTCGTGGAAGGATCTCGACGGAGCCGTCGTCGCCGTTCACGGTCGCGGGTCAGGCACCGAGGCCTTGATGAAGTTGATGGCGAAGCAGCATGGCGTCGAGTACAAGCACGTCAGCTATGTGCCCGGTTCGGGCGTTCGCGCCGGCGCCCTGCTGCAGGGCCGGATCGATGTCTCCATCGTGGACTACGAGCGCAAGCGCCTGCTCGAGCGCGAAGCACCCGGCAGGTTCGTCTTCCTGCCGCTGCCCGACGTCAAGGCCACCGACGAGGCGCTGTATGCCAATCGCAACTGGCTCGAGACCGAGAAAGAAGCCGTGGCGATCCTGGTCGAGGAGCTGATCAAGGTCTGGCGTGAGATCAACGCCGATCCGTCCGCGGTCGTCCGGTTGCGCGACGAGTACAACGTCCTGCCAAACATCGAGCAGGTCGAGGTGGACGAGCTCCTGCCCGCGTTCACGCAGGGGGTCAGCATCGATCTCTACCCGAACAATGGTGGCAGCGCGGAATCGGTCAAGGAGGATTTCCAGTTCTTCACCGCTTCCGGTTCGATGGAGGGCGATCCCAGCAAGCTGGTCGTCGAGGACTACTGGTACCTCGATCCGGTCGAAGACGCCGTCGCAAAGCTGGGCAAGATGTGAGCCTAGCCGGCTAGACGCCCGGGCAATTCCACGACCGCCGCACTCGTCGCGTGGCATACGCGACGAGTGCGGCCCCGGGGTCCAGACACTTCCCGAACGAGAGCCGAGATGGTCACGAACGCATCTGCCGAGTCCCCGGTCGTGCAGTCCCCACCTGTGCGAAAGAAGGAAACGATACTCGGGATCTACTACCTGACCTTCTACCGGGCCCTGTCCGTCATCGCAGTCTTCGCGCTGTGGGAGATCGGCGGCAGGATCCCCATCAGTCCGGCGTTTCCCACGTTCCTTGCCACGATGGCCGCGTTGTTCGAATTCATCGTCGACGGGCGGCTGTTCGCGGCCTTCCTCGAGACGATCAAGCCGCTCGCCATAGGCGTGGGGATCTCTGCCGTGTTCGGCGTCACCCTCGGGGTCAGCATGGGGCTGAACCGGCTGTCCCGATGGTTCTGGGAGCCGATCTGGGTGGTGTTGCAAGCCTCGCCGGTGGCGGCGTTGATACCGCTGGTCACCTACGTCTATGGCATCGGCATAACCGCCAAGACCGTTGCCGTCATCATGCTCGCGGCCCCGATCATCGTGCTGAACAGCTACAAGGCCGTTCGCCATGCCAGTCCCAGCCTGATCCAGATGTGCCGCTCGTTCCAGGGCACGCGATTCCAGGAAATCATGCTGGTGATCGTTCCCAATGCGGCACCGGTCATATTCGCCGGCCTGCGACTCGGCGTCGCCGCTGGATTCATCGGCGTCATTCTCGCCGAGCTGCTGATCACGCCGACCGGCATCGGCGACCTGATCTCGTATCACCGGTCGGTAGCCGAGTACAACTACATGTACGCGGCCGTTTTCACGGTCATCCTGTTCTCAGCCCTGATGGTCGGGTTACTGGAAAAAGCGGAAGTGAAGTACTTCAGACCCGAGAAGGAAGGTAGCTAAGCCTATGTCCGCTGCAATCAACGCGCTGGGAGACGCAGCAGCCGTCGGAGACAACATCGCCGAGGTCCGTGAGCTGACCAAGTTCTACGGCGAGGACGTGCACGCCTTGTCGTCGATCAATCTCGGTTTTCCGAGGGGTGAGATGACCACGCTGCTCGGTCCCAGCGGCTGCGGCAAGACCACCTTGCTCAAGATCATCGCCGGGTTGCTCGATGCCACCAGCGGCCAGGTCCTGGTCAACGGCAAGGAGGTCACCGGACCAGGGCCGGAGCGCGCCTTCGTGTTCCAGGACTTCGCGCTGTTGCCCTGGGCCACCGTGCTGCGCAATGTCGCCTTCGGACTGGAGCTTGCCAAGGTGCGCCGGAGCGAGCGAGAGGAGAAAGCGCGCCACTACATCAACCAGGTCGGATTGACCGGGTTCGAGGACAAGTACCCGCACGAGCTGTCGGGTGGCATGCGCCAGCGTGTCGGCCTCGCCCGTGCCCTGGTCGTCAACTCCGACATGCTGCTGATGGATGAGCCGTTCTCCGCGGTCGACGAGCAGAACCGGCGGAAGTTCCAGGAAGACCTGCTCAACCTGCTTGCCCAGGAGGACAAGTCGGTCATATTCGTGACCCATTCCATCGAGGAAGCGGTCTACGTATCGGATCAGATCGTCATCCTCTCGCCGCGTCCGGGTCGCATTCACTCGATCATCCGGCCAGATATCGGCCGCGATGCAGACCCTGAAGACATCCGTCGGGACAAGAAGTACCTGGACACCATCGAGGCGATCTGGGCCGACCTGCGCAAGTACCTGGATTGAGGCCCGGACCATGTTCGAAACCATCAAGCGCATTCCACCAGCCTTCTCGCTGCTGATCTGGCTGGGCCTCTGGGAGGTCGCCGGTAGGCTCGAGCTGGCCTTCATCCTGCCGCCCTTCTCCAGGGTCGTCGGAGTCCTCTTCACCTTGATCGAGCGCCCGGACTTCCAGGCTGCCGCGTGGATGACGTTCAAGGCGTTCGCGATGGGCATGTCGATCTGCATCGCGCTGGGCATAACGCTCGGTTTCCTGATGGGCACGTCGAAAGCCGCCAACAGCGTGCTGGGCATGTGGGTCAACATCATGGCCAGCGCGCCACTGTCCTCGCTCGTGCCGGTCCTCATGCTGCTGTTCGGCCTGGGCCAGACGACCATCGTCGTGACGGTGGTGTTGTTCTCGACCTGGATCATCGCGCTCGATACCTATGCCGGCGTGCGACATATCTCGCCATCGCTCAAGGAAATGGGTCACTCCTTTCTCGCCACCCGCTGGCAGCTGTTGACCAAGGTGCTCTTCTGGGCCGCCCTACCCGAGATTCTCGCCGGGATTCGCCTCGGATTGATCCGCGCGGTCAAAGGCATCGTGATCGGCCAGCTCCTCGTCTCGGTCGTGGCGCTGGGTCGGTTCTTCCGAACCTTCTCCGACAACTTCCAGTTCGAGGAATTCTGGGCGCTCACGATTCTGCTGTTCATGTTCGCGCTGGGCTTCTCGACGCTGGTCGGTTGGTTCGAGCATCGGATTGAGTTCTATGCGAAGTCCCGGATCTGAGAGCGCCAGTCGAGACCCGTCCGGGTAGTCGCGTGTCGCGGAAGTCGCCAACTTCATGTCGGCTTCGACGATCATGTTGCGCACGCGCAGCCAGCCCACACCGGTTAACCTCGCCTTGTCGATGGCGACTCGTGCGGCATGACGCATCGCCAGATGACCCAAGGCCGTTGTCGCTATCGAGGATGGCGACAGAAGCCTTGTCGACCACGGTTTCGACCCTGGCGGCCTGGTTGTTGCCACCGCCCCGCAAACGGTTGATGTACTGCCGCAGGCGAAAGAATCCGTGGCTATCGAAACCGAGCAGATCGGCATGCACCATCAACCCCTGCGACGACCTGGGCGTCGTCGCTCGGCACCTTCAGCGCAACGATCGCATCGCGGAGAGAGCGCTCGAGCTCCGGGCCGGCATGCGGCGGGAGATCCTGGTGGAAAACCCCCAAGAGCTTTACGGACTGTAGAGGCTGGAGGCTGGAATGAAATTCTCGATCCTGATCTTCGACGAGCCGGATTCGGCTGAGCTGCGCGACGAGTACCGCCAGCGCCACCTCGACTATCTCAAGCGGTTCGACGACCAGACCACGTTCGCCGGGCCATTCACGACGGACGACGAGTCGGCGGACCTCGGTAGTCTCCGCCTCATCGATTTCCCGAGCCGTGAGGCGGCGATGGATCACGTCGAGCGCGAGCCCTATGTGATTGGCGGGGTTCAGAAGCGCTGGCAAATACACCGCTGGGAGGCATCCACGCCGTATACGTGGCGCGACTGTCCGCGGAAGGAAGGGAACATCCAGGTGCTCTTCCACGCGCTCGACCGGCCGGGTGCCGGTGCGCTTCGACAAGAGCTCGCGACGGCGCACCTGGCCTACCTGCAAGAGCACAGCGATGCCGTGATGGCGCGCGGCCCGCTGCTATCGGACGACGGCGAGACCCAGCTCGGCAGCGTGTTCCTCTTCGACGTTCGGGACATGAACGCTGCCCACCAGCTCAAGAGCAACATGCCCTTCGACCAGGGTGGGTTGTACCAGGACGTCGTCTTCCGTCGCTGGCGGTTCGGTAGGGTGTTCGACCGGTTCAAGGTCTGACGGCGCCACGTCGCGCGAATGCGGTCGAATCGTCGGCGGGCACCATTGGCTCGCGGGGCGCCCGAGCGCCAAAGCTCGGGGTCGTCTTGGCCGGGCGTGCGTCATCGCGGGTCGCGCTGGGGTGGGACTGCGGTCCGGCCGACGCCGGCGCGCTCACCAGTTGTTGCTCTCGTGGACCCCCTCGCCGGTGAGCACGCGCTCGAAGCCGAAGCGGGTGAGATCGATGCTGCGGTACTCGCCGAAGGAGACCAGCTCGTAGAGCGCACGTCCGACGGCGGGCGACTGCTGCATGCCGTGGCCGGAGAACCCCACCGCGACGAGGAGCCCCTCGACGCCCGGGCACGGCCCGATGATGAGGTTCTCGTCGAGGGTGTTGAAGTCGTAGTGGCAGCTGTAGGCCTGGACCAGCTTGATCGCCTCGAAGGCCGGCACCCGCTCGGCGAGGGCCGGCCAGATGGTCTCCTCGAACACCGAGTAGTCGATGTCGAAGGACCGCGTGTCCGGGTCGCGCTCCGGCGGCGGCGCGATGGTCGAGAGGAACCGTTGCCCCTCGGGACGCCAGGCCAGCCCGATCGGCAGCACCGTCAGCGGCGCGCCCGAGACGTCCTCGCGGCACTCGAACACGAAGGTCGAGCGCAGCCGCGACTCGATGGGCAGTGACACGCCGGCGGTCTCGGCAAGCGCCCGGGCGCCGCTCGCCCCCGCGGCGTCGACCACGAGCCCCGCGCCGACAACGCCCGCGTCGCGCAACCGCACGCCCGTCACCCGCCCGCCGTCGCAGACGATCTCGAGCGCCTCGTCGGCGACGTACTCGGCGCCGAGGGAGCGCGCCTTGCGCCTGAAGGCCTGGAGCAGACCGTAGGGGTCGGTCCAGCCCTCGTTGCGCTCGCCGAAGAACCCGCCGGCGAGCCCCTCGGCGCTGAGCCACGGGAAGCGCGCCGCGAGCGCTGGCGGATCCTTGAAGGCGATCTCGGCCCCGAGGGCGCGCTGGCGCACGTTGTTCTCGCGCATCACGGGCAGCATCGAGTCGGTCGCGAGTAGCAGGTAGCCCTGCTCGCGGAACACGAGCCCCGTGGCCTCGCCGTCGACGGCCAGGTGCTCGTCGACCTGCTTGACGAACTGCGCGCCGTACAGCCCGATGCGGATGTTCTCCTCGGTCGAGAACTGCTGGCGGATCCCGCCGGTGGCCCGCGCCGAGGGTGCTCCCTCGTAGCTCGGATCGCGCTCGACCACGAGCACGGTGCCGTCGAACCCGCCCTGGGACACGAGATGGTAGGCAGTCGAGCTGCCCGTCACGCCCCCACCCACGATCACCACATCGTATCGCTGCCTCACGCTCGCTCCCCGTGGCGTCGGAGGACACGCATGGTGGCGCTGTCCCCCGACCAGCCTGATCTCTCGCCAGCTCCCGGCGACTGGCTGCACTGCGCCGAAGTGCGGCGACCGCCGCACAACGCCGCCCGACCTGCCGATAGTGCCAGCTTATCGACGGGACGCCACGGCGGCGTCGCCACGGCAGCCGCTGAGCGGGCCACCGGCCGCGCGGGCTATCGGCGCACCGTGCATCTGGATACCATTCCCTGACACGCGCGGGAACAGGGGGGGAGCGAGAGCCGTGAAGACCGGGAGCAGTCTGTCGATCGCCATGACCGCCGCCGCAGCGCTCCTGCTCGGCGCTTGCGCCCAGAGCCTTCGCCCGCCGCCGACGAGCGTCTATCGCACCGACGCCGGCGACACCTTCGCCCGGATCCCCGAGGCGCTGCGCTCACCGGTCGTCGACGTCCTCTACGTCACCGACCGCAAGCCCGAGACCGACGGCTACGGCCGGAGCAGCTACGGGCCTGCGCGATCTCAGTCCCTCGCCTACGGCTCGGCCATGGTCGAGCTCGGCGGCGGCAAGAGCTGGGAGGAGCTCGTCGCCTGGACCGAGCGGGACCCGTCGGCGAGCGGCGTCAGCCTGCAGGAGCGGCTCGTGTCGGTGGAGGAGCTCGGGCGCTTCCCTGCAACCCCCTACCTGTTCGACGTCGACCGCGACGGCCAGGTCGCCCCCGACGCGCAGACCGCGGCCGAGATCGCGCGTGCCCACGAGGCGGCGACCGCCGAGCTCCGCGGCCGTCTGGAGATCGGCGCGCGCCGCGACGTGACGGTCTTGGTCCACGGCATCCAGACGAGCTTCGAGGACTGGGTGAAGGACGCCGCCCGCGGCTCGCACCTGATGGGGCACTTCAGCGTGACGGTCGCCTACACTTGGCCCGCCGGCGGACCAGGCCTGCTCTCCGGATATGCCTATGACCGCGAGTCCGGCGAGTTCACCATCCTGCACCTGAAGCAGATGCTGCGGGCGTTCGCCTCGATGCCCGAGATCGAGCGTATCCACGTCATGGCCCACAGCCGCGGCACGGACGTGGTGACCACCGCGCTGCGCGAGCTCATCATCGAGGCGCGCGCCGCGGGCGAGGATCCGCGCGTCGCGCTGAAGCTCGAGAATCTCGTCCTCGTCGCCGCCGATCTCGACCTGCAGGTCGTCGAGCAGCGCTTCTCCGGGGAGGCGCTCGGCCCGGCCTTTCGCCGGGTCACCGTGTACACCAGCGCCAACGACGACGCCATCGCGGCCGCGCAGGGCCTGTTCAACAGCCGCGAGCGGCTCGGGAGCGTGACCCCGGAGGCCCTCCGGCCATCCCAGAAAGAGATGTTGCGCCGCGCGGCCAACATCGACGTCATCGTCTATGAGGGCAGTCGCGCCGGCAGCTTCGGTCACGGCTACTTCCGCAATCCCGCGGTCGTGGCCGACGCGATCCTGCTGCTGCGCGACGGGCGCAACCCGGGGGCCGAGAACGGCCGGCCGCTCGAGCCGCTCGGCGACCACTTCTGGCGCATCACCGACGGGTACCTCAGGGAGGAGTGACGCCACGCGCGCGTGAGCACGGCCGCGCGTGACCGCAGCTGGGCGAGTGCGGCGCGAGTCGGCCCGGGTCGTGACGGGACTCTCACCCGGGCCAGTCAGGTATCCGTTGCGAGCCGTAGAACACGCTCGAGGTCGTGACTCGAGCCGCCACCTCGCGACCGTGCGCAGCAGTGCTGCGCCCGAGGTTACAGGGACGTGTTCACGGCGCGTCGCGTGATGACCGATCCAATCACGGCCGTCGCCACCAATGCCTCGCGACTCGGAACCGGCATTTCTTGCGGTGGATCATCGCGCGGGCCGAGCCTGGTCGAGTGCCGCCACGCGCAGCTCCCAGAGCCGCTCGAGCGAGGCGACGAGCCGTGTGGTCTGTGCGAGGAAATCGGCGCGCTGGCGCTCGGGGATCGACTCGCCCTCGGGCAGGCGCACGGTGCGCGAGTCCTTGTGCACGCCCTGGACGCGGAACTCGTAGTGCACGTGCGGCCCCGTGGCGAGCCCGCTCGAGCCGACCTGTCCGATCACCTGTCCCTGCTTCACGCGGGCGCCCGGGCGTACACCCCGCGCGAACCGCAGCAGGTGGGCGTAGAGCGTCGTGTGCTGGCCGCCGTGGGCGAGGATGACGGCCTTGCCGAAGCCGCCCTTGCGACCGGCGAAGCGGACCGTGCCGTCGGCCGTGGCACGGATCGGCGTCCCGGGGGCAGCAGCATAGTCGACGCCGCGATGCGCGCGGATGGAGTGCAGCAGCGGGTGCCGCCGTCCGTGGCTGAAGCCCGAGCTCACGCGGGCGAACTCGACCGGGCTGCGCAGGAACGCCTTCTGCACGCTCGCCCCCTCGGGCGTGTAGTAACCGACCTGGCCGTCCGGATCCTGGTAGCGCACCGCGCGCAGCGTGCGCCCGCCGCTCACGAGCTCGGCGGCGAGGATGGCGCCGTCGCTCAGCTTCTTCCCGTCGCGGTAGAGCTCCTCGTAGACCACGGCGAAGCGATCGCCCTTGCGCAAGTCGAATCGCAGGTCGACGTCCCACTCGAAGACGCCGGCGAGGGACAGGATCACCCCGTTGCTGAGCCCTGCGCGGCGCGCTGCGTTGAACAGCGAGACCCCGATGACGCCCTCGGCCGCGACGCGACGGCGCTCGACCGGGATCGCCTGTGGCTCGACCTCGAAGCCGCGCTCGGCACGGGTGAACCGGTAGGCACGCTCGACGTCGACCTGGAGGGTGAGCTGCTCGAGCCGCCCGTCGAGGCCCACGAGCTCGAGACGATGGCCGGGCTTGAGCTGCCCGAGCCGCCAGGCCTCCTCCCCCGAGTCCAGCAGCCGCATGAGCTCGCTGGCCCCGTAGCCGTGGGCTCGCAGGATCGCCGAGAGCGTCTGACCGGCACGCACCACCGTCGACTGGCGAGCGGGCTCCGGGGCCCCGGACGACGTCGCTCCGGCGACGCCCGAGCCGAGGCAGAGGGTCAGCGTCACGGCCAGCGGCCAGGCGCGTTTCAAACACGATTGAATCCCAGCGCCGGCTCTACGCATGCTCGTCCATTCGCCCGATCGTCAAAAGACGCAATTCTTATCGGCAGCCGCGCGCGTTCTTGAGCCGAAGGCGCCCCCGAACCGCAGGCCGTTTCGTGACGCGGTCCACGGGTTGACACGCGAAAGCTGTCGACGACCCCGACGCGCGCCATGAACGGACGGGACCACGACCCCGATCCGTATCGAGCACCGCAGCCTGGCCGGTGCCGACGCTTCTCAGTTCCTTCTTGCCGCGGCCCCCGCGCGTTCTCCACCCTCGGCCCGCACTCCTTCCGGTCCTGTACCATCGGGCGCGTGGCACAGGGCGCTCGACGCCGCCGGCGCAGGCGGTGCCCTTCTCTGGTGCCCTCTCTGGGGAGGCCGATGGCCGAACGCGCGGAACCACGTTGGCGTTTGCCCGCGGTCGCACTCACCGGCCTGCTCATCGCCGCGCCGGCGCCGGCCGGCGAGTCGGCGTTCGTGCCGGATGCGAGCTGCGCCAGCTGCCACCGGGAGGCCTTCGACGCCTGGCGCGGGTCCCACCACGACCAGGCCATGCAGCCGGCGACCCCCGAGACGGTCCTCGGCGACTTCGAGGACGCGAAATTCGTGGCGCACGGCGTCACCACCCGTTTCTTCCGCCGGGACGGCGCGTTCCTCGTCGACGCCGAAGGCCCGGACGGGATCCATCGCGACTACCGGGTGCGCTACACCTTCGGGGTCGACCCGCTCCAGCAGTATCTCGTCGAGGCGCCCGGAGGACGCCTGCAGGCGCTCACCGTCGCCTGGGACGTCGAGCGCCGCCGCTGGTACAGCCTTTACCCGCACGTGCGGATCGCGCCCGACGACGCGCTGCACTGGACGGGCGTCTACCAGAACTGGAACGCCATGTGCGCCGAGTGCCACTCGACCAACCTGCGCGAGGGCTACGACCTCTCCGCTGACGCCTTCTCCACGACCTGGAGCGAGCCGGATGTCGGCTGCCAGGCCTGCCACGGGCCGGGTGCCGCGCACGTCGACTGGGCCGAGCGTCGGGCCGGAGACGACCCCTCACCCCACGAGATCGGGCTGGTGGTCGACTTCGCGCGCGGCGACGGTCGCTACCAGGTCGAGCAGTGCGCGCGCTGCCACGCGCGCCGGGAGCGGGCGAGCACCGACGACGCGCACGGCCGCGCCTTCATGGACGACTTCGTGCCGGCGACCCTGCGCGCCGACCTCTACCACGCGGATGGTCAGATCGACGCCGAGGTCTACGTCTGGGGATCGTTCGTGCAGAGCCGGATGTACGCGGCGGGCGTGCGCTGTACGGACTGCCACGACGCGCACTCGCTGCGCCTCGTCGCCGATGGCAACGGGCTGTGCACCCGCTGCCACCAGTCGCAGCCGGACCCGCGCTTCCCGGAGCTCGCGGCGCGCGCCTACGACTCGCCGGAGCATCATTTCCACCAGGAGGGCTCGGACGGCGCGCGCTGCGTGGGCTGCCACATGCCCGGCAAGGTCTACATGGGGATCGACCACCGGCGCGATCACGGCTTTCGCGTTCCGCGCCCGGATGTCTCGGCGCGCGTCGGAGCGCCGGACGTGTGCACGGGCTGCCACGCCGATCGCGATCTCGCCTGGGCCGAGGCCGAGCTCCGCGCGCGCTTCGGCGAGCCCGCGCCGACGCCTCATCGCGCCGAGGCGATCGCCGCCGGCCGGCGCCGCGAGCCGGGCGCCGGCCCTGCCCTCGCCGCGATCGCCGAGGACAGGACGCAGCCGGCCATCGTGCGCGCGACCGCGCTCGAGCTGCTCGGCGGCTACGGCGCCGTCGGCGGGAAGGCGCTCGCCCAGGGGCTCTCCGATGAGGACCCGCTCGTACGCCTCGGGGCGTTGCACGGCCTCGAGCCGCTTCCGCCCCGCGTGCGTCTCGCCGGCGCGGCGGGGCGCGTGGACGATCCCGTGCGCGCGGTGCGCATCGAGGCCGCGAGGCTGCTCGCGCCGTTCCCCGCGGGGTCCGTGAGCCCGGAGCTCGGCGCCGCGCTCGAGCGCGCCGAGCGCGAGCGGCTCGAGGCGCTCACGGCCCGCGCCGCGCTGCCCGCAGGGCGCCTCGGGCTCGCCCTCGAGGCCGAGACCCAGGGCGACATCGTGACGGCCGAGCAGCACTACCGGAACGCCCTCGCCCTCGATCCGCGTTTCGCGCCGGCACGCTTCAATCTCGCGACCCTGCTCAACCGCGCGAACCGGAACGACGATGCCGAGCGCCTGCTGCGCGACGGTCTCGCGCTCACGCCCGACGAGGGCGAGATGCACTACTCGCTCGGGCTGCTCCTCGCCGAGGAGGAGCGCTACGCCGAGTCGGCGCAAGCACTCGCGCGCGCCGCCGAGCTGCTGCCCGAGCGTTACCGCGTGCAGCTCAACCTGGGGCTGGCCCTCGCGCGCGCGGGCCGCTCCACCGCGTCGGGCACCGCGCTCCGCCGCGCCCTCGCCCTCGCGCCGTCGGACCCAAGGGTCCTGCAGGCGCTCGCGCACCACCACATGGACCGGCGCGAGTGGGAGGCAGCGAGCGAGTACGCGGGACGATGGCTGCGCGTCGCGCGCGATCCCGCACGGCCCCGGGCGCTGCTCAGGCAGCTCGAGGTGCTGCGCCGTTACGGGTCGAGCGGCTGAGCCGCGCGGGCCGTCGAGAGTCCCGGCTCGGCCGGCGCCATCCCCTTCACCCTGTCCCGGCTCATGCGCCTGGCGAGGCGCGCTGCGCGACGCGCCGCACGATCCCGTCGAGCGCGCGCGAGGCGCTGCTCGCTCAGGGCTCGGGGAGCACCTCGACGCGGCCGCTCTCGGTGACCTCGATGTGGAAACGACTCCCGTTGGCGCAGGTGAAGAACTGGCCGCCGGCGCCGTCGCCGCGCACCGTGGCGACAGCGTCGCAGGGCAGCCCGACCAGGCGCGACACGGCTCCGACGCCGACCCGCATGATGGGCAGGAAGCCGAGGGCGCGCTGGAGGATGTGAAAGGGCGCGCGCACGAGATCGCTCACCAGGAGCCCGCCCTCGGGCCCCGCCGAGAGCCGGAAGCGTCCACCGCCACGGCAGCCCACCACGTAGCTCGTCTCGCTCTCCGCCTGGTACGCGGTGACCTCCTCGCAGACGTGGCCTTCCAGCGTGAGCGCCGTGCGTAGATCCTCGGCGACCGCCGCGTCGAAGGTCGGGTCGCCGGCGCTCACCCGCTCCTGGCCGACACCGGGGCCCGCGTGGAGCGCGAGTGATGCGGCGAGCAAGAGCTGGACCGGGATGCGCACGGCTACAGGGCCCTGAAACCGTCGGCGGAGGACAGCGTCGCCCACATCGGCTCGCGGGCGGCGGCGAGCTCGGCCGCGAGCGCCGTGTCCTTGTCCTGGATCAGCAGCAGGATCTTGTTGATCAGCAGGTCGTAGCGCTCCTCGAGCTCCTGGAGGCTGGCCCCGCCCCTCCCCGAGTGGTGCGCATCGAGCGCCTGGTGCAGACGATTCGCCTCTCCGGCGAGCGAGAGCTTCGTGAAGGCGCCGACCGCGCTGGTCTTGCGCAACCCCTGCTCGAGGCGCTGCGGGTCGAATGGCGCGGGCGACACGACGGCGCGCAGAGGCGCGAGGCGATGGGATTCGACGTCAGGGTTCAGGGGCAGCGCGCTCGGCCAGAGCGCCGCTGCCGGTGTCGCCACGGCCAGCGCACCGGCGAGACCCAGCCAGCGACACCGCGAACGCCTCACGAGGTCGGGCCTCGTCGCTGCGGTCTGCCTTCTCACGTGCGCTCCATCGGACCGGCGGGCCGGGCACTCGCGGTGGCGGCGATCAGATTTCCGCACAGCCATTCCCCGCTCGCCGCTATGATACCCCGGTCGGCGACAGACCAGCGTCAGCGCTGGCTGCGGCCTCCGTCGGCTTGTCTGCGCATCGAATCGATGGTGGCCGGCGCCGCCGGATCCGCAACGGTCGGGCACGGCGCGGACGATGGCTCCGTGAGCGGCTGCAACCTCGGCGGCCGAATCCAGGTGAGGTAGGAGACATGGCGAAGGGCAAGGGGAAGGACAAGAAGGACAAGAAGAGCAGGAAGGACAGGAAGGACAGGAAGGCCAACGCCGAGGTGCCGCTCGCCGCGGACAGACCTGCGCGGCGGATGTCGCGAAAGGAGTTCGATACGGAGCTCGAGAAGCTCCAGACCGAGCTCTGCCGGCTCCAGGCATGGGTCGTGCAGGAGGGGCTGCGTGTGGTGGTGGTCTTCGAGGGGCGAGACGCGGCCGGCAAGGGCGGGGTCATCAAGCGCGTCACCGAGCGGGTGAGCCCGCGGGTGTTCCGCGTCGTCGCCCTGCCCGCGCCGACCGAGCGGGAGAAGACCCAGCTCTATGCGCAGCGCTACATCCCGCACTTGCCGGCGGCGGGCGAGGTCATCCTGTTCGACCGGAGCTGGTACAACCGCGCGGGCGTCGAGCGGGTCATGGGGTTCTGCAGCGACAAGCAGTACGAGCGGTTCCTGCGCACCACCCCGATGTTCGAGCGCGAGCTGGTCGAGGACGGCATCATCCTCATCAAGTACTTCTTCGACGTGAGCCAGGAGATCCAGGAGGAGCGATTCAAGGCGCGCGCCACGGACCCGCGCAAGCACTGGAAGCTCAGCCCGATGGATCTCGAGTCCTGGGCCCGCTGGTGGGACTACACCGCCGCCTACGAGCGGATGATCCGCGACACCGACTCGGACTACGCGCCCTGGTACAAGGTCCCGGCCGACGACAAGCGCTCGGCGCGCCTGAACTGCATCTCGCACCTGCTGAGCATGGTCCCATACGAGCGAATCCCGTTCGAGCTGCCGGACCTGCCGAAGCGACGGCCGCGCCCGGAGAGGTCGCCCCGCGGACCCGTGTTCGCCCACGTCGTGCCGCAGCGATACTGACGCGCGCCCGCTCGCCCGGGTGGCTCGCGCCGGCGCCCTCGGCGCCGGCGGCAGCACCCGCCCCGTCGCCGATGGCACGAGTCCAGGAGATTCCATGAGCACGCTGCAAGGCGCCGCCCGCCTCGCCGTGGACATCGGTGGGACCTTCACCGACGTCGCGCTCGAGGTCGGTGAGCGGCGCCACACCGCCAAGACCCTGACCACGCACGATGCGCCCGAGCGCGGGATCCTCGTCGGCTTCCGGGAGGCGCTCGGGTCGGCGGGCGTCGCCCCGGGCGAGGTCTCGACGATCGTCTACGGCACCACCCTCGCGACGAACCTGCTCATCGAGCGCAAGGGCCTGCCCACCGCGCTCCTCACCACCGAGGGGTTCCGCGACACCATCGAGATGCGCAACGAGAACCGCTACGAGCAGTACGACCTCGGCATCGATCTGCCCGAGCCGCTGGTCCCGCGGGCGCTGCGCCTGCCGGTGCGCGAGCGCACGAACGCCCGCGGCGAGATCCTCGTCGACCTCGACGAGGCGGGCGTCGAGGCGCTGGTGCCGATGCTCGAGGCGGCGGAGGTCGCGAGCGTCGCCGTCGGCTACCTGCACAGCTACGCCAACGACGCCAACGAGCGCCGCACCCGGGATATCCTCGCGCAGCGACTGCCGGACCTGGAGGTGACGCTGTCCTCGGAGGTCTCGCCGGAGATGCGCGAGTACGAGCGGATCTCCACGGCCTGCGCCAACGCCTACGTGCAGCCGCTCATGAGCCGGCACCTTCGCCGCGTCGAGCAGGCCCTCGCCGAGGAGGGCTTCGCATGCCCGCTCTATCTCATGCTGTCGGGCGGCGGCCTGACGACACTCGAGACCGCGGTGCGCTTTCCCGTGCGTCTCGTCGAGTCGGGCCCGGCGGGGGGCGCGATCTTCGCGAGCCACATCGCCCGGGCACTCGCCCTCGACGAGGTCGTCTCCTACGACATGGGCGGCACCACCGCCAAGATCTGCATGCTCGACGGGGCCGAGCCGCAGACGGCGCGCGCCTTCGAGGTGGCGCGGGTCTACAGGTTCCTCAAGGGCAGCGGGATCCCGTTGCGCATCCCGGTCATCGAGATGGTGGAGATCGGCGCGGGCGGCGGCTCCATCGCCCATGTCGACTCCCTCGGCCGGATCGCCGTGGGTCCGGAGAGCGCGGGCTCGGAGCCCGGGCCGGTGAGCTACGGCCGCGGCGGCGAGGCGCCGACGGTGACCGACGCCGACGTGGTCCTCGGACGCATCGACCCGGCGAGCTTCGCCGGTGGCTCCATGCCGCTCGACGCCGGCGCGGCCCGCGAGGCGCTCGCCCGTGCCGTCGGCGAGCGCCTCGACCTCGAGCCTCGCCACGCGGCGCTCGGGGTGAGCGAGATGGTCGACGAGAACATGGCCAACGCGGCGCGGGTGCACGCGATCGAGAGCGGCAAGACCTGCGACGCGCGCACGCTCATCGCCTTCGGCGGCGCAGCGCCGCTGCACGCCGCTCGGATCGCCGAGAAGCTCGGCATGCGCCGCGTCGTCGTACCCCCGGGCGCCGGAGTCGGCTCGGCCATCGGCTTCCTGCGCGCACCGGTCGCCTACGAGGTCACTCGCAGCCTCTACCAGCGCCTCGGGAGCTTCGACGCGGGCGCGGTCAACGCGATGCTCGAAGCCATGCGCCGCGAGGCCCGCACTGTGGTCGAGCCCGGCGCCGCTGGTCGAGAGCTCGCCGAGACCCGCACCGCGTACATGCGCTACGTCGGCCAGGGCCACGAGGTGGGCGTCGAGCTCCCCGTGCGCATCGAGGACGCCGAGCTCGGTGCGGACGCCGGGGCGAGTCTCCTCGCCGCCTTCGAGACGGCCTATCACCGGCTCTACGAGCGCATCATTCCCAACCTCGACGTCGAGGTCCTGACCTGGGTGCTGCTCGTCTCCACCCGCGAGGAGGCGCAGTCCGGGGCCTTGGCGGCCGCGGCGGCTAGCGATGCCGAGCCCGTCGCGACCCGCGCCCTCGTCGACACCGCAACCGGCGAGGCCGCGGCCGCGAAGGTCTACGAGCGCGCGCGGCTCGCGCCGGGGGCGACGGTGCCGGGGCCGGCGGTGCTGGTGGAGAAGGACACGACGACGGTCGTGAGCGCCGCCTTCGAGGCGGAGGTGCACCCCCTCGGGCACGTGATCATGACCGCGCGGGCGCCCGACGCGCGACCGGACAGGGAGGAGGCATGAGCCGGAGCGACGCACTCGCGACCATCCACCAGCACGTGATGTGGAACCGCCTGCTCTCGGTGGTCGAGGAGCAGGCGCAGGCGCTGGTGCGCACCGCCTTCTCGACCAGCGTGCGCGAGGCCGGCGATCTCGCCGCCGCGGTCTTCGACCGCCAGGGACGGATGCTCGCCCAGGCCGTCACCGGCACCCCGGGGCACATCAACTCGATGGCCGAGGGCGTCGTGCACTTCATCGCGAAGTACCCCGTCGATTCGATGGAGCCGGGCGACGTCTTCATCACCAACGACCCGTGGCTGACCTCGGGCCATCTGCACGACATCACGGTCCTCACCCCCACCTTCCTCGACGGGCGCGTGGTCGCGCTCTTCGCCAACACCTGTCACGTGGTCGACATCGGCGGGCGCGGCTTCGGGCCCGACGCGCGGCAGGTCTTCGAGGAAGGGATCAACATCCCGGTGCTGCCGCTCTTTCGCCGGGGCGAGCCCAACGAGACCCTCATCGAGATGGTGCGCACCAACGTGCGCGAGCCGCAGCAGGTGGTCGGGGACATCTTCTCCTTCGCCGCCTCCAACGAGACGGGCTCGAAGCGCCTCCTCGAGATGATGCGCGAGTTCGCCCTGGAGGATCTCGACACCCTCGCAGCGTTCATCATCGAGAGCTCGCGCGCGGCCACCGTCGAGCGCATCCGGCCGCTCGCCAAGGGCACCTTTCACAACGTGCTGATCATGGACGGCTACGAGACGCCGGTGCGCCTCCAGGCCGCGCTCACCGTCGGCGAGGAGCACATCCACGTCGACTACTCGGGGACCTCGCCGGCAGCAGCGCACGGCATCAACGTGG